>Ga0247732_10000051_pt1 | contig 81818 bp, 78 predicted proteins | sample UWRJL163409C2_FD_180940 | JGI IMG/M metagenome (GOLD analysis project Ga0247732, IMG submission 180940) | Plant litter microbial communities from Arlington Agricultural Research Station in Wisconsin, United States - UWRJ-L163-409C-2 | ecosystem: Environmental > Terrestrial > Plant litter >... | reverse complement strand
CGTTCCGCTTCGTGCCGACCAACTGGGATTACTGACTCCGAAACCGCTGGGAAGCACGAATACTCGGCGTTCGCCTAGTCTTGCCGAATGGCGAGCACGCGCGACGACTACGAATCGCTCTACCTGAGGTACCTCGAACTGTGCAACGCGCACGACTTCGACGGCATGACGGCGTTCTACACACCCACCATCAAGGTCAACGACGCTCCGATGGCCCCGGATTCGGTCGTCACGCAGTTTGCACCGCTGGTGGCGGGGTTCCCCGACTGGAAGTGGGAGGTACGCAGCCTTCTCGTCGACGGCGACCTCCTCGCACTGCACTTCTGGGTGGGAGGAACCCACCTGGGCACCTTCCGCGGGATCGAGGCGACCGGCCGCCGGGTGAGAATGACGGAATTCACGCTGTACCGAGTCGAGGGCGACAAGTTCGTCGAGGTATGGGACGTCTCGGACATGGAATCGCTGATGGCGCAGATTGGGCCTACGGCGGAGCCTCCAACGTCGTGATGCGCGACCGCACCTCGTCGAGCAACTCGGGGACGGACGCGAAGTCGTCGGGGTGGATCGGATCCCCGAAGATCACGTAGACGGTGTGGCCGAAGACCGGAAACTTCTTGTCCACGGGCAGTAATTCGTTGGCGTTCACCAGGCGGACCGGGATGATCGGCACGCCCGTCCGCTTGGAGAGAACCGCAACGCCGGGACGGTACGGCGCGGATTCCCCCGGCAGTACACACTTCTGTTCGGGGAAGATGCCCACCAGGGCACCGTCGAGCAACGCCTGCGTTGCGCTTTCCATCGCCTGCTTCCCCGATTCGGAATCCCCTCGGACGACGGGAATCTGGCCGAGCACCTCGACGAGCCAGCGGGTCAGCGGCGACTTCCACAGTTCGGCCATGGCCATGGCGATCGCCTCTCGGCGCAGGGCAGCCAGAATGAAGAGCACGTCGACCATCGACGTGTGGTTGGCAGCCAGCAACACCGCACCCTTGGCGGGCACCACGTCGGCGTTCACGATCGTGGTCTTGACGACGCGCGTGAATCCCAGCGTCCACAACACCAACCGAATCGACCAGGTCACCAGCCACGCACGCTTGCCGAGGCCGCGCGACCGGCGCCGTCCCAACCGTCGGGCCATCCGCCTCCCCAGACCCGCCGAACCCCAGCGCCCGGCGTCGCTCCCCAGTTAACCTCGTGGCGTGAGCTGCAACTGCGATGACGGCACCGCCGAACGGGGTTCGTTGTCGCGACGGTCCTTGCTGGCGGCGTCGATGTCGGCCGCCGTCGGCGCGGCCGTGGTGAGCGCGTCGGCACCCGCAACGGCCAACCCTCCGGGAGCTCCCGCAGCCCTGCCGGAGAACGCTCTGGTCACCCTTGGCGTCCAGGCCGGGCCACCGCCGGTCGCCAACCGAACCGGAATCTCGACGACACTGAAAGTCGGCGACGACCTCTACCAAATCGATTGCGGCTTGGGCTCGTTGAACGCCTTCACCAATGCCGGGTTCACGTTCGACGGCCTCAGAAGCATGTTCATCACCCACCTCCACACCGATCACATGGTGGACTACTGGAGCTTCTTTCTCTCCGGTGGCTACACGGCGTCGAAGGGCAAGGCGCCGGTCACCGTGTACGGGCCGGGTTCGGCAGGCGGGCTACCACCGAGCCGGGTAGGTGCGGCGGATCCACCCACGATCGACGCAGCCGACCCGACACCAGGATTGGCCGCCACGACCCACGCGCTGCAACAGGCATTCGCGTACACCAACAACATCTTCATTCGTGACATGGGAACCGACGACATCGAGCGCCTGATCGACGTCGTCGAAATCCCCGTTCCACCTGGGTCGAACTTTCGGGACAGGTCGCCGACGACGCCGCCGTTTCCGGTGATGTCGGACGACAACGTGACCGTCACGGCCACCTTGGTCTCCCACTACGACGTGTACCCCGCGTTCGGCTTCCGCTTCGACCTGAAGAAGTCCGGTGTCTCCGTCACCTTCTCCGGTGATACGACCAAGTCGGACAATCTGATTGCCCTTGCGAGGGATACCGACGTCCTAGTGCACGAGGCGCAGTTCAGTCTCGACGACGCGTACTACGGCAACAGGTTTCCACCGGGCTACCTGGCGAGTTCGCACACCTCGGCCGAGCAGGTGGGTGAGGTCGCCGCGGCCGCGAACGCCAAGCGGCTCATCCTCAGCCACTATTCGCCGACCAATCTGCCGGACTCCGAGTGGCGCAACGCCGTCGCGCGGCATTACTCGGGAGACGTTACGGTCGCCCGAGACGGTCAGGTCTTCGCCGTCTAACTGGCTCCGAGTTCCGCCGGGAGCCGATCCCCGAAGAGGCGAATCGCGTTGCCGGAGGCCACCTTTTGACGAGTTGAGTCGTCCATCGAGTAGTCCGCCATGAACGTGGCACCCACCTGGTTGTCGTCCATGGGGTAGTCCACCGAGAACATCACCCGGTCGGCGCCAATCACTTCGAGCGTGCACGCAAACGCCGGCGCACAGAAGTTGCCGCTCGTCGTGACATGGAAGTTGCTGCGGAGGTACTCCGACGGCAGTCGCTGCAAACCTCTGCTCGAACCGCCCCCTCCGCCCAACCCGTAGTAGCGGTCGATCCGGTACGCAGCGAACGGCAGCATCTCGCCGAGGTGGCCGATGATCATCTGCAGCCCGGGGAACTTGTCGAACAGCCCGGAGTAGACGAGCCGCAGCACGTGCGTACCCGTTTCGGCGGCGAAGCCCCACGATGCGAGATGCATGCCGTCCGAGACGTACGGTGCGAACCACGCGTCCATCACGGCGGGGTGCGGCGTCGTCGGGTGCAGGTAGATCGGTGCGCCCAGCGACTCGGCGCAGGCGAACAACGGCTCGTAGGCCGGGTCGTCGAGGTAGCGACCCTGGCAGTGCCCGTTGACCAAGCCGCCAACCAGCCCCAATTCCGTTACCGCACGCTCGAATTCACGCGCCGCGGCATCGGGGTCCTGTGTTGCCAACGTGGCGAAGCCGCCAAATCGGTTGGGGTGAGCGCGCACCGACTCGGCGAGGTCGTCGTTCGCGGATCTGGCGAGGTCGACGGCACGCGTGGCATCCGGTTCGTCCTGAACACCAGGATCGAAGAGCGACAGAATCTGGAAGTCGATCCCCGCGGCGTCCATCTGCTCAAGGCGAAGCGACCCCCGGTCGTACAACCGTGCGTAGGCGGTCGGGTCGTTGGAGCGAAGCCAGGTGGCGACGACGTTGTCCGAACTCGCCGGATCCCATGCATAGTGCTCTTCGAGCGCGATCAGCGACACGGCACCTCCAGGTGGACACGGCTACCTGGAGGTGACTGTAGACCCGGGTCGCCGGACACCACCCCGTGTTCCACCAGGTGCGTACCCCCGTGTTTTTCCCTGGGGTGGCGGCCAGCGCTCGTTGATTCACTGCGTTGGTGAGCTCGTTCCCGCTAGCCCCCACCTCCCGGTCACGCTGACGTGCTCACACGAGTGCCGTCAGCGGCAATGACCGTGCCCCGGCGAGGGATCACAGTTCTAAGCAGCGGACAACCCGCCGCTGCCGCATCACCCATACAGCGAAAGGCGTTCCCATGTCTGAGAAGAAGACCATCCATCACGTCACCTACGACCTGCTGCGCACTCTGGGGTTGACCACGGTGTTCGGCAACCCCGGCTCCACCGAGCAGTCGTTCCTGCGGGACTTCCCCGACGACTTCACCTACGTGCTTGGCCTGCAGGAGGCCTCGGTGCTGGCGATGGCCGACGGGTTCGCCCAGTCCCGCCGCAAGCCGGCGCTGGTCAACCTGCACACCGCCGCAGGCACCGGCAACGCGATGGGCTCCCTGGTGGCGTCGTACAAGGCGAACACCCCGCTGATCATCACCGCGGGCAATCAGACCCGCGAGATGGCGTTGGTGGACCCGTATTTGAACAACCGCGAGGCGACCGAGTTCCCGAAGCCGTGGGTCAAGTGGTCCTACGAGCCAGCCCGCGCCGAGGACGTCCCGGCGGCCATCATGCAGGCCTACGCGGTGGCCATGCAGCCACCGATGGGACCGGTGTTCGTCTCCATCCCGCTCGACGACTGGGACAAGCCCGCACTCGGCCCCGCGGTGGTGCGCGACGTGAGCACCCGCATCGCGCCGGACGCCGACCGGTTGAAGTCGTTCGCCGACCGGATCAGCGCTGCCAAGCGGCCTCTGTTGCTGCTCGGCCCCGAGGTCGACCGCGACGGAGGCTGGGACGCAGGCATCGCCTTCGCCGAGAAGCTGAAGGCGCCGGTGTTCGGCAGCAGCCTGCCCGACCGGATCTCGTTCCCCGAGACCCATCCGCTGGCGCAGGGTCCGCTGCCCATGACGATCGCCGGGGTGCACGACGCCCTGAAGGGCTACGACCTGGTGATCGCCGTCGGCGCGCAGGTGTTCCGCTACTACCCGTTCGTCGGTGGCGACTGGATCCCCGAGGGCACCGACGTCCTGCAGATCACCACCGATCCGCACCTGTCTGCGGTCGCCCCGGTTGGCGACAGCCTGATCGGCTCGGTCCGAACCGCGCTGGAGCAGCTCGTCGACCTGGTCGAGGTGCCTGGCGACCGGTCGGCCCCGACGCCGCGCCAGCTGCCCGCGGCCACCATGCCCGAACCCACCGCGGCGCCGATGAGCCCCGAGTTGGTCTACCAGGTGATTGCCGCCGTCAAGCCGGAGAACGCGGCCTTGGTCAACGAGTCCACGTCCACGATGGCCCATCAGCTCAAGTGGTGCCCCACTACGCAGAGCGACAGCTTCTTCGCCACTCCCAGCGGCGGCATCGGCTGGGGCGTGCCAGCTGCGGTCGGCGTCGCTCTGGGCGACCGTGAACGCGGCGTCAAGCGGCACGTGGTGGCCACCATCGGCGACGGCTCGTTCGAGTACTCGGTGCAAGCCATCTGGACGGCGGGACAGCACCAGCTGCCGGTCATCTTCGTGGTGTTCCGCAACGGCGCCTACGAAATCCTGAAGTCCTTTGCGCTGCTGGAGAAGACACCCAACGTCCCGGGGTTGGACTTGCCCGACCTCGACATCGAAGCGCTCGGCAAGGGTTTCGGCCTGCGCGCGGTCACGGTGGACGGCACGGAGTCACTGGCCAAGGAGTTCAACGCGGCGCTCGAAGCCGACGGGCCCACCGTGATCGTCGTCCACACGACACCCGAACTGCCCTTCCTGGGCTGACCTGCTCCACGAATGACGGTGGTCGAGCGGCGCGCCCTCGCTGCCGACCACCGTCACCCCCTCTTGCACGTCCCCACCGCACGACAGGCAATGACATGACCACCAGCACGCCGAAAAACGAAACCTCCTCTAGTAGCGATGCTTTCGTCCGATTCACCAAGGCCGCAGCCGCCTACGGCGACGTCGTCACCGACCAGGCCACCCTCACCGAGCGTGGCCACGACTTCTGGGGCGTCGGCGCCACCGCCGACCTGCTGCTCCGCCCCCGCAATCGCGACCAGATCGCCGCCATCATGGCCATCGCATCCGAGTACGGCGTCCCTGTCGTCCCCCGGGGCGGCGCCTCCAACTGCTCGGGCGGAATGATGCCGGGTGCGGGCCGGGTCCTCCTCGACCTGTCCGGCCTGAACCAGATCCTCGAGGTGGACGTCGCCGAGCACCGCGCCAGGGTCGAACCCGGCGTCGTCAACTTCGATCTGCAGGAGCACGTCGCGCCGTACGGGCTGTGCTTCTCGCCCGACCCGGTGTCCTCGCATCTGTGCACGGTGGGCGGCAACGTCATCGAAAACGCGGGCGGGCCACACGCATTGAAATACGGCGTGACGTACAACCACATCCTCTCCGTCGACGTCGTCCTGCCCGATGGGTCCACCACCACGCTCAGTGCCGACGACGACGGTCCCGATCTCCTGGGTCTGGTCATCGGCTCCGAGGGCACCCTCGGCATCGTCACCGAGGTGACCGTCGCCCTGCGGCCCATGGCCGATGTCACCCACAGCCTGATGGGGGCATTCCCCACCGCCCGTGAGGCGGCAGACACCATCGCCGCGATCATCGCCAGCGGTGTCGTCCCGGCCGCGGTGGAGTGGCTCGACCACGCGGGCATCGCCGGCCTTCAGCAGCTCTACGACACCGGCTACCCGCTCGACGCCGCCGCCGTCGTCCTCATCGACGTCGACGGAACCGCCGCCGCCGTCGCCCGCGATCAGCCCAAGGTAGAGAAGCTCCTTCGCGAGCGGGCCACCGAGGTCCGGATCGCCGAGGAGGACGCGGACCGCACCGCCCTGTGGCACGGTCGCCTCAACCTTCCCGTCGCGGTTGCGCAGAGCGGCATGGGCTTCTTCATCGGCGACGTCACGGTCCCGCGCGACCGCATCCCCGAGATGCAGGACGCCATCCAGGCCACCGCCGAACGCCACCGCGACGGGTTGATGTTCATCGCCGTGACCGGGCACGCCGGCGACGGTGACCTGCACCCGACCAGCTTCTTCGACAGGGACAACCCCAAGGCGGCCAGCGCGCTTGCCGCCGCGAACGACGAAATCATCGACGCTGCATTGCGATTGGGTGGCACCATCACCGGTGAACACGGCGTGGGCACCGAGAAGATTCAGTTCATGACCAAGCGCTTCACCCCGACCGAGATCGCCGTACAGCGTTCCGTCAAGGCTGCCTTCGATCCCGCCGGCCTACTGAATCCCGGCGTCATGCTGCCCGACCGGTCGCCCGACGAACCCGACTCCAGCGCGTTCGGCGCCGCCGTCGGCAGTGCCGTCTCAGGCCATCTCGCCGTGGACCCGGGTCTGCCACTGACCACCGGTGACGTCACCGACATCACCGTCAACCTTGGCAACCTCAGCCTGGTCGTCGGGGCCGACGCCACTGTCGAGCAGGTCAACCGCTACCTCGCCGAGCACCGCGTGGGCTGCGCCGCCGTCCCGGACGTCGGCGGCGAACGCACCATCGGCGAGGTCGTCGCCACGGCGACCGGGGCCGAGCGAGACCACGTCCGGCACGCCCTCCTCGGTGTGGACGTGGCGGTCGTCGACGGCCAGACTCCCGCCCGTTTCGGCGCCGAAACGATGAAGGACGTCGCGGGTTACGACGTCAAGCGCCTCTTCATCGGCGGTCACGGAGCCTTCGGCGCCCTGACCCACCTCATCTTCAAGATCACCGTCGAGGGATAGGACACCGCCATGCACGCCATCCAGATCGCCTCCAACGGCGGACCGGACGTTCTCTCCTACGTCGAGGTCCCGACGCCAACCCCTGGCCCCCGACAGGTGCTGCTGCGAACCGAGGCCATCGGGGTCAACTTCATCGACACGTACTTCCGCACCGGGATGTATCCGCACTCACTGCCGTTCATCCTGGGCTGCGAGGTCTGCGGCATCGTTGAGGCCCTCGGTGAGGGCGTCACCGGGTTCTCCGTCGGCCAACGGGTCGCCACCGCCGACACCGACGGCACCTACGCCGAATACTGCGTGGCCAACGTCGATTTGACCGCTCATGTCCCCGACGGCGTGAGCCCGGAGGTCGCGGCCTCCTCCCTGCTCAAGGGCGAGACCTCACATCTGCTGATCAACTCGGTCTACGCGGTCAAGCCCGGCGACACCGTGCTGGTGCACGCGGGGGCCGGCGGGGTCGGGCTGATCCTGACGCAGTGGGCCACGGGCAAGGGCGCCCGCGTCATCACCACCGTCTCCACGCCCGAGAAGGCCGAGATGTCCAAGAAGGCGGGTGCGGTCCACGTGCTGGACTACCCCACCGACGCAAAGGCCTTCGGCGATCAGATCCGCGACCTCACCGACGGCAAGGGCGTGGCCGCCGTGTACGACGGCGTCGGCAAGTCGACCTTCGACGCCAGCCTGGCCAGCCTCGCGCTGCGCGGCACCCTCGCGCTGTTCGGCGCCGCCAGTGGTGCGGTGCCACCCGTTGACCCGCAACGGCTCAACGCCGCCGGATCGGTGTACCTGACGCGGCCGTACCGCACCCACTTCAACAGCACGCCCGACGAATTCGCTTGGCGCGCCGGTGAACTCTTCGACGCGATCGGCTCAGGCATGATCACCGTCACCGTCGGCGAGACCTATCCGCTACGGGACGCGGCGGACGCCCACCGGGCGTTGGAGGCCCGCAAGACCCACGGCTCGACCATCCTCATCCCCTGACCCACGCAAGCAGGAGCAGTCATGTCCTACGGAGACTTCCAGAACGAGATCTACGCCCAGGGGCTGCAGGGTGTCGTGCCCAGCTTGCCCATGACCTACGCCGACTGGGAGGCCAAGGCGCAGAACGTACTTCCGCCGTCGGTGCTGTCCTACGTCGCCGGGGGCGCTGGCGACGAGCACACCCAGCGCGCGAACGTCGCCGCGTTCGCGCAGTGGGGGCTGATGCCGCGGATGCTCGTCGGCGCCACCGAGCGGGACCTGTCGGTGGAACTGTGGGGGAAGCGCTGGGCCGCACCGGTGTTCATGGCCCCCATCGGGGTCATCGGGGTCTGCGCGCAGGATGGCCACGGCGACGTGGCCGCGGCCAAGGCCAGCGCCCGCACCGGAGTACCGATGATCGCCTCCACCCTCACCGTCGACCCGATGGAGGAGGTCCGGCCCCACACCGGGGACGTGCCGTCGTTCTTCCAGCTGTACACCCCGACCGATCGCGAGCTCGCCGAAAGCCTGATCCACCGCGCCGAGGCCGCCGGGTACTCCGGCATCGTGATAACCCTCGACACGTGGATCACCGGCTGGCGCCCGCGCGATCTGACCACGTCGAACTTCCCACAGCTGAGGGGGAATTGCCTCACCAACTACCTCACCGACCCGGTGTTCCGAGCCAAGTGCGGCATCGACGCGGACACCCTCGACGCCAACCCGCGCTCGGCGGCGGCGTACTGGGCCTCCATCTTCGGCCAGTCGGTCACGTGGGAGGACCTGGACTGGCTGCGGTCGGTGACCAGCCTGCCGCTGATCCTGAAGGGGATCTGCCATCCCGGCGACGCCAGGCGTGCCGTCGACGCCGGCGTGGACGGGATCTACGTCTCCACCCATGGCGGTCGGCAAGCCAATGGTGGTCTGCCTGCGCTGCAATGTCTTCCGGACGTGGTGGCGGCCGCCGGCGACACCCCCGTCCTGTTCGACTCTGGCGTGCGCTCGGGCTCCGACATCGTCAAGGCGCTCTCGCTGGGCGCCTCGGCGGTTGGAATCGGCCGTCCCTACGCCTGGGGCATGGCCCTGGGCGGCGCCGACGGCACCGTCCACGTTCTGCGGGCCTTGCTCGCCGAAGCCGACCTGACCATGGCCGTCGACGGCTACCAGAGCCTCAAGGACCTCGGCCCCGACGCGCTGCGCCGGACGCCTCCGATCACCACCTAGGGAGTCACCATGCCCGTATACACCTGCACGACAGCACGATCGGCGCTCGACGCTTCAGCGAAGGCCGCCCTCGCCACGGAACTGGCGTCGATCCATTCCCGGATCAACCACGTGCCGTCCACCTACGTCAACGTCGTCTTCCACTCGTTGCCCGAGGAGGACCTCTACACCGACGGGAAGCCGGCGGCCCCGCTGATCGTCAACGGCTGGACGCGTACCGGTCACCCCGAAGCGCAAACCGACCAGCTGGTCCGTGAGATCGCCGACGCCGCAACCCGCGTGACGGGCATCCCGCCCGAGCGGGTTCTGGTGATCATCGGCAACAGCCCGGCCCGGTTCGCCGTGGAGGGCGGTCGGGTGCTGCCCGATCCCGGCCAAGAAGAGGCCTGGCTGCGCGCCGCACCTCCGTCATGATCGGCGTGGCGTGACCGACTCACGGGACAGCGTCTCGTGCAGCAGCGGATGGTTGGGCCGCCACCGCCAGGCCCGGTACCGCTTGGCATACCCGCGGTAGGCACGACCGGGCGGCAGTTGTGCCAAGGCGTCGCAACCGTACTCGAAGACCGCCGAGGCGTGGCCGTCGATGCGTGCAGGCATCACCAGTGACTGCTGCGCGCCGTGAGCTCTTGGCAGGGACGGGGTCTGCGACGTGTGCCACGTGTCGAGGTAGTCCAACTGGTGTCCGTCCACGCCCACCGGTGACGTCAGGCCAACGCTCTTGATGGTGACGGCCTCGGACCCGTTGTTGACCACGGTCAGGACGACGTTGTTGCCGCTGCGGACCGCCACTTCGACGATGATGCGCGGCCACTTCAGCCACAGCACCCCCAGATTGGAGAGCAGTGCCGTCATCGAGATGCAGAACGCGGCACTCGACAGCCATTGGGCGGAACTCATGGCAGCCTCCTCCGTCGTCGGGCAATGCACACGAGGGTGTTTCGCCCTAGCCAACTTTCGCAGTCACGAATGCCTCCGTCATCGGCGCCAACGGGGGTCCCGCGGTACCGGCTAGCGGGAAACCGCCAATTCACGAAGGGGACCGCGTACCCAGGCGTCGACCTGCGCTTGACCGACGAGCCGGACGACGACGGGGCCACTCGCTTGCCGGGCTACGGCGAGAGCGTCGCGCTCCCGCTGGCGGTGGGTGCGCCAGGACCACCGGATGATGTGGTCGCGGTCGGTGAAGAAGGTTCGCAGGGGTGGCTCGTAGTTGCCATTCCACAGTTCGACGCGATGGATCCGCCGCCGCACGGTCCGGCGCACCACCCGTTGGGTGACCGTCCATCTGCCGTGGTTCAGCCAGACCAGCGTGTCGGCGCGGCTCAAGAGCAGGGGCCGAACCTGTGAGTACTGCCATTCGACGACCCAGCGTGGGCCAGAGGTGAATTCGTCGACCTCCGCGGCGAAGGTGGGGCGCGATGACCAGTTGGGGCCGTGGTGCAGCGAGTCGATCTCCACCGTGGGCAGGTGGAGCGTCTCACTGATCGTTTGTCGCAGTGTGCTCTTGCCCGCACCGGACGGCCCGGTGATCAGGATGCGCCGCGTCGTGAGCGGAAGAGGATCCCCTGGGCCGTGCAGCACGGATGACAATCTATCGAGAGCTCACAGATCGGCAAGGCGGAGTTCGCGTCGTGACGTGATGCCGAGCTTGTTGTAGATGTTGCGCAGATGCCACTCGACGGTGCGGTGGCTGATGAGGAGCTGGTCGGCCACCTCGGCGTTGCCAAGGCCCTGGCGGACCAGTCTGCTGATGTGTCGCTCGCGGGCTGTCAACCCGGTGTCGTAGCGCGGATTGCGCTGGGCGGCAGTACCACCGGCGGCCTCCAACTCACGTGCCGCCCGCTCCGTAAACGCATCGGCGCCAATCCGGGCGCAGAGGTCGTGGGCGAGGCGCAGTTGGGCCACCGCGTCTGCGGTATTGCCGTTGCGGCGCAGCCATTCCCCGTAGACGAGGTGGGTACGGGCCAGGTATACGGCCAGCGGGCTGCGTTCCAGGTGGGTGATCGCCTTCTGGAAGTCGGCGGGACTGGCCTCGACGCCCTTGGCGATCGCGGTGCCGCGCGCCGCGAGACCCAACGCCGACTCGGTGGGGCTGGCCGAGGCCCGTGTCACCAGCTCTTCGGCTGCCGTGCGCGCTTCCTCGACCTTGCCGGAATAGGCTGCGGCCTCCACTGTTTCGATCAGCAGACAGCCGTACAGTCCGATGTCGTCGTAGCCCTGGCCGGACCGACACGCCTCCAGCGCCTCGGAGTGGCGGCCTAGGCCGTTGCTCAGGACTGCCTTCGAGAACAGGGCGACGGTCACCTCGGTGCCTTCTCCGCGATCGGTGCCCTCGTCGATGGCATGTCCCGCGGCGGACTGCCACAGTTCCTCGTCGCCGCGGTGGGCTGCCAGCAGGGCCGTCGCCGAGCGGTGGGGCGGTGCGCCCGTGGCCGAGGAGACGATGAGCGCTTCGTCCAATAGTGCCTGGCCCGAGTCGAAGTCGCCGCCGATGACGCGGACGGCGGCCAGCGTGGTCAGTGCCGCCGGCAGCACGGTCAGTTCACCGGCCGCCCGCAACATCTCGAGCTGCTTGCTCGCGAGGACGTCGTACGAGACGAAGTCGTACAGGTCCAAGCAGATTCGGTTGGTGACGTCGTGCCACCGCGGGTCGGCGGTCCCGGCATGCACGTCACGCAGGTAGGCGAGCAGTGCCTTCTTCAGAAGTGGTGCGGCGGTGACGTAGCCGTCGGTGAACCGCGTGATCAGCGCGTCCACCAGCAAGTCGACCGATCGCGGCGGGGTCGGCGCCTGCGGTGCGCGCTGGGCTGCCCGCGCCACGGCAACGGGTCCATCGGCGGCCCCGGCCAGCCTGCCGACGATCATCGCGGCCATGAGCGCTTCCAGGTAGGTGTCTCGCGACAGCTCGGGTTCGGGGTCGGCGAGTTCCCGCGCGGCGGCGAGCAGCAGGCGCGGACCGTCACGGCCACGGTCGCTGGCGAAGGCGAGTCGGGCGCGCAGCAGCGCAACTCGCGCACGGTGTCCCGCGTCGGTCCCGGTTGCCGCGGCGGTGTCTACCAGACGGGTGGCGGCGTCGACGTCACCCACGTCGAGTTTGGCGGCAGCGGCTCCCAGTGCTCGTCGCGCCCGCGTCTTGGCGTCCGGGGTGAGCGCCACGGCATGCGTCAAGAAGGCTGCAGCCGCGCCGATTCCACCGCGGAGACGAGCTCGCTCGGCGGACTCGACCAGCTCGGCGGCGATGGCCTCCAACGGAGTGCTGATGGCGTGGGCCCGGTGCCACGTTCGGTAGTCGGCGGCGTCGGGTCCGGTGATGGTCTCGGCGAGGGCTGCGTGCACGCGGTGGCGCTCGACGGCCGGTTCGCTGCGGTAGATCGCGGCCCGCACCAGGGGGTGGCGGAAGCTGATGCTGGTGTCCAGTCGGATGAGACCCGCCGCCTCCGCTGCCGCGGCGTCGTCGACGCCGAGACCCAACCGCTCCGCGGCCGCCCACAGCCACGCCGCTTCTCCTGCGGGCTCAGCCGCGGCCGTCAGCAGCAGCAGGCGCGTCCGCTCGGGTAGCGCCCGCAACCTCGTGGTGAAGACGTCCTCGACACTGTCTGCCGCGGTTCTCGGGTTTACCAGTCCGAACCCCCCGGCGAGCTCGCCGGGGGTCAGCGCCTCGGGCGTCTCCGCCAGTGCCAGCGGATTCCCGGCCGCCTCGCCGAGGAGTCGCTCACGCACCCGGTGGTCGAGACGTCCGGGCAACACGGCGTCGAGCAACGACCGGGACTCGGCGTCGGTCAGCGGCGGTAGCCGGATCTGATGCAATCCGTCGAGGTGATAGGCGTCGGCGTCGCGGGTGGCGAAGACCATCGCGACGCGGTCGGCCTGCAGACGTCGTGCGGCGAAGCCCAACGCCTGGCGGGACAGGTCGTCGATCCATTGCGCGTCGTCCACGATGCACAGCAGCGGACGCTCCGCGCCGGCGTCGCTGAGCAGGTTAACCACGGCAAGGCCGACCAGGAAGGGGTCCGGCGGATCGCCGCCTTCGGCGCCCATGGCCACGTTCAGCGCGTGGCGTTGCAGTCCGGGCAACCGGTCGGCGTGGGTCAGGAGCGGACTGCAAAGACGTTGTAGTGCAGCATAATCGAACACCGACTCGGCTTCGATGCCGCTGATCGCGAGCACCTGCATGTCGGCGGCGTACTCGTCGACCACCCGCTCAAGCAGGTAGGTCTTGCCCAATCCGGCTGCGGCCCGCAGCACGACGGCGCCGCTTCGGCCCTCCCGTGCGGCCGAGACGAGCTTGGCCATCACCTCCAACTCGGTACGCCGGCCGACGAAGGTGCCGCGGCGCCCAGTACCCCTCGCGATCGCCATCGTTCACCTCCTGCCCACGCCGGCCCTCAATGCAGCGTCGCACGCGCGGACGCCGTCGGCCATGCGTCGCCGAAGAGATTCCGGCTGGCCCCCACGGCCGGGTCACGTTGTCCCCCTCCGGTGCCGCTGAACGAGCCCGGTTGCCGACACCCCCGCGTGGGTAGGGAAAGTGTGTGGATCATTCACGGACACCGCTGCTGGATGCCTTGGCCGACTATCACCACGAGGACCGTTACGGTTTCACCCCGCCGGGACACCGGCAGGGCCGGGGCGCCGACGAACGGGTCCTTTCGGTAATGGGGCGCGAGCCCTTCCGCGACGACGTCCTCGCCAGCAGCGGTCTGGACGACCGGCGGAGCCAGGGCCGCTACTTGGCTAGTGCCGAAGAGCTCATGGCCGACGCCGTCGGCGCAGACAGCGCATTCTTCTCGACGTGCGGCAGCTCGCTGTCGGTGAAGGCCGCCATGATGGCCGTTGCCGGGCACTCCGGTGGAGGGCTTCTACTCGGACGTGACAGCCACAAGTCCGTCGTCGCCGGATTGATCTTTGCCGGACTGCAGCCACGCTGGATCTCACCTCGCTGGGACGCGGAGCACCATCTTTCCCATCCACCGTCACCCGAGCAGGTCGAAGAAGGCTGGCAGCGCCACCCGGACGCCGCTGGCGCACTGATCGTCAGCCCAAGCCCCTATGGCACCTGCGCCGATCTGGCGCGCATCGCCGACATCTGCCACGCGCGGGACAAGCCGCTAATCGTCGACGAGGCGTGGGGTGCGCATCTGCCCTTCCATGACGGATTGCCAACCTGGGCAATGGATGCCGGCGCAGACGTCTGCGTGGTCAGCGTGCACAAGATGGGCGCCGGATTCGAGCAGGGGTCGGTGTTCCACCTGCAAGGCGACCTCGTCGACCCACAGCGCCTGTCCAAGTGCGCCGACCTGTTGATGACCACGAGTCCGAACGTGCTGGTGTACGCCGCGCTCGACGGATGGCGACGACAGATGGTCGAGCGAGGCAAGGACCTGTTCGACCGCGCCCTGCGGTTGGCTGCCGAGGTCCGCGCCGAGATCGACGACATCCCGGACCTTCGCGTGCTCGACGAGGAGTTGGTGGGCGTGGAAGCGTCCCACGACCTCGACCGGCTGCAGGTGTTGGTCGACGTCTCCGGCACGGGCGCAAGCGGCTACCAGGCCGCGGACTGGCTGCGTGAACATTGCCGAGTCGACGTCGGGTTGTCCGATCACCGTCGCATCCTTGCGACTCTGTCCTTCGCCGACGACGCGGAAACCGCACGCCGGTTGACGACCGCGCTGACCGAATTGCGCGACGCGACGACGCACTTCCCGCCCGCGCCGCGAATCGATCTTCCGGACCCCGCCGAACTCGAACTCGAGACCACCGTGCTGCCGCGCGACGCCTTCTTCGGTGCCACGGAGACCGTGCCGGTCGCCGAGGCCGCCGGACGTGTGGCAGCCGAGCAGATCACGCCGTATCCCCCGGGCATCCCCGCCGTGATTCCCGGCGAGCGACTCGACGCCGCGGTGATCGACTATCTCCGCTCGGGACTGGCCGCGGGGATGGCACTGCCCGACGTCGCGGACCCCACTCTGGAGACCATCCGGGTGTTTGTCGGCGAAGCGCGGGGGTAGCCGTCGGTTCTTCCATGATCAACGAAAGGTGTTGCCGATGCCCGAGTGCAGGAACGTTCATCGCTTGACCGGGCCTTCCGCGGTGGCGACGTTGGTCGACCTCGCGGGGGCGTCGGTGGCCGCTGGCGCCATCGCTCGTCGCCGGATGGTGGTGGGATTCCTCGAGCGACGGCAGGCCGATCGGCGGTCGGTCGACCGGCTCCGTTCGCTGCGCCGTGACCATGGCGCCGGCCCGGTCGAATTGGTGCTCCCTGGCAGACGTTTCATCGTGCCGCTCGATCCCCGTGACGTCGGCCGCATCCTCGACGAAACGCCGTCGCCCTTCCATCCTGCGAGCTGGGAGAAGCGACGCGCGCTCGAGCAATTTCAGCCGCACGCGGTGCTGATCACGCGCGGCCCGTTGCGCGCACCGCGACGCGCACTGAACGAAGCTGCGCTGGACACGCCATCGGAGGTGCATCACCTCGCCGAGCCGTTCGCCGCCGTGATCGCAGAAGAGGCAGGCGCGCTCGCCGACGAGGCAACCCGCGCGGGCACGCTGACCTCGGCGCAATTCACCGTGGCGTGGTGGCGCCTCGTCCGGCGCCTCGTCCTCGGCGACGCCGCGCGCGACGACGATGCCGTCACCGACGATCTGTGGCGGCTCCGCAAGTCGGGCAACTGGTCGTTCGCCGCGCCAACGCACACCCGACGGCGGGCTCGATTCGCGGAGCGGATCTACCACTACGCCGAAAACCCCGACCCCAACAGCCTTCTCGGTGCTCTTGCCGGAATCTCGGTCGGCGGCGAGCTCGACCCGATCGGCCAGCTTCCCCACTGGCTGTTCGCCTTCGACGCGGCAGGCATGGCGACCGTACGGGCTCTTGCACTGATCACAACCCACCCGGGCGCCCTGGACCGCTGTGAGATCGCCGAGCCCGAGCTGCCAAGTCTGAGAACGTATTTGCGGTCCTGCATTCAGGAATCGGTTCGGCTGTGGCCCACCACTCCCGCCTTGCTACGGGAGACGACCGAGAACACGACGTGGGGTGAGGGCAGCGAGCAGTACACCGTCGGCGCCGGAGCCGGGGTGCTCATCTGCGTCCCGGCATTTCATCGCGACCCCGACGAGTTGCCGTTCGCCGACTCCTTCACACCGGACATCTGGATCGACGGCCGTGCGGAGAATTACCCGCAACTGGTGCCCTTCAGCGCCGGTCCCGCCCGGTGCCCGGGACAGAACGTGGTCCTCTTCACCACCAGTACCCTTGCCGCTCAACTACTTTCCCGCCTTGACCTGAAATTGCAGTCGCCCCAAGACCTTGGGCGACACGCGCCCCTGCCGGTCACTCTGAACCAATTCGGCCTTCGGTTCGGCGTTCGTCCCGTCGCCCCACGAGTCGGAGCGCACGTGGGGCACCCAGCCGAAGGAGCCGAACGTGAAGGCATCTGACATCGTCGCGCTGCCCCTGCAACTCGGGTCAGCGGTGCGGCATCGCAGGGTGTTTCATCCGCTTGGCGTGCTCGCCGCCGGCCGCATCGAGCGAACCGCCCCGCCCGGCGAGGGCCTTCCCGTCGAGTCCTCCGACATCGTGGCACGGGTGTCGAAGGCCATCGGTGTGCCCGGCGGACTGCCGGATCTGATTGGCCTGGCCTGGCGGATGCCGCCCAAGGACGGCGAGGGCACCCCATGGGACGTCTTGACCGTCTCCGCGGGATCGGGCAGGCTGACGCGTTTCGCGCTGCGCCCGACGCTGTCGTGGACGGGCACGACGACGTCGACGTTGATGCCGTTGCGCCGTGCCGACGGCTGGTGGTGGGTCACGGCGGAGCTGACTACCGACGTCGGGCCTGGCCTGTCGCTGGACGCAGTCCGCGACGGGATCGCCGACGGCGGCATGGCGTTCGACGTCCGGCAGGCGCACGGCTCCGGACCCTTCCGGCCGCTCGCCCACATCACCCTGACCCGAGCCATTCCCACCGACGACGAGCACGACGTGTCGTTCGATCCGACCCGCAACACCCGTGACGGTGTCGAACTGGGCCCGGAGTGGCTCACCGATCTGCGCGAGCGTGCCTATCTGCGAAGCCGGCGCGGCAGGCACGCGCCCGACGCCGAGAGGCTGAGCGCCCCCGCGTTTGACCGCCCCGGTGGCGGGTAGGTCGAGTGGCATGGGCAGACCGTTGGCGGTGGTGACCGGTGCCTCCAGCGGCATCGGCCTCGAACTGTCCCGGCTGTTCGCCGCCGACGGCTACGACCTGCTCGTCGTCGCCGACGGGTCCCGCATTCACGACGTCGCCGACGAACTCTCACCAGCTGTGACGGTCCAGCCCGTGCAGGCGGACCTGCGGCTCCCCGGCGAGGTGAAGCGTGTGCACGCAGCCATCGGCAGGGCGCCCATGGCCGTCGCGTTCAACGCCGGCATCGGACGCGCCGGTCGGTTCGTGGACGAAGACGTCACGGCAGATCTCGACATCGTCGACCTCAACGTCCGGTCGACGGTGCATCTGGCCAAGCTCGTCCTTCGGGACATGGCCAAGGCCGGCGCGGGCCGCGCGTTGTTCACCTCGTCGATCGTCGCCACGATGCCGGGCTCGCACCAGACGATGTACAACGCCTCAAAGTCCTTCATCCAGTCGTTCGCCACGGGTCTGCACGACGAGTTCCGCGGCACCGGGATCACGGTCACCGCGTTGATGCCGGGAGCGACGGACACCGATTTCTTCCGGCGGGCGTCGATGCTGGACACCCCGCTGGGCCGGCTGCCGTTCAAGGACGACCCCGCCAAGACCGCCAAGCAGGGGTACGACGCACTGATGCGGGGCGATCAGAAGGTCGTCGCGTCGTCGTGGTTCAGCAAGCTGGCCGGGGCGACGGCGACCGTGCTGCCCGACTCGGCTAAGGCCCTTGCCAACCGACTGATCGTCACGCCGTTGGGCGATCGCTGACCCCCGAGGAGCCCGAATGACCGACCACCCAACAGAAGTCGAGAGCCAACTCACCGTCAGGCGCGACACCACGGCAAGTCGCCAACGGGTGTGGGACGTGATGGCCGACGGCTGGACATACTCGCAGTGGGTGGTGGGCAACAGCAGGATGCGCGCCGTGTCGCCAGACTGGCCGGCCGTCGGTAGCACCATCCACCACTCGGTCGGCGTGTGGCCGCTTCTCCTCGACGACCAGACGGTGGTCGAGGAGTGCGTGCCGCAGGAGCGGCTGGTGCTGTTGGCAAAGGGGCGTCCGCTCGGAAAGGCACGGATTACGTTGTGCCTCTTCGACATCGATGGCGGCGGTTGCCGAATCGAGATGGCCGAAGTTCCCGTCGGCGCGCCAATGGGCTGGGTGCCGGACCGCCTCGCACTGGCAGCGGCGATCCCGCGCAACCGCGAATGCACGTGGAGGCTGGCGGCGCTCGCCGAACGCCGTGTCTCCGACGATGACGAATAGCGTCGACACCGCCGACGCGGTGGTCATCGGCGCCGGGCACAACGGGCTGGTCGCCGCGGCGCTGCTGGCCGACGCCGGCTGGGACGTGTTGGTCCTCGAGGCGCAGCCCGAACCCGGCGGGGCGGTCAAGAGTGCCGAGCTGGTGCCGGGCTACGTGAGCGATCTCTACAGCGCCTTCTACCCGCTGTCGGTCGCCTCGCCGGCCTTGCGAGACCTGAACCTCGAAGACCACGGCCTTCGGTGGACGCACGCCCCCGCTGTCGTCGGGCATCCGCGGGACGCCGCCGACACCGACGCGCCCGTCATTCATCGCGACGTCGACCGCACCGCAACCGAATTGGACCGGCACCATCCGGGTGACGGCAAGCGATGGTGCGACCTGTTCGCGCAGTGGCAGCAGATCAAGACGCCGCTGATCGAGACGTTGTTCGCGCCGTTTCCGCCCCTGCGCGGTCCGCTGAGCCTGCTGCGCGGGCTGGGCACCGCCGAGGCGCTTCGCCTGGCGCACCTGCTGCTCCTGCCCGCCGGCGTGATGGCGGAGCACCTGTTCGACGGGGAGGCGGCCCGCCTGCTGCTGCTCGGCAACGCGATGCACGCCGACGTTCCGATCGACGCCCCCGCCAGCGGCGTCATGGGCTACCTGCTGATCATGATGGCGCAGGACGGCGGGTTCCCGGTGCCGGTCGGCGGCGCCGGGCAGCTGACGGCAGCCCTGGTCCGGCGAGCCGAGTCGGCGGGCGCACAGGTCGAATGTGGCAGGGCCGTCACCTCCATCGAACTCAGCGGGGACCGCGCCACCGCGGTCCGCACCGCCGACGGGGCGACCATCAGGTGCCGACGGGCGGTCATTGCCGACACGTCGGCACCGCAGCTCTACCAACGATTGCTGCCACCCGACGCCCTACCCGCTTCGATTCGCCACGGGCTCGACCGATTCGTCTGGGACACACCGGTCCTCAAGATCAACTACGCGCTCGACGCGAAGATCCCGTGGCGGTCGGCAAACCTGGCCGACGCCGGCACCGTCCACCTCGGCGCCGACCACGACGGTCTGATCCGGTGGATGGCCGACCTGAACACCCGCACCCTGCCCGAGAACCCGTTCATGCTGTTCGGCCAGATGACCACCGCGGATTCGACGCGGTCGGCCGCGGGCACCGAAAGCGCCTGGGCCTACACCCATCTCCCTCGCGGGCTCGCCGACGACGACTCCGCAGACCGCCTCGCCACACGCGTCGACGACGTCCTCGAGCGGTACGCGCCGGGGTTCGCCGCCCACGTCGTCGGGAAGACGACGCAACGCCCGTCGGATCTGCAGGCCAGTGACGAGAACCTGCACACCGGCGCCGTCAACGGCGGCACCTCACAGTTGTTCCAGCAGCTCGTCTTTCGGCCGGCACCGGGATTCGGCCGAGCGGAGACACCCCTGCAGAACGTGTTCCTCGGCAGCGCGGGTGCCTCCCCCGGTGGTGGGGTGCACGGCGTGTGTGGCCGCAACGCGGCGCGGGCCGCGCTGGCGGCGGACGGTGCCACCGGCTGGCCGCGGCGGCGGCTCAACCGCGCGGTGACCCGACTTCTGGTGCGTTGAACCGGGCCGCATGAACGCCAGCGGTCGGGGTACCTGCCCGGAATGACTGTCAGTACTAACACCACCATGCCCTCCCTGCCCACCTCGCTCGGCATTGCGAGCGTCACCCTCGGCCTGTCCGAGCTGCTCGCGCCGAACGGCGTCGCGCGCGTGGCAGGCGTCGTCCCCACCGAGCGGTCGCGCCGCGTCATCCGATTCCTTGGCGCACGCGAATGTGGGCACGGCGCGGCGATTCTGCTTGGCTCACCGCGGTTGGTGTGGACCAGGGTCGCCGGCGACGTGCTCGACGTGGCGTTGCTCGCCACGGCGTTGCGCTCCCCCGGCGCGAACCGGCGCCGCGGTGCCGTGGCGATGAGCGCCCTGGCCGTCATCGGCGCCGCCGACGTAAGGGCGGCCAGACAGCAGCTGCAGGAGGCGTGACCCTCGAGGGAATAGCGTGAGCCAGTTCACGTGTTGGGTCCGACCATGAGGCACTTCACCGAGGATGAGCGACGTCGGTTCCTGGAGGACAAGCGGGTCGGCGTGGTGTCGGTCTCCGCGGACAACGGCCGACCGCCCGCGAGTGTGCCGATTTGGTACGACTACACACCCGACGGCCACATCCGGATCAACACCGGGACGGCCTCGCGCAAGACGCGACTGATCGAGCAGGCCGGCGCGGTGACGCTGGTGGTGCAGCGTGAAGAGCCGCCCTACCAGTACGTGGTCGTCGAGGGCACCGTCGTGGACAGCGGCCCGGCACCGCGAGAGGTCAGGGAGGCCATTGCCATCCGCTACCTCGGCGACGAAGGTGGGCGAGCCTTCGTCGAGGGCATGGGTGACACCCCGAACACCCTGTTCACCGTGCGGCCCGACCGCTGGATCACGGCGGACTACTCCGGGGACGTCTAACGGCTGAGGTGCGGCCGCACCACCGTATTGGTACGTATAGTCAGTCCCGATCTATACGACTCGATACGGAGAGCTGTGCTGCCAAGTCCATACTCCCCCGGCGCCGTGCCCGTCTATCTCGCGGGGCGCGGTGCCGAACTCGAGACCATCCGCACCCGCCTGGCGCGCACCAGAATGCTGGGTCGCTCCGGTGGGCCGCTGCTGGCGTTCTACGGATCCCGCGGCCTCGGCAAGACCTCGTTGCTTCGAGCGGCCCAACGGGAAGCCGACGCGGCCGGTTACCTCACCGTGTGGGTGACGGGCCGGGACGACGTGGCGCTCGCTCCAGACCTGGCGGCGTCACTGACAGAGGAGATCAGCCGCCGGTCGACGAGCCAGCGGGCCAAGGGGATTCTGCAGAGCCTCAGCAAGGTCCAGGTCGAGGTGGGAGTTCCCGGCGCCAAGGTGGGCGTCGAGGCCGACCGGACCCGCGCGTCCGCCGCCGTAGAACGCAACCTCGCCGACGCCGGTCGATTCGCACGCCAGCACGACCACCATGGCCTCGCGGTGTTCGTCGACGAGTTCCAGGAGGCCCAACTGGCCGACCGGCGGTCGCTTTTGATTGCGCTTCAGCACTTCGACGGCGCGCCGGAGGGATACCCGGTGGCCATCATCGCCGCGGGCCTGCCCTCCCTGCTGGGAGCGGTGCCCGAGGCCGCCACCTTCGGGGAACGCACCGACTTCGTCGAGATCGGCCTGCTCGGCGAGGTCGCGGTCGCCGAGGCGTTGCGGCTCCCCGCCCAAGAACTCGGGGTGACGTGGTCGGACGACGCGATCCTCGCGGCCATCGAAGCCGCCGCGGGCTATCCCCACCGCGTGCAACTGATCGGCGACGCCGCCTGGGAGGCGGGCCGTCCACAACGGGGCGACGTCATCGGCCAGGCTCAGGTCCGGCTGGGCGCCGAGCGCGCCGAACAGCGAATGGGAGCGGTGTTCCGCAGCCGGATGGCAAAGATCAACCCCGAGCAGCGCCGCGTCGTCACTGCCATGGCCGAGCTCGGCGACCACCCGGTGTCGCGCGCGGCCCTCGCCGGGCGTCTTGGCATCACGTCCGAGGCGTTGAGCCGACCGCGCCAAGAGCTCATCGACCGCGGCCTGATCGAGTCGGCGGGTCGCGGCCTCCTCCGTTTCACCATCCCAGGCTTCGCTGGCTTCCTGCGCGCCAACCCCGACCTGGAGTGACCCTGGTCAGAACGGGCCTGCGCCGGCGTGACCCTCGTAGTCGACGTCGCCGACCTCGGACACCTTCGGCGGTTCCGGCGCAGGGGGACGCTCGTCAGCATTGCCAGTGGGCCAGTCGGTGGTCGTCACGGGTGGCGGTGGATCGGGAAGCGGGGCGTCGGCGGTCGTCATTGGCGAGTACTACCCCCGCGGGCGCGAAGCCATGCCCGAAAAACGCGCGCGATGTTGCCTGGCCAACCACCCCCCAGAGCGCCGCTCCACACTGTAATATATCAACTGATGATCACCCCGACCTAGCTTCTCGCCACCCGGCAAAGTCGGATGATCGCAAGATGCATTGCCGGCAACTCAGAAGGGCCGTCTCATGACGATCAGCGTGTTCGAACTGTTCTCGATCGGCATCGGACCGTCGAGTTCGCACACGGTGGGGCCGATGCGGGCCGCCGCGAGATTCGTCGCCGACCTGGAGACGCTCGGCGCGCTGGACGACACGGCCGACGTCCGAGTGGACCTCTTCGGCTCGTTGGCGGCCACCGGGGCCGGACACGGCACGATGACGGCCATTCTCCTTGGCCTGCAAGGCCTCGTTCCCGAATCGCTCGAGACCGAAGAGATGGAGCGACGCATCGACGCGATGCGCGCCACCGGTCGCATCACGCTCGGCGGCGCGCACGACATCGCCCTCACCGAGGGCGACTTCATCCTGCGACCGTTGACGATGCTGCCCTTCCATCCGAACGCCCTGACGATCACCGCGCGCGACGGCTCCGACGCCGAACTGCATCGCGAGACCTACTTCTCCGTCGGCGGCGGCTTCGTCGTCACCGAGGCCGAGAGCCGCGAGACAACGTCGGGCCAGGTCGACCGTCACCCCTCGAGCTTCGGATCGGCCAAGCAACTTCTCGAGCTGTGCAACGAGAAGGATTGCAAGATAAGCGATCTCATGCTCGAGCTCGAGACCGCCACCCGGGAGGCCTCCGAGGTCCGGGCCCGCCTTCTCCACATTCGCGACGTCATGGTGGAGTGCGAGTTGCGCGGTGTCGGCCGTGGCGGATACCTGCCGGGCGCATTGCAGGTGCGCCGCCGCGCGAAGGACTGGTTCGAGCGGCTCAAGGACGAAGATCCAGACCGCAGTGCCGAATTCGCCGAAGACTGGGTAAACCTGGTGGCGCTCGCCGTGAACGAGGAGAACGCCTCGGGCGGACGCATCGTCACCGCTCCCACCAACGGTGCCGCCGGCATCGTGCCCGCGGTGCTGCACTACGCCATGCACTACACCCCGGCAGGCAAGCGGGACCGCGACGAAACCACGGTTCGCTTCCTGCTCGCCGCCGGCGCGATCGGTTCGCTGTACAAGGAACGTGCGTCGATCTCGGGCGCCGAAGTCGGATGCCAGGGCGAAGTGGGTTCGGCGGCGTCCATGGCGGCAGCCGGCCTCGCCGAAATCCTCGGCGGCACAACGGAACAAGTCGAGAATGCCGCCGAGATCGCGATGGAGCACAGCCTCGGGCTGACGTGCGATCCGATCGAGGGGCTCGTTCAGATTCCGTGTATCGAGCGCAACGCCATCTCGGCGGGCAAGGCGATCAACGCCGCCAGGATGGCGCTCCGCGGGGACGGAACACACCGCGTCAGCCTCGATCAGGTCATCGAGACGATGCGCACCACCGGCGCGGACATGCATTCGAAGTACAAGGAGACCTCCACCGGCGGCCTCGCAGTCAACGTGCCGGTCAACTACGTCGAGTGCTGAGACCGCCGACTGCGGGCTAGGCCGGGGTTAAACCCGCAGCGCCCGAGCGCGTTTCAGAAGGCCCCGGTCCGGCTCCCCGAGCGGGAGGCCGGGGGTGTCGTCGAGGTCGATGACGGCGTCGAGCCGGCGCATCACGCGTTGCGCGCTGATGCCGAAGCAGGCGAAGGTCTGTTCGTCGGTCGGCTGCGAGCAGGGCCCACACTCGACCACGAATTCGAGAATCCTACGGTCATACCAATCGAGACGCATCCGTCGCTCCTCACGAGCCGAGCTTGGCGCGCAGCCAGTCGTGGAACTCGCCAAGGTGATGTTCACTGGGCACCAGAACGCCACCGTCGCGGTAGGTCCGCGAGCTCATCGCGGGCTGGCAGCGCTCGCAGGCGTCGAAGTCCTGCTGGTTGACTCGGTGGAAGAGTTCGACGGAGTGCCCGACGTCGCGCCCCGACTCGACGACGTGCGGCATGTACAGCCAGTCGCATTCGACGATGGTGCGATCGGCTGCCATCGGGAACATCCGGTGCACGATCACGTGGTCGGGTACCAGGTTGACGAACACCTGGGGCCGGACGGTGATGGCGTAGTAGCGGCGGTCCTGGCCCTCGGTGACACCGGGGATGTGGTCGAGGCCCTCGGAGCCGTCGATCGTGAAACCCTTGACCTCCTCCCCGAATTCGGCGCCGTGGCCGACGTAGTACTGCGCGGCGTACCCGTCGGCGAACTCGGGCAGCACCTCCGTCAGCTCCGGGTGGATCGTGGCGCAGTGGTAGCACTCCATGAAGTTCTCGATGATGAGCTTCCAGTTGGCCTTGACGTCGTAGGTGATCCGACGGCCCAGGCTCAAGTCGGCGACGCCGTAGTGGTCGATCGACTCGACGTCGCCGAGCCGGTCGACGATCTCCTGCATGACGGTGGCTTCGAACGACGGCGGCTCGTCGTCGAGGCAGACCCAGACGTAGCCGAGCCATTCGCGCACCGCGATCTTGCGCAGGCCGTACTCGTTGCGGTCGACGTCCGGCATCTTGGTCAGGTTCGGGGCGGCGATCAGCTTGCCTTCGAGGTCGTAAGTCCAAGCGTGGTAAGGACATTGGAACGCCCGCTTGACCTCGCCGCTGTCCTCGGTGCACAGCTGTGCGCCCCGGTGCCTGCAGACGTTGAAGAACGCGCGGACCTCGCCCTTGCGCGACCGCGTGATCAGCACGCTCTCACGCCCAACCTGCACGGTCCTGAACGCACCTGGCTTGTCGAGGTCGGCGGCGCGGACGGCGCAGAACCACATGGTCTCGAAGACCTTCTCCTGCTCGAGGGCGAACACACCGTCGTCGGTGTAGTAGTGCCCAGGCAGGGTGGCGATGAGGCTCTCGGGCAGGGTGGGGGTAGCGATCGTCACTACGGAACTCCTGGTGGGTCGTGGTCTGAAAAGTCTGGGTCTGAAAAGTCGGGGTCTGAGAAGCTGATTGAAGACTGGGGTCAGACGCTTGCGGGCGCGGCGGCCAATTGGCGTCGCCAGCGGCCGAACAGCCGAGGTTGGTCGACGGCGAGAACCGCGACCAGTCGACCGTCACGTCGGTAGGTGGCGAGGAAGCAGCGGTCGTCGCAGCTACCCTCTTCGATGGTGATCTCGTCGCCACTGCGGGTGGCTCCCGCGAACTGAATGCGAGCGCCGTACTGGTCCGACCAGAAGTACGGTGCCTTGGCCGCGGTGCCCTGGTGCAGGCCGCCTGCGAGAAGCGTCGCCACGGCGATGGCGGGCCGTTCGAGTGCGCCGGTCCAGTGCTCCACCCGGTGTGGCGCGCCGTGAAGGTCGTCGTGCCATGCCGCGCAGTCACCGACGGCGACGACGTTGGGAATGGTCGTCTCACCACCGGCGCCGCAGAGCACGCCGTTGCCGAGTTGGAGACCGCTGTCCCGAAGCCATTCGATGTTGGGGATGCCGCCGATTCCCACGACGACTACGTCGGCGGGGAGGTGGCGACCGTCGGCGAGGTTGACGCCGGTGACCCGGTCAGGGCCGGACGACCCGCGCAGCGGCCGGTTCTCGCCGGTGAGGCCCGCGACGACGGTGCCGCAGATCAGCGTCGTCCCGTTGGCCATGTGGGCCGAGGACACCACGGTGCCGAGCCGCTCGCCCAGCTGTACTGCCAGCGGCGTTGGGGCGGCCTCGACGATGGTGACGTCGAGCCCGAGTTTGCGTGCCGTCGACGCGACCTCGGCGCCGATGAAGCCGGCCCCGATGACGACCATCCGGGCACCGGGCCGCAGATCCTCGCGAAGCGCCAATGCGTCGTCGATGGTTCGGATCACGTGGACGCCGGCCAGTTCGTCACTGCCGGGCCACCGCCGCGCCCGCGAGCCGGTGGCGAGGACGACACCGTCGGCGTCGATCCGCGTTCCGTCGGCGAGTTCGATTGCGCCGCAAGCAGCGTCGAGTCGGGATGCAGGTGCGCCGAGCAGCCAGGTGGCGTCGAGGTTGTCGTCGTCGTCGCACTCCAGGGCGAGGTCGGCTTCGGTCACGTCGCCGACGAGGAATCCCTTCGACAGCGGCGGGCGGTCGTACGGCCGTCGCGACTCGTCACCGACGATCGTGAGCCGCCCGCCGAAACCCTGGGCGCGCAGCGCCCGTGCGGCCGACAGTCCGGCCAAGGACGCTCCGACGATTGCGACGTGCTTCATCGGTTCGCCCCGTCCCCAAGCCGTGCCCGGATGTCGGGCGGCAGGTTCGGCTTCTCGGTGCTGAGCTCGACGCGGATGAGGCCGTCCTCGATCGCGACGACGTGCGCGCGGACGGGCAGCTTCGCGGGGGGCGCGTCCACCGCACCGGTCCGCAGGTTGAACCGCGAAGCGTGCAGCGGGCATTCGACCTCACACCCCTCGACCCAACCGTCGGCCAGTGAGGCGTCTTGGTGTGAGCAGGTGTCGTCGATGGCGAACACCTCGCCGTCTTCGGTGTGGAACACGGCAATCGGAGGGACGGTGTCGACTCGCAGAGCTTCCCCGGGGGGCAGGTCGGCGAGTGGGCAAATGTCGATCATGTGCGGACCCTTCCGGTCAGACCGCTGGTGCGTATTACGCAACGTGATTCGTATTACGCAACAGTCTGCGGGCATATCACACCCCTGTCAAGGGGGCGAAGCTGGTTCGAAACAGCTTGCCATCGGGCGGGATTCCCGAGGCGCGCCAAAGGGCGGCCCCGGGTCGGGGCCGCCCTCGGACGTACTACTCCTGCGAGACCTTCGGAAGCCTCCGCAGCTCCTTGGCCAACGGGTCCTTCCTGAGGTCGAGATACAGCGAGACGCACATGCCGATCATCACGAAGACGAATGGTGCGGCGACGATGATCGTCATCGTTTGCAGGCCGTTGAGCGCATCGCTACCGCCGGCCCACAGCATCAGGATCGCGACGGCCCCGGTGGCAAGGCCCCAGGTGGCGACCGCCCATCGCGAGGGGTTCAACGAGCCCCGCTGCGACAGCGTCCCCATGACCATCGAGGCGGCGTCCGCGCCGGAGACGAAGAAGATCGCCACCAACGCCATCACCAGCAGTGACGACACACCGACGAGCGGCAGACGGTCGAGCATTCCGAACAGCGTCGACTCCGGTTCGCCGCTGCCGTACAGGTCGATCCCGTCACGCTGCTGGCCTATCCCCGCCCCACCGAACACCGCGAACCACACCATGCTCACCGTGGTGGGGATCAAGATGACGCCGACCACGAATTGCCTGATGGTGCGGCCCCGGCTGATGCGGGCGAGGAACATGCCGACGAACGGCGTCCACGAGATCCACCACGCCCAGTAGAAGATCGTCCACGAGGACAGCCACTTGTCGGTATCCGCACCGTCGGCCCCGGACCTGGCGGACATGCTGGGCAGGTTGGCCAGGTAGTCGCCGAGCGAGGTCGGGATCAGGTTGAGGATCAGGACCGTCGGACCTGCGACGAAGACGAAGATCGCCAGAATCAAGGCCAGCACCATGTTGATGTTGGACAGCCACTGGATGCCTTTGGAGACTCCGGATATCGCCGATGCGACGAACGCCAGCGTCAGCAGCGCGACGATGGAGACGAGAAGCAGAGTTCCCGCCTTTCCCACCCAGCCGACGGTCTCGATGCCAGAGCCGATCTGCAGTGCGCCGAGGCCCAGCGAGGCGGCCGTGCCGAACATCGTCGCGAAGATCGCAAGGATGTCGATGATCTTGCCGATGGGCCCTTCGACGCGCTTGCGCCCGAACAGCGGGGTGAACGCGGAACTGATGAGTTGCTTGCGCCCCATCCGATAGGTGCCGTAGGCGACCGACAGACCGACGACGGCGTACATCGACCAGGGATGGAATCCCCAGTGGAACAGCGCAGTGGCCAACGCGGTGCCCGCCGCTGAATCCGCAAGCCCCGGTGGGGGGTTGACGAAGTGCGTCAGCGGCTCGGTGACGCCCCAGAAGATCAGTCCGATGCCCATGCCTGCGCTGAACATCATCGCGACCCAGCTGACGGTGCTGAACTCGGGTTTCTCCCCGTCCCCGCACAGCGGGATCCTGCCGTAGCGGCTCAGGGCGAGCCAGACCGCGAACAGCACGAAGCCGGTGGCGGACAGGATGAAGAGCCACCCGAGGTTGCCGACCACCCAGTTGAGGATCGAGGTCATCGTCGTAGAGAACCCGGGCGGGTCGAGCAAACCCCACGCGAGGATGGCGATGACCGACAGGGCCGCCACGCCGAATACGACGGGATCGGTGACGGGGCGACCCGGAGGCTGCGGTCCGTCCATTCCGGACGCCGGCGAACAGTAGTCGAGCATTTCTGGCTCGAGCGGCATGGATTTAGTCTCTGGTGGATTGTCTTGCTGTGCTGTCACGGGAAACTCCTGAGGGCGCTGGGCCGGCTCGTTTCGGATCGGACTGATGTGACGTGGACCATGTCGCCTTCCGATGGAGATCCACATCACACTCTTCTGTTGATATGCGACTACCTTGGCGAAATTTCTCCAAGTTCAGTTCACCTACCGCCGCAGTGCGTCCCGGATTGTTCCGAGCGGCATGAAAGCCGGCCATTGCGGACCCGGGTGACTCGACCCGCTGCGGGTGGATGACGCTATCCACCAGCGGCGTTCGTGATATATTAGACCGCGACTGGCTGATACGCGACTGCTAGACAAAGAAACTTTTGTCGAGGTGGAGCGCAGCGACACACTCTAGGTAGCTGGTCGCCGCGAAAGCGCAGCACGACGTCGATTAACGATTCGCCGCAGCCGTTGAGCGATCAGCCCAAATGACCCATCCGTCGGCCGATCGCAGCGGCCGACGAGGCGATTTTGGGCCCGATTTCCTGCATCCGCGCCTCGTCGAGGCGATAAACCGGCCCGGAAACGCTCAGTGCGGCGATGGCGACGCCGCCGTGGTCGCGTATCGGCGCGGCGACCGCGTTCAGGCCAGCCTCGAACTCACCCACCGACAGCACCCACTCGTCGTCGGCCACGGCATCCAGCTGACGTTCCAACTCGTCGACTGACGTGATCGTGCGGTCGGTGAACCGCGTCAGGGGCGCCGCCCCGAGGAGCTCGCGTCGCACCCGGGCGGACATCGAGGCCAACAGCACCTTGCCACTCGACGTGGCGTGCAGTGGTGTCAGCTCGCCGACCCAGTTGTGGGTGCCGACCGCGGACGGCCCCCTCGCCTGGTCGACGTTGACGACGTAGCGCGATCGGCGCACGGCGACGTTGACCGTCTCTCCGACGTCGGCCGCCAGTCGTTCGCAGATGTCGCGCCCCTGCTGCACCACGTCCAACTCACCGCTGACGGCGTTTGCCAACCGCAGGATGCCGACGCCGAGCCGGTACTTGCCACGATCCTGCAACTGTTCGACGAGGTCGCGGTCCTCCAGCGAACTGAGCAATCGGGAAGCCGTCGACTTGTGCACGTCGAGTTCGGCGGCGATCTCCGTGACGCCGGCCTCGCCAAGGCGGGCCAGGATCTCCAGGACGATCAGCGCTCGGTCGACGGACTGCACGCCGCCGCCAACCGCGTCCGACCGTGCGCTGCCCATCGCGCAACACTATCGAGCGCGTCGCCGCCGCAACGGCCCTTCCTCGACGGCCGACCGTGACAACCTGCCGTCCCGCACCCCTTGACGGCGCCGACAGTCACGTCGTACGGTTGGTATATCAGTTGTTGATCAATTCGTCGCACGTACCAGCACAGCCGGCATCACTAGGAGAACTACGAGTATGGGCTCACCCCGCGTCGTCATCATCGGGGCCGGCATCGTCGGCACCAATCTCGCCGACGAACTGACGGCGAGGGGGTGGGACCAGGTCACCGTCGTCGACCAGGGACCGCTGCCGTTGACCGGCGGCTCGACGTCCCACGCCCCCGGCCTCGTCTTCCAGACCACGCCGTCCAAGACCATGACCGCGCTGGCGAGCTACACCGTCGACAAGTTCAAGGGTCTCGACGTCGACGGCGAATGGTGCTTCAACCAGGTCGGCGGCCTCGAAGTCGCCACCACCTCCCAGCGACTGGCCGAACTGCACCGCAGGCAGGGCTGGGCGACCTCGTGGGGCGTCGACGCCCGCGTGATCGAGCCGGAGGAGTGCGCCAAGCTGCACCCCCTCCTCGACCCCCTGCGCATTCTCGGCGGGCTCTACGTCGAGACCGACGGCCTGGCCAAGGCGTCTCGCGCCGTCGTGGCGCTGAGTCGACGCGCACAGGCCCGCGGCGCGGAGTTCCGCGGCTCGACGAAGGTCGTCGGCATCGAGCACAGCGGCGGCCGGGTCACCGGCGTCACGACCACCACCGGCGTGATCCCCGCCGACATCGTCGTCTCCTGCGGCGGATTCTGGGGTCCGGACCTCGGCGCGTTGATCGGCATGGACGTCCCGCTGTTGCCACTGGCGCACCAGTACGTCACGACCCACCAGCTCCCCGAACTGGTCGGCCGCAACACCGAGTCGTCGGAAGCCGGGTTCCCGATCCTGCGCCATCAGGACCAGGACCTGTACTTCCGCGAGCACGTCGACCGCCTCGGCATCGGGTCCTACGCACACCGCCCCATGCCCGTGGACCTCCGGGACCTGCCCGGCGGCGAAGTCACCAGCGACGCGATGCCGTCCATGCTCACGTTCACCGAAGAAGACTTCGCTCCCGCGTGGGAGAAGTCCAAGGAGCTGCTTCCGTGCCTACGGGACGCGACGATCGAGAACGGGTTCAACGGCATCTTCTCGTTCACCCCTGACGGCGGACCGCTGATCGGCGAATCACCCGACGTCGCAGGCTTCTGGATCGCCGAGGCCGTGTGGGTCACCCACTCGGCCGGCGTCGCCAGAGCGGTCGCCCAGCTCCTCGTCGACGGACGCTCCGAGGTGGAGTTGCACGGGTGCGACGTCCACCGCTTCGAGGAGGTTCAACTCGACCCGCAGTACGTCAGCGAGACCTCGCAGCAGAACTTCGTCGAGATCTACGACATCCTGCACCCGTTGCAGCCCAAGGAATCTCCGCGCGACATCCGCGTCAGCCCGTTCCACGTCCGCCAGAAGGAACTTGGCGCCATGTTCCTCGAGAGCCATGGCTGGGAGCGCCCGCACTGGTTCGAGGCCAACGCCGACCTGGTCGCCCAGTTGCCGCCCGAGTGGCAGCCGAAGCCCCGTGACGAGTGGGCCGCCAAGTTCCACTCCCCGATCGCCGCAGCCGAAGCGTGGCGGACGAGGACCGCGGTGGCGATGTATGACATGACACCACTGAAGCGACTCGAGGTGTCCGGGCCGGGAGCACTGGCGCTCCTCGAGCGGCTGACCACCGCCAAGATGGACAAGTCGATCGGCGCGGTCACCTACGCCCTGGCGTTGGACGCCGCCGGCGGCGTGCGCAGCGACCTGACCGTTGCCCGCCTGTCCGAGAACACCTTTCAGGTCGGCGCCAACGGAAACCTGGACATGGACTACTTCCGTCGCCAGGCCCCGGCCGACGGCAGCGTCACGGTTCGCGACATCACCGGCGGCACCTGCTGCATCGGACTGTGGGGTCCGCTGGCCCGCGAGGTGGTCACCGCGCTCAGCCGCGACGACTTCTCAAACGCGAACTTCAAGTACTTCCGCTCCAAGCAGGTTCGCATCGGTGGCGTGCCCGTCACCGCAATGCGCCTGTCCTACGTCGGCGAACTCGGTTGGGAGCTCTACACGTCGGCCGACAACGGTCTGCGGCTGTGGGATGCGCTCTGGGCAGAGGGCCAGCGGCACGGCGTCATCGCCGCGGGCCGGGCCGCGTTCAACAGCCTCCGCATGGAGAAGGGCTACCGGTCGTGGGGCACCGACATGACGACCGAACACAACCCGTATGAAGCGGGACTCGGGTTCGCCGTGCGACTCCAGAAGGAGGAGTTCCACGGGCGCGACGCCTTGGCCGGAATCTCCGACGACACCGTTCAGAGGCGGCTGGCCTGCCTCGTCGTCGACGACGGCACTTCGGTCGTGTTGGGATCGGAGCCGGTGTTCGTCGATGGCGCGCCGGTCGGTTACGTCACCAGTGCGTCGTTCGGGCACACCGTCGGTGCGCCCATCGCCTACGCGTGGCTGCCTGCCACCGCCGTAGTCGGAACCGGTGTCGAGATCCAGTACTTCGATCGACGCATCGCTGCCACCGTCGCGGCCGAACCACTCGTCGACCCCGAGATGAAGAAGATTCGCGCATGACCACCACGGAGAACGCACTCCGCGTCGACGGGTTGGCGGCCTTCCTTGACGCGTTGGCTGCGAAGGTCCCCGCGCCCGGCGGCGGCGCCACCGCGGCACTGCACCTCGGCCAGGCCGCGGCGTTGGTGTCGATGGTCGCCAGGTACACCGTCGGCGCGCGCTACGCCGAGCACGAAGCCCTGGTGTCCGCCGTCTGCGCCGACGCCGACGCGGTACGCGGCACCGCGCTGCAGCTGATCGACGACGACATGGCCGCTTTCAGCGGTGTCATCTCGGCGTACAAGATGCCGAAGGCCACTGCCGCCGAGACGGAATCGCGCTCCGCCGCGATCAGCGCGGCCTCGGTTCGAGCAGCCGAGGTGCCTGCCCGCGTCGCCGACGGCGCGGCGACCGTGGTCGCACTGGCCGAGAAATTGCTGCCGGTGGCCAACCCGAATGTCATCAGCGACGTGGCAGCCGCCGCAGACGCCGCCCGCGCCGCGGCCACCACCGCGAGGGTGAACGTCGAGATCAACTTGTCGAGCATCGCGGACGCCCCGACCCGCGCCTCGCTCGTCGCGCGCATGGAGGGCGTCGACGCCCTCGTCGCGCGAGCCGACGCCATCACCGACCTAGTACGAAAGCAGCTGACCGCATGACTCGAATCCTTGGTGGCGGTGAACTGTCGGCGTCGATCCGCGCCGACGTGACCGCCCGCGCCGCTATCCTCCGCGAATCGGGCGTGCAGCCCAAGCTGGCGGTCGTCACGGCCACCGACGACGAATCGACGGCGTGGTACGTCCGCTCCATCGCCAAGGCCGCCACCCGCACCGGGATCGAGTGCCAGATAGTCGATCTCGGCGCAACCGCCGGTCAGAACGACGTCCTGTCCGCACTCGTCGAGTTGAGCGCGGACCCCGACCTCCACGGCATCATCCTTCAGACCCCGTTGCCCGAGGGCGTCGACGTGACGTCACTGCGGACCGCCATCACCCCTGACAAGGACGTCGACGGGGCAAACCCGTTGAGCCTCGGTCGGTTACTCGCCAACCAGCCCGCGTTCGCGCCCGCCACGGCGGCTGCGGTGATGGCCCTGCTCGACCACCACGAGGTACCGCTGCGCGGACGCGTCGCGTCCGTAGTCGGCCGGTCGGTCGTGGTCGGCACCCCGGTCGCGCACCTGCTGGTCCAGCGGGACGCAACGGTAACCGTGTGTCATCACCACACCGTCGACCTGGCTGCCAGTACCCGTAACGCCGAGATCGTCGTCGTCGCGGTAGGCGTCCCCGGCCTCGTGACGGCGGAGCACGTCGCCGACGGTGCGATCGTCGTCGACGTCGGGACGACGGCCACCGACGACGGCGCCCTGCTCGGCGACGTCGACGCGGCCTCGGTCGAGGGACGGGCCGGCGGCCTCACCCCGGTTCCCGGTGGCGTCGGCCCGGTCACCACGGCACTGCTCCTGGCCAACACCGTCACTGCCGCAACGGCATTGAGTACGACCAACCACCATGATGCCGGCGTCCTCGTCGGGTCCGTCGCCCGCTGACCTTCCCAACACCTCGTTTCGACCAGGAGATCCCATGACCCAGAACTTCACCCTGACGCTGAGTTGCCCCCAGCGGCCGGGCATCGTCCACGCCGTCACCTCGTTCCTGTTCTCCCGCAACTGCGACATCGCCGAGCACCAGCAGTTCGACGACACGGTGAGCCAGTCGTTCTTCCTTCGTACGAAGTTCATCTGCGGGGAAGAGGTCGCCGGCGTCCCCGAGCTGACCGAGCAATTCGAGTCGCTCGCAAGCACTTTCGGGATGAACTTCCGTTTCGACGCCGGTGTGCCGCCGCGCGTGGTGGTGATGGTGTCGAAGATGGGTCATTGCCTCAACGACCTCATCTTCCGCTGGCGCGCCGGCACCCTCGGCGGTGAACTGGTGGCCGTCGTCTCCAATCACGAGGTGCTGCGTCCGATGGCAGAGGCGGCGGGCCTACCGTTCGTCCACATCCCCGTGACGCCGACGACCAAGCCGGAGGCGGAGGCCGCACTGCTGGCGCTGGTCGACGAATACGACGCCGACCTGGTGGTGCTGGCCCGCTACATGCAGGTGCTGTCCAACGAGACCTGCACGGCGCTGCAAGGCCGCGCGATCAACATCCACCACTCGTTCCTGCCCGGCTTCAAGGGTGCCAAGCCGTACCACCAGGCCTATGACCGCGGTGTGAAATTCGTTGGGGCGACGGCACATTACGTGACGCCCGACCTCGACGAAGGCCCGATCATCGAGCAGGAGGTCATCCGCATCGACCACTCCTACGACCCGGCTCGGCTGGCGACGGTTGGGCAGGACGCCGAAGCGCTGGCCCTGTCCCGCGCTGTTCGGTGGCATTGCGAGAACCGCGTGATGATGCACGGGCACCGCACCGTCGTCTTCAGCTGACGCCGGTCGGGCACGTCGATCAGACGATGGCGCGAACCGACTCCTCGAACCCGATGACGTGTTCGAGCGCGATCGCCGCGGCCGCGTCTCCGTCGCCGGCGGCGATGGTCCGCAGAAGATTGGTGTGCTCGCCGACGTGCTTGGCGACCGTCGGCAGCCGGTCCAGGAACAGGCAGAAGATGCGGGTTGCGAGGTTGTCGTACCGGACGAGGACGTCTTCGAGATGGGGATTGCCCGCGGCGCGGTAGATGGCGCGGTGCACCTTCAGATCCCAACGCATCAGTTCGTTGCGGTCGATTCCGGCGAGGTCGAGCGCGTCGGTGTCGTCGGCCAACCGCACCAGCTCGGCTCTCATCGACGCGCTCGCGGCCTCGGCGGCGGTCCGCGACGCCACCGGCTCGAGGTTCACCCGGATCTGCGAGATGTGCCGAAGGTCGGCGACGTCCACGCCGGTGGCGAACGTGCCGCGGCGTGGATAGGACACGACCAGCCGGTCGGCCTCCAGTCGCTTCAGCGCCTCCCTGACGGGGGTTCTCCCGAACTGCAGTTCGGCAGCCAACTCGCTCTCCACGATCGCCTCGTTCGGGCGGATGTCGAGCATGATCAGCTTGTCCCGGATGGCGAGGTAGGCGCGGTCGGCGAACGACATGCCCTCGGGGTCGGCTTCCAGCTCCGCCGAGCTCAGCGTTGTCACGGTCACGATCCTCCCGACGTCGACGTCTTGCACCCGGAAGTTAACCCGACCGTGCCGTGTCGATGATATATCAGTACGTCGACGCCCGGTGACCGCCGCCCCCAAAACGTCACGGGAGGCCGTCAGAGCAGCGCGCGAATCTCCCGTTCGAAGCCCGTGACGTGCGCCAGCGTCAGGTCGGCCGCGGCGGCCTCGTCCCCGGCGACGATCGCCTCGAGCAGCGCGATGTGCTCGCGCACGTGGCTCGCGACGTCGGGCAGCCGGTCCAGGAACAAGCACCAGATCCGCGTGGCATGGCCGTCGAGGGTGATCAGGATCTGCTCGAGGTGGGGATTCCCCGAGGCACGGTAAATCTCGCGGTGCACGTAGACGTCCCGACGCAACACCTCACGCGGGTCGTCACCGTCGTCGATCGCGGCGATGCTCTCCGCAAGGACACCGAGTCGCGCACGCATGTCGGTGGAGGCCGTCCGAGCGGCTCTGGCCGCGGCAGTCGGCTCGAGCTGCTTGCGGATCTCGGAGATGTCCGCAAGGTCGGTCAGGTCGACGGCGGTCGCGAACGTGCCGCGCCTGGGGTACGCGACGACGAGTCGATCCCGTTCCAGGCGCTTGACGGCCTCCCGCACGGGGGTACGGCCGAGGCCTAGTTCCGCTGACAGCCGGTCGTCGTTGATCGGCTCACCGGGCCGGATGTCGAGCATCACCAGGCGCTCGCGGATCACCTCGTATGCGCGGTCCGCGTTGCTCTCGGTGCCGACGCCCGTGCCGGCCTGAAAGCCGTCGGCCTGGAAATCCGCCAGTGTCATCGCCGACCTTCCGTTGATCTGTTGACGTAATCGCATTTTGATCCTAGCCTAATCGTTAACTGATATACCAGTGACTTACCCAATGAGATCTCAGTCAGGAAGGCGTCCATGACTCTCGATACCGCGGTGCCGATGTCGGTACAGCCGGCGAACCCACTCCTTGGCGCGTCCCTGGCTGAGCTCGACCCGGCCGTGCACGACGCCATCACCGCCGAGCTGGCCCGCCAGGAAAACACCCTCGAGATGATCGCGAGCGAGAACTTCGCCCCGCTCGCGGTGATGCAGGCCCAGGGGTCGGTGCTGACCAACAAGTACGCCGAGGGCTACCCCGGTCGGCGCTACTACGGCGGGTGCGAGCACGTCGACGTGATCGAACAGCTCGCCATCGACCGCGTCACCGAGCTCTTCGGCGCGAAATACGCCAACGTGCAACCGCATTCGGGCGCGCAGGCCAACGCCGCGGCGATGGCCGCACTGCTCACCCCCGGCGACACCATCCTGGGTCTCGCACTGCCGCACGGCGGTCACCTGACCCACGGAATGAAGCTGAACTTCTCCGGCAAGCTGTACGACGTCGCCGCGTACCACGTGACCGAGGGCGACCACCTCGTCGACATGGCCGAGGTCGAACGTGTGGCCCACGAACGGAAACCCAAGCTCATACTCGCCGGCTGGTCGGCCTACCCGCGCCAGCTCGACTTCGCCGAGTTCCGCCGCATCGCCGACGACGTCGGCGCCTACCTCATGGTCGACATGGCGCACTTCGCCGGCCTGGTGGCCGCCGGTCTGCACCCCTCCCCCATGCCGCACGCACACGTCGTCACCTCGACGACGCACAAGACCCTCGGCGGCCCGCGTGGCGGCATCATCCTGACCAACGACGAGGCCCTGGCGAAGAAGTTCAACTCCTCGGTCTTCCCCGGCCAGCAGGGCGGTCCGCTGGAACACGTCATCGCCGCCAAGGCCGTCTCGTTCAAGGTCGCCGCCCAACCGGAATTCGTCGTGCGCCAACAGCTCACGCTCGACGGCGCCAAGATCCTCGCCGACCGCCTCCTGCAACCGGACTCGCGTGCCGCAGGCATCAGCGTCGTCTCCGGCGGCACCGAGGTGCACCTGGTGCTGGTCGACCTGCGTGACTCCGAGCTGGACGGCCAGCAGGCCGAGGACCGGCTGCACCGCGTCGGCATCACCGTCAACCGCAACGCCGTCCCCTTCGACCCACGCCCGCCCATGGTCAGTTCGGGTGTGCGCATCGGCACCTCGGCGCTCGCCACGCGCGGCTTCGACCTCGACGCCTTCGCCGAGGTCGCCGACGTCATCAGCCACGCACTGCGACCCGCAACCGACGACGCCGCCCTCGCCGAACTCCGTACCCGGGTCGACGCTCTCGCGGCGCGCTTCCCCCTCTACCCCGGCCTCGCAGGAGCCACGCTGTGACTACTCCAACCGTGCCGCCCGGCGCACACCTGCCAGACCATCCGGAATTCCTCTGGCGCACACCGACGCCCAAGAAGAACTATGACGTCGTCATCGTCGGTGGCGGTGGCCACGGACTGGCGACGGCGCACTACCTCGCACAGAACCACGGCATCACCAACGTCGCCGTGCTCGAACGCGGCTGGCTCGCGGGCGGCAACATGGCCCGCAACACCACGCTCATCCGGTCGAACTACCTCTGGGACGAGAGCACCCGCATCTACGAGCATGCGCTCAAGCTGTGGGAGGGACTCGAAGACGATCTCGACTACCCAATCCTGTTCAAGCAGTGCGGTGTTCTGAATCTCGCCCACAGCCTGCAGGACGTCCGCGACAGCGTGCGACGGGTCGAGGCCAACAAGCTCAACGGGGTTGACGCCCACTGGGTCGACGCCGACGAAGTCAAGAAGCTGTGCCCGATCGTCAACGTCTCCGACGACATTCGCTATCCCGTCATGGGGGCGACGTATCAACCGCGGGCAGGCATCGCCAAGCACGACTACGTCGCGTGGGGCTTCGCGCGTCGCGCCGACCAGGCCGGCATCGACATCATCCAGAACTGCGAGGTCACCGGGTTCGTCACCGACGGTGACCGGGTCACCGGGGTCCGCACCACCCAGGGCGACATCGGCGCGGGCCAGGTCGCACTCTGCGCGGCCGGACACACGTCGACGCTGACCGACATGCTCGGCATCCGGACCCCCTTGCAGAGCCATCCGCTGCAAGCCCTGGTCTCGGAGCTGCTCGAGCCCGTGCATCCGACGATCGTGATGTCGAATGCCGTGCACGTCTACGTGTCTCAGGCCCACAAGGGCGAACTGGTGATGGGCGCAGGCGTCGACTCCTACAACGGATACGGTCAGCGCGGCGCGTTCCACATCATCGAACGGCAGATGGCCGCCGCCGTCGAACTGTTCCCCGTATTCGCCCGCGCGCATCTGCTGCGCACCTGGGGCGGCATCGTCGACGTCTGCCCGGACGCCTCCCCGATCGTTGGCCGCACCCCGTACGAGAACCTGTATCTCAACGCGGGCTGGGGAACCGGCGGATTCAAGGCCACCCCCGGCATCGGCTGGTGCCTTGCCGACACCATCGCCAACGACGAACCGCACGAGTTCGTCGCCCCGTTCAGCCTCGACCGGTTCGTCAGCGGAGCGCTCGTCGACGAACACGGCGCCGCCGGCGTCGCGCACTAGGTCCACCGAGCGTTCACAGGAGCAACACCATGCAACTCATCGAATGTCCTTGGTGCGGAACGCGCGAGGAAACCGAATTCCACTACGGCGGCGAAGCACACGTCGCCTACCCCGAGGACCCGCAGGCGCTGACCGACGAGGAATGGGCACGCTACGTGTTCTTCCGCACCAACCCGAAGGGGCTCTTCGCAGAACGCTGGAGCCACAGCGCGGGCTGCCGCCGGTGGTTCAACGCCGTCCGCGACACCGCCACCTACAAGTTCCACAGCGTGTACCGACCTGACGAGCAGAGGCCGACCAGTTCATGAATGCACCGTTTCGTACGCCCGAGGGTGGTCGCGTCGACCGCACCACGACCCACACCTTCGTCTTCAACGACCGGGAGCTGACCGGCCACGCCGGCGACACGCTCGCATCGGCGTTGCTGGCCAACGGCGTTCACCAGGTGACCACCAGCATCAAGCTGGGCCGGCCGCGCGGCTTCACCGCCGCGTGGGCCGAGGACACCGGCGGCCTCGTCCAGATGGAGCATCCGTTCCCAGAGCCCATGCTGCTGGCCACCACCGTCGAGCTGTTCGACGGCCTTGCCGCACGGGGCATTCCGGGTCAGGGCCGCCTCGCCGAGATTGCCGACACCGCGAAGTACGACGCGACGCACGTCCACACCGACGTGCTGATCGTCGGAGCGGGTCCGACCGGCCTGGCCGCCGCACTGACCGCCGCCAGGACCGGAGCGCGAGTCGTACTGCTCGACGAGCAAACCGAAGCCGGCGGCGCATTGCTCGGCAGCACCGACACGATCGACGGCACGCCAGCGCTGGAGTGGGTCGCCGACGCAGTGTCCGAACTGGCCACCTTCCCCGACGTGCTGCACCTGCAGCGCACCACCGCATTCGGCCACTACGACGACGGTTTCGTGCTGGCGCTGCAGCGCCGTACCGACCATCTGGGCGGCGACGCACCGGTGGCGGTCAGCCGTCAGCGGGTGTGGCGAATCCGAGCTCGCCGGATCGTGGTCGCCACCGGCGCCCACGAGCGTCCGATCGTGTTCACCGACAACGACCGACCCGGCATCATGCTTGCCAACGGTGCCCGAACCTTCCTGCACCGCTACGGCGTCAAGGTCGGCGAGCAGGCCGTGGTGTTCACCACCAACGACAGTGCCTACCTCACCGCGTTCGACCTGCAGGACGCTGGCGTGCGGGTCGCCGCCGTGGTCGACGCGCGGACGCATCTGTCACCAGACCTGGTCGAGGAGTGCGCGTCTCGCGACATCGTGGTGCACCTCGGTTCGGTGGTCAGCGGCACCCGCGGCGACGCGCGCATCACCCACGCCACCGTCTCGCGTCCGCCCGCAGACGACGCGGCACCCGTCGTGGTGCCCTGCGACGTCCTCCTGGTGAGCGGCGGCTGGAATCCGGCGGTGCACCTGTACAGCCAGGCCCGCGGGAAGTTGCGCTACGACGAGGCGCTCGGCGCCTTCGTGCCCGGCGAACCCCTCGTCGGAGTCGACGTCGCCGGCTCGGCGACCGGAGTGTTCGACCTGCCGGGTTGCCTGCGCAGCGGTCGGGAGGCCGTTGAATCAGCGCTCACGGCAATCGGATTCGACGTCGCAAACGGCACGCACCCTGGTGAAGCCGATCCCGTCCGCACCCCGGGTGCGGGCGTGGTGCTGTGGTACGTCCGCGATCCCGCCACCGCGACTCGGCAGTTCGTCGACGTCCAGCGCGACGCCACGGTCGCCGACCTCGTCAGGGCGGTGGGTGCGGGCATGCGCTCGATGGAGCACATCAAGCGCTACACCACCATTGGAACCGCACACGACCAGGGCAAGACCTCCGGCGTCGTCGCGTCCGGCATCACCGCTGACCTGCTCGGCAGCCGGCCAGAGGACATGGGAGTCACCACCTTCCGGCCGCCGTACACACCGGTCGCGTTCGCCGCGCTGGCGGGGCGCAGCCGGGGGCACATGTTCGACCCGGAGCGGGTCACGGCGGTGCACGACTGGCACGTCGCCCGCGGCGCGGTGTTCGAGGACGTCGGACAGTGGAAGCGGCCGCGGTACTACCCGCAGGGTGACGAGTCCGCCCAAGAAGATATGGACACCGCCGTCCTCCGTGAATGTGCCTCCACCCGAACGGGAGTCGGCATTCTCGACGGTTCCACCCTCGGCAAGATCGACGTCCAGGGTCCGGATGCCGGTGAATTCCTCGACATGCTCTACACCAACCTGATGAGCAGCCTCAAGGTCGGGATGATCCGCTACGGCGTGATGTGCGGCGCCGACGGAATGGTCATCGACGACGGCACCGTGATGCGCCTCGCCGACGACCGCTTCCAGGTGTTCACCACCACCGGTGGCGCCGCCCACATCCTCGATTGGATGGAGGAGTGGCTGCAGACCGAATGGCCACACCTGCGGGTGCGGATGACCTCGGTGACCGAACAGTGGCACACCTTCCCGGTGGTCGGCCCGAAGTCCCGGGACGTCGTCGGGGCGGTGTTCCCCGATCTGGACGTCAGCAACGACGCGTTTCCATTCATGGCGTGGCGGGACACCACCCTCGGCGGCGCGCACGTCCGGGTCGGTCGGGTCAGCTTCTCCGGTGAACTCGCCTACGAGGTCAACGTCATGGGTTGGTATGCAACCGCGGTGTGGGAGAAGCTCATCGAGGCCGGCGAGCGCCACGGGATCACCCCGTACGGCACCGAGACGATGCACGTCCTGCGCGCCGAGAAGGGTTACCCCATCATCGGCCAGGACACCGACGGCACCATCACCCCGCAGGACCTGGGCATGAACTGGGTGGTGTCGAAGAAGAAGGTCGACTTCATCGGCAAGCGTTCCTTCGCCCGCAGCGAGAATCTCAACCCACTTCGCAAGCAGTTCGTCGGGCTGCTGCCGATCGACGCCGAGACGGTGCTGCCCGAGGGCGCGCAGATCATCGAACCCACCTCGGACGGTGAGCTGCCTCCGCCACCCGTACCGATGCTCGGACACGTCACGTCGAGCTACCGGAGCGCCGAGTTGGGGCGTCCCTTCGCCCTGGCCCTGGTCAAGGGAGGCCATGCCCGCATCGGCGACACCCTGAGTGTCCCGGTCAACGGAACCCTGGTGCCGGTGGAGGTCACCGGTTCCGTCCTCGTCGATCCCGAAGGAGCCCGCCGCGATGGCTGACAGCCTCACCCGAAGAAGCCCCCTCGAGGGCTTCGCCAGCCAATTCGCGGAGTTGCCGGGTTCCGCTGGTGTGCAAGAGGAACCGTTCGTCGCGATGGTCGACCTGTGGGTCGACCCGGCCGGCCCCGGAGCCGCCGCGGCAGCGGCGGTCCTCGGAGTCGACGCGTTGCCCACCACCGCGTCGACGACGGCCACGGCACCGGATGTGACGGTGATCTGGTTCGGTCCCGACGAGTGGTTGGTCACCTCGACGGCTCTGGAACCCGAGGAGCTGGAGTCTCGGTTGCGCGGCGCGGTGGTCGAGCATGGCGGGGCCGCAGTCGACGTGTCAGCGCAACGCACCACGGTTCGGCTGCGCGGAGAACACGCCCGCCACGTCCTGGCCAAGGGCTGCTCTGTCGACCTGCACCCCACGGTGTTCGGTCCCGGCGCCGCCGTGCAGACGATGCTCGGGCAGGCCGCGGTCGTGCTGATGCCGTTGAGCGACAACGGGTCCGACTACCGGATCCTGGTGCGATCGTCGTTCGCGCGTTACCTCGCGGAATGGCTGGTCGACGGTGCCGAGGAGTTCGGCGTCGACTGGTAGCGCTGACGGCGCCGGGTCGTCAGACCCGGCGCCGCAAGCGGATCGTCACGGCCTTGGAAACCGGCGTGTTCGATCCGCGCGCGACGTGGTCAAGCGGGATCAGAGGATTGGTCTCGGGGTAGTACGCCGCGGCGTTGCCGCGTGGCGTCGGGTACGGCACCAGCCGGAAGTCTGCGGCGACGCGTTCCTCGAGAACACCTTCCTGCGTTGACCATTCGGAGACCAGGTCGACCCGCTCGCCCGCGGTGAAGCCCGCCTCGGCGATGTCGTCGGGATGGCAGAAGACCACGCGACGGCCACCTTTCACCCCGCGGTAGCGATCGTCGAGACCGTAGATCGTGGTGTTGTACTGGTCGTGGCTGCGCATGGTCTGCAGGATCAACCGGCCCTCTGGGACGGCAAGCCAATGCAATTCGTTGACGACGAAGTTCGCCTTGCCGGTGTGCGTGACGAACCGACGCTCGTCGCGAGGCGGGTGGGGCAGGACGAAGCCGTCGGGTTGGCGCACGCGGCGGTTGAAGTCCGTGAAGCCGGGTACCACCCGCGATATCGAGTCTCTGATCCGGTCGTAGTCCGCGGCGAATTCCGCCCACGGCACCGAATGGTCAGGGCCGAAGAGCTTCTCGGCGAGTGCACACACGATGGCCGGTTCGCTGCGAACCTGGTCGCCGGGCGGCGTCAACCCACCGCGCGACAGGTGCACCACCGACATCGAATCCTCGACCGTCACGACCTGTTTGCGTCCGCCCGACAGATCCTTGTCGGTGCGCCCGAGGGACGGGAGGATCAGGCCCGTGCGCCCGGTCACCAGGTGCGATCGGTTCAGCTTCGTCGACACCTGAACGGTGAGGCTGCAATTGCGCAGGGCGGCTTCGGTGACGTCGCTGTCGGGGGTGGCGGAGACGAAGTTGCCGCCCATCGCCATGAACACCGTGACGCGGCCGTCACGCATGGCCCTGATGGCGTCGACCGCGTCGTAGCCGTGCGTCCGAGGACTGGTGATGCCGAACTCGGCGTCCAGCGCAGAGAGGAAGGGCTCGGGCATCTTCTCCCAGATGCCCATCGTCCGGTCACCCTGGACGTTGGAGTGCCCGCGCACCGGACATACGCCGGCCCCGGGCTTGCCGATCATCCCCTGCAGCAGAAGTAGATTGGTCGCGTCCTGGATCGTCGCGACGCCGTGGGTCTGCTGGGTCAGGCCCATAGCCCAACACACGATGGTCTTTTGCGACGAGATCAGTGCCTGCGCCGTGTCCTCGAGTTGCGCCCGGGTCAGACCCGTTGCGGCTAGCACGGCGTCGAGGTCGACGGCCCGGATGTGCTCGGCGTAGGCGTCGAAGCCCGCGCAGTGGGCCTCGATGAAATCGCGGTCCACGACGGTGCCCGGATTGCGAACCTCGGCCGCGAGTAGGAGCGCGGCGAGTCCCTGGAAGAGGGCCTGGTCGCCGCCGATGCGGATCTGCAGGAATTCGTCGGCGATGGCGACGCCGTCGCCGACCACGCCGTGTACCTTCTGCGGATCCTTGAACCGCAGCAACCCCGCCTCGGGTAGCGGATTGATCGCGATTACTTTGGCGCCGTTGGCCTTCGCCTTCTCCAGCACCGACAGCATCCGGGGATGATTGGTACCGGGGTTCTGGCCGGCGATCAGAATCAGGTCGGCGTGCTCGAGGTCGGGAACCGACACCGAGCCCTTCCCGATGCCGATGCTCTCCTGCAGGGCGGTGCCCGATGATTCGTGACACATGTTGGAGCAGTCGGGCATGTTGTTGGTGCCGAAGCTACGGATCAGCAGCTGATAGAGGAAGGCAGCTTCGTTGGAGGTGCGGCCGGAGGTGTAGAACGCCGCGTCGTCGGGCGAATCGAGCGCAAGCAGCTCCTCGGCGATCAACGCGAACGCGGCGTCCCAGTCGATTGGCTCGTAGTGGTCTGAGCCCGGTCGCAGCACCATGGGGTGGGTCAGTCTGCCCTGCTGCCCCAACCAGAATTCTTTGCGCTCCAACAGGTCCGCGACGGGATGGGCAGCGAAGAAGTCTGGTCCCACCTTCCTGGTGGTCGCCTCTTCGGCGACCGCCTTTGCGCCGTTCTCGCAGAATTCCGCGTGCTTGCGATGCCCGGGGGTCTCCGGCCATGCACACCCAGGGCAGTCGAACCCGTTGCGCTGGTTCAGTCGCGCGAGGGTTCGGGCCGTCCGGGTGACGCCCATCTGTTCGACGGCCCGCTGCAGTGACACCAGCACCGCGGGAATGCCTGCAGCGTAGGCTTTTTCACCACTGACGACGACGTCGTCCTCGTCGAAGTCGTACTTGGTGCCGGCGTCACCGGGGTCAGCGGCCATCAGTGCCCCCTGGCGATCCATTCGGCGAGGTGAGGCGCCTCGGCACCGATGGTGGTGTGGTCACCGTGGCCGGTGTGGACGCGAGTTTCCTCGGGCAGCGCGAACAGCGAGTCGCGGATCGAGTCGACGATGGTGGGAAAGTCGCTGTACGAGCGACCGGTGGCACCGGGCCCACCGTTGAACAACGTGTCGCCGGAGAAGAGTGCCCCCGCCTCGGGGAGATAGAGGCAGACCGATCCGGGCGAGTGGCCCGGCGTGTGAAGCACCTGAAGCTCGGTACCTGCGACTCCGATGCGCTGCCCGGCGTCGAGGTTCCAGCACTTCTCCTCTGGATGCGTTGCCTGCCACAGCATGTCGTCACCGGGATGCAGCAGCACCGGCGCGTGCATGGCCTCGGCCAATTGTGGCGCGACGGTCACGTGGTCGTCGTGGCCGTGGGTGACGACGACGGCCACCACGTTGCGTCCCGCGACCGCCGCGACGATCTGGTCCGCGGTGTGCGCGGCGTCGACGACCACCACCTCGTCGTCGTCACCGATGACCCACACGTTGTTGTCGACGTCCCAGGTTCCCCCGTCGAGACTGAACGTCCCCGAGGTGACGACCCTGTCGATGCGCAGGTTGCCGCTCACAGGACGACGACCGACCGGAGTACCGCGCCGGCGTGCATGGTGTGGAAGGCGTCCTCGATCTCGTCGAGTTTGATCCGCTCGGAGACGAAGCGCTCCAGCGGCAGGCGGCCCTGCTGGTAGAGGTCCACCAACATTGGGAAGTCGCGTTCCGGCAGGCAGTCTCCGTACCACGACGACTTCAACGAGCCTCCGCGAGAGAAGAAGTCGACCAGCGGCATCTCGAGCTGCATGTCCGGGGTGGGGACGCCGACCAGGACCACAGTGCCGGCGAGGTCGCGGGCGTAGAACGCCTGCCGCCAGGTTTCGGGACGACCGACCGCGTCGATGACGACGTCGGCACCGAACCCGCCGGTGAGCGCCTGCACGGCCTCGACGGTGTCCTCGTCGGTGGCGTTGACGGTGTGGGTGGCGCCGAGTTCACGGGCCCACTCGAGCTTGCGGGAGTCGCGGTCGACGGCGATGATCGTGCCGGCTCCCGCCAGGCGCGCGCCCATGATGGCGGCATCTCCGACGCCACCGCATCCGATGACGGCGACAGAGTCACCGCGTGAGACGTTGCCTGTGTTGACCGCGGCACCGAGGCCCGCCATCACGCCGCAGCCAAGCAGACCTACGACGGCCGGATCGGCATCGGGGTCGACCTTGGTGCACTGCCCTTCGTGGACGAGGGTCTTGTCGGCGAACGCGCCGATGCCCAACGCCGGCGTGAGCTCGGTGCCGTCGGCCAAGGTCATCTTCTGGGCGGCGTTGTGAGTGTTGAAGCAGTACTGCGGGCGACCCCGCTTGCAGGCGCGGCACTGACCGCACACCGCGCGCCAGTTCAGGATGACGAAGTCGCCCACCGCGACGGATTCGACTCCGGCGCCGACTTCGTCCACGATTCCGGCGGCCTCGTGGCCGAGCAGGAACGGGAACTCGTCGTTGATGCCGCCCTCGCGGTAGGTCAGGTCGGTGTGGCACACGCCGCAGGCCTGGATCTTCACGACTACCTCGCCGGGTCCGGGGTCGGGGATGGTGATCGTCGTGACTTCGACCGGTGCACCCTTCGAGCGGGCGATCACACCTCGAACCTGCTGCGGCATGGGGTAGCTCCTTTTGACGAGACGGCGGCTGACTAGCGGCTATTGTGCTGTATCAGTAGTTGTGTGTCTAGTATATCAATTGCACTCCTGCGGTAGGCGCAGGTCACCCGCCCATTGGCAGCCAAACTTTGGGATACTCGCCGACGTGGAAATTCGTTGGCAACAGGCCCATACCGACCGATTACGGGCAGTGCGAGTGGGTTGGGACGGCGCAGAAGTGGGGGCTCCGTGTTTCCCGCCGGACTGGAACTCCGAACCTGACGACGTCCACCTGCTGCGCATCGCAGCGGAACATGGCACCTGCCCGCCGGGGGCGTATCCGTACCGCAGGCCCCCCGCACACTTCGAGTACTCGTCCTTCGTCGAGACGCTTGACGACGAAGGCACCTTCGACTTCACCGATCGGCATCGGCGTCTGCTTGCGATGACGAACTGGGAACTGTCCGACCCCTACGACGACGAGGACATTCCCGGCGCCGACCCCAAACGCCCCTACGGCGACTTCACCTTCTACCAGCTGGAGATGGCGCTACACCTCGGCCTCATCCCGGCGAAGAAGCCGGCGGACCACGACCCGATGACGCCGGAGATCGTCGAGGCCATGACCTCGCTGCACGGCGAGATGCAGCCGGCGCTGCAGGTGTTCCTCGAGCGCTTCGAGATCCCCAACGGCCAGGCGTTCACCGGTCATGACTGGGGCGGGTGGGAACCGGCCTGACGATGCTGCCGGCGCGACGCAGATCGGCACGCTCCTCGGGAGTGGTGCCACCCCAAATGCCATGTGGCTCTTGAGCATCGACTGCGTAACGTCGACAAGGCACTAGCACGGGACATGACTCGCACACCTGCTTCGCAGGCCGCTCGTTGAGCCGCCTGGTTTTTCCCCGTGCGTGTTCGGGCGGATAGAACGTGTCCGTGGACGTACCACGACAGCTGGCCCGCAGTTGCCAACCACCATCCGAGAACGCCGAACGCGTCTCGGCAGTGAAACTCCTTATCGCCGGGCGCGCGCTCATCGCCGCCATGACTCCATGCGGTCACCGCAACCGGAACGACCCTGCATCACCATCGCATTCCCCTGCTTTTGTCGGCCCGTTGCCATTCCGACGATGTCACCGAGGAGGTTCATCGCGCAAGCCACGCGCGGATGCGATGGAGAATGTCACACCTGTTGACCGACAACACGATCCGACGTTCACCGGTCGTGCAGCCGCTGTTCACGTTGAGTTGCCGAGCCAGCTCCGAACATCATGGGGTTCGATGCGCAACGCCAAGGGTTCACGGCTATCGTCGAAGTCATGGACGGAGTGGTCACCGGGGACGCCGCGGACAGCCGTGACCCCGACGCGGCGCAGGCCGAGTACTACCGCCAGGAACTCAGCGGGCTACGGGCACAAGCGCAATCCGATCTGGCCCGCAGGTACATCGAGCTGCAACAGCTTCGGGATTCGGGACTGGCCGATCGCGCCGCCGACGTGCGAAGGTTCATCCGGGCCCTGGAGCAAGAAATCGCCACCTTGGAGCGTCTCGGCGAGGGCCTTCAGCGCTGGCTCTAGTCGCCTCCGCGTTCGCGCTGCGACCGAGCCCGGCGTGCGGCGGTGCCGGACTTCGTAGCTGCGGATGCCGCCTCGTCGGAAACACCGGATTCGGACTTGTCGTCGACCGCGAGGCCGGATGGGACGGCCTGCGTCAGTACGAGGGGCGACGGCGCGGGCTCGACGATCAGCTCGGCCTCGCCTCCCCTCAAGACCGCCTGCCCACCGGTCGGGGCCAGCACGGGACCACACATCTCGATGGCCTTCTGTGTGTAGACGCGGTAGCCGAATTCTGGTTTGTACCCGTGAATCTCGGGGGTGTCGAGATCTCGGATGAAGGTCAGGATCTCGCGGCTGAAAATTTGGCCCGGGACGAGCACGGGGAATCCGGGCGGATACGGCGTGACGAACGTCGCCGACACGACGTCGACGCCGTTGTCGAGCTTGTCGAAGACTGCGTCGCCGGTAAGGTACTCGCAATTGGTGTCGTCGTAGGACAGATAGAACGCTCGCCGCACGTCACCCTCCGGGGTGGGTTCGGCTCCGCTGTGGTCGCGGAACACCTCGTGGAAACCGCTGAAGTTCGGCATCGCCGCCGAGCTGGTGGTGAGGCTCCGCACCTTCTGCTCGAAGCGCCCCCGCTCACCAAGACCCATCTCGCCGATTCCCTCGTCGAGTTCGCCGGCGATCTTCACCAGCACCTCGACGAGAAATGCCACCGAGCTCCGAGTGGTGCCGATGTTGGTCATGAACAGCACCGTGTTCCGCGACGTCTTGTTGATCTGGACGCCATGACGGTCCATCAACTGCTCGCGCTTGAAGGTGTCACCGTCGTAGCCCGTGCGACCGATCGACAGCGTGATGCGGGACGGGTCGAGCACGAATTCGTCGTTCTCCCAGGCGGTCATCATGTTCCGAAGACCCGACCGCAGCGGCTGCGCGATGTGCGAGTCCCGATAGTCGTCCGGAATCAAGTCCGACGTCCGCAGGCACTCCATGTACTTGCTGAGCAGCGGATGGTTGTCGATCGCGTCGCGCAACTGCATGGCATTCTCGATCTGGCGTTGCACCAGTTCGACACCTTCGAGCGCGACTTGGCGGCGACCGAGGTCCAACGAGGCCAAAATCTGATAGTTCGGCGAGGTGGAGGTGTGCGCCATGTAGGCCTCGTGGAAGGCCTCGGCGACCTTTTGCTCGAAGTCTTGGTCGAAGACGTGGATCATCGAACCCTGCCGCAACGACGTCAGTGTCTTGTGCGTCGACTGCGTGGCGTATACCCGGACACGGGCGGTGGCCGGGTCAGGACGAAGCCTGCGCCCCAACAGTTCTGCATCGCTGGCCGCGGGGGCGAAGTCTGCCTCGTATTCGCGTCGGTAATCGTCGCTCTTCAGTTTGTCGCGGAGGTTTCGGGCCGCTGCCATCGCCGTTCGTCCGCGGTACACCGGGTGGAAGCGTGCGAAGGCGAACCACGCCTCGTCCCAGAGGAACACCAGGTCGGGCTTGATGGCCAGACATTCCTCCATGACGCGCTCGACGTCGTAGACGATGCCGTCGAAGGTGCAGTTGGTCAGCGACATCATCTTGACCCGGTCGAGCTTTCCTGCGGCCTTGAGTGCTAACAACTTCGACTTGATCTCGTGCAACGGAATGGCGCCGTACATCGTGTAGTCGGCCAGCGGATAGGCCTCGAGGTAGACGACGTTGGCGCCGGCCATCATCATCCCGTAGTGGTGCGACTGATGGCAGTTACGGTCCAGGAGCACGATGTCGCCAGGTGCCACCAACGACTGCGTGACGATCTTGTTGGCCGTCGACGTCCCGTTGGTGACGAAGTAGGTGTGGCGCGAACCATAGGCCTCGGCGGCCAACTGCTGGGCATCACGCAACGGTCCCGTCGGCTCTAGCAGTGAGTCCAATCCTCCACAGGTGGCCGAGGTTTCGGCCATGAAGACGTCGAGGCCGTAGAAGCCGACCATGTCCTTGATCCAATGCGAGTTGACGATCGACTTGCCCTGGCTGATGGGGAGTGCGTGGAACACGCCGGTCGGGCGGTGGCTGTACTGCTTGAGCGCACTGAAGAACGGCGTACGGTACCGCTCGCCGACACCCTGCAGGATCGACAGGTGCAGTTCCAGGACACCCTCGCGGGCATGGAACACTCGGCGGAAGAAGGGCCCAAGGCGTCCGGCGATCTGTTCGACGTCGATCTCGGTCATCAGGTACATGTCGAGTTCGGGCCGCAGCTCCCGCAGCGACGCGGCCAGAATCTGGGCGCGTTCGTCGGGCGACTTGTGGTCGTCGAGCTCTTCGGACACCCGGGTGTCGACGAAGTCGGCCAGTGAGGTCAGGTCCCTGATGGACTGGTGTGAGAAGCGGCGCCGGATGACGACGGCCTGAAGGTTGACGTTGAGGCGCGCGGCGATCAGTGCTTCGTCCCCGCTGGCGACGATGACCAGTTCGTAGCGGAACTGATCGTCGGGGCGACGCCAGCTGCGAACTTCCTTGCGAAGCGCGCGTTCCTGCGCCTCGGTCATCTTCTCGACGACCAGCACCTCGAAGTACAGGTGCTCGGCGTTCCCGACGGGTTGCTGCTCCAGGGTGCGCGGATCGGCCGGGAACATGTCAGTTTCGTCCATCCCCGCAGTGTCTACCTCGCCGCTACGGTAGGACTCGGTCGTCAGCGCGCGATTGATGCGCGAAACGGCGTGGGCGAACTTGTCATGGTGGCCAGCCGCGAATTGACGCTGCACCTTGGCAAATTGCGGTGTGCCGGGGTAGGCCCAGTAGGGCTCCAGCGGAGCCAGGGTTGCCAGCAGACCTTGGCACAAGCCGACGTACTCGTCCTTCAGGTCGCCCGTGGTGGTGGTGCGAGTAAGCCGATCGGCCGCCTCGTCCAATCGGCACCAGGCGTCGCCTCGGAGCTGCCACGCACTGTTGTAGGCATGCTGCGGATCTTGTGACACCGTCGGCCTCCGACCATCGTGCAGCCCGGCATATGTTGCCGCGCAATGGATAGCAATATCGCAGCGATCGTCGCCCCTACGCGTGAGCACCAGGCGAACGGGAGACGCCGATTGGATGACCAACGTCTCGCTCGCCGACAACGGGTGTTTACGCGCACCGTGTATCGATGTCGGAGCAACTGCGGAGAAGGGACGACACCGATGACTCAGGTGGACCGGCGTGCAGATCCGGCCTCGCGGCGCGTGATCGACCTAGCCATCGGAATACTCATGGGTCTGCGAAGGTGCTCGGAAGGCGAGGCATTCGACGATCTCATCGATGCGGTCCACGAAACTGGCATCGGCCCGGCCGGCTTGGCCGAAGCGCTCACGCAGACGGTCGGAGGCGAGGGCATCGCCCCACACCAGTCCGAGGTGATTCGAGTGTGGGGCCATCTACTAAATAGCCCGAGCGGTCTCCGCGACCGCAATTGAACTGGGCGTCCGCAAACCAAAGATCGGCGTCGAGCAAAAGGGGTGGAAGCGACGCCCTCGCCCCCTTTGGACTAGACCGAAGTGGGCGCGTCCCTTGCCGAAAGCTCCGCGCCGGCACGGCGCTCCACGAGGAGGGGCACGAAGTCGCGGATCGGGCTGGCGTCGAAAGATGCGTAAGCACTTCGGATTACGTCCAGAACATCTTCTGACGCCAGCTCTGAATGTCGACTACTCAGGCGTTCGTGCACGTGCACCAACGCCTCCTGCTCGCTCATTGCCCCCATGCGCGCAAGTGTCCGCCCCATGGGGTCTGCCGTCAACCTTCTGTTTGCCGGCTGGCAACCAGTTCGTGGGCCTGACCGGCAACGCTCGAAGCTTTCGGTCAGAGAGTGCGAGTGCCCGCCTCTGAGCGAATTGGGCAGGTCTTGAAACATCTTGTGTAACTTCGGTTTCAGGCGTCACAGAACTAGGTTTCCTGTCTGTGGGTCGCACTAGTGTTCGAGTATGAGTTCGGATCGGGTCACCGCGGCAGTTGCGGCGTACCAGGCCGCTGCGGCCGAACTCTTGGAGCGTTCCTTCGAAGAGTTCACCCACCTCGAGTTGGTGGAGTTGTTGGGTGAGCTGGAAACCGTCACCTGGCAGCTCCCCACGATCGGGCATCAGGTGATCGCCCGGCTGCAACGCGAAGCCTCCCCAGTGGAGTTGGGCGCCAAGTCACTGAAAAGCGTGTTGGTGCAGCGGTTGCGGATTTCGGGCAAGGAGGCCAAGCGCCGGTTGGCCGAGGCCAAGGAGCTGGGCCGGAGGACCGCGTTGAACGGGGAGCCCTTGGACCCGCTGCTGGCGCCCACCGCGACGGCACAGGGCAACGGCTCGATTGGTCCGGAGCACGTGGCGGAGATCCGGTCGTTTCTGGACAAGTTGCCCGCTTGGGTGGATCCCGAGGTGCGGGAGCTGTCGGAGAAGACGTTGGTGGTCGTCGGGTCCAGCACCGGGCCTGAGGAGGTGAAGAAGGCTGCGGAGAAGTTGGCCGCCGCGATCGACCAGGACGGACCCGAGCCCGACGACCGGGATCGGGCGCGGAAGCGGTCGATGACGATCGGTCCGCAGCAGGCCGACGGGATGAGCCGCATCACCGGGCTGCTGGACCCCGAAGCACGGGCAGTCATCGAACCGATCCTCGCGAAGTACGGCGCCCCCGGGATGTGCAACCCGGAGGACCACGAACCCCGTACCTCCGGCACGCCGTCGCAGGAGCAGATCGACAACGACACGCGCAACCTCGGACAGCGCAACCACGACGCGTGGATCGCCATCGGACGGTCGGCCCTGGCCTCCGGTGAGCTGGGTCAGCACAACGGCCTGCCCGTGACGGTCATCGTCACCACCACGCTGCAAGATTTGGAAGCCGCCCGCGGCAGTGGTGTCACCGGCGGCGGGTCCCTGCTGCCGATGGCGGACCTGATTCGGATGGCTTCCCACGCCCATCACTACTTGGCGGTGTTCGACAAGCACACCAACCAAGCCCTCTACCTCGGCCGCACGAAGAGGTTGGCATCAGTGGGGCAGCGGATCATGCTCCACGCCCGCGACCGTGGGTGCACCAAACCCGGGTGCACCGTCCCCGGCTACGGGGCCCAGGTGCATCACACCACCGGTTGGGCCAAGAACAACGGACAAACCAACATCGACGAAGTGGTCTTCGCCTGCGGAGGGGACAACCGCCTCGCCGAAGAAGGATGGACCGTCACCGTCGGCCCCGACGGCGTCGAGTGGGTCCCACCGCCACCCATCGACGTCGGGCAAGCCCGCGTCAACTACCTACACCACCCCGAGCGACTACTCGCCGAGCCGGGGCCGTGACGGTGGGACTCTGGATTGGCTGTCCGCCAACCATTTTCACGCGCGGTCAGCACCGCGCGGGTGAAGCGCTGGCCGTCACCTGCATCAGCCCACCTGGTGGCCCGCTTCCCGGGCTTCCTCGAGCAGGATCGGGACGGCCATCGTGGCGGCATGGATTCCGATGACGCTCGCAATCTCCATCACTTCGAGGACCTCGCCGGCCGTCGCGCCGTACCCGATCGCGTTCTCGATGTGCAGCTTGAGCCCGGGCACGTACAGATGGGTCGCCGCGGTGTCGAAGGCGATGTAGACGAGCTCCTTGACCTTCGGCGACAGCGTTCCCGTCTTCCACGGCACGCTCGAGAAGGCCGTATAGGACTCGAACAAGTCGGGGTCCAATTCGAGCATCTCGTCCCAAAATGAGTGCCAGTAACCACGATTCGCGGTGAACTCGGCCTTGATGCGTTCCTGATTGGCATCCAGCGGCGCGGGTCCGGTGCGCAGGCCCTTCTCGACGAGCACCTGCACCAGGATCGGCACCCCGATGTTCATCGCGTGAATGCCGAGGGTGGAGGTCAGCTCGATGACCTCCATGATCTCGGCCGGCGTCGCGCCAGCGGCGAATGCAGCCTTGATGTGTTGGCGCACCCCGGGGGCGTACATGTGCGTCGCAGCCGCGTCGACCGCGATGAAGACGAGCTCCTTCGTCTTGTCGTCGAGATGGTTGTGTCCATCCCGCCACGGCACCGACGAGAACCCCGTGTACGCCTCGAGGAAGTCGGCGTCGAGCAGAAGGATGCTCTCCCACAGGTCGCTCCACGTACCGCGGATACGGACGAAGTCATCCTTGACCTGCTGCTGGCGCGTCGTCAGTGACATGTCTTCTCTCCTTGAGTCTTTGGGTGATTCAGTTGTCGGGGGTGGGAGATGCCGAGGCAATCCACCTGGCGACCTCGGTGTGGTCGGCGGCCGGTTCCAGGTCCTCGGCGGCGCGGCTCCAGAGCTCGACGGCGCCGTCACCAAGGGCGGGTTCGACGTTGACCGCTCGGGCCAGGTCGGTGGCGATCCTCATGTCCTTGAGCATGAGTCGCAGTCCAAAGCCGGAGTCGTAGCCACCGGGCAGGATGAAGTTGGGCCACTTGTTCTCGGTGGACCCGCTGCGCCCGCTCGACCCGTTGAACACCGACAGCATGACTTCGGGGTCGAGACCGAACCTCTCACCGGCGATCATCGCCTCGCTGGTCACCCACAGGTGGGTCGCCGACATGAGGTTGTTGAGAGCCTTCACGGCGTGGCCGGCACCGACGTCACCGCACCGGACGGGTCGCCCGAGCAGCGCGAGAACCGGCTCCACGCGGTCGACCGTCGCACCGTCGCCGCCGACCATGATCGTCAACTTGCCGGTCTCCGCTCCGCGGACGCCACCCGAGACGGGTGCATCGACGAGCTGAACGCCGCGTCCGGCCAGCTCGGTCGCGAGTTCGCGCGTGCGCAACGGCTCCGAGGAACTCATGTCGACCACGACGCTGTCGGGGGCGAGCGCCGACACCACGTCGGCGTCACGCAGGACCGCGGTGACGACGTTCGAATCGGGCAGCATGAGGATGACGACGTCGGCGACCGCGGCTTCACCCGCCGAGTGCACCGCCGTGCCACCCGCCTCGGTGAGCTGAGCGAGCGCCTCGGCGGACAGGTCGAATCCGAGTACGCGGTGTCCGGCGGCGACGAGCAGTCGCGCCATCGGGCTGCCCATCTTGCCGAGCCCGATGAAGCCGATCGTCGGCATTGGCTGCGGCGACTCCGATGACGCGACCTCAGACATCGACGCCCATCTCCTTCAACACCCGCTCCGCGACGCGGAACGATTCGAGCGCCGCGGGCGCACCGACGTAGACCGCGGCCTGGATGAGCACCTCCTGAATCTGAGCGGGCGTGACACCGTTGTTCATGGCTCCGCGGACGTGCACCCCGAGCTCGTGGGACCGGTTCAGTGCGGTCAGCATCGCGAGGTTCAACATCGAACGCGTCTGTCGGTCAAGGCCTTCGCGTGACCAGACTTCGCCCCAGCAGTACTCGGTGACCAATTCCTGTATCGGGCGGGAGAACTCGCTGACCGCGTCGAGCGACTTCTGCACGTGCGCCTCGCCTAGGACCTCCTTGCGAATCGCGAGCCCGCGTTCGTAGCTCTCCTCGTGCGTGCCGCCGATGGTCATCGTTCGTTCTCCTCGGTAGGGGGTGCTGCGTATTCGTCGTCGGTAACCGGAATTTCCCAGGCCGTCACCCCGAGTGAGATCGCGGTGTGCACCATGAAGCTGTCGGGTGCGGCGCCATGCCAGTGCCGCTCGCCGGGAGGCGCCCATACGGTGTCGCCGGCACGCAGAACGTGCACCGGCCCACCCTCGGACTGAATGAGTCCGCGGCCGGCCAGAACCTGGAGGATCTGACCGGATTCGTGTGAGTGCCAATGCGTCCGGGCTCCTGGCGTGAAGTCGACGGTGTTGATCGTCACGCCGTCGGTCGCAGGCATCGTCAGGTAGGGATAGGCCGTGCCGGTGAACTGCGAGCCTGACTTTCCCGCGGTCCCGGCTTGTGATCGCGCTGGTGTGATGATCATGAAGCGTCCCCCTTTGGGTCGTGCAGTCGAATTCCACCCGAGACGTCGCCGATTGCGTCGACGACGGTGTTGCTGATTTCGTCGGCGTAGCCAAGCTGTCGGGCTAGGCCGAAGGCGGCAACGGGCCCCGGTGCACTGAGGCTCGCGACGCCGAGAGTTGCCACCAGTTCGAGGTAGAGCGTGACGTCCTTGAGCATCAGGGTGTTGGTCAGGCCACCCTTGAGATAGTCGCCCTCGATGATCTTCGGGAAGCGGTTCGTGCTCGCGAAACTCGTACCCGAGCTGGCGTTGACGACGTCGAGCACGGTCTTGAGGTCCAGACCGGCCTTCTTCGCCGCGACCATGACCTCCGCCGTCGCCGACAGGGTGACGGCGTTGAGGAAGTTGTTGAGCAGCTTGACCGTGTGTCCCGCGCCGCTCTCCCCGCAGTGAAAGACCTTGTCGGCGAAGTGATCCAGTGCGGGGCGGGCCACCTCCAACGCGGCGACGTCACCGCCGACCATGAGGGTGAGCGTGCCCTTTTCCGCAGCCGCGGCGCCACCGGAGATGCCCGCGTCGAGGTAGCTCGCGCCTCGCGAGGCCACGTCGGCCGCGATGCTTCTGGTCGACGCGGGTGCCGACGTCGACAGGTCGACGATGACCTGCCCCGGTCGCACGTTCTGCAGGAACGCGGGGTCGGAGTACACGACGGTCTCGACCACCTTGCTGTCGGGCAGCGAGAGGAGCACCACGTCGGTTTCGGCGACGACCGCGGCCGCGGTGGCCGCGGCGGCGGCTCCAAGCTCAGCGGCGGCGCCCTCGCGGGCGTCGAAACCCAGCACGTCGACTCCGGCGCGCACCAGACACGCCGTCATGCGGCCGCCCATGTTTCCCAGGCCGATGAAGCCGATCCTCGGTGCCGTCATCGGTCCCACTCCTTCGAATAGAGGGCGTCGTCCACCGCGCCCGCGTCCCACGCTCCGGCACCGCCGGATGGCCGCACCGTGTTCACGATCGACGCTCCGCCGTCGACCGAGAGGACCTCCCCGGTCATGTACGCCGCGTCCTCACTTAGGACGAACGAGACGACACCGGCAATCTCGGCGGCCTTGCCCTCCCTACGCAACGGCGTCGTCGACGCGCGTTTCACCATGTCGTTCTTTCCGCCAGAGGTCGAGGCAGCCGCCGCAAACAGCTCGGTTGGAACGATCCCTGGCGCGACACCGTTGACGCGGATGCCAAGCGGTCCGCCGTAGACGGCGGCGGCATGTATGAGGCCCACGACGGCGTGCTTCGAGGTCTGATACGGCAAGAGGTCAGCCGAACCAGTGTGTCCCGCAATGGATGCCGTGACCGCAATAGCTCCGCGGGTGTGGTGTTGGCGGTACAGGCGGAATGCGGCGCGAAGCCCCAGGAACTGGCCGCGGACGTTGACGGCCATCACGCGTTCGAAGTCGTCGAGCGTGAGATCTGGCAGCTCGGCGAAACTGCCGAAGATGCCGGCGTTGAGGTGATGCAGGTCGATTCGCCCGAACTTCTCCATGCCCGCCGCGATGTACGCGTCGACGCCCGCCTCCTCGGAGACGTCCGCACGAACGAAGACGGAATCGGTTGGCAGCGAGGCGACCAGCGCTTCGGCGGCGTCGCCGTTGACGTCGACCGCGATGACGTGGGCGCCGTCGTCGGCCAAGCGTTCGGCCGAGGCGCGCCCGAGTCCAGATGCTGCGCCCGTGACGACGGCGACGCGACCGGCGAATCGCCCCGGCGTGGCACTCTGCGGCGTCACGCGAGTGATCCGATCGTGGCGGCGATTCCGGCGAGTTCGCCCTCGGTCACGGGTGTGAATCGCGACAGCGTGCTCGGGTCGTGGCCGGACACCAGGTGAGCCACCCGGCCGGACGACACGAGCTCGGTGATGGTGTCGAAGCCGGTGTACATCGCGGGAAGGTCGGCGACGAACGCGAAGGGCATGTCCGCCTCGAGCTCTTCGTAGTAGTGCATGGAGTCCGAGGCCAGCAGGACGGTGCCCTCGTCCGTGTCGACCAGCACGACGCTCAGTCCCGGTGTGTGCCCGCCTAATTCGAGCAGTGTGACGCCCGGCGCCAACTCGAGTGAATCCTGGTAGGTGCGCACGCGGCCTTCCTTGTCGGCGGCGACGAGGGATGCGATCTCGTCGTCCTCGACCGAGTAGTGGAACTGTTTGCGAGTGGCGAGCGGGCCGGTCCAGAAGTCGAGCTCACGTTGGGCGATCACCAGCGTCGACGTGGGGAACAGGCCGAGGTTGCCGATGTGGTCGTAGTGCGCGTGCGTGACGATGACGTCCGGCGCAGCGTCCGCGCGCACCCCGAGCGCCGCGTAGGCGCGGGCGGGGTCAATCCCGAAGGTGCGGTTGCGAATTTCTCCGCCACGCTTGGAGAAGCCTGTGTCCACGATGATCGTGCGATCGACGTTCTGCAGCACCCAGAAGAAGTAGTCCATGCCGATCGGGTCGTCATGTTCGCCGTAGACGTGGTGGTTCAGATACACGTCCGATTTGCGGGTGGTCCGCTCGCCGTACTTGACGATCGTGACTCGGTACGTGGCAGAGGTCATTGGACGTCTCCCTTCGATCCGATCAGGTTGGCGGGCAGTGTATTTGCGCCGTCGCCGGCAGGTTGGTCGGCCGGCTGGTCGTCGGTCGAGATGTCCCGACCCGCCGTCTCGGGAAGCCACTTGAGGATCACGATCAGCGCGAGCGCCGCGACGAGGACGAGATATCCGGCGGGTGCGACGGAACTGCCCGTGGCGCCGGCGATCCACGCGCCGATGAACGGGCCCGGTCCTGCGATGAAGGCCAGTGCGAAGTTGAACCCCAGTGCGCTACTCGAGGCGCGGGTCGAGGCCGGGAACAGCTCGACGAGCATGACGACCGTCGTCACGCTGACCAGACACTGGGCGACGCTCAGGATGCTGATTCCGGCGACGACGGCGAGGCTCTGCCCGCCCGACATCATCGCGAAGACCGGGAACGGCAGCACGACGTACCCGATAGTGCCGATGATGTTGAGTTTGCGGCGGCCGTATCGGTCCGAGAGCGCACCCGCAACGGGGCACAGGATCATGTAGATGGTCAGGCCGATTGCGGCCAGTCCCAGTGCCGCGCCGCGGTCCAGTTTGACGGTCGAGATGAGGTAGTTCACGACATACGTTGCGAGGTAATAGAACCCGAGCCCTTGCACCGCCGCGATGGCCAGCGTCAGGAGGATGGGCTTGAGATTCTGCCGAAAGCCGCGGAATGCGGAGGGCCGATCGGTTGCTTGAACGGCCTGTTGCGCCTTCACCTTTTCGAAGACCGGGGTCTCCGAGAGACGCGACCTGATGTAAAGGCCGACGAGAGCCAGCGGTGCTGCCATGAGGAACGGCACGCGCCATCCCCAGCTGAGAACCTGCTCTTCGGACAGCACGCTGTTGAGAAGCAGAGCGAAGAGGCTGCCGACGATCGTGGCGAGCGCAGCGGTGCCCGACACGACGCTCGCGAAGATCCCGCGACGATTGGCAGGCGTCGACTCGACGAGGAACGCTGCCGAGCCCGTCCACTCGCCTCCCGCCGACAATCCTTGGACGCATCGCAGCAGAACCAGGAGACACGGCGCGGCGATGCCGATGGTCGCGAAGTCGGGAAGTGCACCGATCAGCGTCGTCGCGACACCCATCGCCACCACGGAGACGGAGAGCTGCACCCGGCGGCCGTACTTGTCGCCGATCGGGCCGAGTACGAATCCGCCGAGCGGCCGCATGACGAAGCCGACCGCGAACACCGCCAGTGACGACAGCAGCGCGACGAACGGGGACGTGTCCGGTGGGAAGAACAGCGTTCCGATGATGGCGGCGAAGAACCCGTACACCGCGAAGTCGAACCACTCCATGAAGTTCCCGATGCCGACGGCGATCGCGATGCGGGTGCGACTCGACGGCGCCCCGGTCGTCGTTGCGTTCACTTCAGCGACCTCCTCGTGCCCATCTCCAATGATGAGCTGCGTCACCCAAGCTACCCCAAGATTGTATGACAGTCATTCAATTCTTTCGAAGATGCAGAAGTCCTAGACACCAGCCACCCGTGGCCGGTCGTGCGTCAGACGACGTTGTCCTTGAGGCTCGACAGAGCGGTGCGAGCTGCCGTACGGATGTGGGCGGCCATCAGTTCGGAGGCCCGTGACGCGTCCCTGCTGGCGATGGCCGCGACGATCGCCTGCAGCTCACCGACGACGTCGTGTGCCCGGCCCGGCTCGGCGAGCGAGGTCGCGCGCAACACCTGGACCCGCGCCTGGATGGCCTCGAGTAGCTGCTGCACGGCATTGGTGGCCGCTCCGGCGATGAGCACGACGTAGAACTCGTTCTTGGCCGCGAGTATCTGGCGCACCTCGGCGCCGGAGTCCACGACCTCGGCGAACTGTTCCACCGCCCGCGCGAGCTGCGCCACTTGGTCGTCGCTGGCGCGCTCGACGAACCGTTGCACGACGAGCGACTCGAGCGAGGCGCGCACCTCGTACAGATCCACCGCGTCGTCCAACGACGGCACGGTCACGATCGCGCCACGCTGGGGGACGACTGTGACCAGCCCTTCGGAGGCGAGTTCGCGCAGCGCTTCCCGGACGGTGGTGCGGGAAACCCCGAGGCTCTCGATGAGCTCACGCTCGACCAACCGCTGCCCGGGCACGAGGTGAAAGTCGATGATCGCCTGTCGCAGCGTCGCTATGACCTGTTCACGCAGAGGCGCGGCGGTACGACCGATCGGGGTGGCCGACCAGGACGCGGCGAGCGAATTGCCAGACATGACATCCAGACTATGCGCCGGTCGCGGACCTGGTGACGTGTGAGCGACTCAGGCCAGCACGTTCGCGACGTCGGCGGCACGTCCCGGAGCGGCCGGATAACGGTCCCTGACTCGGGCGTCGTGTCCAGGTATCACCGTGGCACCCGTCTCGGCGGCGAGGCGGTTGATGAAGGCAAGGCCCTGCTTCATCTCGTCGAGATCGGTGAAGGCGAAGAAGGGCCACTCGTTGTCGATCTGTTCGTAGAAGTGCGCGGCGTCGACGGCGAGGATCAGACCTCCGTCTGCGGTCTCGACACGGACGATCTGCTCTCCCGGACAATGCCCGCCGATGGGATAGACCGTGATGCCGGGAAAGACCTCCGTCTCCTCGGAGATCAGGCGCAGCCTTCCCTCATCGCGTGCCTTGCGCACGGGTTCGAGGTTCTCGGCAGTCGTGAACTCGCCTTCCAACGCGTCGGCGTCCCACTTACCGAACCAGTAGTCGTATTCGCGCTGACCCGAGACGACCTGAGCGTTCGGGAACAGGCGAAGCTCGCCGATGTGGTCGTAGTGAAAGTGGGACGTGATGACCATGTCGACCGTCGTCGGATCGACGCCGACGAGGTCGAGGCCGACGGCGGGAGGCGTCACGCTGATCTCACCGAGCCAGTCCCGAGCCGGAATGTCGTACCCCGTGTCGACGAGGATCGTCGTGTCTCCAGCCCGGAGCACCCAGAAGTTGTAATCCATGTCCAGGTCGCCGTCGGGCTGGTCGTACTGGGCGTAGTCGTTGAAGACGTCGCTGCGGCGGACTACCCGCTCGCCGTACTTGACTTGCCAGACGCTGATCGGATCCGAGCCTGCGTTCACGAAAACTCCCTCGCCTCTTCTGGTTTCACCGAGCAGCACGCTCCCCAACGGGACGGCGCAACCCGACTATATGACCGTCATACAAAATGCTGCAAGGGATTGGGCGTCACCGAAATTGGCTGTTGACAAGACCGACGACGGCGAGTTTCAATCACTCCTATTGTCATACGATCTGACAATTTAGTACGAGTGGACGAGATTCCATTCGCCTCACGAGCGTCGCCCTCGTCCCGCCGCGACCCTGATGTCACGACGCGCCCCTAGGCGACCAACCTCGAAAGGAACGCTCCATGGGACGCCTCGACGACAAGGTTGCACTCATCACCGGCGCCTCGCGGGGGCAAGGCCGCGAGATGGCCGAACTCTTCGTCCGCGAGAACGCCACGGCCGTGTACTCGGCCGACGTCCTGGACGCCGCCGACGCGGACTCCAGCGAGGTCACCTTCCTCACGATGGACGTGACCAAGTCCGACCAGTGGAAGACGGTGGTCGACCAGATCGTGGCCGAGCACGGCCGGATCGACATCCTGATCAACAACGCGGCGATCTGTCTATACGAGCCGATCCTCGACACGACTGACGAGATATACGACCGCGTCCTCGACGTCGACCTCAAGAGCATCTTCTACGGCATGAAGACGGTTCTGCCGCACATGGTTTCGGCGAAGAAGGGATCGATCGTCAACGTGTCGTCGATCTGGGGACTCGCCGGAGTGCCCAATTCGTACGCCTATCAGGCGGCCAAGGGCGCAATCCTGAACGTGAGCAAGAACGTTGCCGCGACGCACGGCCCGGACGGGGTGCGCTGCAACTCGCTGCACCCGGGCTACATCCTGTCCCCGATGAACGAGCACCAGGCGCCCGAGATCAACGCCGCACTGATCGCCGGCACCGTGCTGGGTCGCCCGGGCAACGCGATCGAAACCGCTTACGCCGCACTGTTTCTCGCCAGTGATGAAGCGAGTTACGTCACCGGCACGTCGCTGGTGGTCGACGGTGGCTACCTAGCCCCGTAGAGGGGAGTTACGCAACGCCCTCGTCACGGTGTCGACCCAGAAGTGCGGGTCGGTGGCCCACAGATTGTGGTCGGCGCCGGGAAGTTCCTCGAACCTGCCGCCTGGCACCAGCGCGGCGAGTTGCCGCAGCGGCCACGACGGGCGAATGTCGTTCTCCGCGCCGCAGAACGACATGGGAACGGCGGAGTCGGCGAGGCGCCGGAACAGGTCGTGCTGGTGGATCCACTGCACGAATGAGTCGTTGAGCGCGGCGTGAACGGCTGGCACCCAGTCGATCACGATGTCGTCCTCGAGGTGCCGCGACGCTTCGTACACCTGCGACCACGTGCGGTCCTTGTGCAATCCATGGCCGGCGATCCCGACCACCTGATTCACCCGGTCGGGATGATCCAGCGCATACCGCACCGCAAGATCCGATCCCCAGGAGTGGCCGAGAACGCTCCAATCGTCAACGCCTGCATGTCTTCGCACCGCCTCGAGGTCGGCGATGGCTTGACCGAGGTCGTGCGGCCCACCCCCGGAGCGTCCCACTCCCCTCGGCTCCGGATACCACGCCCGCATCCCACGCGGTGCGAGATCGTCGGACTCTAGGTAGTGGACACAACCGGGCCCACCGGAGAGGACGACGACGTCCGGGCCGACTCCGGTGACGCCCACGTGTAGCAACGTTCCGTCGTCGGCCGGGACCGTCGTCGACCGCATTTCACGTGCCCCCGCCCGCCGAGTTTCATCGATGGTAGCGAGAGTGGAGGGATGCAGCGGGTGCGACCGCAGCGAGGCTCTTCGCGTTCGTGAACTGTGGCAGGAAATCCACTCGATCTTCCTGCCAGCGTTCACGAACGCGGAGCTGTCGGCGAGACCTACTTCGTGAGGTGGCTAGTCGTAGATGACGTCGAGGCCCCGTCGCCTCAGATCGGCCAGACCGTCACGCATGGCTTGGAGTTGCTCCTCGGAGTGGCCCTGCCAGTCGGTCAGTTCGCCAACGATCCGCACGGGTTCGCGGGTGCGGTAGGAGAGCGTCGGGTTGCCCGGTAGCTTCTTGTCGGTCACGTTCGGGTCGTCCTCGACGGTGCCTTCGGGTTCCACCAGGTAGATGCGACACCTGCCGTCCCCCTTGGCGAACTCAGCTCCCCACACCGCGGCATCCAGTGTCTTGGTCACGTAAACATGGTTCATGACGCGCCCCTCCTCGTAGTTGGAGTACCGCCCAGGCACCAGCAGATCACCAACCTCGAGGTCGGCCCTGGTTCCGTGGAGGAACGCACCAGACTGATGTCGTTCAAAGGGTTTTGGTGAACTCGGCACGACGGCTCCCCGCTCTCGACTACGTTGCCGCGAGATTGTGCCGCCTCGTGGGGGTCTTGCCGCAAGCCCCCTACCCCGCCATATAGTGAAGGGGGCAGGGACAGCAACTAGCTGATGGTTGCGTTGCCCCCATTGCGTTTTGCATCGAACATCGCGCGGTCGGCGGATGCGATGCAGCTGTCGATCAAGGCGACGCAATTCGCCCCCGGCTCGGTGAAATCGCGAAGGCTGATGCTCGTCACCCCGACGCTGGCGGTGATCTCGTGCGGGGCAGGTGCGGCGATGGCCTTCCTGATCCGGTCGAAGTCCCACCGGTCCTCGACGCCTCGGTCGGCGAGGTCGACGACGACGAATTCTTCGCCACCCACGCGGGCGACCAATGCGCTACCCCGAACCGCTGACTTGATTCGTCGTGCACTGCGGATCAGGACCTCGTCGCCGACGAGGTGGCCGAAGGTGTCGTTGACGTCCTTGAAGCGGTCGAGGTCGACGACCACCACGACGATCTCGGTGCACCCCGGCGGGGTGTCGCGCAACAGGTCCTCGACGTGAAGGGCCAGCCCCCGCCGGTTGAGCAGACCGGTCAGCGGGTCGGTGACCGACTCGTGTGCGTCCTTCCGCATCGCCCAAATTCCCAGTTGGACACCCAGCGGGCTGAAGACCACCGGCGCGATTGCGGCGACCGCACTCAGGGTGAACGACACGGTGGCGAAGGCGGTGCTTTGACTGATCTGCATCGCGAACACCGCGGACGACAGAATCACGCAGAATGCGTGTCCGGCAAGAACCTTTGGTCCATCGAAGAACATCAGGTACACCGAGATCATCGCGAACGCGTTGAACCCGAACAGGCCAGCCAACCAGCTCGCGTCGACCTGCATCATCGCGGCTATTCCGATGTCCGCCGACACGACGAATGCCAGGGACTTCGCACGCGACGGCCACGGTAGGAAGCACCACGACAATCCCCAGAAGATTTGCAGGAACCCGAATAGCCCTACGACGGTATGAGAGGCGAGGGTCCCGACGAACGGCAAGATCAGCGCCAGCGTGACGATGCCGTGCATGCAGGTGCCGAGCCCGATCAGCGTTTGGATGGCACGCGCCATCGAACGCTTGCCGAAGTACTCGACCTGAGCGGTGTAGTCCACCGGCTCGCGCCACCACTGCTGGACGAAACCGTTGAACGCCTCGACGCTCTTCGAATACACCAGCAATCGCATACTCACCATGGCTACCCCCGCGTTGGCCCGTTTCCGGCCGCCCGTCCAGCGGCGCAGCAGTCAGCTAGTCGAGGGTAGTCGGTCAACCCGATGCGTGAGGCGGTCTGGTGGCAAACGGGACGGGCGCCACACTGCATGCCACTCGTTTCGGCCGTCGCGCCCCGGGTATCTGCGCTCGATGAATCATCTTCGCAACGACCCTCATGGGCGCGGGGTCGAGACCGCAGGTCTCTTGCCGCCGATCGTGCACGACCATCCGCTACAGGCGACGGGTCGTCGTCTACTGGACGTCGACCAGCTCGACGAACGGCGCGTCACCGAGGTGAACACCCCCGAGCACGGCGTCCTGGCCGTGGGCCTGACACCCGACGGTTCGCCGTTCGCCGTCAGCAACCTGTGCCGCCACCAGTTCGCCAAATTGGGGCGAGGCCGGGTTACCGACGACGGTTGTCTGCAATGCCCCTGGCACCGAGCTGACTACGACGTCAATGACGGGACCATGAGGTCGGGCCCGAAGGGCCGTGTCTTCGGATTGAAGCCGTACTCGTGGGCAATCAAGACCTTCGGTAACGTCGTGCCGCTTCGCACGTTCCCCGTCGAGGTCCGGGACGGCGCCATTTGGCTCGCGGATGGGCTCGCCTGATGCGCATCGTGATCACGGGAGCGAGCGGCAACGTCGGAACCGCTCTCCTTCGCGCGCTGCCCGCCGAACACGACGTCGTCGGCGTGGTGCGTCGGCCGCCGTCGGCTCAGGGCGTCTACCAACGGGTCGACTGGCGCAGCCTGGACCTCACCGATGCAGACGCAATCACCAAGTTGCGCACCGTGTTCGACGGCGCTGACGTCGTCGTGCATCTGGCCTGGGGTTTCCAGCCCACCCACGACGTGGACTATCTCAACCGCCTCGGCGTCGGAGGGACGTCGGCAGTGCTGCAGGCCGCTCACACCAGCGGAGTCGGACAGCTGGTCCACATGTCGTCGGTCGGTACGTATGCCGGCGGCAGCTACGGCCAGCGGGTCGACGAATCGTGGCCGACCACCGGCATCGACACCTCCCCGTACAGTCGCGACAAGTCGGCGGCCGAGGCGATCCTCGACGAGTACGAGGAGCGGCTCGGCAGCGCCGCCATCCCGATCGCACGCATGCGTCCAGGCTTCATCCTCCAACGCGCCGCCGCCAGTGGGCTCATGCGCTACGGGTTGCCGGGATACGTTCCGATGCAGGTGGTTCCGTGGCTGCCGATCCTGCCGCTGGACAGGAAGCTCTGTATACCCCTGATCCACGCCGACGACGTCGCGGCCGCGATCGTGCTCGCCGTCGAACGCCGCGCGACGGGACCGTTCAACCTCGCAGCTGAACCCCCGATGGGGCGCGACGACGTCGCCGCGGTGCTCGGTGCGAAGGCGGTCCACGTTCCGTCCGGCCTGCTCGGCGCCCTGGTGGACCTGACATGGCGAACCCGGCTGCAGCACATCGACCGCGGATGGCTCGACCTGGCGTTCAGCGTCCCACTGCTCGACTGCTCGCGCGCCCGCACGCAACTCGAATGGGCGCCGAAGTGGACCGCACAGGAAGCGCTGGCCGATCTACTGGAAGGGGTCGCGCAGCGTGCGCACACCACCAGCCCACCGCTTCGGCGGCGCTCGGTCGTCGATCTCCTGCGTCGCGATCTCACCGAGGGGTTGATCTCGTCGCGCCGGCTGCCCTAGAGGACTGCAAGAGGACGTGGTCGCCGATGAGCCTGCCGATGGTTCGAATGTCGACCACCCGCTTGTGAATTCGGTTCGTAGAGTTCAAGCTCAATCTGGTGATAGTCGCCGTCGAGGGACCGAGCGCATCCGGCAAGACGACCTGGTGCCGGCGTCAGCCGTGGCCAGTCGTCGCCGAATACAGTCCGACGGGCAGCGAGCCCGACGGGTCCGACGAGGCCCTTCGAGCCGCTTACTGGGTTGGGGTCAACTCGGCACGGTGGCAACAAGCCGTCGAACTAGCCGCAGCGCACGAGGTGGTGCTTTGCGACGGCGACCCGATGAAGTTGCACTATTCATGGGGCCTCGCCCGCATCAGTGCGGTCCCCTGGTCGAGATTCGAGTGCGAACTCCGCTATACCCGTGAGGCTTTGGCCGACGGGCGTCTCGGAATGGCTGACCTGCTCCTCGTGTCGGTTCCTCCCGCCGACGTGTTGCGCGCCCGGCGTGTGGCCGATCCGACCCGTCGACGACGATCGTTCGACGTCCATGTCGAGCTGGCTGGGCCTCTCCGCGAGTGGTACACCGTGGTCGAGCAGGCCGATCCCGGCGGAGTCGTGTGGGCATGGCCCGCCGGCGGTGTGCCCTTCGAATCCTCCAAGCGCAGGCGGCTCGGGAGCCTGGCGTTGCTCGACCGGGTAGTCGAGCTGCTGCCCCGGTAGAGTTGCATTCGGCGACTGGCGCAGGTGGGACACCACCGGGAAGCAAAGTCTTGGACGCATCGACCGCCTGGGTGCTCCTCCTCGTGAGGAGAAGCCATGCCCGCAAACATCATCGACGGCCTCCGCGTCGCCGATGCCATCCTCCGCGACACCCGAGAACGAGCAGCCGAGTTCGAGCACGCCCGAGGCCGCAAACCATGCCTGGCGACAGTTCTCGTCGGGGACGACCCGGCCTCGCACACCTACGTGCGCATGAAGGTGAACCGTTGCCGTAGTACCGGATTGGATTCACGCAGCCACCATCTTCCCGCGACGGCGACCAATTCCGATGTCATCGCCCTGATCGGCGATCTCTCGAGCGACGACAGCGTGGACGGCATCCTGGTCCAGCATCCGATGCCCGCTCAGATCGACGAACGGGCAGCCTTCGATGCCATCGACCCGGGCAAGGACGTCGACGGCGTGACCATGACATCATTCGCCTCGATGTCATTGGGAGGGATCGGCTTTCACTCCTGCACACCGGCCGGAATCATGCGCCTCCTCGACGCCTATGACGTCGATCCCACGGGTTTGCACGCCGTCGTCGTCGGACGCAGCCCGATTCTTGGCAAACCCGTCGGAATGTTGTTGCTGGCTCGCAACGCCACTGTCACCTACTGCCACTCCCGAACAACTGAACTTCCGCGCATCGTTGCGGACGCCGACATCGTGGTCGCCGCCGTCGGCCGACCCGAACTGATCAAGGGTGCGTGGATCAAGCCAGCGGCGGTGGTCGTGGATGCCGGCTACCACCCCGGCAACGTCGGGGATGTCGAGTACGCGCCGGCGGCCATGCGTGCCAGCCTCATCACCCCCGTGCCCGGCGGCGTCGGACCCACCACGATCGCCGTCCTGCTTCAGCAGACGGTGTCGGCGGCTCACCGCGGTCAAGGGCGGTCGTCCGACGGAACTAGAGCCCAATCGCGATAGGCGACGGCGGCGCACCGTCGTACAGGAGCGGTCTCAGCAAGCCCGGCAGGGCCCTCGGCGAGAACCGAACTCCGGAGCCGTGCGCCGCCTCGATCTCCGCCAGTGTCCACCACCGCAGGTGCACGATGCCCTCCCGTTCGGGGTGGCCCGCTGCTCCCACTGCGACGCCGCTTACCGGCTCGAAGTGGTCGACGTGGATCAGGAAGTAGTGGTTGACGACGCCCTGGTATCCGTCGGCGCGCATCTCGGGGAACACCGCGGTCTGTATCCAAACCGGCTGCGGTACATGGTTCGCGGTGACGACCAGCCCGGTCTCCTCGTGCAGCTCACGCGCCAACGCCTCGAGGTGGCTCTCACCCACCTCCACCCCTCCACCTGGTCCGACCCACACGGTTCGCATGGCCCCATCCGGTGTTCGGCCAGGAGAATCCGCTCACCGGCAAGCAGGAGGCCTCGGCAGGAGTGGCGAAACGGCAAGTCGGACATCGACGACGACGTTAGCGGGTCAGGTTTCGTTGAGATAGGCGAGCACCGCGAGGACTCGACGGTCGCCGTCGTCGGACAACGGCAGTTTCGCGAAGATGCCGCCGACGTGCTTTCGGACTGCCGCCTCGGATACCACGAGCCGCTGGGCGATCTGCGGATTCGTCAGCCCCTGAGCCATCAATCCCAGGACTTCCTCCTCACGTGGGGTGAGTGTCGCGAGGATCCCCCGTCTGCGCGAGTCGCCGACCAACGCAACCACGATGTCAGGGTCGATGATCGTTGCACCGGAGGCGATTTCACGAACCACGCCCAGGAAGTGGCGGACGTGGGCGACGCGGTCCTTCAGCAGGTAGCCGAGACCGCCGCGACCCGTGTCAGCGTTGCGGTCCAGCAACTGGTGCAGTGACCCGACGGACGTGTACTGCGACAGGATCAGCACCGGCAGCCCTGGCGTGGTCCGACGTAGCTCGATCGCCATCTTGACACCCTCGTCAGTGTGGGTGGGCGGCATCCGGACGTCGGTGATGACCACGTCGGGACCGTGGACCCGAGCGGCCTCGCGCAGCTCGTCCGCGGTGCCGACCGCAGCACACACCTGGTGGCCGTCGGATTCGAGCACCGTGACGATTCCGGCGCGCAGCAGCGGAGCGTCTTCAGCCAGGACGATGCGCAGGCCGACGCCGGGGTCACGCGTCATGTCGGGCATCGCATCCTGATTTCGGTGGGTCCGCCGGCGGGGCTGTCGACGGTGAGTGTGCCATTGACGGCCTCCGCGCGTGCCGCCAGCGCCGCAAGACCCCGACCCGATCCCACGGTGGCCCCACCGCGGCCGTCATCGCGAATCATGATCCACCACAGGCTTTCCTGCCGGTCGGCCTCGATCGTCACGGTGGTGGCGGACGCATGTTTGACGACGTTGGTCAACGCCTCGTTGATCACCAGATAGGCGGCATGCTCGACCGCGGCGGGCAGCCGTCGAGGAGTCTCAGTGCGTCCGAAGTCCGCGCTGACCGGCAACGGGTACGGACCGATCAGGTCGACCACCGCCGCGACGAGTCCGTGTTCGGTGAGCGCCCTCGGCAATATCCCGAGAAGCACCGAACGCAGTTCGGCCAGGGTGTCGTCGAGTTGGCGGTGTGCGTCGGCGGCGAGCCGGCCCGTTTCGTCGTCGCCGTGGAGGTCCTCGGCGATGCCGAGAGTGAGGGCGAGCGCAACCAGTCGGTGTTGGACGCGGTCATGCAGATCGCTTTCGATGCGCCTGCGTTCCTGCTCGACGGCGCTCAACAGGGCGGTCCGGGAATCCTCGAGCCTCGTCACTTCGCGTTGCAGCGACTGGGAATCGGTGAAGGCGGCGACGGTCAATCGTCCCACCGCGCCGGCATACGCCCCGACGACGTACGCCGACAGGATCGCGTGGCCGATGCCAGCTGCCAATGCGGCCCACGACTCACCCGGGGTGTTGACCACCCACAACCCCACGTTGATTGGCTCACCCGGCCGCACCAGCCAGGGCGCCGCCACCAAGACCCCGGTGACGATCGCCAGAAAGCCGGCGAGAAAGAACCCGAAGGGGCCGGCGATCAGCGCAGTGAACAGCACGTAGATGACCTGCCGCAGGCTGGGCAGCCGCCCCTCACTGCGTGCAGCCGACACGTGTCGCTTGAGGCGCTCCGCGGCGGCGACGTCGATCAGCGACAGCCGCGCGACCTCCACCTCCAACAGCGGCGACCAAAGGGATGTCCGTAGGGAACGCGAAAATGCCAGCAGCAGAAGCGGAGCCATGCCGATGGTGACGCCGCTGAGCGCACCACCGAAGACGGTCCACGCCAGGGCGCGCCACGGCCACGACGACAGGACATATCGCGGCCCAGCCCTCATCGCTGCGACCAGCGACCGGGCCGGGGCCTGCACCATCGTCTGATCCTAGGACCGGGCTGGCTGACGGCTGCCGCGCGGACCGCCGGTATGTCCCGTCAGCAGGATCACTGCGACGAACGGCAGGAGGCCAGCGCAGAGCAGCATCGAGGCCGCGTTGATTCCGACCGAGTCACCGAAGACGTTGAGCATCCCGATCGAGGCGACGAGGTTGGCGCCGGCATGGAGCATCGCCCCGGGCCAGACCGAATCCGTAGCCGACCACAGCCACCCGATGAGAAACTCCAACAGAATGCTCATCGGCAGCCACCACAGCATGCTCCAAAATGCCTCGGCCGCAGCGTTTTCGCCGCCGAAATACCCGACCCAGGGCAGGGGCCAATGCCAGACACCCCAGATCAGGCCGGTGAAAAGCGTGGTGGCGATTGGGCGCCCGGGAACCAACCGGTCGCGCAGGTAGGCCGTCCAGCCGTACTCCTCGCCCCAGAAGAGCGGCGCCGACGCGACACAGATCAGAGGTCCTGCCGCCAGGTACGCCCAGGTGCTCGGGGTCATCTCCAGATCCGACGGCGTCCACCACCCGAGGGCGATCGCGGTGAGCACGGCGATGAGAAGGACTCCCCAGGGGATGGTCGCCGCGGCCACACAGTACGGCCACGACGACCTCCACTGCAGACCGAGGCCGGAGCCCGCGAAGCCCTCTCTGGTGATCCATCGCCGGACGACGCACGCGGCGATCGCGGGCACGAATGCCGCGGTGGCGAGCTGCGTCAGCGGGTCGTCCAGCGACCCGCCAAGGAGGTAGACCCCGAGCCACGGTATCCACGCCCCAAGAAAGGCGAAGGCCAGAAACCACCGGACACCGCGGCGGAGCGCGTGATCCGAAACCCGATCGTCAGGGCGGCCGAAGGTAGTCGATTCGTCGGTGGCGGGTGTGTTCATACCCCGAGTCCAGTGCATCGTCGGCCCGAAGTCCCTCCCCCAGGCGACCGTTCGACGGTAGCGCGCACGCTACCGTCGGCCTCCGACTTCGTCGTGGCCGAGGATCGCGGTGATGTCTGGCGAGCGCGGGGCGAAGACGTCGAGAAGGCCGACGGCGCGCAGTGCTGGCGCGAGGGCTCGAAGCTGACGTTCGAGTGGTTCGCGGCCGACGTCGTCCGGCGCCAGCAGCGCAAGCTTCTTGGCGTTGGCGACGAACGCGGCCACGGTTCCCTTGCGGACGTCGAGTCCGCCGACCGTCGTCGCCTCCACACCGTCGGCGAGCACGTCTTCTGGGCGGATGGGGGTGGTGTCGCTCATGTTCACCTCTCGTCATGTACGTGCATATTGCACGCATGTCACGCTAGCGTCGATGCGTGCAGAAGTCACGTAATATTTTCGACGTGACCGCCGCTTCACCCGGGGACCGGGTTGCCGACCAGCTGGGTCGACTCTTGCTCCGCAGCACCCGACAGCACCTCTACCAACGACTCGTAGACGGCATCGACGGGCTGGACGTGACGACGTACCCCGTGTTGTCCGGACTGGGGCGTCTCGGACCGACGACCGCCACCCATCTCGCCTCGGTCATCGGAGTCGACCGCTCCGCCACCACCCGCTACGCCAGCAAGCTCGAAGCCAGCGGGTTGGTGCACCGCACGGTCGACCCCGGCGACGCCCGCGCCACGCAACTCGCGTTGACCCCCGCCGGCATGACCGCCCTCGCGGCTACGCGACGTGCGCTGAGTTCGGCGATGGACGACGCCTTGTCCGACTGGCCGGCAGCCGAGGCGCGGGCCTTCGCGGCAGCACTCGAGCGGTTCACCAAGGGCCTCGAAGACATGTCGGGCGCCGCCGACCGTTAACCCAGACAACACCGGCCCGACACCACGTCCCCGACCGCAGTTGGCCGTCGCGTCGCCGAGACGCCGCATGCTGGCCCGCATGGCCCCTACCGAGCACCGACAGATTGGCCGTCGCACCGTCCTGCGCGCCTCGTTGGCCGGCGCACTGCTCGTGCCCGCTACCGCGGCCCTGCAGGCCTGCGGCGCCGCGGGCACCGGCGGGCCGGCGACGAGTACCGGCCTGATCGCCAATCGTCCGCGACTCACCCACGGTGTCGCCAGCGGGGATCCACGTACCGACGGAGCACTGGTGTGGGCCCGCTCCGACTCCCCCGCCCGCATGGTCGTCGAAACCTCTGCCACGGAATCGTTTTCGAATGCCGTCCGCGTCGACGGACCTCAGTTGACCCCGGTCTCCGACGGCACCGCGCGCATCCGCATCACCGGCCTCGAACCGGGGCAGACGGTGCACTACCGGGTGACCCTGGAGGGTGAGGACGGTGCCAGGTCCGAGCCCGCGGTCGGTGTCTTCAAAACCGTTGCCACACAGCCACGAGACATCACGTTCGTCTGGTCGGGCGACGTCGTGGGCCAGGGGTGGGGAATCAGCAAGCAGGGCGGCATGGCGATCTTCGGCGCCATGGCCGACCGTCGACCGGACTTCTTCATCCACTCCGGTGACGCGATCTATGCCGACGGTCCGGTGCCCGAGACGCAGAAGCAGAACGACGGCGGCACGTACCAGAGCGTCACGGCGCCGGCCAAGGACCACGTGGCTCAGACGCTCGACGACTTCCGCGGCAACTACGCCTACAACCTCACCGACGAGCACTACCTCCGATTCAACGCCTCAGTCCCCCAACTGATCCAGTGGGACGACCACGAAGTGCTGAACAACTGGTTCCCCGGCGAGTCGCTCGCCGGGCAAGACCGCAAGGGCTACACCACAGTCGACGTTAACGAACTGGCCGGCTACGCGTCTCAGGCGTGGCGCGAATGGCAGCCCGTCGAGCCGTCGGAGGCCGTCGACGGTCGACTGCACCGCAAGATCGCCTACGGACCCTTGCTCGACGTCTTCGTCCTGGACATGCGCTCCTACAAGGACCCGAACCCAAACGCGTGGGGGCAATCCGACGACGACGGAATCCTTGGGCGTGAACAGACTCGGTGGTTGATCGACGGCTTGAAGAACTCGACGGCTGTGTGGAAGGTCGTCGCCAACGATCTACCGATCAGCATCGTGGTACCGGACGCGGCGTCGGACCCGGTCGGCGGTCCGCCGTCCATGGAGGCGGTCGCGCAGGGTGAGAACGGGCGCCCACTGGGCCGTGAGATCGCGTTCTCGCGCATTCTGTCCGAGACCAAAGAAGTACGAAACATCGTGTATCTCACGGCCGACGTGCACTACACCGCGGCGATCTCGTATCACCCGGAGCGCGCCGGCTTCACCGACTTCACGCCGTTCTGGGAGTTCGTGTCCGGGCCGCTGAACGCGGGTGCGTTTCCGCAGAGCCCGCTCGACGGCACCTTCGGCGCACGCTACGAGTTCGTCCACGCGCCCAAGGACAAGAACGCCTCTCCCGCCGAGGGCTACCAACACTTCGGCGAAGTCACCATCGATTCGGACTCCAGGTCGTTGACGGTCACGATGTGCGACGCGTCGGGAAAGTCGTTGTACAGCAAGACGTTGCCGCCTGCGTAGCGTCATGCCTGCGCGAGGCGGGTCCGCGTGGTGTCGTCCAACGGCGTGTAGATGACGAGTTGTAGGTCCGGATGGTCTGACGCGCGTAGTTGATGGTGCTCGAGATGCAGGGTTCCGACGGTCGGATGGTGGAAGGTGCGTTCGCGCGACACGAATCCGGCAACCGGATGCCCGTCCCATCCCGCACGAAACTCGGGGCTGGCCTCGCGCAGCCGCGTGACGAGATCTTGGATGTGAGAGTCGGTGAGTCGCGACGCCGTCTCGGCGCGGAACTCCGCGAGGAATCGTTGGCTGGTGACCTCCCAGTCGTCGAGCAGATCACGAACCGCGGGATCGGTGAACACCAACCAGAGGAGGTTGCGCTGGCCAGGTTCGGTGCGTGCCACGTTGGGATACAGAGCGGCGTAGGCGGCGTTCCACCCGGCGATGGACCAGTCGGCGGAGAGTGCGTAGGCGGGCCTGTCACCGAGTTCGTCGACCAACCGCTGAATGTGCGGCGGCGCCGGCGCGATGGCGAGCGGCACCGACGGCATGGGCGCGGCGTATCCGGCCAGTCCCAGCAGGTACTCGTGTTCGGCGCCGCTGAGGCGCAGCGTCTGGGCGACGGCATCGAGCACTTGGCGGGATGGCGTGATCGCCCTGCCCTGTTCGAGCCACGTGTACCAGGTGACACTTACGCCGCAGAGGTACGACACCTCCTCGCGGCGAAGGCCGTTCACACGCCCCCGAGGCAGCGGCGGCAGGTTGTGCGCAGCGCGAGGCATTTGTTCACGTCGAGATCGCAGGAACGCGCCCATCTCGGACCGACGCTCGGACTCGCCACTCACGGTGTCGATGCTAGTGCTCTCACTACTAGTAGTAGAGCCGTCTTCTCGAGAAGCCCGTGGTCGGGGAGGGTCGAGACATGCCAGAGCTTCGATCCAGAACCGTCACCCACGGCCGCAACGCCGCAGGCGCTCGCGCGCTGCTCATGGCCGCCGGGGTCGCCCGCGAGGACTTTGGCAAGCCGATAGTCGCGATCGCCAACAGCTTCACCGAGTTCGTTCCCGGCCACACCCACCTGCAGCCGGTGGGGCGCATCGTCTCCGAGGCGGTTCGGGAGGCTGGCGGGATTCCACGCGAGTTCAACACGATCGCCGTCGACGACGGCATCGCCATGGGACACGCCGGGATGTTCTATTCGCTGCCGTCCCGTGAGCTCATCGCCGATTCGGTCGAGTACATGGTGGAGGCTCATTGCGCTGACGCGTTGGTGTGTATCTCCAACTGCGACAAGATCACTCCTGGCATGTTGATGGCGGCGCTGCGACTGAACATTCCGACGGTGTTCGTCTCGGGCGGCCCGATGGAGGGTGGGCGGACAACCCTGGTCGACGGCACGGTCAGGTCCGGACTCCACCTCATCGACTCCATGAGCGGCGCCGCGGACACCGCGGTGAGCGACGCCGATCTGGCGCGAATCGAAGACGCCGCCTGCCCGACCTGCGGATCGTGTTCCGGCATGTTCACCGCCAATTCGATGAACTGTTTGGTCGAAGCGCTAGGGCTTGCCCTGCCGGGGAACGGCTCGACACTGGCCACTCACACCGCGCGGCGCGGTCTCTACGACCGCACCGGCGCTCTGGTGGTCGAGATCGCGCAACGGTGGTACGACGACGACGACGAACGGGTGCTGCCCCGACGGGTGGCGAGCCGCGCCGCGTTCGCCAATGCGATGGCGATGGACGTCGCAATGGGTGGGTCCACCAACACGGTGCTCCATCTTCTCGCGGCGGCACAGGAGGCTGAGCTCGACTTCACCCTCGACGACGTCGACGCGATTGCCCGCCGCGTGCCGTGCCTCTGCAAGGTCGCGCCGAACGGGGTCCACCTCATGGAGGACGTGCACCGCGCCGGCGGAATCCCGGCACTGCTCGGGGAATTGAGCCGCGGCGGCGTCCTCGACCAGAACGTCCACTCCGTGCATGCACCCGACCTCGTCGAATGGCTCGACCGCTGGGACATCCGCGGAGCCGAGCCGTCCGCCGACGCCGTCGAACTGTTCGGCGCCGCGCCGGGCGGTCGACGATCCGCGACGGCGTTCTCACAGTCGAACAGGTGGGAGTCGCTGGACTGCGACAGCCACGGTGGCTGCATCCGCGACGTCGCTCACGCCTACTCGGTCGACGGCGGCCTTGCGGTGCTGCGCGGCAATCTCGCAGAAGACGGCTGCGTGCTCAAGACTGCGGGGATCGACCCGACCATGCAGCACTTCAGAGGGCCTGCGGTGGTCGTCGAGTCTCAGGAGGAAGCGGTCGACGCGATTCTGGGTGGACGCATCACGGCCGGAGACGTCCTGGTGGTGCGTTTCGAGGGGCCGCGAGGCGGTCCCGGAATGCAGGAGATGTTGCACCCGACGTCATTTCTCAAGGGGCGTGGGCTTGGCCGGGTATGCGCACTGGTGACCGATGGTCGCTTCTCCGGTGGGAGCTCGGGCCTCGCGATCGGACACGTGTCACCCGAAGCGGCTGCCGGTGGCGTGATTGCCCTGGTCGAGGACGGCGATCTCATCGAGGTCGACGTGGCGGCTCGTCGCATCGAACTGCTAGTTCCCGGTGAGGTCTTGGACGTCCGCCGCGAGCGGCGTCTCGACCATGGCGGCTATCGGCCGGCGTCGCGGAACCGCAAGGTGTCCAGTGCTCTTCGGGCCTATGCGGCCATGGCCACGTCCGCCGACCGTGGCGCCGTCAGAGACGTGTCGCGGCTCAGTTGACGCACGGGGCAGGCGCGCGCGGCGCAGGCACCCTGGCGAGGCCGGGAAGCGGACCGAATGCCCTGGCGACGAGCGGGCTGACCGCGGACAGGACGGTCATGACGAGCGACACCGCGACCGCACCGCGCGGGCCGTACGCGTCGGTGGCGACACCGGCAACGGCGGTGCCGATGGAACCCCCGACGATCGCCGCGCTGCTGAGCCAGCCGAACGCCTCGGTAGCCATGTGCTGACCGACTTCTCGCGACACCATGAGGTACAGGGCAGACATGGCTGGAGCGAATCCGACGCCCGAGATGAACAAGGCCACGAATTGAAGCGCCAACCCGTTGGCGACGCCGTAGAGGCCGACACCGACGCCGACCGTCGAAAGCGCCGCGACGACACCGGACAGGCCGAGGCGCCGGTGCCCGAACACCAACCCGCCCAACAACGAACCGACGCTTGCCGAGGCAATCGCCGCTCCAGCGGTGACGCCGTCCTTGCCCAATTCGGCGATGATGCCCACCTCGAGCGCGGTGAAGGAAGCCACCAGGACCATGCTGGACGCCATCGCCAGGATGACTGCCCGGTGCAGCAGGACGCGACCGAACCTGGTTTCGTTGACCGCCTTCTCGGGGTGCAGGTGGCGAGAGCCAAGGAGGAACCAGACCGTTCCCACGAGAGTGACCGCCGCACACATGATCAACGGGAAGATCGTGGAGATGAACGACGCCAGGACGGTGGCCGAGACGGGGCCGACGACCCAGATCAACTCCTGCGCCGTGGTGTCGAGCGCGAACAGAGTGCGGACCTCGGCCTCGGGGACCATGCGGGGGTAGAGGGCCCGCACGACCGGCATCAGCGGGGGAATGGAGGCCCCTACGATCACGCCGAGCGCCGTCAACGTCCACGCGGACGAGCCGGCGAAGGCCAGCCCCAGGCTGCTGACGGCGTTGACCACCGCGGCCGTCATGAGTGTGCGCGCCACCCCGACGCGGCCGGCGAGCCGCGAGGTCAGCGGCATGGCGACGGACTCGCCGGCGCCGACCGCGGCGACCACGATGCCCGCCAACGCGTAGGAACCCGTCAGCCGGTGCACATGCATCAGGATCGCCAGGGACAGGATGCCCAACGGCAGGCGCGCGAAGAGCTGCGAGGCCGTCACGTTCACCACGCCAGGCACCCGTAACAGGTTCCGGTAGGTGCCCATCGTCCCGTTCCTCCACTCCGTGCCCATGCCGAGCCACGGGACTACACCGTCCAGACGGTACACTTCGGGGCGATCATCGTAAACTGAGTTCGTGACCTCTTCCCGGGACCGCATCCTGGACGCGTATGCGGACCTCCTCATCACCGAGGGTGAGCGGCAAGCCACGCTGGAAGCGGTGGCCGCCAAGGCCGACGTGTCCAAGGGCGGGCTGCTCTATCACTTCCCGTCCAAAGATCAACTCGCCGTTGGGCTTTGCGACCAATTGGCAATCCTCGCCGCGAAGGACGCGGAAGCGATGCGCTCCTCGGACGAGGGTCCGGCCCGCTACTACGTCCGCTCGTCGCAGTACGCGAACACCCCCCTGGACCGGGCCCTGGTGGCGGTCTCCAGGTTGCGCCAATCCGGCGACGGCCGAGCGCGGGCGGCAATCGAAGCAGCCTCCGACGACTGGCTGGCCATCCTGCACGACGCGCTCGGCGACCTCGACGTCGCACGTGCGGTGAAACTGATCGGCGACGGTCTCTACTACAACGCACTCAACCGCGCGTTGGGTGGACATCCCCCGACGTCGGAGGCGGACCAGGGACTGCTCGACGTGGTCGACCGCATCACCAAGACGGCCAAGCCGCCCGAGGGCTGACCGGCGGTCAACTCAGGCGTTCTCCGGTCACCCGGTCGAACAGGTGGATCGCAGGTCCGTCGGCCGTGACGTGCACCGTGTCGCCCGTCCCGACGCGTTCGCGGTTGCCGATACGGGCGATGACGTCGGCGTCACCGCCCTCGACGCGCGCCGTGCCGTACAGGTATGCATCGGCACCCAGGGTTTCGACCACCCCGACGGTGACGGGGATGCCGGCGCCGGGGGTCGTCAATCGCCAACCCTCCGGACGCACGCCCACCACGACGGGGCCGTCGTGGCCGCCGGAGGGCGCCAACGCCATCGGGTGTCCGCACACCGTCACCGAGGAGCCGTCGATGTCTGCGTCGAAGAACTTCATCGCAGGCGACCCGATGAATCCGGCGACGAAGACGTTCGCGGGACGATCGTAGAGTTCCATCGGGGCGCCAACCTGTTGCAGGACACCGTCCTTCATGACGCCGACGCGGTCACCCATCGTCATCGCCTCGGTCTGGTCGTGGGTGACGTAGACGGTGGTGACGCCGAGGTCGCGTTGCAACTTGGCGACGTCGGTGCGGGTCTGCACCCGCATCTTGGCGTCCAGGTTCGACAACGGCTCGTCCATGCAGAAGACCTGAGGGTTGCGCACGATGGCCCGACCCATCGCGACCCGCTGCCGTTGACCGCCCGACAACGCCTTGGGCTTGCGGTCGAGGTAGTCGGTGAGCCCGAGTGTCTCGGCGGCCGCAGCCACCCGGCGCTTGCGTTCGTCGCGGGACATGCCGGCGTTCTTGAGACAAAACTCCATGTTGCCTCCCACGGTCATGTGGGGGTACAGCGCGTAGTTCTGGAACACCATCGCGATGTCGCGGTCCTTGGGCGCCGTCGTCGAGATGTCCCGATCACCAAGGTAAATGGACCCGGCGGTGAGCTCTTCGAGGCCGGCCAACATCCGCAGCGTCGTCGACTTGCCGCAGCCGGACGGGCCGACCAGCACCATGAACTCGCCGTCGGCGATCTCCAAGTCCATTCCGGCCACGGCCGCCGCCGGCGCATTGGGATACCAGTGCTGGGCCTTCTCGAATCGGATCGCGGCCATGGGTGCTCCTGTGAGTCGTGGTGGTGGGGACGCGGTCAGCGCGACGAGATGCCGCCGACCATGCCGTTGATGAAGCGCTTCTGCAGCGCGAAGAACAGCACGGCGATGGGCAGTGCGACCATCACCCCTGCCGCGGCCAGCAGTGAGTAGTCGGTCAGGTGTTGCCCCTGGAACAGCGCCAATCCCAGTGGGGCGGTGCGCCGACTGTCCGAGACCACCATGACAAGGGGCAGCAGGAATTCGTTCCAGGTCCACATGGTGATGACGACGGCCATCGTCATCATGGGCGCCAAGGACGGTGGGACGACGACCCTCCACAGCACCCGCAGGTCACTGCAGCCGTCGAGTCGCGCGGCCTCGATGATCTCGCCGGGGAAACCCCGAAACTGGTTGCGCATCCAGAACACGGCGAAGGCCAGCGACTGTGCGGTCTGCGGCAGGATCAGCGCCCAGTAGGTGTCGGTGAGTCCGATCGTCCGCAGGTTGAAGTACAGCGGGATGATGAAGGCCTCCGTCGGCAGGGTCAGCCCGATGAGAAGCAGGTAGAACAGCACCGACGAGCCGCGAAAGTGCATGCGGGCGAACGCAAATCCGGCGAGTGTCGCCAGGACGACGCTCAAGATGACCACCGCGGCGGTGACGAGCACGCTCGACAGGAGGTAGCTGCTGAAGTTGCCGCGACTCCACGCAGCCCCGTAGTTGCCCAGGTCGACGGAGTCCGGGATCGAGAACCCGCCGGAGTTCTGGCTGGCCGGGGTCACCGACGACAACAGCACCCCCAGCAGCGGAACCACCGCGAACAGCGCGAAGACGGCCAGGATCAGCTGGTTGACGACCCTCTCGGTGCGGGAGATGTTCACTCGGACTCCCGCGGGGCGATGCGACTGATCGACACGGTCAGCAGCACGATCACGACCGTCAGGACGACGGCGATGGCCGACGCCAG
>Ga0247732_10000049_pt1 | contig 82302 bp, 71 predicted proteins | sample UWRJL163409C2_FD_180940 | JGI IMG/M metagenome (GOLD analysis project Ga0247732, IMG submission 180940) | Plant litter microbial communities from Arlington Agricultural Research Station in Wisconsin, United States - UWRJ-L163-409C-2 | ecosystem: Environmental > Terrestrial > Plant litter >... | reverse complement strand
CTGGAATCCGGAGATCCCAGGTACGCCTGGGTCAACCAAAGCATCTTCGTCGGACAGGGACGCATCCAACCCGGACCCGTCGTCGAATTCCAAGTCTCCCGCGTCGTCCTGTGACCTCGACTCAGAGCCCCGCCACCAGTTCCTGCCCTCTCGGAGGTCGACGGCGCGTATGAGTGTCCTGCACGATCAGGTTCAACAGCTGCTGGATTCTCTTTCCGCACGGCCGACTGTAGAGCCGTGGGAGATGCCAATCGCGGCCTACCGGGAGGCCGGCGAGAGACTGACAGCGTTGGCGGGTGACGTTGACGAGCGTTGCACTGTAGAGGAATTCACCATCCCCGTCCGTCAGGGATCGGTTGCGGCGCGGAGCTACCACCCGCCTGTGGACGGACCCGCTTTGCCGGGCGTTGTTTACATGCATGGAGGGGCATTCGTACGAGGCAGCCTGGACACGCACGATCGGCTCTGCAGAAAACTTTGCGTACGAGGCGAGTTCATCGTGATATCCGTTGCGTACCGCCTGGCACCGGAGGACACGTTTCCCCGTGCTCATCAGGACGCCGCCGATGCCACTTCATGGGTGAGCGCGCATGCCGACACCCTGGGCATCGACGTCGAAGCGTTGGCGGTTGCCGGTGATTCGTCGGGGGGCTCGTTGGCGGCAAGCGTGGCGCTCGCATCGCGGAAACACGGTCCCCCGGTCAAGGCCCAAGGTCTGCTGTGTCCCGCACTCGATGCGACCATGAGCAGCGACTCCGTCGAGCGGCACAAGGGGGGCCCGTTCCTCACCCGGGCCGCACTTGAATGGGCGTACGACATGTACGTGCCAGATATCGACGATCGCCGTTCCGGTCTTGCTTCACCATTGCTGACGCAAGATTTGGTGGACGCCCCGCCCGCGGTGATCGTGGGCGCTCAGGTCGATCCCGTTGCCGATGACGCAGACCGCTACGGGCAAAGGCTCGCGGCGGCCGGCGTTGAAGTTCGCGCTCACGAGTACGAGGGTATGCCGCATGCCTTTCCGTTGCTGGCGGGCGTGCTCGACGCCGGCGATCACGCCATCACCCTATTTGCCAGAGAACTCGCAGCGCTCCTCGATTAACTGTCCGGTGCGAACTATGCCAAAGGTCGCGCGATGATCAAGCGTCCACCGGCACAGAGGTTCCTACAGGAAGCGTGATTGCAACCCTGCGCCTCCCCGGGGCCATGCCCTCGCCCTCGGGCGAGGGCCGGCGAATGCTGGCGGGCGCTTCTTCCACCGGCTTCATCCGCGATCACGCGCTCGATCTCGATTCGCCGCGAATTTGTCAATCGCTATCGACTTTGACGCTTTACTTCCAACTTTCCGTTGCGAGCGCTGTAGCCGCTGCCCGCGTCGACCGTGGCACGTAACCCACTGTGCTTCAACGACAGTCAAAAAAAGGACCCCATCAATGATTCCCCTTCCGCGTGATGAGAATGCGCCCGACCCGAAACGCCGACATTTCGACAACCACGCGCAGCACGTGACGTCCCTACACCGCGACACCGCGCTTCATCGCAGAGTCCAATCGGCGGAAATCTGCTTGAGGGCAATGATTGCCGCCCTATGCGTCGTTACGCTATCGCCGTTCATCGCGGGTATGCCGGTCGCCCGGGCCGACGAGTCACGGTATCTGGCGTTCTACACCCCGCCGAATCCCCTGCCCGAGGGCGCACCTGGCGATCTCATCCGAACAGAACCTTCCCGGCTCGTCCTGGAGCCCTCCGGGCAGTTGGGTTCATTCGTGGGGACCGGGACCCGAATCATGTATCGCAGCACCGATGCTCAAGGTCACCCCGTAGCGGTCACCGGGACCTATATCGAACCGCACGTCGCGTGGCCCGGCTCTGGGCCCCGCCCGCTGCTTGCCTACGCAACAGCCCCCTATGGGATGGGAGAGCAGTGCGCCCCCTCGCGCCTGTTCAACCAAGGCATCCATGCCTCCTTGGACACCGGCTTCGACCTGATGATCAATGTCGAAGAAGGGTTCATCGCGACCCTGCTGGCGCGGGGCTTCGCAATAGTGGTCACCGACGGTGTCGGACTGGGAGTGCACGGCCCGATGGCGCCACAGTTCTTGAACCGAGTGGCCGGCGGCGCGGCACTCAATGACGCCGCACGTGCAGCGATGAAACTGCCTGACACCACGCTAAAGCCGGATGGTCCCGTCGCATTCTGGGGCTGGCTGGCCGGCGGCGGACACTCCGCGTTGGCGGCGGCCGAGTTGGCCGGCGCGTACGCACCCGAACTCAACGTTGTCGGAACCTACGCCAACGGCGCGACGACCGATCTGCCCAGCATGCTTCCGCCCCTTGATGGTAATCAACTCGCCGGATCAATGGGGTGGGTGCTGCGAGGCATTCAAGAAGCGTATCCCGATATGAGACAACCAATTGCGGACTCGCTGACCCCGCGAGGCGCGGAGATGCTGGCCAACACCAGTCGTCAGTGCATGGTGCAAACCGGCATCGACTACGCCTTTCGCCATCTGCAACCGTGGTTCAAAGAGGACCTTTACCAATCGGTGCGAGAGGACCCGCTCAAGTCGATTCTTGCAATGCAACGTATCGGCAACGTGAAACCGACTGGGCCGGTGTATCTGTCACACAATCGTTGGGACTCCTTCGCGCCATACGAGTCAGTGGTGGCAACTGCGAAAGATTGGTGCGCGATGGGGGCGGACGTCACCTTGTGGACCAACGAACAGCCACCGTTCCTCAACAAGATGAACACCAACGCACTCTTGACTGCCTTCGTCGACGGCGAGCGCAGCATGGGTTGGATCGCCGACCGCTTCAACGGGGTCCCCACCCAACCCAACTGCAGCTGACACCAACGCCGCTCACCCACATGAAACCGATCGACCAGGAGCGCGATGACCACTATGCCGGCGCCATGCGCCACGTCTTCAAGGTGCAAGCCAGTCGGCCCGACTCAGCGCACCAATCGCTCCACGATGCCGGCGTACACGGCGCCCAGTTTTGCGGGATCCCTGTGTCGTCGCGAGGGAAACCACCGGCACACGTCGACGCACAGCGATGAGATCGCCATCACGACCTCGTCCACGGCGTCGACGTGAAACTCGCCTGCCGCCACGCCGTCGGCGACGATACCGGCCAGCAGAGTGTTCGTCTGCCGGCGCAAGGCCGTAATGGCGCGATGGTGCGCGGGTGTCAGACCATGCAGTTCGTAGTGGACCACGCGGGCTTGCTTGCGGTTCTCGGCCATCCAGGTCGCAAAAACGGCCACCACCGACTTCAGCTTCTCGGTGTTGTTGACCGCGGCCGCATCGGCATCGTCGTCGGCGGCCCTCAGGACGCGCAGCAAACTGCTGTGCCCGTCGAGGGCGATGGCGTACAGCAACTCCTCCTTGGACGAGTAGTGCGGGTACATCGCTGTCGCGCTCATGTTCAACCGTTTGGCGATCTCGCGCGTCGAACTGCCACCGTAGCCGGCCTCGGCAAACACTTCGATCGCCGCACGCCGTATCCGCTCGGCGGCGGAGGGTGCGGCGGATCGGTCTGCGGTCATGGCCAGCGCACTCTACAGCCTCCGCTTGACACATCGTAGGCCGCGTGCGACATTAGCAATCGCTAATAATATTAGCGATTGCTAACATTTCACAGCGAAAGGGCGTCTCGAATGACCGAGGTCATCTCCCGGCGTGATATCGACTTCCTGCTCTATGAGTGGCTCGACGTGGCCGAGTTGGTCAACCGCCAACGCTTCTCCGAACATTCACGCGACACCTTTGACGCGGTTCTTGATCTCTCCGCCGACATCGCCGCCAAGTACTTCGCCCCGCACCGGAAAAAGGGAGATCAGATCAAGCCCACGGTGGGCCCCCACGGAACCGTCGTGCTGATCGACGAGATCAAGGAGGCACTTGATGCGTTCAGCCGGGCTGGCCTGCTCGCGGGCTCATTCGACGATGCTGTCGGCGGGATGCAATTGCCAGCGGTCGTGGCCGAGGCGTCGATGCTGTTCTTCCGCGCCGCCAATCCCAGTACCACTGCATACCTCTTTCTGACGCTCGGCAACGCGAACTTGCTTGCGAAATACGGCACTTCGGAGTACGTCGACACCTGGGTTCGTCCGATGCTCGAAGGTCGGTACCTCGGCACCATGTGCCTCTCGGAGCCCGACGCGGGATCGTCACTGGCGGATATCACGACCAAAGCCACACCCGCCGAGGACGGCACCTACCGCATTACCGGGACCAAAATGTGGGTCACGGGCGGTGACCACGAACTGGCAGAGAACATCGTCCACCTCGTTCTCGCCAAGGCCCCCGGCGGCGGCCCCGGCGTCAAGGGCATCTCCCTGTTCGTCGTTCCCAAGTACCTCACCGACGGCACCCGCAACGATGTGGCACTCGTCGCACTCAATCACAAGATGGGCAATCACGCCACGACCAATGCGCTGCTGAACTTCGGCGACGGATCCCACCGGCCCGCTGCCGACGGGGGTGCCATCGGCTATCTCGTCGGCGAGGAGCACAAGGGGTTGGCCTACATGTTCCACATGATGAACGAAGCCCGGGTGGCGGTCGGACTGCAAGCGACGGCTATCGGCTACGCCGGTTACCGCGCTTCGGTCAAGTACGCCCAAGAGCGAACCCAGGGCCGCTCAGTCGAGGGCAAGGATCCCGTCCGGCCAGCGGTGCCGATCATCGCGCACGCTGATATCAAGAGGATGCTGCTTGCCCAAAAGTCCTACGTCGAAGGTGCGCTCGCGCTGGGTCTCTACTGCACCCGCCTAGTCGACGAACAGCGCACCGCCAACGACTCCGACCGCCAACGGGCACAACTGTTGCTCGAGGTGTTGACCCCCATCGCCAAGAGCTGGCCATCGCAGTGGTGCCTTGAGGCCAATAACCTTGCCATCCAGATACATGGGGGTTACGGCTACTCCACGGACTTCGACGTCGAGCAGGGCTACCGCGACAATCGACTCAACGCCATCCATGAGGGAACGCACGGCATTCATGGCCTCGACCTGTTGGGCCGCAAAGTCGTGATGCAAGACGGCGCCGGTCTCACCCTGCTGACCGAGCGGATCACCGCCACCATCGACAAAGCCGGCGCACACAGCAGCGCTACCCAGTACGTCGCTGCGCTGCGGGAGATGGTGCAGCGGCTGACCGACGTGACCGCCGAGCTGTGGTCGGCAGGCGATGTCGCTGTGACACTTGCCAATTCGACCGTCTATTTGGAAGCCACCGGGCACATCGTGATGGCATGGATTTGGCTGGAGCAGTTGCTCGCCACCGGTGACAGCATCGGTGACTTCTATGACGGCAAACGCGCAGCGTGCCACTACTTCTTCACCTACGAGCTGCCCAAGGCCGGGCCACAATTGGACCTGCTTTCAAGCCTGGACAGGTCCCTCGTGGACGCTCAGGCCTGCTGGTTCTGATCAGCAGACGACGACGAGAAAGCGAACGCAATGACGCTCCCTGCGCTCCTCGAAGGGCTCGCACTTCCGGTGGTCGCCGCGCCAATGTTCATCAGCTCGGGACCCGAGTTGGTGATCGCACAATGCACCGCCGGCGTCGTGGGTTCATTCCCCGCACTCAACGCGCGACCGGCTTCCGCGCTTCGCGAATGGCTGCAACGCATCACCACGGCGCTCGCCGAGCACGAGGCCGCTCACCCCGAACTGCCAACGGCTCCGTACGCGGTCAACCAGATCGTGCACCGTTCCAACGATCGCCTCGACGAAGACGTGCAAGCCTGTGTTGATCACCGGGTTCCGATCATCATCACCTCACTAGGCGCGCGACCAGACATCAACGCAGCCATCCACTCCTACGGCGGAATGGTGTTCCACGACGTCATCAACAACGAGTTCGCCCGCAAGGCCATCGACAAGGGCGCGGACGGACTGATCGCCGTCGCAGCAGGTGCCGGCGGCCATGCAGGAACGGTCTCCCCCTTTGCCTTAGTGCAGGAAATCAGAACGTGGTTCGACGGCCCGCTGTTGTTGTCGGGCGCCATCGGTCACGGCCGCTCGATTCTGGCCGCTCAAGCCGCAGGTGCTGACCTCGCCTACATTGGTTCTGCCTTTCTGGCGACCCAAGAGGCCGACGCTTCCTCCGCGTACAAGGAAATGATCACCGCCAGCACGTCGGCAGACATCGTCTACACCAACCTGTTCACCGGTGTGCACGGCAACTACCTCCGTGGATCGATTTCGGCCGCCGGTCTGGATCCAGACAACCTGCCGCTGTCGGAGCCTTCAGCGATGAACTTCGGCTCGGGCGGCAACATAAATGCCAAAGCGTGGAAGGATATTTGGGGAGCCGGCCAAGGCATAGGGACGATCAGCGCGACGCTACCCACCTCACAGTTGATAGCGCGGCTCCGACGAGAGTACGACACCGCGATGGATGGGCTTCTTGCTCGGCGTTGATCGATAACGCGGACGAGTTATCATGTCGCCCACAAGCTGTCGTTCAGTTGCTCTCGAGTGGCTTCGTCTGGCGCGGATCACACTCGCCCAGTGTCCAAAGCCCCCTCTTCATCGGGAGTCCATTCGACAAACTTCAGCTCATCGATGGCGAACGGAGATCCCATGCTCAAGGCTGCGAGCTGGAAGCGCTTGAATGCCCTCAAAGCTGCACTCCTGCATGCGAATCGGAATAGTGTGGGGTCGCGATAGGTTGCACAAACCATGACTAATTTGGCTCTCGGCACCTTCGGCGTATTCGGTCTTTTTCAGCAGTGGAAACAAATCACCGCCGCGCAACTGAGGGATATCGAGGCGCTCGGCTACGGCGCAATCTGGGCGGGTGGCTCGCCGCCGGCTGAACTTGACTGGGTTGAGTCAATCCTTGAGCCGACCAAGACACTGAAAGTGGCAACAGGAATCGTCAACATCTGGTCGGCCCCGCCCGGTCCGGTCGCCGAGTCGTTTCACCGCATCGAGGCGGCGCATCCCGGACGATTTTTGCTCGGTATCGGGGCTGGACATCCCGAGCTGATCGCCGAGTACAAGAAGCCCTACGACGCGCTCTCTGAGTACCTCGCAAAACTGGACGCATACGGCGTGCCCAAGGACCAGCGCGTCGTCGCCGCACTGGGCCCCCAGGTTCTCAAACTGGCCGCACGCCGCAGCGCGGGAGCCCATCCCTACCTCACTACCCCGCAACACACCGCCCAAGCGCGCGCCCTGCTCGGACCGGATGCGGTCCTCGCCCCCGAGCACAAGGTGGTGCTGACCACCGACGCCACGCAGGCAAGGGCCGTCGGGCGCGAAGCTCTCGCTATCTACCTCAAAGGGACGAACTACGTGAACAACTGGAAACGATTGGGGTTCAACGACTCCGACGTCGCCGCCCCCGGCAGCGACGCCCTAATCGATGCCCTCGTCGCGTATGGCAGCACCGATTCCATCGCCGCCAAACTGAAAGAGCATCACGCCGCCGGAGCGACCCACGTCTCCGTGCAAGTCCTGACCGGGCCTGACAAACTGATTCCGTCACTTACCGAATTGGCAGGACCGCTCGGTCTCAACTGATCCCCCAGCGCGGATCACCGGTAGCTATGATTCCGGTCGTGGTATTGCTGACTAGTCAGCAGTAGCAGCGGTGGAGGGTTGAACGGTCATCTCGTACGTCAGGGGCATCGCCAGCCCTCTCGGCTCCGCCGGCGTCGCGCACTCAGTCGATGTCCACAACCAAGGGTTTCACCTTCGTGTCCATGCGGCTACTTCCGTGGCTCACGTACCTCCATCGGCGGGCCGCACCTAACGGTTAGATCTGTCATCTGCCTGCGCCGTTCGGGAGCGGCACCCTTTCGCGGGGATGGAACGAAGCGGTGGCTGGCTGAAGCGTGTTTGCTTGCTTGTCTGACAAGCAACGATAGCTCTCTGATGGATAATCGACGATATTCATGATTCTCGCCGACAGCCTACGGCGCAGCGTCAACGAAACCCCACTCCCCTACGACCGTCGATGGGGTCGTTGAACAGGCGAATTGATGCCAACGCCAGGCCGTGCGAAATCAGCGCCGATAAGCGAGTGTTCCACGCTGTCAGGCCGTTTCGGACTCCGCCCGGCACTCTCGTGTTTCTCTGGACAGATCAAGAGAATGTCGTCTAGAGCCAGTTGAGAGTCCGAGGTCAGCGACATGTCTTACTCTCAAGATGATCTGGATCGGACAGCTGCATCATCCGCCCGGTTCAATGCGCCAAGCCGCCGAGTTGACGAAGCCGCCAGATCAGTACCGTGACGTGAACCGTCAACGCTTGGGTGTCGATCCCGCTCAGCTTTGGTGGCGGCGGCGCGGTATCGCCTTGGCCAACTGTTGACGACCTGATCTCCCTGCGATGGCCGCTGGCCCGCTGTGACGCGACTGCCGGAACCGTCTCTCGAGACGCGTTTCCGAGCTGTAGATATGTCACGGTGACGAATTGGTTCAATCACTCTCTTTGGTCGACTTGCTTTGCGGCGGCTGCATTCTGAGCATTGTGAACGCGATCGCCATCACGGTCGGCGGAGCTGGCTGTACTCGCGGTCACCAGTCGATGCTGACCTGGACGGTGTTCTCCGAGCCGTCCTCTCCCGTCACGGTGATCCGGTAGTGCAAGTTCGCCGACGGCGGGAAGTCGTCGAAGGTCAGGGATGGCTCGTTCACGCCGTCGGTCGCCGTGGTCTGCGAGCTCGAGTACGACGCTCCCTGGTCGTCTTCGGTCCACACCTCGACCAGGATGGTCGTGGCGTAGGCGCTGGAGAACGAGAACGTCACCTGCGTCTCGCCCATCATCACTAGCTTGTCGTCGACGGAGGTGAAGCTTGACATCTGAAATGAGCTGTTGGACATGGGGTTTGCTCCTTGGTGTTGTGGTGTCTTGAAGAACGGTTCGATGCGAGCTACCGGGAGACTAGGAAGCCGCAGTCCGCGCTCTGCTGGCCACCGTCGGCCCCGGACACGGACACTCGCATCGTCACGCCGACGTGGCCTGGCATGGCGTAGCTCGCGGATAGGGCCACCCGGTGCGAGAAGCGCTGACGGCTGCCGGCCGCGATCACGCGGTTGGTCTCGGAGTCGTCGATTTTGTTTCCGTCGGTGTCCTCGATCCAGGCGAGGACATCGACGAGTACGTCATCTGACCCGTCGTTGAACAGGTCGTAGTCCGCCGTCCCATGCATGGTGACGACCTGGTCGATGACGACGTCGTTCGGGCATTCTGCTGAGATGGAGATGCCCTCCAGCCATACGGTCACAGTGACTCCTCTACTCGTTCACGGGGATTGCGACGTTGTCGTCGCCGAAGCCCGTCGAGGCGACGGGCGCGTGCGCCAGCATGAACTCGAAGCTGCCCTCGCGGTCGTGTCCGCCGCCTGCCGCGCAGACACCCTGGCTCGGGAAGCCCCCGTAGAAGAGACCAAAACACTTGCGGCAGAAGAACCACGTGCGTTGTGAGGTTGCCGTCTCCCCCTCGGGCAGATCGTGGTTCAACAGGTAGTTCGGATCCGTGCGGCTGCCGTCGGCGTGGGGCCGCAGCCGCCCGTGGGCGCCCCCGCCCGGGCAGACGCCGTGCCTGTCGAAGCCGTTGAAGTAGATGCCACGGCATTTGCGGCAGTATCGCCACGCCGTCTGACCCACGGCCGTCTCGGGCCGATTCGACGGCAGGACGAACATGAAGCCCTGCGCGTTGTGACCGCCGCCGGCGGCGCAGCGCCCCTTGTCGGCGTCCCTGTCCCAAAACATGGTGAAACAGCGACCGCAGAATCGCCAACCACTCATGGTGTTCGTCTCCTGTCGTCCGCTGAGGCTATTGGACGGGGTCGATGAGCAGAACCGGTACCTCGGGCACATCCGCGTCAGCGGTGAGGTCGAGCTGCTGATCGAACTGCGGCGAATCGGGAAGCGCGAGCGAGACGTCCTCCGTCGAAACGACTTCCGCATCCCTGTTCTCCCAACGGGCCCGGTAGCTACCGGCCACCGATCCCGAGATGGACTGTACGACGATGGAGTAAATGCCCGCCGGCACTGCGTCGAATCGGATTTCGATGGAGGCAATGCCCTGAAATATGTTTGAGCTCTTCACGATTGCCGGTCCACCACCCGGTGTGCGGAGCACCAGACCGAGGATCATGCCGCCGTCGTTTTGGTCGACCTGAAGGCCGAGAACGACGTCGACCGTCCGATCGAGGACGAACTCCGTCACCTTCTCGTACATCGGACCATTACTCGAGAATGAACCTGCGTCGAACTCGACCATGTTCGGTCACCGCCTCAAATTGGGGAGCCGTGCTTGACCGGATCGACGCTATGCAGGCCGATCGCCGATGACACGCGTAGTCAGCTACTCGAAGTTCTCCTCCGAAGATCTTCCGGGCGGCGACCGCCGGCCGGGTAGCGAGTAGCGGACTACGCGTGCCGTCACCGGTGTCGGTCGACACACTGGGGTTGGCGAACTGAGTCGACCGAACAACGGCGAACGCGATTCGGTGACGCAGGAGAACCGTTATCATCACGAGCGTCAGCCGGCGCAGCGGTTGCCCTTACGTCAGTTCGCAGTGGCGCAGGCGGCAAGGGGGAAGGCATGACATCACCAGGTTCACGTCTCATCGACGACGACTTCGATGGCCAGGTGAATGCCATTGCTTTCAGCCAGGATTCACGACTGGTCGCATTCGGTGGCGATGGTGGCACCGTGCAGGTGCGATCCCTTGGCCTCGGACCCCGGAGCACCGTGGCGGCGAACAAGTCGACGGTGTCGAGCCTGGCCTTCTCCCCCGATGGCACGTCGCTCGCGATGGCCGACCTCGACGAGGTGCAAGTGTTCGACGTCGCCACGGGCGTGCTGCGGTGGTCCGGACCCATCGAGGCGTCGGCGTCGGTCAACACCGTCGCCTTCACACCTGACGGCACGTCCCTGGTGGCAGTGACCAACACCGTCGTCACGGTCGTCGACGTCACCACCCAGAAGGTCCTCAGCCACATCGACACACCGCAGCAGATCGCGGGCATCGACGTCAGCGCCGACGGGACCCTGTTGGCACTGGCGATCGACCAGCGCCACGGCGCTGACCACCACAACGCTGGTACCGCACAGGTCTGGGACTGGGCCAAGACGTCCAAGGTGTTCGAATCTCCTCCCCTTGCAGCCGTATTCGCGATCGCGCTGAGCTCCGACACGCCGACGTCGATGGTGGCCTTCGGCTGCGCCGACGACAGCACCCAGACCCATCTCCTGAGCGATCCGGCGCAACCCCTGTGGATCGAGGGCGGCGAGGAGGATCGGCAGGCGGGCAAGGCGGTCATCGGGGCCAGTCACATTGCCTTCGGCCCACGTGGGAAGAACGTGATCCTCGGTGACGCCGGCGGCTTTGCCCGCGTTCTCGACGCCGAGTCCGGCATCCAGAGGACCCGTGCCGAGCACGCGGGGGCGGTCACCCACGTCGCGCTGTTGAACAACGGCAAGTGGGCAGTCAGTACCGGAATCGACGACATGTTGACCGTGTTCAACGCGGAGAAGGACGGTCAGCTGTACACGGTGTCGACACGCGAGACCCAGGCCATGGCGGTCAGCTCGAACAGTCGTTTCATCGCCCTCGGCCACCTCGGCTCCTACACCGTGTACGACAACGGGGAGGGGGCGTGAACGGGCAACGGCTCTGGGCCACCGTCCTCGACCAATTGCGCAGCTACGTCGATGCGAACGTGCGAGCGCTCTTGGCGCAGCTTCAGCCGATGACACCGACCCTCACCGCGGACCCCGCCCTGCCGGACGGGCGGCTGCTATCGGTCGTCGAACCACCCGCAGGCACTCCCCTGACCGACCTGGTCCGTCAGATGGCGGGCGAGCTCACGGTGAGCAGCCAGATCCGTGTTCAGTTCTGGCGACGAGAACCCACTGCCGAGCTGGGCTTGGCAGTCGTGCTGAGACACCCGGTGACGCCAACCCGGATGGCCATCGCCGCGGTGACTCCCGCGGGCGTCGACGACCCCATCGTCGACGTCGTCATCACCCCTGGTGACCCTCTCGCCTTCACCGCGGGCAACGATCCATGGGCCGCCACCACCACCGTCGACACCCTCGAGGGTTGGGAGGCCACCTCGGGAGGTGGCCACGTTGCCGGGCCACCCCGGGGAGCGTTGACGATTCGTGCCGAGCGCAAGAGAAAGCACACCGTCGGCATGGTCGGCGGGCCGGGATTGAGCATCGACGGCTTCGCCATCGGTCTGAGCGCGACCCAGAACGGCGCCACGACGGTGCAGCTCGATCTGCACGGACTGAAGGTCTCGGTCCTTCCCGAGGGGGTCGCCAAACTCGTCGGCGCCACCCCGGGCGAGGCGTCCGAATCGACTGCGCGCCAACCCGAACCGATTACGTTAGTCGCCGATCACGTCAGCGGCATGCGGTTCGCCAGCGGCGGACTGAGCGTCGGCCTGCCGGTTCGGTTCACCGCAGGGGGGCTGCAGAGCCGCGGGACGACGCTGACACTGGCGACCGACGACGGCGTGAAAGTGGAGGTCACCACCGCGCTCACCGCGACGCTGCCCGGTTTGCCGCTGACGGCGACGATCAGCGGCGCCGGATTCGGCCTGCCCGTGGTCTTCGAGGGTGCGGACCCGCCGAAGCTCGGACTCGGCACCGTACCCATCGACCCGGCCAGCATCGGCGTCGATCTCAGGCTGCCGCCGGTCTCGGGTGGCGGCACTCTCGTGAAGATGGTCGACGGGTACGCAGGCGCCATCTCGGCGGACCTCGGCATCATCGCGGTGCAGGCCGTCGCGCAGTTCCGACCCCCGAGCCAGACACGCCCCGTCACCAGCTTCCTGCTGATGTTCGGAGTGGTGTTCCCTCCCCCGGGCATTCAGCTGAGCTTCGGATTCGCCCTGGACGCCATCGGCGGGCTTGTCGGGGTGAACCACCGCGTTGACGTGACCGAGCTCAGACAACTCGTCAGCGACGGCCACGCCGATCGCGTGCTCTTCCCCGATGACCTCGTCCAACGCGCCGATGAGGTAGTGGGCGCACTGTCGAAGTGCTTTCCACCTGCCCGCGGCCGCTTCGTCATCGCCCCGATGGTCCGCATCACGTGGGGCGGGCGGATGGTGTCGCTGTCGGGGGCGCTCATTCTGGAGCTGCCTGCCCCCGTTCAGGCCACGATCCTCGGGCGGCTCCTGGTCGCCCTTCCGGACCCGGTGGTACCGCTCGTCAAGCTGCAGGCCAGCGTGCTGGGTCGCTTCGACCCGGCCATCCCCGAGATGGAACTGCTTGTCTCGCTGACGGGTTCATACATCGTGGGCCTGGTGGTCGAGGGCGAGATCTATCTCCTCGTTCGCGGCGGTGACAGTCCCGAGTTCGTGCTCTCCGCAGGAGGTTTCCACCCGCGATACCAGCGTCCGGCGGGAGTTCCCGCTCTGCGACGGCTGGCGATCGACCTCGCCCCCGGGGCGGGCTACGGGATGCACATCGAGGCCTACCTGGCGCTGACGTCGACGTCCGTGCAGTTCGGCGGCCGGCTCCAGCTCGAGGCGATGGTCGCCGGGTGCGGTATCGAGGGATGGCTCGGGCTGGACGCGCTGTTCCGCTTCGAACCCACCTTCTGCTTCTCAGTGCAGATCCGCGCCGGGGTTGCGGTCCGTGCGTTCGGCTACCGACTGGCAAGCGTTGCTCTGGCCTTCACCCTCGAGGGTCCCGCTCCCTGGCATGCCTTCGGCTACGGCAGTGTGTCCGTTCTGTTCTGGGACGCCAGCCTCGACTTCGACATCTCGTGGGGTTCGCGTCCGGCGCTCAACCAGGCGATCGACGACGACAGGATCTTGGCGGACCTGAGTACTGCGGTCGCGCAACCAAAGGCGTGGTTGGCCGAGCGGCCCCAGACCGAACGCACCGGGCTGACGTTCACCGCCGTGGCCGTGGGCCTCATGGCGGACGGTCAACTGGTGCACCCCGACGCGTCGGTTCGTTTCACCCAGAACGTCATTCCACTCGACGTCGTGTTCTCCCGGTATTCCCGCCATCCGGTCGCCGAACAGAACTGGAGCATCGCCGCAATCAAACTGGGTGCCGGCCCGCCGCAAAAGGTGGAGCAGCTCAATGTCCTGGAGACCTTCGTCCGAGGCGAGTTCTTCGCACTTAGCGAGGAGGAGCAACTGACGGCGCCCTCCGCGGTGACGCACGCCAGCGGTGCGACGATCTCCAACGACGGCTTCGACGTCGGTCCCGGACACCGGGTCGACGACGGCTTTGAAACTGCTTACAAGCCAAAGCAAGAAGACGAGAAGTGGCGTCAGTGGCCCAGCCTGTTGGAAGTCGAGTCAGCTCATGCATGGCTGGCCGTCGATCGACTGAATCGTTGGCGCGTCGGCGCGAGAGATGCCGCGGTGCGCGTCGTCTCGCCCGGCCTGCGAGCTGCCACCGGAGGCGGCATCGTCATGCGCACGCTGGATGCGGTGGTCGGCACCACCGAGATGCCCGCCGACGATCGGGTGGCCACTCCGTTCACCACCGATCCCTGGCAAGTCATTCAGGACCAGCAACATGCTGCTCCTGGCGCGCCCCGTCTGCTCGAGAGTTGGGAAACCGCATGAGCACCCGGTGGTTCTACTCCTTCGCCCGCGACGGCGCCTCCATCGGCGCGACATCCGGTGGTGGTCTACCAACCGAGGTCAGCTTCGAGCGCTCCGTCGGCGGCACGACCACTCCGTTTCCGGTTTCGGGTCCCACGTTGCGACTGACCACTGCAGGTGACGTCGCGGCGATCGACCGGGGATTGATCATCCGGGAACAACCGGCACCGGGAACGCTCGATGCGGCCGAGAACATCATGGCGTCAGTGGAATTCGCGCACGCCGACCTGCCGTGGCTGCTGTCCACGGAGACGGTCGCGTCGCGCAACGGCGACGTCGTGCATCCCGTGCCCTGGCTGCTGCTGGTGGTGCTGTCCACCGACGAAGCGGGTCCACCCGTTGACGCCGACCCGGTGCCGCTGCTGACGGCCGCGGCGACCGTGCTTCCGCCGCTCGGGGAATCGTGGGCCTGGGCGCACGTCGAGGCCCGCCTCGATGAGACCGAGCCCGCGCAGGCGAAACTGCGTGCGAGCGAAGGGGTGCGCCACCGCTCCGCGAGCGTGGTGGCGCGGCTCGTGTGTCCTCGCAAGTTGGACCACGGCAATGCCTGGATCGCCGCCGTGGTTCCCAGACCCACGTCGGGGCGGTGGAGTCCGCTGGCCGACGGTACCTGCATCCTTCCCGTGTTTCACTGGTGGACGTTCCGTACCGGTCCCCCAGGTACTTTCGAGGGTTTGGCCCGCCGTCTTGAGAAGGTGACGGCTGCCGAGGTGGGTGTCGGCACCAGGACGATCGACGTCAGCACGCCGTGGCCACCGGCTCCGGGTGACCCACCGGCGGCCGGATTGGTCACCGTGACCCTCGACGGTGCGATGCGGGCGCCCGGCACCGATGACTTCGAGGCGTTCTCCGACCACGATGCCGAGCACGCGTTCCGAGACCGCCTGGTGGCCGAGCTGAACCTTCCTGGTGATCGGCATGCTCCCGACCGCACCGTCGATCCGACGGCGACCGCCGTCGGCCCTCCGCTCTACGGCGGCCACCACGTCGGTGCCACGCGCGTCGACCCGGACAGCGGCAGCTGGGTGACGACGCTCAACATCGAGGTGCGGCGGCGGGTCGCGGCTGCGCTGGGCGCCTGCTACGTGCAGAGCGAGCAGGAGTTCCTGATGGAAAGGGCCTGGGAGCAGGTCGGCGAGATCCGCGAGGCCAATCGCCTTCTGGCAGTCGCCGAACTGGCGGCCGAGGCGTCGGGGGCCCTGCAGCGCAAGCACATCGCGCCACAGTCCGCCGCGGATCGACTGGTGACGTTCGCTCCGATGGCAGGCCGCGTCGTCGCGCTGCGATCGCTGGTGGCGGGCGGGCAGGTCACCGACGGCGTGGCGACCACCGCCTACGCTCGACTGACCAGAACCGGCGGTGCACTTGCCCGCAGGATGGGCAGGGTCTCGGGGACCACGGTGTCGACGCAAACGATGGTGGGTGCGATGCCGACGGAGGCCGCGCCGACCATGCAGTTGCTCGCGGAGAGAACCGCTCCGGTACCGCTGCAGGTGCTCAGGATGGCAGCCATGCTCGACGTGGCAGGCTCACTCGCCCTCGGTGATCGCGGACGGGATGGCGACGCCAGGTCGCTGGGTCCGATCATGAAACATCCGAACTTCGACGTGCCGATCGCCATGGAAATCCTGTCGCGGTGGCCGGATTGGGCCCTGCCGGGGATCAGCGGTCTGCCGATGAACTCGGTCATGGTGTTGGAGACCAATCCGGGGTTCGTTGCCGCGCTGATGGTCGGCCTCAACCACGAGTTCAACGCCGAACTGCTCTGGCGAGAATTCCCGACCGACCAGCGCGGGACGGCGTTTCGGCGCTTCTGGCCCACTGCCGGATTCGACATTGCAGAGATCGCGACCTGGCCGGATGATTCCAGCCTCGAGAGTCAGGTGGCGGGTGGTGAGGAAGGCAGCATCGTGCTCGTCATCAGGGGCGAGGTCCTGAGCCGCTTCCCGGCGACCACTCTTCTGGCCGTTCGAGGCGAGCCCGTGCCAGGGACCGATCCGCCGAAGTTCGTCTTGCCCAAGACGTTCACGGGCACTCCGGGAACTCCGCTTCCGCTCGACGAATCTACGGTGCTCTTCATGTTCAGCGGCATCAGTGAATCCGACGTCCGCACCGAGGGCTGGTTCTTCGTGCTACGCGAGCCGATGCGGGGCACCCAGTTCGGGTTCGACCTCGAGGCGACGTCGGATGACTTCACGTCGTGGTCGGATCTGCTGTGGGACGACGTCACCCGCGACGCGGCCGGTTACGTGCGACTCAACACTCCACTGCGTCAACCGAATCCGTCCGGCGGCGATCCCGCAACGTGGGGCCGAGACGCTGCAGACATGGCCCGCATCGCCTATCAGCGACAGTTCCAGTTGGCGTTCCGCGCCAGCGATTGGTTGTCTCGATGACCGGCCCCCTTGGTCCCATCTTCGACACCCGCACCTCCGTCGAAGCGCTGCGCGCGCAGTGGGAGGCTCAGCAGGCCGTTGCCGATGGATGGGCGGTCATGCAGCGCCACGGACGGATGCCCGCCAGCGTCGGCCAGGAGCAGAGCGAGCAGGCCGACAACACGCGGCGCGCGTTCGACGCGATGTGTTCGACGCTGACCGAGCAGCTGAACGACGAGCCGAAGCTGTTCCCCGACGACAACAGCGGACCGATCGCGCTGCTGCCGGTACGCATCGAGACGATCTGGTGGACACCGACGGGTGAGATCCCTACCGCCGCAGACGTCGCCGCGGGCGCGAGCATGCCGTCGTTACGGGTTCGGGTCTACCCGGACGACGTGCAACTGCCACCGCTGGACCGACAGCTGACGGCCACCGAAGCGGCGGCGGCCGCCGACTACCACCGACAGCCGGGACCCGAAGCGTGGCAACGACTCCTGCAGACCGTGCGGCCCGACCGCGCCGCATGGACGGTATTCGCCACCCGCGCCGGTGCGCCCGCTCCGGACGTCCGTCCCGACGGTGGCGTTCCGCCACTGCGCACCGTCCTCAAGCCGGACCGATTGCGGTTTCTCGGCTTCACCGACGGCCAACTCGTCGTCGACGACACCGCTCGCAAGACCTCGGCACCCCTGCCCCTCGACACTCTGGTCGCCGAGGAAAGCTGGACGACGACCTGGTTCGAGGCGGTCAAGGCGGGCATGGCGATCGAGCTGTTCCTGCCGGGCGGAGTCGACCACCTCGACCAGCTGTTCGTCGTCGGCGTTCGCGACGGGTCCGCCGCCGACGGCGCCGAGTATCTGCAGGATCTCTTGCGCGGTCACTTCTTCGGAGCGGGACTCGGCTTCCTCTCGCCGGGAACCGCGACCAACAACACGCCCCTGAGCAAGTCAGCGTGGTCCACCGCCGCCGGCCACCCCGTGCCCGGCGAGGACCCGCCCACCGTCGAGTCGTCCGCGGCCGACGCGGTGGTGCGGGGGCTCGGCTTGCGCGACGCCGGATTCCTCGGTTCGTGTTCGGGAGCCGGGGACGTCGAGTCCGTCGCCATCCGCGCATTGACGACGCTCACCTGGCCCGGTCTGGCGAAGGGGTTCATGGACGCCTCGGCGAGTATCGTCGACTTCACGGATCACCTCGCGGCGCCCACCATGACGTCGTCCACCGAGATGTGGAACACGTTCCGCGACAGGCTGATCGAGCACGTGCGCAGTCGCGGACCCCTGCCCACCATCCGGGTCGGCAGCCAGCCATACGGGCTGCTGCCGACGTCGTCGCTGAGCGACTGGACTGCCGATGCTGCGGGTGGCGACGCCGAGACGTTCCTCGCGACGTGGCTGCTGCGTCTGCGAGAGAAGTATCGGACCGCCGTCGGCCGCGTCCCGAACATCGGCCAACTCGAACTCGGTGCTGGTCCCGCCGAGTTGATGGTGGACATCTTCACCCGTCAGCCCGCGGCGACCGGCATCACGCTGAGCCGGATGAACGGCACTGCGGAGACACTGCGATCGACACCCCCCGGGGTGCAACCGCCGTGGCTGTCGATCGCCGGCCTCCTTCCCGACAGCGTGCTGCGGTGGAACAGCGACTGTGGCGCATACACCGACCTGACGCCACCGCCCCCGTCCGATGGCGACGCCAGCGCGCTTGCCGCGTGGATGTCGCAGGGACCGGACCGATTTCGAGTCGCCGCGGCGAACACCGCGGACTACTACCGCGCGGTGATCGACTTCGTAGCAGGCACGATCACCGCCCAGCAGTACCACGCGCAGTGGCCGGTGCTCCGCAATGACGGAGAGGAGCCGCAGCGCAGGGACACCTTGTCAAAGTTGCCCGACGACGCAGGACTGCTCGACCGGCTGGTGTGGCTGGTGAACTGGTTCACTCTGCACGACGACGGTGAGAGGGGCGGGGGCGCCCTGCACCGCGCCATCGACGTCACCGACAAGGTGGACCAGATCGTCTCGAGCGCACTGGATACCACCCAGGACCTCACTGCGGAGATCGCCGACGCGGCCCGGTCGACGGAGGTACTGGCCACGATCGAACGGGGGCTGCGGGCGCTCGCCGCCCTGACGTCCGGCCGCATCGCGGAACTCTTCGGCGAAGTCCTCGACGTCTACTCCCATCGCATCGACGCGTGGATAACGTCCCTGGCGTCGACCCGTCTCGCGACGATCCGTGCCGGAGCCACGATCGGATCCAGGGTCGGGTGCTACGGCTGGGTCGAAGGCCTCCGCCTTCCCGCGGAGAACCCCATGGTGCAACCCGCCAGAGGCGACGAGGAGATGGCGATCTTCTCCGCCTCCGACGGGTACGTACACGCCCCGTCGCTGCAGCAGGCGACCGCCGCGGCGGTGCTCCGATCCGGCGCGCTGACCCAACCGGGTGAAGCCACCTACTCGGTCAACCTCGATTCCCGACGAAGCCGGGTCGCCCGATGGCTCATCGGCGGTGTGCGCCAAGGGCAGAGCCTGGGCGCCCTGCTCGGCTACCGCTTCGAGAGAGCAATGCACGACGGCGGCCTCGACGCCGAGATCCCGGAGTTTCGAAAGCAGTTCCCCACGCCGATGACGAGCGAGCCCGGCGACCAGAGCGATGCGCCGCAGTGGGACCGCAGCACCCTGGCGATCGCCGCCCGCAACGTCGTCGACGGCGTGCGACTGGTCCAGCACGGCGCCGCGGAACAGTTCGCATCCGTGCCGAGGCAAAATCAGGTTCGTTCGGTGATCGAGGACGTCGCGGACGCCCTCGACGCGGTCGCCGACCTGCTTCTCGCCGAAAGTGTGCACCACCTGGTCGCAGGCAACCCGATGCGTGCAGGACTGGCCGCCGACGCACTGGGTCGCGGCACCGACGTCCCCGACGCGTTCGACATCCTGACCACGCCGCACCGTGCGCGTGCAGTGACACACCGACTGGCCGTGCTGCTGCCCGACGCACCGACCGGCCAGACGGGGTGGCCTACCGACGCGATCGCCGAGCTGTTCCCCGCGCTCGAGGCGTGGGTGGCTCACCTGCTGGGGCCTGCCGCGGGATGGGCCCTCGCCGCAGAGACCGGTGACGTCGTAGCAGAGGCCACCCTGGACACTCTCGGAATAAGTGCACTGGCAACGGTTCTCGATGCGTCGGCCGCCAACCCCTCGAGTCTGCGGGCCGCATTCCTCGAGCAGACCCAGGGGCCGTCGACCGGCCGAACGAACTTTGACGGGGACGGCTGGACGGCACTGCGCGGCATGGCGCTGCGCATTCGCTCGCTACTGAGCAACGCCACCGCCGTGAGCCCGGCGCACTTGCCGGATCGCGACGCCAGGTCAGTCGACGTCACGGGTCTTCGCGAACGGCTGCGTGCGTTCAGCTCCGGTGCCGCGGTCACGGCGCACCCTCGCGGAGGGGCGCTCGTGGCGGCGGCGGACGCCGATCCCGTCGACGCACAGCAGTGGCTGGTGAACGCACGCGGCGCGCTCGCCCAGGTGCTTGGCGCCGATCTGCCGTTGTCTCCCATCGTCTCCGGGCCGATGCCGTCGATGACGGTGGGGGTCGACGCGGCCGAACTCGACGCGTGGCTGCGGCGCTATGCCCAGATCCGGGACGTGGCACGGACCTTCTACGACACCCTGTTGATCGCCGGTCTTCGCGGTCGACGCGTCGAACGGCTCTCTGCCTCCCAGGATCCCGTTCAGTCCGGGGACGCATGGATCGGGAGTGGGTTCGCGGCGGCTGAGCGGCCCTCGGCCACAGCGCATCTGGTGTGGCACCAGCCGTTGAACGTCACCGGCGACGTGTGCGGGCTGGTCGTCGACGAGTGGGTGGAGTTCGTGCCCGGCGCGGATCACCTCCGCAGGTTGTCGGCCGACGGGGAACCACTGACCTCCCCGCCGGAATCGGAGCTGACGGGCGTCGCCTTTCACTACGACCGCCCGGACGCCAAGGCGCCTCAGGCAATCCTGGTAGCGGTGCCCCCCGACGTCGAACGCGGTTGGACGCCGAGCACCCTGGTGCAAGTTCTTCGAGAGACGCTGGAGCTCGGCAAGTTACGCGGCCTCGACCGGTCCGACCTCGGTGAGCTGATCGATCTGATCCCGGCGGTGCGGATCGAACCCACCAGCGAGGCCGGTCACCTGCTGTCCCATGTCGAGGCGGCGGCCCGCGTGGCCGCACCGGACCCGACATCCGCGCCGCCGGATGCGAACGGCCCGTTCAACCTGCTGCCGCGGGCCCGTAGCGAGAACAGCGTCGATGCGGGCCTCGCCGCCAAGGTGCACGACCCGCTATGGATGTTCACTCGACAGTGGCAACTCGGCGAGTTCGCCGCCCAGGACGCCGCATCCCCTGCCTTGGTCACCATCACGGGCACCAGCGCGCCCATCAATGCGTGGCGACCGATCAACGATGCAGACGACACGCCTGCGGAATGGGTTGCCTACGAGCCGAAGTCCGCTCCCCTCGACGTGGTGGTGGAGTCCGAGCCCGCACCCGAGCCGGTCGGCGCGCGGCTCCGCGCCGAGGGCGGCGCGCACCTTCGCGCGCTGCTGGACCGTGACGGTCGACTGGCCGACCTGACGCCGCGACTCGAGGAGATCGCGCTGGACGTCGGCGCCGCCGACACCACGACGGTTGGGCTGCTGGGCCTCGTCGGCGTCCCCGACGGCGAGGAGGCCTCGGCGGCACTGGCGCAGGAGGTTCCCGCCGTCGCCGCTCAATGGGCGGCGTGGTGGGCGGAGACGACGGCCGACAACCGGCCGGACTGTCTGGATCCCCACCGGTTCGAGTACGCCTTCGAACTGTCCGCCGGCGGCTGGGTGCTGCGTGCCGACGAGTACCTGGGTGACGGGCTGGACTGGTACAGCGTCGACGTCGACTCGACTGCCGATTCCAACGCCGCGCCCGCAGCGGAGCCGTACCGTTTCCGCGACGAGTCCCTTCCCGGCGCGGTGCGTTACGGCGGCATCCCCGCCGACCGGTTCTGGGAGATGGAGGATGCCAGGATCGATTTCGGCGCGACCCAGGTGTCGACACTGGACTCCGGTCGTCTGCTGCTGGTCTCCTTCGCGACGATCTACGGCAACGACTGGTTCGTCACTCCACTGGAAGTGCCCATCGGATCTCTCACCACCTTCACCGCCTTCGTCGTCCGCGACGTGTTCGAACGCAACCACGTCATCAGCCGGGCAGGCCACGATGACACGGACTGGTCGATGTACTCGCTGCACAGTGACGACCTCGACCACCCCGCCGCGTCGGGACTGTTGGTGATGCCGACCACGCGTGTGCAGTCCGGCAAACCTCTCGAACGGATCAGCCTAGCGCGCGACGAACTCGCGAACCTGGCGTGGGCAGTGCAGCAGCGGTTCACCGACGGGCGCGGCGATGCGATCGAGAGCCGCGACCGTTGGCTGCGCGAGCACCCGCCGCAACCCGTCGTGGACCGGGCCATGCCGTACTACCGCGTCGAGACCACGGTGCCCGACTACTGGCTGCCGCTGGTCCCGGAGAGCACCTCGCCCGGCGTCGTGCGCTTCGTACTCGCCGATCTCGTCAACGGGGCGGCGACCACCCCCGAGGGGCGACTCGTCACACCGGGACTGTGGGTGCACGAGGAGGAGATACCGCGGGAGGGAACGACGGTGCTCCGCAGATCCATCCTCTCCCGATGGTTCGACGGGTCTTGGCACAGCTGGGTGCGACGGGAGAAGTCCGCAGGAACGGGCGAGAGCTCCAGTGGCCTCGCGTTCGACACGGTCGTGCCCACTGGCCCGTGGCCGCATTAGCCAACCCGTCGCGAGAGTTTCGTCGCGCCGCGGCGTGACACTGTTGACAACGGTCACCTGACACACGGGAGTCCCGCCAATGACGTGTGGCACCAAGCCCTTTCGCGATCTCTACGAAGCCCAATACGTCACGTTGAGAGTATGGCCATGGCGGAAGGATTGGCGGTTTACCGCTCTCTCGCCCCGATCAACGCTTCGGACATCACGCCGGTTGCCTTCTTCAGCGCGGGAACGGCGCGAGCGATCAAGTCCTTGTTGAAGTGAGTCGAGGCGCCGGAAATCCCGATCGCCATCGGAGTGGGAGCGCCCGGCACGGCCATCGCGACGGAGCGAACACCGATCTCGAATTCTTCGTCGCCGATCGCATAGCCCTCGGCGCGCACGCGCTCGACGTTCGCGAACACCGCAGAAAGCGTCGACGCACTCTTCTGGGTCGGTGCCGGAAGTCCGGACTGCGTCACCAGTTTCAGGATGCGCGCATCATCCAATTCACCCAACACGGCCTTGCCCACACCGGTCGTGTGCAGGCCGACGCGCTTGCCGACCTCGTTGTTGGCCCGCGCGAGCTTCGAGGGCAGAACCTGCCCGGTGTAGATCACCATGTCACCGTCGAGCACCGCCAGGCTCGCCGTCTCCGACAGGTCGTCGACCAGCGACTGCAGTACCGGGCCGGCGACCGCGCCCAGTTGGCGGTTCGCGACTTCGCCAAGCCGAATCAGCCTTGGCCCCAAGGCGTATCGGCGATTGGGTAGTTGGCGCACGTAACCAAGTCCGACCAACGTGCGCAAGAGGCGGTGGATCGTCGGTGGCGGCAACGGAGACTCCGCTGACAATTCGGTCAACGAGCACTCGCCTCCCGCACGTCCGATCAGCTCCATCAACTCGAACGCGCGCTCCACCGACTGCACGCCGCCCATCTTCTCCGCCATGTGATCCACTTTCGGCCGACGATTGTCGTTCCATCCAACACGCCCGAAATAACTTCCGCAATATGGAATCTTTGGGCAGTTGGGCGATACTTACCGCCCATGTGGTGGCTGTCGCGCTAAACTCCACATTGTGGAATTCGGTCTCACGGAAGGGGCACCTGTGACGCGACGCCTCGACGATGCGGTGCTGTCCGACGTCGACCGCCGTCTCTCGGCCGCCGACGCTCAACTGGCGACCCGATACCCCGGCGACGACGGTCGCCGCCAGCCGATCCACACCGTCTACGTCCCGGGCAACCGGTACACGGAGACGATGCCCGCCGAGTGGGGATCCACCGCTCTTTCCGCCGCGGCGGACGCGGGCGGACTCGACGCAGTGGCGGTTCTCGTCGGCGCGAGCAACGGAACCGACTGCGAACCCGACACTCTCGCCGCACTCGTCGAGAACAAGCTGACCGCCGAGCCGATCGAAGACCTCCGCATCGACTTCGAGGACGGCTACGGCACCGTCGACGACGCGACCGAGGACACCGACGTCGCACGGGCAATCGCCGCACTGCGTACCTCGCTCGACGCGGGTACCTCGACGCCATTCGTCGGCACCCGCTTCAAGTGCTTCGAAGCTGGGACCCGGGCGCGCGGACTGCGCACTCTCGACATGTTCGTCAGCGGACTCGTCGACTCCGGCGGCCTCCCCGACGGCCTCACCCTGACCCTCCCCAAGGTGACGTCCGTCGACCAAGTCGAGGCGATGGTCGCCGTCGCAAGCGCCCTGGAAGCTGCGAACGGGCTGCCGACCGGTCGCATCCGCTTCGAAGTGCAGGTCGAGACACCGCAAGCGATCCTCGGCGCCGACGGCCGCGCAGCCGTCGCCCAGTTCATCCACGCGGGCCAGGGCCGCGTCAGCTCCCTGCACTACGGCGCCTATGACTACTCGGCGTCCCTCGGTATCGCCGCCGCCTACCAGTCGATGGAACATCCGGCCGCAGACCACGCCAAGAACGTCATGCAGCTCGCTGTCGCAGGCACTGGTGTGCACCTGTCCGACGGCTCGACCAACATCCTCCCGGTCGGCGACCCCGACAACGTCGCCATGGCGTGGAAGCTGCACGCGCGACTCGTCCGACGCCACCTGGAACGCGGCATCTACCAGGGCTGGGACATGCACCCCGCCCAACTCGTCACCCGATACCTCGCGACCTACGCGTTCTACCGGGGAGCCTTCGCGCCCGCCGCCACGCGCCTGCGCAACTATGTCCAGCAGCTCGACTCCGTCATCATGGACGAGCCGGCCACCGCCCGCGCACTCGCCAACGTGATCCATCGCGGCAGCGTGTGCGGCGCCCTCACCGTCGACGAGATCGAGTCAGCCACCGATCTCCCCATGTCCACCACGCGCGACATCGCGCTCGGCCGCACACCCAGGAGCACTCAGTGACCTCCCCAATGACCGAAGCGTCGTACTACACGCCCCGCGGCGGGCTGCCCCCGCAGACCGATCTGCTGACCGACCGAGCCATCGTCACCGAGGCCTACACGGTGATCCCGCGCGGCGTCCTCTCCGACATCGTCACCTCGGTGCTCCCGGAGTGGACGGATACGCGGGCATGGATCGTCAACCGCCCGGTCGCCGGTGGCGCAACGACGTACTACCAGGCGATCGTCGAGGTCAAGCCGGGCGGCGGGGCGCAGCGACCCGAGCCGCAACCCGAGGTTCAAAGCTTCCTGTTCGTCACGTCCGGTGCGCTCACCGTCGACGCGGCAGGCCAGTCGCAGGTCCTCGCCGAGGGCGGCTTCGCCCACCTTCCGGCAGGCACCGACTGGTCGGCCCACAACAACGGCGACGCCGACGCGACGTTCGTCTGGATCCGCAAGCGCTATGAGGCCATCGAGGGCCACACGGCGTCGGTCACGTTCGGCAACGAGCGGGACATCGAACCGTCGGCCATGCCGGGGACCGACGGCAAATGGCGCACGACGCGCATGCTCGACCCGCAGGACCTGGCGTACGACATGCACGTCAACATCGTGACGTTCGAGCCCGGCGGGACCATTCCGTTCGCCGAGACCCACGTGATGGAACACGGCCTCCTGATGCTCGAAGGCAAGGCGGTCTACCACCTCAACGGAGACTGGGTGGAGGTTCAGGCAGGCGACTTCCTGTCGCTGCGCGCCTTCTGCCCGCAGGCGTGCTACGCGGGCGGGCCGTCGAACTTCCGCTACCTGTTGTACAAGGACGTCAACCGTCAGGTCTTGCTCTGACGCGTTGTCCTACAACTGGATTGGCCAGCCGATGACCTTCTTCGTGCGCGGGGTCGCGTAGGTACGCACCTTCGACGTCGACAGGCCCATCCGGACCAGCCCCTCGGCGATGGTGACCGCCGCGCGAACTCCGTCGACGATCGGGACGCCGGTCGCGGCCCTCACCCTCTCCTCGAGTTCGGCCATGCCGCCGCAGCCGAGACAGATCACTTCGGCGTGATCGTTCTCGACTGCCTCTCGCGCCTGGCGGACGATCGCCTCGACCGCCCGATCCGGATCCGACTCGAGTTCGAGCACCCCGAGACCGGACGCCCGCACCGACGCGCACCGTGCGTCGAGTCCCGCAAGCTTGAGACGATCTTCGATCAGCGGGACGGTGCGGTCGAGGGTGGTGACGACCGAATACTTGTGACCGAGATACATCGCCGTCGACGCCGCCGCCTCCGTGATGTCGACCACCGGGACGTCGAGCAACTCCTGCAGACCCTCCCGACCGTGCTCGCCGTAGCCGGCTTGGATGACGGCGTCGAAAGGCTCTGGATACGAGGTGATTGCATCCATCACGGCGATGGCCGCGAGGTAGCTCTCGAAGTTTCCTTCGCAGGATTCGGCACCGAATCGCGGTGTGATGCCAACGATTTCGGTACCCGGTGACGCGACACCACGCGCCGACTCGGCGATCGCGTCGGTCATCGACGCGGTCGTGTTGACGTTGGCGACGAGGATTCTCATGGCGGTCCTCACTAGTGTGTGCTGGCTACGGCGATGCGCTCACCGGAGACGTCGTTCAACGGTCCTCGGCGGTCGGCGACCACCAGGTACACGATCGCACCCAGTCCGGCGCCGATGAACCAGGAGAACTCCGAGACGACCTTGAATGCCGGCACGAACGCCATCAGGAGTGCCGCGACCGCCGTGATGACGAGGGCGACCACGGCGCGCATGTTGACGCCGTTCGCATACTGGTATTCGCCGTTCGCGTCTGCGGTGAACAGGGCCGGAACGTTGATGTTGGAGCGACGCACCAGCCAGTAGTCGGCCATGATGATGCCGAACAGCGGACCGAGGATGGCACCGAGGCCACCGAGGAAGTAGTTGATGACGGCCGGCGAGTTGTACAGGTTCCACGGCAGGATCACCAGGCCGATGACGGCCGAGATGAATGCCGCGCGACGGAAGTTCAGTTGCTTCGGGAACAGGTTGTTGAGCGCGTAGATCGGGGCGACGAAGTTCGCCATCAGGTTCACCGCGACGGTCAGGATCAGCAGCGCGAGTGCCGCGAGTACCAACAGCAAGGTGTTCGGCACCTCCTGCACGATGTCGGCGGGTGCTTCGATGATGCGTCCGTCGATGCGAAATTGCGCGCCGGCCAGCGTGATGACGATGGCGCCGAACACGAGCATGTTGAGCGGGATGCCCCAGAAGTTGCCCTTCACGATGGCTCGCTTGGACGTCGCGTTGCGGGTGAAGTCGCAGAAGTTGAGGACGAACGTGCCGTAGATCGCGACCCACAGGCTGGCGCCGCCGATGATCTGCAACCACATGTCGACGCCGGTCAGCGAATCGGGCGTGGTCCAGGCGATGGTCCAGTCGGCTTTGCTGAGCATCCAGATCGCGAGCGCGATCATCGTGAACAGGATGACCGGACCCGCGAACGCCTCATACCTGCGGATCATCTCCATGCCGTAGCTGACGATGATCACCTGGATCACCCACAACACGACGAACGAGATCCAGCCGAGAGTCGACAACCCCAGGATGCTGTTCGAGTCCAAGGCCTCCGCGGACGGCGCGAGCGCGATGATCAGGATGCGGAGCACCACCGACGCGAGGTAGGTCTGGATGCCGAACCAGGCGATCGCGATCGCCCCGCGGATGAGGCCGGGTATCTGCGCGCCACGGGTGCCGAACGAAATGCGGCTCATCACCGGGAAGGGGACGCCGGTCTTCTCCCCCATGAACCCGGACAGGCTCAGCAGCAAGAAGAGGAAGACGCCGCCAAGTCCGAGCGCCAGCAGGATCTGCCACCCACCGAGCCCGAGGGCGAACAGTCCGATGGCGAACGAGTAGTTGCCCAGACTGTGTACGTCGTTCGCCCACAGGGTGAAGATGTTGTACGCGCTCCACCGTCGACCTTCGCGCTTCGTTGGTGCAAGTTCGGCGTTGTACAACGACGGACTCACGTCGGAGGACGGGGTTGTCTGGTTGCTGCCGGAATCGCCGATGAGACCGGTGGACTCTGTGCTCATGGATACGCCTGTCGCGGTCGGAGCGACGGCGCTTAGCGCCGCCGCAAATATTCCACTGTGTGGAAGTTGTGTTCCACAGATCCGTCAAGTTAGTCGCATCCGGACTCCGGCTGTCAAGGTTTTCGCGTGATTGACTGTGTCAGCGCTCACATCTAGAGTTGTCCGAGAGGTGGAATTGTAATTCCACCATGAGGAATTACGCGTAGTAACGGAGTGCTGCCAATGACCACCGACGCCCACGAGCGGTCGAACCAACCCGATTTCGACCTGGTGGTCCGCGGCGAACGCATGCTGACGACGGCGGGAATCGTCGCCCGCGAGATCGGCATCCGTGACGGGCGCGTCATCGCGATCGAGCCGCTGGGAAGCGGTCTCACCGGAACGGAGATCGTCGAACTCACCGACGAGCAGGTGATGATTCCCGGCCTGGTCGACACGCACGTGCACGTCAACGAGCCAGGCCGCACCGAGTGGGAAGGGTTCGACTCCGCCACCCGTGCAGCAGCGGCCGGCGGTGTGACCACGCTGATCGACATGCCGCTCAACTCGATTCCGCCGACGGTCAACGTCGACGCACTCAACGCCAAGCGCGCGGCCGCATCGGGCAAGACACACGTCGACGTCGGTTTCTGGGGTGGCGCGATCCCCGGCAACACCGACGATCTGCGCGGACTGCACGACGACGGCGTGTTCGGCTTCAAGTGCTTCCTGTTGCACTCTGGCGTCGACGAGTTCCCGCATCTCGACGCCGACGAGATGGAGAAGGACATGGCCGTGCTGGCCGGTTTCGACTCCATGATGATCGTCCACGCCGAGGACTCCCGCGCCATCGACCATGCCCCATCGGCCGAGGGTGACCGATATGAACGCTTCCTCGCGTCGCGGCCTCGCGGCGCTGAGAACGTGGCGATCGCCGAGGTCATCGAGCGCGCTCGGTGGACCGGTGCCCGTGCGCACATTCTGCACCTGTCGTCGTCGGACGCTCTGCCGATGATCGCGACCGCCAAGCGTGACGGCGTCAGGATCTCCGTCGAGACGTGCCCGCACTACCTGACGCTCCTCGCCGAGGAGATCCCCAACGGCGCTACCGCCTTCAAGTGCTGCCCGCCGATCCGTGAGGCGTCGAATCGGGAACTCCTGTGGCAGGGCCTGCTCGACGGTACGATCGACTGCATCGTCTCCGACCACTCACCGTCCACGATCGACCTGAAGGACGTCGAGAACGGTGACTTCGGCGTTGCGTGGGGCGGTGTCGCGTCGCTGCAGCTCGGCCTGTCGTTGATCTGGACCGAAGCCAAGCGTCGGGGCGTGAAGCTCACGCAGGTGCTCGAGTGGATGGCGGCCAAGCCCGCCGCGCTCGCCGGCTTGAACAACAAGGGCAAGATCGCGCTGGGCTATGACGCCGACTTCGCGATCTTCGAGCCCGAGTCCGCCCAGGTCGTCGACGTGCACAAGCTGCACCACAAGAACCCGATCAGCCCATACGACGGGCGTGCCCTCGCCGGTGTCGTGACCAGTACCTGGTTGCGCGGCAAGAAGATTGACTTCAAGACCGCGCAGGGTCGGATGCTGCGGCGCGGCGGCGTGTAGCTCGGACTCACCGGCGGAATCTTGGGATCGGTAGCTCCGCGATCTTGGTGAACTTCTCGCATGAACCTCACAATGAACACGAACATGAAGCGCACCGTCGCAGCGGTCCTGATGGCCGGTGTCGGCGCCGCTGCGGCCATGGGCCTCGCCGGCAATGCGCAGGCGACCAACGGAGCCGGCGAGGGCTCGATCGACGCCTGGAGCAACTACGAGTGGTGCCCCGGCGACCCAATCCCGCAGTCGGACAACCCATTACCGTTCGAGACGAACGGCTGTCACTTCTGGCACTACCAGTCCGTCCGCGACGGCGCCCCTACGCTCTACTGGATGGTCGAGGGCATCCGGCCGAACCCGTGCCCGCCGATCGCCTTCATGTGCCCCTGAGTCCGTCCGCGTGTCACTTCGCCTCGTATCGCAGCAGGACCGTGCCACCCGGAAACGTACGGTTCTCCAACAGTCGCAACGAGATCCACGACGGCAGTGTCGGTAAGAACGGCGTCCCGCCACCGACGGCCACGGGTGCGACCACCATCCGAAACTCGTCCACCAGTCCGGCCTGAACGATCGGTGCGGCCAATGTCGCACCGGCCACCTCCAGCGTGCCGTCGGTCGCGGCCTTCAGCTTCGTCACCACCTCGACCGGATCCCCGCGTTCCAGCCGGGAGTTCCAGTCGACGGACTCAAGGGTGTGCGAGAACACGACCTTGGGCATGTCGCGCCAGATCTGCGCGAAGTCGACGATCAGAGGACCGGCGTCCGGAGCCTTGTCAGCAGTCGGCCAGTATGCCGACATCAGTTCGTAGAGCCGCCGCCCGTAGAACGACAGTGCGGTCTCCCGCGCGAAGTCGTTCCAGTACTGATGCAGTTCCTCACTCGGATCGGACCAGTCGATGTTGCCTTGCGCGTCGTCGATATAGCCGTCCACCGACACGTTGAAGCCGTAGATGAGTTTTCCCACGCAGATCAGACTGCGCCCGAGCGTCAAACTCATCGCGACAATGCAGGCAGCACGACGTCGGTGAGCAGTCCCTGGTGACGCTGTCCTTCATCAACTACGGAGTCAGCGGCGCAGGCTCCTATCGCGACATGCTCCAGAGCATCGCCTGCCGCCACCAGGGACAGTCGGTGGCTCGCCAACATGGCGGGGACCCACTCTCGAAGTCTCTATCACCGGCGATATCACTGCTCGAGTGATATCGCCGGTGATAACGAATTCCAGACCGGGTGGGGCCGAACCCTTGGGATGCCGTCGGCGATGCGTACCCCCGTCGGTAACCGACCGGTACTACTACCCCTTGTGAGCCCATCACTTAGAACTGCATCTTGACCTCGCTCACGCCATGGGTACGGCATCATCGATTGCGCGGTCGAACCCCATCGAAAGGCGCCATGCCAGAGCAAGAATCACCCGAACACGGCGACGTCGAGAGCCTGGTCGACGCACTGCTGGCGGCCATCGAGGAAGGCGCCGAGGCGAACTCGGACGCCGAGGAGTCGTCACCCGATCTAATCAGCGGCGCAGCCTTCGCGTTCCGCCGGCTTGCCATCGAGTTCGTCCGTCGCTACAACCGACTCGAGGTCACCGCCGACGTCGGAACCTTGAGTGGCCCGGTGCTGTTCGTGGCCAATCACGGGTTCGGCGGAATCTTCGACCTCAACGTCTTCGCCGTCGGCGCCACGTTCGAACAGCTGAAGTTGGATCGCGACGTGACGATCTTGACCCATCAGGTGGCCTGGACGCTTGGGGTCGGCCGCCTCATCGAACCGCTCGGAGCGCGACCGGCGAGCATGCAATCCGCAGAGGAGGCGTTCGGCAGAGGCGAGCACGTCGCCGTGTTCCCCGGCGGTGACCTCGATGCCGCGAAGGCGTGGGATGAGCGCAACCACGTCAAGTTCGGCGGACGCAGTGGTTTCGCCCGCTTGGCCATCGACGCCGGTGTCCCCATCGTCCCGATCGTCACCGCAGGCGCCGGCGAGTCACTGTTCGTCATCTCCAGCGGGGAACGGTTGGCGCGGGCGATCCGCCTCGACAAACTGCTGCGGGTCAAGTCGGCCCCGGTCAGCATCTCGTTGCCGTGGGGCCTCAGCATCGGCGCCGTCGGCATGCTGCCCTACCTGCCGCTGCCGACCAAACTGGTTACCCGGGTGCTTCCGGCGATGCCGCCAACCGACGGTGAGGAGGCCGCCGACTTCGCGGTGCGGGTCGAGACGGCGATGCAGGATGCGCTGACCGACATGACGTCCGACCGGATCCCGCTAATCGGGTAGGCGGACCCTAGATCGCCAGCACCACGCACAGTGCGGCTACGGCCGCCCCTTGGAGGGTCGCGCGGGCGACGATGACGCTATCCCACTTCGCTTGCAGTGCACGCCCGTTCGGCAACGTGCGACCTTCGTCTGCGGCGGCTGTCAGTTGTCGGTTGATCGGCGCGCTCACCCGGGCGTAGACCATGAGCCACACCACCAGCAGGAGCAGCGCGACACCAGACGCAGCGACCCGAAACCAGTGCGCGTCGACGACCGCCAGCACGGCAGCCGCCGCGCTGGCCACCACGCCGAGCACTCCTGGCACGGGCATCCGGCGGTCGCCGTACCGGTGCACGTTGCCCATGACCGCGACCAGTGCGGCGTCGTCGACCTTCCTGAGCGCGGGTCGCAGCACCATCGCGCAGAAGACGTCGGTGCCGTACACCACCGCGGTGGCAAGTATCCCGATCAGTGCCGCGGCCTTGGTCGCGCAGTCCAGATTCATGCTAGCGACGCTAACCACCCGGTCGAACCATGTCAATAGCGTCGCTAGTGGCAGTAGCTACGCTAGACACATGGGGCAATGACCGCGCCTACTGTTCCCCCAGCCCCACCAGCTCGGTGACGCCGTGATCGCGGCCCGCGGTGTACCCGCCGTCGACCGCAATCGCCTGTCCACTGACGAAGCTGGCGTCGGCAGACAGCAAAAACGCTGCAACGGAAGCGATCTCGTCGGCGCGCCCGAAGCGCCGCAGCTTGTGCTCGTGGCGCAAGGACTCCCGTGGCCCTTCGAATCCGGGCATACCCATCACCGAGTCGAACATCGGGGTTTGGATGAAGCCCGGGCAGATCACGTTGGCCCGGATACCGCTGGGCCCATAGTCGATGGCGATGTTCTTGGTGAGCAGCACGACACCACCCTTTGAGGCGTTGTAGACGCTGCCGCCCGCCGTGCCCTCCAGTCCCTCGATGCTCGCCAGGGTCACCACGGCGCCGCGCTCCCCGTCGACTCGCTCCTGTCTGACCATCTGGGCCAGCGCCGCGCGGGTCACGACGAAGGTGCCCTTGAGGTTGACGCCGATCACCCGGTCCCATTCCTCGTCGGGAAGAACGTGCACCGGGCCGCCGCCTGCGACGCCTGCCGCGTGAACCACGCCGTCGAGGCGGCCGGCCTCGGCGACCACGGTGGCGATCGCGGCGCCGACCGCGGCGGCGTCGAGAACGTCGACGGCTTGGTACGTGCCGCGTCGGACCGCACCAGCAGGTGCCTCGGGGCCGAGGTCGACGCCCACCACGTGAGCGCCCTCGTCCAGTAGTCGCTCGACCGTGGCTCTGCCGATCCCCGACGCGGCCCCGGTCACCAGAACGCCCTTGCCCTCGAATCTGCCCATCACCCGTCCCGTCTCGCCGGTACTTCCTTAGGTCACATAATTACTCAAGCAAAGAGTGAGCACGACCACTTTGATGCTCATTCAAGACGGGCTCTTCATCACGGCGGGGGCACCAACTGTTCATCGCATCGTGATCCGAGCGGGCCGTTTGCTGGTGATCGTGGCAGCCGACATTCTGTACTCTCAACGCCAGGCCCGACCGCGTGCTGCGGCGGCCACCGCCGATTGGCGACGGCTCTACCACGACAGCAAAGATGTCCTGAACGAGCACAGATCGGTTACCACATGAGCGGCACGATGACCGGATCCGCCAAGCAAGCACTGGCGGCCGACGAAGACATCCCGGAGATCCTGAGGGGTGACGACGACCTCCCGCAGGTGCTCGCGGACACGGTCACCGAGATCCTGCACACTCCCCCGAGCGCCCGCGGCGCGATCCACCTGGTGTGTGCGGCAGTTGCCATCGTCGCCGGCGCCGCGTTGGTGCCTGCGGCCTGGCTCGTCGGGCGACCCAACGCAGGTCTGGCCACCCTCGTCTACTCCGCCTCGATCGTCGGGATGTTCAGCGTCAGCGCTGTCTACCACCGCGTGAAGTGGACCAGCCCGGCCGCCCTCAAGTGGATGAAGCGCGCCGACCACTCGATGATCTTCCTCTTCATCGCGGGCAGCTACACCCCGCTCGCGCTGCTCGCCATGCCGCCGGACACGGCCAAGCTGGTGCTCACGATCGTCTACTCGGGCGCCGCCGCCGGTGTCGCGCTGAAGATGTTCTGGCCGTCGGCACCCCGCTGGGTCGGCGTGCCGCTCTACCTTCTCCTTGGCTACACCGCGATCTGGTTCGCCGGCGTCCTTCTCGACGGTGCGGGCCTGGCCGTCGTGGTCCTGCTCTGCGCCGGTGCTGCGCTCTACAACATCGGCGCGATCCTCTACGGCGTGCGGTGGCCGAACCCGTGGCCGAAGACCTTCGGCTACCACGAGTTCTTCCACGCGTTCACAGCGGCGGGCGCAGCCTGCCACTACATCGCGATCTGGCTGGTCGTCCTGTAGCCGAAGCTACTTCAGGGGCAGTCCGGTGATCGCCCTGGCCATCACCAGACGCTGAATCTCACTGGTGCCCTCGAAGATGGTAAAGATCTTCGCGTCACGGTGCATGCGCTCGACCGGATAGTCGCGGGTGTATCCGTTGCCGCCGAGGATCTGGATGGCCTCGTCGGTGACGTAGACCGCCGTCTCGCTGGCGGCGAGCTTGGCCATCGACCCCTCGGCGTTGACGAACGGCTTGTCGTTGCGGGCCATCCAGCCGGCGCGCCAGACCAGCAACCGCGCGGTGTCGATCCTGGTCTTCATGTCGGCGAGCTTGAACGCGACCGCCTGGAAGTCGCCGATCTTGCGACCGAACTGTTCGCGCTCCTGGGCGTAGTCCAGCGCGTACTCGTAGGCCGCGCGGGCCACGCCCAACGCCATCGCGCCCACCGTCGGGCGGGTCCGCTCGAACGTCTTCATCGCGGCTTGACCGGCCGAGCGCTTGCCCTCACGCGCCCTTGCGATGCGTTCGTCGAACTTTTCCTTGCCGCCGATGATCAAACGGCCGGGGACGCGAACGTCGTCGAGCACGACCTCTGCGGTGTGCGACGCGCGGATGCCGTGCTTCTTGAACTTCTGTCCCTGGCTGAAACCCTTCGTCCCCGGCGGGATGATGAACGTCGCCTGACCGCGAGACCCCAGTTCCGGATGAACCGACGCCACGACGATGTGGACGTTGGCGATCCCACCGTTGGTGGCCCACGTCTTGGTGCCGTTGATCACCCACTCGTCGTTGGCTTCGTCGTAGCGGGCCCGGGTGATGATGGCCGACACGTCCGAACCGGCACCCGGCTCCGACGCGCAGAAGGACGCGAGAAGGGGTTCGTCGACGGTGCCGAACATCTGGGGCAGCCACTCACCGAGCTGGTCGGGTGTTCCGGTCGCGGCCAGTGACGCTGCGGCGAGTCCGGTCCCCAGGATCGACAGGCCGATGCCCGCGTCGCCCCAGAACATCTCCTCGAAGACCGTGAGCAGACCGAGTCCGCTCGGTTCGGCGGCCTGGGTCGCGAACAGCTCCACGGAGTAGAGGCCGATCTTGGCGGCCTCCTGGATGATCGGCCACGGCGTCTCTTCGCGCTCGTCCCATTCCGCCGCCGCGGGCCTGACGACCTTCTCGGCGAAGTCGTGAACCCAGTCCCGGACTTCGATTACGTCCTCGGACAACTCGAGCGAAAACGTCATGTGGCTGTTCCTCTCGGCGGAGTCAACCGCGCGTGGGTGGCGGACATGGGTGGCGACCGCGGCACCCGATCAGTGAACGACTGTACGCACCGAACTTACCGGGCATCTAGTTACCCCGGCGAGTGCGCCTGCCGTTCCTACGCGACCCCTCAGTCGCCGCCGTCTCGTCGTCTCACGCGCAAGACGAACGCGGACAACGCAAGAACGAGGACGACGCCACCGAGGACGCCGATCTCGACGATCGCACGGGAGAACTCCGGCCCCTTCTCCAGCAGCGTTGCCGCCTCGACCGACAGCACGACGATCTCCTTGATGCCGGCGAGGATGCCCACGATCAGGAACGGCTCGGCGACGATCTCGTGCGAACGAAGGCACGCTCGGACGGCGTAGAGCAGCTCCACGAAGATGAAGAGCAGCAGCAGACCGTCGAGGACTTCGAGCATCAGCGTCGAGGCCGGGGTGTTGCGCAGTCGCAGCATCGTGTTGAACTGCGCGACCAGTAGCGCCACAGAACCTAACGCCAAGACGACGGCGATGGACCAGTAGACGGCATCTTCGACAAAGCTCAGCACACGGTCGGCAAGGCGCTGCCGATCTTCTTCGTCTTCTTCGACGTCCTCGTCGACGTCGTCGCTCTTGGGCATCGTCGGCTTAGCGGTTCAGCCACCAGATGCGGCTCGACAGCGCGGTCGCGAACGCGCACCACAGCGGATAGGGCCACAGCGCCCTCGCCGGTGCCCCGTTGACGCGGACCGCCCGCCGAGCCAGGTCGGCGCTGCTGACGGCGAGGGCGCCAGCCAACACCGCCGACGGGCCGAGTTGGCGGCGGTTGAAGAACAGCCACGACCAGCTGCCGTTCAGCAAGAGGTTGAGTGCGAGGAGTCGCGTGAACGTCCCGGCCTCCTGCCGGGCACCCCGTTCGCCGAGTTCGTCGATGGTGGCGGCCGAGACCACCGCGATGTCGGCGTAGAGCAGCGGCCACACGATCGGAAAGGCTTGTCGCGGCGGCTGAAAGCTGGGCTTGCGCAACGTCTGGTACCAATTCGATTGAACCGCCGGTCCGGTGGCGAGGCCGCCGAGCACGGCGGTGGCCGTGGCGGCACCAGCGGTCTTGGCGAGGGTGAGCGCGCGCATGCGACTCCTTTCGACCACTCGAACCTACCCGGCCAGGGGGTCTCTCAAGCGGATTCGCCGTCGTAGCAATCTCGTGCTGCGGAATCCGGCTGTCCGAATGTAAATTCGTTGCGGAATCGCTTGCGAAGGGCTCCAAGATCGGCGATGGTTTACCCACAGTGCACGGGCCGAGCGGTCTCCTCCTCGAGGGTCCGCTCGTCGTGCCGACAACCAGGGAGGTCGTCCTGAGCGGCACACACGGCACCGCCGTCGACAGCACCACCGGAGAGGGCGCGGTCCCCATCGAGGCCGGCCAGCCGGTCATCGAGATCGACCACGTAACGAAGCGCTTCGACGACTACCTCGCCGTGGCAGACGCCGACTTCTCCATCGCCTCTGGCGAGTTCTTCTCCATGCTGGGTCCGTCGGGCTGCGGCAAGACGACGACGCTGCGGATGATCGCGGGCTTCGAGACGCCGACCGAGGGGGCGATCCGCCTCGAGGGCGTCGACGTGTCGTCGGTGTCCCCGCACAAGCGCAACGTCAACACGGTCTTTCAGCACTACGCCCTGTTTCCGCACATGACGGTGTGGGACAACGTGGCCTACGGTCCGCGGAGCAAGAAGATCGACAAGACTCTCGGCAAGGGTGAGGTCAAGCGCCGGGTCGACGAGCTCCTCGAGATCGTTCGGCTCACCGACTTCGCCAAGCGCAAGCCCGCGCAACTCTCGGGTGGGCAGCAGCAACGCGTCGCGCTCGCGAGGGCACTGGTGAACTACCCGAGTGCACTGCTGCTCGACGAGCCGCTCGGCGCACTGGATCTGAAGCTGCGCCACGCCATGCAATTCGAGCTCAAGCGCATTCAACGCGAGGTAGGCATCACGTTCGTCTACGTGACCCACGATCAAGAGGAAGCGCTCACCATGAGCGACCGCATCGCGGTCATGAATTCGGGCAACGTCGAACAGATCGGCAGCCCGACCGAGATCTACGACCGGCCCGCAACGGTTTTCGTAGCCAGCTTCATCGGTCAGGCGAACCTGTGGCCGGGCAAGCAGATCCGGATGGACGGGGACCTCGCCGAGCTCTCGGTCCTGGGCACGACGTTGCGCGCCAGGCCGGGCGACACCGCCATCGAGGCGGGCGGGCACGCCACCCTGATGGTGCGACCCGAGCGGGTCCGCGTCTCGGTCGACCCACCCGAGGGCGACGTTGCGACGGTGTCCGCCACCGTGACCGACCTGACGTTCCAGGGCCCCGTGGTCCGCCTGTCGATGGACGCCCCCGACGGCTCGCCGATCGTCGCGCACGTCGGAACCGAGCAGAACCTTCCCCTGCTGAGGCCGGGAGACCGCGTGCACGTCGCGTGGGCGCCAGAGGCCTCACTGGTTCTTCCGGCCGCCGACATTCCGACCACCGAGGACCTGGAGGAGATGTTCGACGCTCCTCCTGAGTCCTGACGATCCTCTCGACGACCTCCTCTTCGAACCACCCGAAAGGCACCTCCATGGCGAACGAGTCCGACCCCCGACTGATGTCCCGGATCACGTCGTCGCGCGCCTCCCGGCGACGCTTCCTCGGTGGCGGCGCCGCCGCGGCAGCCGCACTGGCGCTCGGCCCGTCGTTCCTCGCCGCGTGCGGTTCGGACGCGACGAAGTCCGCGGGACCGTCGGTCACCGAGGGGCCGGCCAGCGGCAGCCTGCGCATCTCGAACTGGCCGCTGTACATGGCGGACGGTTTCGTGGCCGACTTCCAGAAGGCCAGCGGGCTCACCGTTGACTACAAGGAGGACTTCAACGACAACGAGCAGTGGTTCGCCAAGGTGAAGGAACCGTTGTCCCGCAAGCAGGACATCGGCGCCGACCTGGTGGTGCCAACGACGTTCATGGCCTCACGCATCCAGCAGCTTGGCTGGCTCAACGAGATCACCGACGCCGGCTGGTCCAACAAGAAGAATCTCCGCGACGACCTCCTCGAGGCAAGTGTCGACCCGGGCCGAAAGTTCAGTGCCCCGTACATGTCCGGCCTCGTCGGCATCGCCTACAACAAGGCGGCCACCGGGCGCGACATCAAGACCATCGACGACATGTGGGACCCGAAGTTCAAGGGCAAGGTCAGTCTCTTCAGCGACTCCCAGGACGCGCTGGGCATGCTCATGATGTCGCAGGGCAACTCGCCAGCGGAGCCCAACTCCGACGCCGTCAAGAAGGCCGTCGACCTGGTCAAGGAGCAGAAGGACAAGGGGCAGATCCGCAGGTTCACCGGCAACGACTACGCCGACGACCTCGCGGCGGGCAACATCGCCATCGCGCAGGCCTACTCCGGTGACGTGGTGCAGCTGCAGGCCGACAACCCGGATCTGGTCTTCGTCGTGCCGGAGTCAGGTGGCACCACGTTCGTCGACACCATGGTGATTCCGTACACCACGCAGAACCAGAATGCCGCCGAGGCGTGGATCAACTACGTCTACGACCGGGTGAACTACGCGAAGCTCGTCGCGTTCGTGCAGTACGTGCCGGTGCTGTCGGACATGACCGACGAGCTCAACAAGCTCGACCCGAAGCTGGCTTCGAACCCCCTGATCAACCCGCCGAAGGCGACCCTCGACATGGTGAAGGGCTGGGCCCCGCTCACCGACGAGCAGACCCAGGAATACAACACGCTGTACGCAGCCGTCACCGGCGGCTGAGGCCTGCGATGGCAGGTGTAGCCAGCAGTAGCCGACAACGGAGCAAGATCGCCCCGTACCTCATGGTGCTTCCGGCGCTCGCGTATCTGGCCGTGTTCTTCGTGGTGCCGATCTGGTCGTTGCTCCGCACGTCGTTGTCGTCGATGAGCGGATCGGTATTCCTTCCGACGCTGACGTTTTCGTGGAACTTCGCCAATTTCGGCCATGCCTTCAGCCTGTACGAGGACCAGATCATCCGGTCCTTCACCTACGCGTTGGTCGCCACGCTGCTCTGCATCGTGCTGGCCTACCCGCTGGCGTACGTGATCGCGTTCAAGGCAGGCAGGTACAAGAACCTGATCCTTGGGCTGGTGATCCTGCCGTTCTTCGTCACCTTTCTCATCCGCACGTTGGCGTGGAAGACGATCCTCGCCGACGACGGATGGGTGGTGAGCGCACTTGGCTCCGTTGGTTTGTTGCCGGACGAGGGCCGGTTGCTCTCGACGAGTTGGGCGGTGATCGGCGGGTTGACCTACAACTGGATCATCTTCATGATCCTGCCGTTGTACGTCAGCCTCGAGAAGATCGATCCGCGCCTGCTGGAGGCCTCGAGGGACCTCTACTCGAGCAACGCCCGCTCGTTCGGCAAGGTGGTCCTCCCCCTGTCGATGCCAGGCGTTCTCGCTGGCAGCCTGCTCGTATTCATACCGGCTGCAGGCGATTTCATCAACGCCGACTACTTGGGCAGCACGCAGACGACGATGATCGGCAACGTCATCCAGAAACAATTCCTGGTGGTCAAGGACTACCCGGCCGCCGCCGCCCTGAGCTTCGTGCTGATGGCGTTCATTCTCGTCGGTGTGCTGCTGTACACGAAGGCGCTCGGTACGGAGGACTTGGTATGACGCTTGCCGCGGGACCGCTGATCGGCGACGCCGCGAGTGCCGCGGAGCAGCCGAAGCCCCGACGAAACCGGCGCCGCCTGAACGTCGGCGACGTCACGCTGCGGGTGGTCGCCGGATTGGTGCTCTTCTACCTGTTCCTGCCGATCTTCGTAATCATCCTGTTCTCGTTCAACCACCCGGCGGGCAAGTTCAACTACAGCTGGCAGGGCTTCACGTTCGACAACTGGTTGCACCCGTTCAAGTACCCCGCCCTCACCGAAGCGCTGAAGTTGAGCATCAACGTGGCGGCGGTGTCGACGGTCATCGCATTGGTGCTCGGCACCCTGGTGGCGATCGCGCTGGTGCGGCAACGGTTTCGGGGCAGCAAGACGATCGACACGTTCCTCGTCCTTCCGTTGACCGCGCCGGAAGTGGTGATGGGCGCGTCGCTGCTGGTGCTGTTCCTCGACTTCGGTTGGGCGACGGGATACATCACCATCCTGATCGCGCACATCGCCTTCGAGATCAGCTTCATCGCGATGACCGTTCGCGCCCGCGTCCGTGGGTTCGACTGGACCCTGGAGGACGCGTCGATGGATCTCGGCGCCAGCCCCACCAGGACCTTCTTCAAGGTCACGCTGCCGCTGATCGTTCCCGGCATCGTTGCGGCGGCGATGCTGTCGTTCGCGCTGTCGCTGGACGACTTCATCATCACCTACTTCGTCAGCGGTTCGACGGTGACGTACCCGCTGTACGTGAACGCGGCGGTCAAGGCGGCCGTGCCGCCGCAGATCAACGTGCTCGCCACCGCGATCCTGCTGGCCAGCCTGCTGCTCGTCGGCCTCGGAACCATCTACCGGCGCAAGCGAGTCGATCCCTAGGCGACGAGCTCGGCGGTGCCGTGGCGGAGGGCGCCGGTCCTCGGTCGGTGGGTCGACACCGCGCTGCGGGTGCGTGCCGAGAGGCCGCGTTCTGCTGCCGGCTGTCCGTGTCGGTGGATTCGCGCCACCTCGACGACGATCGAGGCCACTTGGGCAGGTTCGCCGTGGACCGTGAAGGTCCTTCTGTCCCACCACATCATCTTGGTTTCGTATCGTTCGTCCGGGTACGGCGTCGCGGGAATGGGGGCGACGACACCGCCCGTCGACCTCCACCGCTCGAGGGTGTGCGCTGCGGATGTGGCCATGTAGTAGTCCACGCCGAGAAGCGCGGTCAGATGAAAGCCGCTGCGAGCATGCAACTTTGGTCGGTGCGGATTGCGGGCGCCGTCGCCGCGCATCCAGGCGGCCTTCATCTCGATGACGCCGAAGGGGATGCGTTCCGCAAGCATCCTACGGACGTCCGACTCTCCCGGCTGGTTCTGCCATTCGACGACGGCATGCGAGTCCTCGGGTGCGGTCAGCGCACCCTTCGTCCTGACTCCGCCGATGACGCCTCCGTCGACGTCGGTCATCACCCAGAACAGGGCCGTGTCTGCCGCGCAGCGTGCGGTGTCTCCGTCGAGTGCGTCACTGACGCCGAACTTGGCGTAACTCGCCACGGCACCGCGGTGGTACTCGGCGAACAGGTCGGGTGCCGCCGCCGGTTCGGCGATGGTGACCGCGCATTCGGCCGCCGGATCCCACCACGACATGGAGCCACCGAGTATTACTTGGCTAGGTTTCGTGTATTCCAACGTCGTCATGACTCCGCCTTCGTCGTTTGATGGACCGACTAGGGCAATATAATACTTTTGTGCGCAAAGTGTCTCTACCTGGCACTTACGTAAGTATTGACGCTTCCAGCAAATGGATTGCCAGCATAGAATCATTGTTTCTCACCCAGTAGCCAATGGCGCTCGCTTTTCGGCCCGGGACGCGCGTCGACCATGCTCGGATCGGCATTACGTGGTTGGCGCGGTGGTTGCTCGTCGGCGCGTCGTCGCCGGCGTGGCGTAGCTGACGAGCCACGGAGACCATCTCGCGTCCCGCGTGGCGTGTCGCAGATGCCGCGAAAATTGACGTCAGGTGACGTCGACGAGGACGGGAGGTCGGGCACCTGACCTGGCTGCCCCGATGCCGGCGGCGACGACCAAGCAGATGCCGACGACGCCCGCACCGTCGGGCGCCTGCGACAGCACCACGAAGCCGATCAGCATCGCGAACGCCGGCTCGATGCTCATCAGGGTTCCGAACGACGCCGTCGTCAGCCGACGCAGCGCCATCATCTCCAAGGTGAAGGGAACCACCGGCAGCAGAATGGCGAGACCGATTCCAAACAGCAAGATTTCGGGCGTGACGCGAGGAATCACCGATGCGCCAACGACGAGGCTGGAGAAGATCGCCGCGACGCCCATCGACACCGCCAGCCCGTTGATTCCCTCCACCCCGTCGCCAACGCGCTGCGTGAGCAGGATGTAGCAGCCCCAGCAGACCGCCGCACCCAAGGCGTATGCGACGCCAACCAGGTCGACGGCGCCTGCCCACGGCTGGGTCAGCAGTGCAACGCCGACCGCCGCCAGGCCGGGCCACACGAAGCGGTTCTTGCCCCTGCCCTGGGCCACGGCGACGCCGAGTGGTCCGAGAAACTCCAATGCACTGGCCGTACCCAACGGAATCCGCGCGATGGACGCCATGAACAGCAGGGTGACCGCCGCGGTCACCACTCCCAGGACGACGCACGTCAGGAAGGTCGTCCTGGTGAATGCCGACGGCCGCGGGCGGACGATGACCAGCAGCAGCACCCCCGCCCACGTCAGCCGCAGCCACGCCGCACCCTCGACGCCGATCTGGTCGATCAGCCCCAGCGACAACGCCAGCCCGGCTTGAACGCACAGCATCGACGCCGACGCCATCAGGACGCCCGTGCGGGTCTGGTTCATGCCCATGACTGCATTGAAGGGCACGACCACCGTTCGCGTCCACGTGATTAAACCCAACACACCGTTCGAGAAAGCTGAACGGTCAGGTCGAACTCACGGCAACGTCGCCCCCGAGCCAGAGCCCGGTGTCATCGGCGAACCTAAGGACGATCTCCGACGGCCGACCCATGGTCCTGCCCTGCCGGACGCGGATGGGCTTGTCGTCGCGTTCCACCAGTCCGTCGGCGAGAAGTCCGAAGACCAGGGCAGCGGCGGCGATCCCGGTGGCCGGGTCCTCGGGGTATCCGGAAGAACGCGGGAACTGCCGGGCGTCGAACACGCGGCCTTCGGGATCGGATACCGCGTACGGGTAAAGCCCGGTGGAGTCGATCCGCTCGCAGGCCCGCTCGACGCGATCGAAGTCGGGCTGAATCCGGTCGAGGGTAGTCGGGTCGACCACCGGTATCAGGGTCTTCGTCCGACTGGTTCGAGCGTTGCGGACGGGACGATCGGCTAGATCCGCGGGCGAGATGCCGAGGACGTCGAGGACATCTGGGATCGCTTCCGCGGCAACGTGTTCGACGGTCCCTCCGGCTGGGTGACCTCCACGGTTCCGTCGGAAACTCGAGCGCAGACGACACCGCTCCTGGTGTCGACGCGAACCGTGTCACCGGTCAGCCTCCCGCTCCGGTTCAACAGCCAGACCGCTGCCACGGTGGCGTGTCCACACATGGACATCTCGTGGTTGGGCACCCAGTATCTGAACGTGAAGTCGCAGTCGGACCCGTCCGGTGCCGGGAGAACGAACCCGGACGTGTCCGTATTCACGGGCCACCGCTTGCATCTCCGCGTCGGTCATGCCGGCGGCGTCGAGGACGATCGGGGCCGGGTTTCCGCCGCCTGGACCGGCGGCGAAGACGTGGGTGAGGGTGACGTGTTGGGTGCTCACGGGCTAGAGATTCTCCTCCACCGAGATGGTGACGTCCGAGAAGTCGATCTGCGCCGCGGGGTTGCTCACCGCGGTGACGACGCCCGTTCCGAACGCTCCGACACGGTCGTAGAGGGTCGCCGATCCCGTGCTGATGCCGTCGGCCGTCCAGTGCGAGTCGGCCTGCAGGTAGATCCACTCGTCGACCGGCAGACGGGCCAGAGCCACGGTGAGGTCGCCGTTGATGTAGCCGATGCCCGCCGTGCCGAGGTTGGTGACAAGGCTGGTGCCCTCCGCGGCGTATACCGCATTGACCAGCGGGGAGTTGGCCACTCCCTCGACCACGTCGACGGCGCGATTGCGGAATCGCTTCCGCGATGCGTTTTGGTGATCCGCGATGTGCGGGCTCCAGCCGCCGTTGTCGCTGCCCATCGTCAAGTGACTCGAGTCGCCGACGTCGCCCGGCGTCGGCAGGTCCATCGTCGCCGACCACTCGTCGCCTTTCGGCACCGGCGAGCGGCGGTACTGGACCAGGATGGCTCTCGCCACCACGACGCCGTCCTGGACGAGCTCACATTCGGAGTTGCGCACCCGTCTGCCGTCGCGGACCAGCCGTGCCGTGGCGGTGGTGGGCACTGCTCGAGCCGCCTTGAAGAGGTCGACCGTGAGGCGCGCAGGCATGAACTCGTCGAGTCCGAACCGTTCCTCGATGGTGCGGGCCGCCAACCCGACCAGAGCCGGTCCGTTGAGATGATCTGGGCCCCAACGGCTTCGGGCATTGTCCGTGGGTAGGAACGTGTCCGCCGACGTGTGGACGAAGTGGGCCGGACGCGCAGTCATTCTCGAATCGTCGCACGGGCGGAGAATGCCACCGAGAATGCCTAGGTGGACACCCGCCGACTGCAGCTCCTGCTCGCCCTGTCACGCCTCGGCTCCATGCGTGCGGTCGCGGAGGCCCATCACCTCACAACGTCGACGGTGTCTCAACAGATCGCGGCGCTCGCGAAGGACGCCGGGGTCGACCTCGTCGAGCCGGCAGGGCGCCGCGTGCGCCTGACGCCTGCCGGCCGCCGGCTGTCCGATCACGCCGTGACCATCCTCGCCGCCGTCGACGCCGCGCGACTCGACCTCGATCCGGACGCCGAACCCGCAGGGACCCTGCGCGTCGGAGGATTCGCCACCGGAATCCGGGTGTCCTTGCTTCCGGTTCTGGCCGATCTCGCCGTCAGCCATCCGCACGTCGACGCGATCGTCAGTGAGTACGAGCCTGTCGAGGCGTTCCGGTTGCTCGTCGACGACGACTTGGATCTGGCCCTCGTCTACGACTACAACCTGGCGCCGGCGTCTCCCAACCCCGCACTGGAAACGGTGGCGCTGTGGTCGACGCCATGGGGTCTCGGCGTGCGGACCGACGCGACGGCCGGTGACACCGCCGACCTGCGGGACTACGCCGACGACGCGTGGATCGTCAACTCCCGCAACACGGCGGACGAAGACGCGGTGCGCACGTTGGCGGCGCTGACCGGCTTCACCCCGCGCATCGCCCACCAGATCGACAGCCTCGACCTCGTCGAAGACCTGATCCTCGCCGGATACGGCGTTGGTCTGCTGCCGTTGAACCGGCCAGCCAGGCAGGGCGTCTCGGTGTTGCGGCTGGCCGAGCCGGCCGTCCTCATGACGGCCTACGCCGCGACGCGGCGGGGTCGCGAGAGCTGGGCGCCGCTGCGTCTGCTGCTGGACGGTCTGCGTCCCTCCTCGGACGAGCAACGCGACTGGCCCCGACCCCCCTGCTAGCCGGTAGCGGCCGTAGCCGCTACCGGTGGTCGGTTTCTGGTGGTCAGCGCCGATGTGGCGACGTCGCCGACACGGGAGTCTGAATGCACTCACCCAGGACCGTCCGAAAGGCTCGACCATGACGAACCACCAGCTGCGCATCCTCGCCGCCACCTTCGCCTCCGCGGCGGCGGTCCTCGGTCCGCAAGCCGCCGGGCTGGCCCAGGCCGACACGAGCCCGGCCTGCTCGGCCGTCGAGGTCGTGTTCGCCAGGGGCACCTTCGAAGCGCCAGGCATCGGCGACACCGGTCAGGCCTTCGTCGACTCCCTCAACGCCAAGCTCAGTCAGCCCGTCGGGGTCTACGCGGTCGACTACCCCGCCTCGCTGGACTTCCAGGCCGCCGCCAACGGGGTCGCCGACGCCAGCCGTCAGATCCAGTCGATCGCCACCACCTGCCCGAACACCAAGATCGTCCTCGGCGGCTACTCGCAGGGGGCGGCCGTCGCCGCCTACACCACCGCCAGCGCGATCCCGGCCGGGTTCACCCTGCCCGCGGACATCACCGGGCCGATGCCGGCGTCGGTCGCCTCCCACGTCGCCGCCGTTGCGCTGTTCGGCACGCCCGACCCGTGGTTCCTGAACCTGGTCGACCACAGTGCCCCACCCATCGCAATCGGCGATGCGTACGTGAACAAGACCGTCCAGGAGTGCAACCTGGGCGACCCGGTGTGCTTCCCCGGCGGCCTCGACCGCTCCGCGCACAGCGCATACAAGAACAACGGGACGACCGACCAAGCCGCGGCCTTCGTCGTCAACCAACTGTCGTCGACGACCGTGTCGCAGACGGCCCGCGACTCAGCGTGACGGCGCCCCGGCCCGGGTCAGCGTTGGCCCAGCGTCAACGCCTGCGCGGACCGGTAGCGCTCGATCACGTCGGGGGTGGGGTCGGCGGTGAACGACGACGTGGCGCCGAGGCCCCAGGCTGGTGGCTCATCGGCGCCGGAAACCGTCCACGCGGCTTGCCTCGCCGCACCGAGCGCGACGTACTCCGCAGGCGGGGGAACGTGAACCGGAACGCCGAGGATCGCCGGAGCGATGCGGCGGACGGCCTCCGAGCGAGCACCTCCGCCCACCAGGATCACCCGGCCGGCGTCGACGCCCTGACGTGAGATCTTCTCGACACAGAACTGAATAGAGGCAAGAAGCCCCTCGACCGCGGCGCGGGCCACATTCGACGGCAAGAGGTTTCGGGTCGTCACCCCGTGCAACGCGCCCGCCGCGTCCGGCAGGTTCGGTGAGCGCTCGCCGTCGAAGTACGGCACCAGCGTCAACCCCTCCGCGCCGGGCGGCGCGGACAGAGCGAGCCGGTCGAACTCGTCGAAGTCGACGCCGAGCATCTTGGCGACCGCCGCCAGCACGGGCGCGCCGTTGAGCGTGCACACCAGGGGCAATTGCCGCCCCGTGGCATCGGCGAAGCCCGCCACCAGCCCTTCGGCGTCGTGCGAGGCGGCGTCACCCACCGCGCTCACCACGCCCGAGGTGCCAAGCGAGACGACGCAATCCCCCGGTCCGACGCCTAGGCCCAAGGCCGCGGCGGCGTTGTCGCCGGCGCCTGGACCGAGGAGCGCCCCGGTGGTGGTGCGGCCCGAGGCCTCCGCCGGACCGACGACGGGCGGAACGATCGGACGCCGTCCGCGCATCGCCAGCTCGAGTAGGTCCGATTGGTAGGTGCTGTCCTCGGCCGCGAAGTACCCGGTGCCGCTGGCATCGCTGCGATCGGTGCGGATGTCGGCGATGTCGGTCGAGCCCGACAACCGCCACGTCAGCCAGTCGTGCGGAAGACAGACCGCCGCGGTCGCGTCGGCATTCTTCGGTTCGTTGTCGGCCAACCACCGCAGTTTCGTCGCGGTGATCGCCGCGACCGGCACCACGCCGATCCTGGCCGCCCATTCCGCGGCCCCGCCCAGCTCGTCGACCAACGCAACCGCTGCGCCACTGGATCGGGTGTCGTTCCACAGCAATGCGTCTCGGACGATGTTGCCTGCGGCGTCGAGGCACACCATGCCGTGCTGCTGGGCACCGACCGAGACTGCGGCGACGTCGTCCAACCCGCCCGCCGCCGCGGCGGCGTCCGCGAGCGCAGCCCACCAGGCGGCCGGGTCGACTTCGGTGCCACCAGGGTGCGGTGCCGAACCCGAGCGCACCGTGTCGCCGGTGTCGGCGTCGCAGATCACGACTTTGCACGATTGGGTGGACGAGTCGATTCCCGCGACGAGGGCCACGCCGACCTCCTTCGGTTCTTGGAACGTCCACCATAATCCGACGCACCGGCCGCCAGACGCATCGTGGCAGTCGCGGGTTTGCAACCGACTCCCCCGGGGAACAGATCGCGCATGTTGATCCGACGAATTGCGCGTCCCATGCTGGCCACTACCTTCATCACCCGTGGCGTGGACGCTCTCCGCAGCCCCAAACCAGCCGCCGACGCCGCCCGGCCCACCCTCGAAGGTCTCAGCAAGCTTCCGGATCCGGTCGGGCCCAACGTGCCGACCAACGCCGAGACCGTCGCCAAGGTGACCGCCGGTGTTCAGATTGGAGCAGGCCTGCTGCTCGCCGCGGGCAAGCTGCCCCGGCTGTCGTCGGCGGCACTGGCCGTCAGCGTCGTCCCCGGCAGCCTCGGCAGCCATGCGTTCTGGAACGAGACGGACCCAGCCCGCAAGGCGGCCGAGCGCAAGGCGCTGTTCGCCGACGTCGGCCTGATCGGCGGCCTCATCATCGCCTCGGTCGACACCGAGGGTCGTCCGTCCCTGGGGTGGCGCGGCCGGCGGGCCGCCCGAAAGGTGGGCGAGCGCGTCACCGGCGTCCTGCCCAGCGGGTCGGACACCCCGAACGCCCTGATCGACAGCGAGCTCGTCGACAAGTGGGGCGAGGGCATCCAGTCCGGGCTGCACGTCGGCGCGGAGCGCGGGCGCGAGTTGGCCCACGTTGCCAGCAAGCGTGGTTCCGAACTCGCCGATCTCGCCTACGAGCGTGGGTCCGAGCTCGCCGACGTCGCGCTGGAGCGTGGCACCGAGCTGGCCGACGTGGCGCGCGATCGCGCACCCAAGCTCGCCAAGAAGGCGCGTAAGCGCGGTCTCGAGCTCGCCGAACTCACCCACGACCGCAGTAGCGAATTGGCCGACGTGGCGCAGAAGCGCGGTACCAAGTTGGTCGACGTCGCCCGCGACCGAGCACCGGAACTGGTTGACGCAGCCCGGGATCGCGGCGCGGAGATCGCCGCCCTGGCCCAAGAGCGCAGCAACGAGTTCGCCTCGCTGAGCCGTAAGCAGGCCAAGCAAACTCGCAAGGATCTCAAGCGCGCGCAGAAGGAACTCGAGAAGCGCGTCCGCTAGACCCGCAGACCACGACGGCGGGCGTCACCCAAACTGGGTGACGCCCGCCGTTCGTTGTTCGGCCTCAGATCACCAGATCAAGCAGCAGCACGACGGCGAGACCACTGACCGAGAGCACCGTCTCCATGATCGACCAGGTCTTGATGGTTTGCCCGACGGTGAGTCGGAAGTACTGGTTGACCAACCAGAAGCCGGCGTCGTTCACGTGGGAGAAGAACAGGGAACCCGCGCCGACGGCGAGCACCACCAGGGACACCTCGCCGGTCGGCATGTCGGCGACGAGCGGGACGATGAGCGACGACGCGGTGATCGTGGCGACCGTAGCCGAACCCGTGGCCAGCCGGATCAGCACCGCGATCAGCCAGGCCAGGATGAGCACCGAGATGTTCGCTCCCTCCGCCCAGCGGGCGAGCAGGGTGCCGATGCCGGTGTCGACGAGCACCTGCTTGAAACCGCCACCGGCGGCGACGATCAGGATGATCCCGGCGACCGGCGGGAGTCCGGACTCGATGCACTTGGTGACCTCGCTGCGGTCCATCCCGGCGCCGCGGCCGAGGGTGACCATGCCAACGATGACGGCGATGAGGAGCGCGATCAAGGGGGTGCCGAGGGTGTCGAACACCAAGCGGACCAGGTTGGCCTTGTCGTCGATGAAGATGTCGACCAGTGCCTTGCCCAACATCAGGACGACGGGCAGCAGGACCGAGAACAGTGTGATCGCGAACGACGGCCGGCGCTGGTTCTCGCCCTCGGCGAAGCGGTCTGCGTCGAAGGTGTCGGGCGCGTCGACGACGACCCACTTCCCGGCGAGCTTTCCGAACAGCGGCCCCGCCAGGATGATGGTCGGGATCGCCACCACGACACCGAGGGCAAGGGTGACGCCGAGGTCGGCGTTGAGGAGGCCGACGGCGGTCAGTGGCCCTGGATGCGGTGGGACGAACCCGTGCATCGCCGAAAGGCCTGCCAGGGCCGGGATTCCGACGGTCACCAACGACAGTTGCGAGCGACGCGAGACCAGGTAGATGACCGGTATTAGCAGCACGAGGCCGATCTCGAAGAACATGGGGAGGCCGATGATCGCGCCGACCAAGGCCATCGCCCACGGCAACATTTGTGGTGACGCGTGCCCGACGATGGTGTCGACTATCTCGTCGGCCCCACCGGAATCGGCCAGCAGCTTGGCGAACATCGCGCCAAGCGCGATGAGGATGCCGACGCCAGCCGCGGTTTCACCGAAGCCCTTGGTGAAGGACGCCAGGACGGTGGTGAGGTTCTCCCCCGCCACCATGCCGACCGTCAGCCCACCGAACATCAACGACAGGAAGGGATGAAGCTTGACGATGGTGATCAGCACGACGATGACGCTGATGCCGATGAGGAACGCCAGGACGAGATGCCAACCCGAGGCCACCGGCTCGGTGAGTTTCGGGGCGTCGTCGGCGAGCAGGGTAATTCCGTTGATCATCACAGCTCCCGTTGGGTCAGCGTTACGTATTCGTTCACGATGGAATCGATGTTCTGGTCGACGTTGACGTCGACGCCGTGCTCGTCGGCCGCCAGCGGCTCGAGGGTCTCGAATTGGGACGCGAGCAGCGACGCGGGCATGAAGTGGCCCGGTCGGCTGGCCTGCCTGCGGCCGATCACCTCTGGCGTTCCCGCGAGGTGAAGGAAGTCCACGTCGGGACAGTGCTCCCGAAGTTGGTCGCGGTAGGTGCGTTTGAGCGCCGAGCAGCTCATCACGCCGCCCTCGGCGTGGGCGGCCAGCCATTCCCCGATCGAGTCCAGCCAGGGCCGCCGGTCGTCGTCGTCGAGGGCGTGGCCCGCGGTCATCTTGGCGATGTTGGCCTCGGGGTGGAAGTCGTCCGCGTCGGCGAAGGGCACTCGTAGTCGTTGGGCGAGTGCTGCGCCAACGGTTGACTTGCCGGACCCGGACACACCCATTACGACGATTGGCGCCATGCCAGCCCACCTCCCGATCGGTTGTACCCAGTTGTGCTTGTCGTCACACAGAGTGCCTCAATAGTAAGATCATTACAAGCGTTTGGGCGAAAGATATGTCTTTAAGGCAGTCAGCAAACTTTATGACAAGATGTATCCGTGGCCGGACCCTCAAACGTCAGCGCGCTGCACGACAACGTCTTGACCGGCATCGGCGCCGAGATCGTGTCGGGGACACTTCCTGCCGGTGGGGTAATCAACCTCGAAGGCGTCGGCACCCAGTACGGGGTGTCCCGCAGTGTCGCTCGCGAGGCGGTTCGGGTGCTCGAATCGATGGGCCTGGTCGCATCCCGCCGCCGCGTCGGCATCACCATCCAACCCGCAGAACGATGGAACGTCTTCGACCCACGCGTCATCCGATGGCGGCTCGAATCCGGTGATCGCGCAGCACAACTGGTGTCCCTGTCGGAACTGCGCCGCGGCTTCGAACCCACCGCGGCCGCCCTCGCCGCCCGCCGGGCCGATCCCCACCAGTGCCGCATCATGGCAGCTGCGGTGTCGGACATGGTGATGCACGGCCGGTCCGGGGACCTGGAGTCATACCTGTTGGCGGACAAGGTGTTTCACCAGACGTTGCTCGAGGCCAGCGGCAACGAGATGTTCCGGGCGCTCAACGGCGTCGTCTCCGAGGTGCTGACCGGGCGCACCCACCACGGCATGATGCCCGAGACACCGAACCCGGTCGCGATCGCACTGCACGACGAGGTCGCCCGCGCGATTCGACTTCGCGACGAGGAGACCGCCGAACGCGCCATGCGGGAGATCATCGACGAAGCGGTGGACGACGTCAGTTCGTCCGCAAAGTGAACGCCATCGTCAACCCCGACACCTCGGTGACCTCCACCACCCGGCGGGCCTGAGTCTTCCCTACGGCGACGTCACAACCGGCGGATGCGCCCTTCTCGCCCCTCAGGCCGCCTTCACAGGCCACCGAATCGATGCGCTCCGAGGACTTCTCGGCGACGAGGCGCGCCACCGCCCTCTCGAGCTGCTCGCGGGACAGTGCCGGGGTGAGGTCGTATTGGATTGCGTCAGCGTGGGTTCCGGTGACTGTGACGATCGGCTGAAAGCTGTTGGCCTCGTCGACCACGACGTCGCATCGCTCGGTTCTACCAACCTCGCCGATGAGATCGGATTCGCACACGACGGTCTCGGGTCGGTCACCGGCGGCGGTTAACTTGTCGGAGACGTCCCTCTGCAGAGCCTCCTTCGCGACCGTGGGCGTGACGTCGGAGCCAGTCGCGCCGGCACAGCCGCACGTGACTCCACCCGTCAGCACCACAGCCGCGGCAGCCACCGTGAACCGCATGGCATGCATCCTTCCATCCGAGCGCCGTCATGGTGGTTGACTGCCCAAGTGAGCAGAACTTCGACCACGGCCCGCAGGCTGTTCGACCGCTTCGAACCCGTGCACGCACTGACCTACTTCGCCCCCGAGTCCCGCGATGCTCTCGGGCAGGCCGGCTTTCGCGGGTTCTGGATGGGCTACTTCGGGGCACGGGCGGCGCCGCTAGGCGCAGTCGGCGCGGACCTCGTCACCGCCGTCTTCTACAACTTCGCCCCGGCTCACGTGGCTCGCGCACTGCCCGCCGCATGGGACTTTGCCAGTCCGGTCGACGCGCTCCGAGCGCGGGAGGCGTCTGCCGTCGCCGCGCTTGGTCGCTGCGGGGTCGGCGACGGTACCGAGGTGCGGACCGCGGGCGACCTGCTGGCCAAGGCCGCGGCCGCTGGCCCGCTGGACGGCCGGCCGCTGTTCGCCGCGAACCGAGCGTTGCCGTGGCCGGACGAACCGGCGGCCCGGCTGTGGCACGCCTGCACCCTGCTGCGAGAACACCGTGGCGACACTCACGTCGCGGTACTCGTCGCCAACGGCGTCGGCGGCCGCGACTGCAACGTCCTGCACGCGCTGGCCGATCGGGTGCCTCGCGAGTTCATCATGCGCGGCCGTGAGTACGACGACCACGAATGGCAGGTTTGCCTCGACCGACTCGCCGCCCGCGGACTCGTCGACGACCAAGGCGCGCTGACGGATTCGGGCCGCGAGTTCAAACAGCACCTCGAGGACTCGACCGACCGGTTGTCGCTGTCGGCGTTCGACGCCCTCGACGACGGCGAACTGGAACTGCTGTTTCGCGCGTTGACACCGCTCACCAGGGCGGTGGTTGCCGCGGGCGACATCCCTACCGCCACGCCGATGGGACTGCGACGAGACGACCTCGACGAAGACGGCGCCCAGCTGTCCTAGCGCGGGCCGTACATGATCAGACCGACCCCGAGCAGGCAGACCACCGCGCCCGTGACGTCCCAGCGGTCGGGCCGAAAGCCGTCGGCGACCATGCCCCACAGCAGGGAGCCCGCGATGAAGATGCCGCCGTATGCGGCCAACACGCGCCCGAAGTTCGCGTCGGGCTGGAACGCCGCCACGAACCCGTAGGCGCCGAGCGCCAGCACCCCGGCGCCGGCCCAAAGCCAACCGCGGTGTTCTCGGATGCCCTGCCAGACCAGCCAGGCGCCGCCGATCTCCAGCAGTGCCGCCAAAACGAACAGCACCGCCGACTTGAGCACCGTCACGGCCGGTTGCGGTTCCATTCGAGCCACCCGACGCCGGTGCGGCCGTCGGTCGTGGTCACGGTGGCCCAGGCCCGGGGGAATCTGCTCAACCGGCCGTCGGGCGAGGTCAGCAGCACCGGAGCGTGACCGCGTATCTCGACGGTCGCGGTGAGGTCGCCGGGGGTGAGCTCGAGCGTGGTGCCGACGGGTAACTCGTTGTCGCCGAACGTCTCTCGCGCGACGACGGTTTGCAGCTCGACGACCTCGCCCGAGCGCTGGACGTACCCGGCGGCCATCGGCGGCGCGCCGGGAATCCGGAGGTCCAGTCCGTGGACGTGGGTTCCGTCGTCGAGGTGGAGCGCGCTCCACACCCACTCCATGCTCCACCAGTCCCGCGCCGCCCACGAGTGGTCCCGCTGACCGGGAACGTCGGCGAACTCATACGTTTGTCCCTCTGCCCGAACGGTTCCCGACACCGTGCACGGAATCTCGTAGCGGGTCGACAGGCGGTACTGGTACGGGGTGCCCGCGGTGGTCCACACCAGATCCATCTCCAGGTCGACGGGCCTGCCGGAGACGCCCCTGAGAAGGTCGGCCGGATCGTCGTAGGCCGCTCCCCTGCCGCGCATCGTCACCCGTTGAGATTGCAACGGCTCGGTGACCTCGAGTTCCAGGTCGACGCCGTCGGCGTGCACGCGGGTGTGGTCGGCCGGCAGCGGAGCCTCGAAGTCGAGCACGGCGATGGTGGGCATGTTCGGCCCGCACAGCAGGGCGTTGATCCAGGCATGGCCCTGGTTGGGAATGAGGCCGAGCCGCAACCAGCCGCCGACCTCCTGGCCGGGGTCGACGAAGTCGAAGTACCAGCTCTCGCTCCACAGTGGTTCGTCCGACGGTTCGTGGCGGCCTTCGTCTTCGGCCTTGGGCTGCAACGGTTCCGGATGCGACGGTCGGGGTAGCACCGCCAGTGCGTCGGTGTCGAGGACGTGTTGGCAGTGCCGCGCGATCATCGTCATGAACATCCGGTCGCCGCGCTCGGTGCGCTCGACCAGCATGGGCGACACGATCGACATCATCACCCCGAAGAAGCTCTGCCGTCGCACGCCTTCGCGCACGTCGTCGAGGCTCACCGAGGTGTCGGGTCCGAGCGCGTCGTGGTAGGCGCGCAACAGTGCGTCACCGTGGTCACGGCGCCGATCGGCGGGCAGCGCGCACCCCAGGAAGTAGGCGACGTCGGTCATCGCGGGCCCCCATGTGACGGTCTGCCAGTCGACGACGGTGAGCGGACGGTCGGCACCCTCCTGGCCGAACAGCATGTTGTCCAAGCGGAAGTCGCCGTGCACCAGTCCCTGCGGTCGGCCGGACGCGGCCTCGGCGGCGAGGTACTCGTCGAACCCCGCGACCAGCCGCTCACAGACCTCGCGGTGTTCGGGTGCAACCTCCTCGCGATAGCGGTCGACGAAGCCGGCGTACAGGGCCGCCATCAGCCCCTGGTTGAGCGGTGATTCCCGGTTGAGCCACTGGGCGTCGGCGAGGGCGGCGTTGCCGAGCAGCGGGCCATGCACGCGACCGAGCTGGGTCAGCGCCATCGTCGCCTGCTCGACCGATGCACCGCCGATCTCGTCGCCGACGACGGCAGGCGCGGCGTCGCCGAGCAGCAGGTCGAAGGCGCCCGTCGCGGAGTCGTACGCCGCGTGGTGGCATTCGGAGACGGGTCCGTGCAGCGTCGGCGCGATGTCGGTGTAGAAACGGACTTCCCGCTCGTAGAGACCCATCGCCAGGCCGGTCTGCCTGCTGCTTGGGTCGGCGGCGGCGACCTTGAGCACCACCGAGGCGGGCCCGTCCTGGCCGTCGGCGTACGTCAGCCCGACCCGGTAGCACTCGCTCATCTGCCCGGTGCCGATGCGCTCGACGGTGAAGTCGGTGACCTCCGCGGTCCCGAGGGCGGCGGTCAGCCAGTCGGTGGTGAGGTCGGCGGGGCGTTCGACGAGGGCGTTGGCGAGGAAGGGTTGCACGCCGCCCACGTTAGTCAGTGGCGTCCACCCACGACGCCGTTTTCGCCGGAGAACTTGACGGGCGTCAACTCTGAGCGTGGCAGGCGTCGGACACCGTCGCGGGCACGTCGAGTGACGGGTTGCGGTCGAAGAAGCCGAACGGTTTGAGCCAGAAGGACACTACGTCGACTGGCATCACCGGCCAGTCCTCGGGCCGGGTGATGTGATGGAGGCCGAACACGTACCAGAGCACGACGTCGGTGTTCTCGACGGACCGGTTGGCCTTCGTCCATTGCCCAAGCCCGGTGTCCTCGGCCGACTGGTTGACGAATTCACCTGCGGGCCAACGCTCGTCGGGCGAGTTCGGCGTCACCCAGAGCGTGTGTCCGATGACGTTGGCGCGCTTGAGGACTGGCGAGGCAGTATCGAACATGGCCGGGATCGCCCCGCCGGGCACCAGCTTGTAGGCGGGATGGGTGCCTAGACCGTTGGTCACGTTGGTGTTGACCACCTTCCACGCCCGCTGGGTGTCGAAGTTGAAGTCCTGCATGCCTTCGGTCTCGGTGCGCAGGGGGACGTTGCGCGTGACGAGCGACAGCCCGTACGGATTGTCCGGGCCCATCGGCTCGGCGTAGGACTCCGACATGAAGACGGTGTTGTCGGCGCCGTCGACGTCCATGTCGAGTCGCGCCACCAGAAAGTGTTGGTGGAACGGCGCATACGTGCGCTCGTCGACCAGGGTGCCGTTCGGATTCGGGGCGCCTGCGGCCAGCGGCGTGGTGACCATGATGCCGGTGGCGCGGACCTCGCACTCGATGTTGCCGTCCTGATAGAGGCGCCAGTAGACGAGGTATTCGTAGTTGGCGACCGTCACGTGGAACGAGATGGTCAGGCGCCGGATCCGGCGCACCTCGGCGCCGGCGTCGTGGTCGACGTGCTTCCACAGCACGGCGCCGTCCTCCTCGTGGATGCAGATCGCATTGGTGATCGTGTACGGCGCTCCCGCGCTGTCGTGCATAACGGCGTCGAGGTAGCGGATCTCGCCGAGGCAGTCGCACCCGAGTTCCAGTGAGGTCGTCATGAAGCCAAGGCCCCACTCGCCGATGTCGAAGGCGGTGCGGCGGTAGTGGTCGACCGACGAGTCGCGGTACGGCACGATCATCTCGGCGAACGACATCCGGTGCGCGACCGAACGCTCGCGATCACCGTCGCGGTAGCGCACCGTGTGCAGCGTCATGCCCTCGCGGTAGTTGAATCCGACGCGCAACGACCAGTTCTGCCACTGCAGCAGGTTGCCGTCCAGGGTGAACGACGGGCCATCGGGCTGGGTAATGAGCAGCGGCTTGAGCGGCTCCCGCGTCGACGCCGCGCGGATGCGCTCCGGAACGTGCTTGGGCACGTATTCGCCCATGACGTCCGGGGTTTCGACTCCCCCGTCATCCTCGACTCTCAAGACCTCCATGCTGTTCAGGTCGACGACGCAGTGCAGGCCGCTGACCAGATGGGCGTACGGATTGGCGCCGGGCGCGTCCTTGCGCCACGTGTCCGACCAGCCAAGCCTGCGGTCGCGGAACTCGGCGGGGGCGACCGCGTCGCCGAAGGTCCAGGTGTCCATGAAGACGTTGTCGAGATCGGTGATGCCCCGCTTGGCGAGGGCGGCGATCACGTCGGGGTGCTTGCGCAGAAGCTGGTCGCATTCGACGAACTCGTCGACGGTGAAGTTCGCCTGCACGCCGGGGACGTGATCGAACGACTCGACCCGGTCGGCGCTGAGCGAGACGATGCCCTTGTAGGTGGCATTGGCCGACCGGTCCAAGCAGATTGCCGTCGCGCGGCGAGCTGGCACGTCGCCGCCGTCTTCGAACCGCCGCAGCTCCTCCTTGGAGGGCTCCACCAGCTCGATCGAGGCGAACCGCCACCCCAACCCGGAACCCGACGCCGGGGCGGCCTCCACCTGGTGTTCGCGGCGCAACACCGCAGCGACAGCGCTGAACTCGTCGGATGACAGTGGATCGAGTGGGTGCGTCACCTCACCACTCGACCACGTCGACGGCAGGCACGCGAGAGGATCGCGGGAAACTCGACCTACCTTTCCCCGTCGCGTCGCTCGCCCCGTACCGGCCTCAGCTCGTCGCGAGTGTGAACCCCTCCCACGCCTTTCGCCGGTCGGCGTTGGGGTCGTGTTCGAGACGCGAATGACGGTCGAAGACCATCACCGGGCGCTCGTCGGCGGTGTACCTCGGCCAGCCGTCACCCGGTGCTCCGGTGCGGCTGAACGAGCGCCACCTGGCTTGCACGTCATTCGACACCCGGCGTGCCGAACGACGATCGGCGACCGCAGTCATCAGCGAACCAAACCGGGTGCGGTAGACGTCGAACACCGCGAAGAGTTCCGTGGCGTGTGTGGCTCCGAGGCCCGAGAGGTGAAACGTGCGGGGCGCGTAGTCGTAGCGGTAGACGTAGGTCGGGGCGTGCTGCCCGTGCGCGGCGGCGATCTGCCACGCCGCGGTCCCGAAGGCGAAGTCGCCACCGAGCCGGATGCAAGCACTCGGGCTCGGATAGCCGGGATAGGCCTTGGTGATTCGCTCCCTGAGTTCGACGTCGGAGTCTGCGAGGAGCAACTCGATCGCGGGCTCCGTCGTCGGCAGCAGTTGCAGGAACCGGGTGAACAGCCGGCCCTCGTCGCGGTTGGTGCCCACGATGAGCGGCACCCGGTGGGCAGTGCCGTCGCGCATGGCCTGCAGCGGGTCTTGTGGCAGGAGTTTCGTGCCGTAAGTCGGTCCGACGGGGAAGGCGCCGCGCATCTCCGTCATGCCGAGTCGCATGACGGCATTGAGTGCATCGATCAGCTGGGCGGGCCTGGCGTTCATCACAGTGGCAGCCCCGTGCTCGGGGGTGGCGCCCAACTCGCGGACGAAGTCGTCGGCAAAGGCGGCGGCCACGCTTGACGGCCCAGCCATACCGCTGGCCGGGCTTTCCGAGATGGCTTGCCGGAACAAGCCTTTGGCCTCGGGTACGGCCACCAAGGTCGCGACCGCATGGGCGCCGGCGCTCTCGCCGAAGATGGTCACGTTGTCCGGGTCGCCACCGAATACGGCGGCGTTGTCGCGGACCCACCGCAGGGCCATGACCAGGTCGCGAAGAAAGAGGTTGTCCTCGATGGGGTGCTCGGGCGTCGAAAGGGCCGACAGATCCAGGCATCCCAGCGCACCCAGCCGATAGTTCACCGAGACGTAGACGCAGCCGCGCCGTGCGAGCGAGGCGCCGTCGTAGATCGGGGTGGCCGAGCTGCCGAGGATGTACCCGCCGCCGTGGATGAAGAACATCACGGGCATGGGCTCGTCCGATGGTTTTTCCGGGGCGACGACGTTGAGCGTCAGACAGTCCTCGCTCATCGGCTGGAACTTGCCGAGCCCAAGGAGGGTGTACTTGCGCTCCTGCGGCGCGCAATAGGTGAACCCGTGGCAGTAGCGAACCCCTGGCCACGGCTGGACCGGCTGAGGGGCGCGCAGCCGCAACGGCCCAACGGGCGGGCGGGCATACGGGACGGACCGCCATCGGTGAACCCCGTCGGCGGTGAAACCCTCGATGACTCCACTGTCGACGGTCACGCGAATGGTGCGATCGTGCATGACCCGACGTTAGCGAAGAACCGCGCCGCCGACGTGCCTGACGGGCCAGCCGGATTACGACCGTTACCCTGGTCGACATGCGAATCGCCCTCCTAGTCGCCGTATCTGCGCTGCTAGCGGGCTGTTCCGGCGGTACGGACGGGTCGGCAGGTGGCCCAGGATCCACGTCCGCCGCCGGCACGACGAGCAGCCCTCGCCAACCCACTCCGACGTCGACTCGGCTCACGAAGCCGTCACCGGCACCCACCGCGGCGCCGCAACGGGGCGCTGCGATCGGCGACGTCATCGGGTGGATCGAGGCAGGGACGCCCGCCGACGTCGCCGGCTATCACTCCATGACCCGGGGCGCCGACACCACGGACCTTGGTGACGGCGTCGCATTCACGACCGCAGGTGGTGTGACCAACTGCGTCACCAACCGATATCGCGACGGTGCCTTGGCGTGCCTGGTGAAGCTGACGGATCCGCCGCCGCGCCCGGCCGGCGTCGAGTCGGCATGGAAGGCCAACTGGGTCGACTTCACGGGTACGACCGTCGACGTGGGATCACCGCACGGCGACCCGGGTCCGTTCGGCAACGGCACCGGGGCAGAGCTACCGGCCGGCCAAACCTTGGCGTTCGGCGGCTATCGGTGCCGCGCCGATCCCGCAGGCGTGTTCTGCGTCGACTACGGCCATCGGACCGCGGTCGCGTTGAGTGCCCGTGGGGTCGAGCCGTTCGGTTGTTTGACGACGAAGGCGCCGCCGGCGGACATCGGGCTTCGATTCAGCTGCTGACGGCCTCCGCGTCGAACCCGTCGGTATCCGACGGACCCTTGCGAGCCTTCACCCAATACATCACGAGATCGTCGGGTACGCCGGGCACCTTCGCCGAAAACAATTGCTTGCGAACGCGTTTGACCGTGATGCCCAATGCCTCGAAGTCCTCATCGGAAATCCCCGCCAGTGTCACGTTGGACACGACGAGCCCGCCCCTGGTCGCGCGATCCATCACTCGCGCTGCCACGTTGACGTCGACGCCCAGCCAATCCGATCCGATCCGCTGTGGCCGTCCGGTGTGGATGCCAGCGCGCATCATCGGCGTATAGCCGCCCACTTCAACGGTTTTCACGGCATCCAGGGCCTGCAGTACGGCCCTCACCGCGGTGGCGGGGTCGGCGAAGACCGCCATCGACCCGTCGCCCATCCGCTTGACGATCTGCCCACCGGCCTCCAGGAGCGGCGGTTCCGTCACCTGGGTGACCCGCCGCACCAAGGTGAGGGCGGCGTCGTCCCCGGCGCGCAGCGACCAATCCGAGAACCCGACGAGATCGGTGAACACCAGCGTCACCTCGCGGTTGGCCGGCTGGCCCGACACCCGCTCGGTCAGAGCCTGCCACACCTGCAGTCCAGCAAGGCTGACCTCGCGTGACGCGGCGTGACGGTCCAGGATGCGGTCGGCGGCACGCGCCGCCGCCCGCGGGCCGCCGACACCGGCGACGGACAGCGGATCACCGAAGTCCGGGTCGCCGGGCAGTACTCGACGGGCCCGCCTGACGAACGCGACGAGGCCGTCGTTGTGGTTGGTGCTCCTCAACCAGTGCAGTGCGCCGCCACCGTCGTTGTCGTTGCCGTCGTCGGACCGTTCCTCGAACGATTCGGCATCCACGTCGACCAGACTAGGTGTCCCCCACGTCGGCGGCCGTAGGCCGGTGTGATTCGCACAGGTCACGTCGGCGTGGATGGGCGACACACGATCGGGTAACGAAGGGCCCCTCGCCGCTGGCCAGTCGTGGACAACGCGCGTTGTCACGAATACGTTGGGGTGACGAACCGAGCTCGTACGGCTGTGAGGACGCGATGACCGCGAGACCAACGACGACCGCCGATCCGCTCGGTCCCGACTCACTGACCTGGAAGTACTTCGGCGACCTTCGCACGGGCATGTTGGGCGTCTGGATCGGCGCCATGCAGAACATGTACCCGCAACTGGGCGCGGGCGTCGAGGAGCATTCGGTCTTACTTCGGGAGCCGCTGCAGCGGGTCGCCAGGTCGGTCTACCCGATCATGGGCGTTGTCTACGACGGTGACCGCGCCGCGCAGACCGGCGCCCAGATCAAGGGCTACCACGAGACCATCAAGGGCATCGACGCCGAAGGCCGCCGTTACCACGCGCTGAACCCGGAGACCTTCTACTGGGCGCATGCCACGTTCTTCATGCTCATCATCAAGACGGCCGAGTACTTCTGCGGCGGGCTGACCGACGCCGAGAAGCGTCAACTGTTCGACGAGCACGTCCAGTGGTATCGGATGTACGGCATGAGCATGCGCCCCGTGCCCTCCAGCTGGGAGGACTTCCAGGTCTACTGGGAGACGACGTGCCGCGACGAGCTGGAGATCAACCGGGCGACCCTGGACATCTTCTCGATCCGCATCCCCAAGCCGTGGTTCGTCGCGATGCCGACCCCGGTGTGGGACCAACTGTTCAAACCGATGGTGGCCGGTCAACGGTGGATCGCGGCCGGTCTGTTCGACCCCGAGGTCCGCGAGAAGGCAGGACTGCGGTGGACGCCGGGCGACGAGGTGGTGCTGCGTATGTTCGGCAAACTGGTGGAACTGGCGTTCGTCGCCGTCCCCGACGAAGTCCGTTTGCATCCAAGGGCATTGGCGGCCTACAAGCGTGCATCGGGGCGGTCGCGGGCCGACGCGCCACTGGTCGAGGCGCCGGCCTTCATGGGTCCCCCACGTGACCGCCGAGGCCTTCCGGTGCACTATGTCCCTGGTGGGTCACATGCCGCAGCGTTGATCGAACGTGCCGGGTCCCTGATGCACACAACGTTCTCCCTCGCAGGCCTGCGCCCAGCGCGTGGTCGGCACAAGCCGGAAAGGGCTGCCTGAACACATGCTCGAATGGTCAGACGTAGACGTCGCCGTGCGCGACGCGGTCCGAGAGTTCGTCGACCGGGAGGTCCGCCCGCACGTCGACGATCTTGAGAGCGGCGACATGGCGCCCTACCCGGTCATCCGAAAGCTGTTCTCCACCTTCGGTATCGACACGATGGCCAAGGAGTCGCTGGAGAAGCGACTGGCCTCGATGCGCGAGAGCGGGGGTACCTCCTCCGGCGGCGGGTCGTCGGGAGGCATGTTCGGCGGCGGCGGTGCGCAGGCCGGCATGGGTTTCGTGTTGATCAGCGAATTGTGCCGCGTCAGCATGGGTTTGGTGACCGGTGTGGGCGTCAGCCTCGGCCTGACCGTCCCGACGATCGCGTCGCGCGGCACCCTGGCGCAGCAGGAACGCTGGCTACCCGAACTCGTCACCTACGAGAAGATCGGCGCCTGGGCGATCACCGAGCCGGACTCGGGCTCCGACGCCTTCGGTGGCATGAAGTCCTACGTCGTGCGCGACGGGGACGGGTACGTCCTCAACGGGCAGAAGACGTTCATCACCAACGGTCCCGACGCCGACGTGACGGTCGTGTACGCCAAGCTGGACGAGAAGGACGGCGCCGACAAGCGCGACCGCAAGGTGCTGACGTTCGTGCTCGACAAGGGGATGGACGGCTTCGTTCAGTCGAAGCCGTTCCGCAAGATGGGCATTCACAGCTCGCGGACCGGTGAGTTGTTCTTCGACAACGTGCGCCTGGGCCGCGATCGGCTGCTTGGCGAGACGGAGCACAACGACAAGGGCGACGGTCGCGACAGCGCCCGCTCCAACTTCTCGGCCGAACGCATCGGCGTCGCCGCCATGGCGCTCGGCGTGATCGAGGAATGTCTGCGGCTCTGCGTCGACTACGCGAAGTCACGCACGCTGTGGGGCCAGGAGATCGGCCAGTTCCAACTGATCCGACTCAAGTTGGCGAGTATGGAGGTGGCCCGAATCAACGTGCGCAACATGCTCTTCCGGGTCATCGAAGCCGCCCAGACGGGTACGCAGATCTCGCTGCCCGAGGCCTCGGCGATGAAGTGGTACTGCTCGCAGGCGGCGACCGACGTCGCCATGGAGGCCGTTCAGGTCTTCGGCGGCAACGGCTACATGACCGAGTACCGGGTCGAGCAATTGGCCCGCGACGCCAAGTCGCTGATGATCTACGCGGGGAGCAACGAAGTCCAGATCACCCACGTGGCTCGCGGGCTGCTCAGCGGGTAGCCCGCGAGCTTTGGTACAGGCAGATCGCAGCTGCCGCAGCGACGTTGAGGCTCTCGGCACTGCCCGCCATCGGGATGCGCACGCGGAGGTCGGCAAGGGCGGCCACGTCGTCGGACAGCCCGTGCGCCTCGGGGCCGAACAGCCATGCCGTCGGCACCGACAGGTCGACGTCGTCGAGGGACGTCTCGCCGTCCAGCGTGGTGGCGAGGACCCGGAGCCCGGCGGCCCTCAGGGCGTCCACCAGCTCGGCGGTGTCCGGCATCTCCAGCACCGGCACTCCGAAGATGCTGCCGGCCGAGGCCCGCAGGCACTTCGCGTTGTAGGGGTCGACTCCCTCGCCGGCGAGCACGAGGGCGTCGGCCCCCATTGCGTCGGCCAGCCGGATCAGCGTGCCCGCGTTGCCGGGATCGGCGGTGTCGACGGCGACGGCCACCAGTCGGGGCGCCGACAGCACGTCGGTCGGCGACGCCTCGGGCATCCGGCAGACCGCCACGAGCCCTACGGGAGTGACGGTGTCCGACAACGCCTTCGCGGCGCGTTCGGTGATCAGCTGAACCGGGACGTCGGCCAGCAGATCACCGAACCGCTCGGCAGCCACCTCGGTGACGAAGACCTCGTCTACGAGACCACGCCGCAACGCGGACTCGACGAGGTTGGCACCTTCGGCGAGAAAGCGTGCGGCGTGGCGGCGTCCAATCGGACGCTGCAGCTTGATCGCCGCAGCTACCCGATTGGACTTCTCGGTAAGCAGTGTCAGGCGGCTTCGCCCGACGGCGCGTTGACGTCTTCCGGCAGGGCTGCCTTGGCGACCTCGACCAGTGCGGTGAACGCGGCCTCGTCGCTGATCGCGATGTCGGACAGGTTCTTGCGGTCGACCTCGACGCCGGCGAGCTTCAAGCCCTGGATCAACCGGTTGTAGGTGATTCCGTTGGCGCGGGCCGCGGCGTTGATGCGCGTGATCCACAGCTTGCGGAAGTCGCCCTTGCGAGCCTTGCGGTCACGGTAGGCGTAGGTCAACGAGTGGAGCTGCTGCTCCTTGGCCTTGCGGTAGAGCCGCGACCGCTGGCCGCGGTAGCCCTTCGAAGCCTTGAGTACGGTACGCCGCTTCTTGTGGGCGTTTAGTGCGCGCTTGACGCGTGCCATGGGGTGTTCCTATCTCGAGCGGGTCAGGTTGGGGCCTAGAAAGACGTGTCAGGTCAGCCGTTGAGCAGCTTGTTGATGCGCTTGGCGTCGTTCTTCGCCACCACGGTGCGGCCGTCGAGCCTGCGGGTGCGCTTGGTCGCCTTGTGCTCGAGCAGGTGTCGGCGACCTGCCTTCTGGCGCACGATCTTTCCGGTGCCGGTCTTCCGGAAGCGCTTGGAGGCGCCGCTGTGGGTCTTGGCCTTGGGCATGGAGTCCTCGGTTCTAGTGGTGGATCAGGTCGTGGATGGAGCAGCAGGTGGTGCGTCACTCGGCGGTGCCGCAACCGGCTCGGCGGGAGCAGGGGCCGCGCGCTGCGCCTGGGGTGCAGCGGCGTCGTGTGCCGCGCGTGCCTTGGTCTTGGCGCCGCGGTGAGGAGCCAGCACCATCGTCATGTTGCGACCGTCCTGCTTGGCGGACGTCTCGACGAAGCCGTAGTCGGCCACGTCGGCGCCGAGCCGTTGCAAGAGGCGGTAGCCGAGTTCGGGCCGCGACTGCTCGCGTCCGCGGAACATGATGGTCACCTTGACCTTCGACCCTGCCTCCAGGAAGCGGACGACGTGACCCTTCTTGGTCTCGTAGTCGTGGTCGTCGATCTTGGGTCGCAGCTTCTGTTCCTTGACGACGGTCTGCTGCTGGTTCTTGCGAGACTCGCGCTCCTTGAGTGCCGTCTCGTACTTGAACTTGCCGTAGTCCATGATCTTGCAGACTGGCGGCTTCGCAGCCGGAGCAACTTCGACGAGGTCGAGATCGGCATCCGCGGCGACGCGGAGTGCATCTTCGATGCGCACGATGCCTACCTGCTCACCGTTCGGTCCGATTAGACGGACTTCAGGTACACGTATGCGCTCGTTGATGCGGGTCTCAGTGCTGATGGGGCCTCCTATGTAGTCTTCGAGGAGTCCACACCATCAGCCATCCGCCCATACAGAGCGAAAAGGCCCTGTACATGACAGGGCCCGATGCCGACCGATCACGACTTGCGTCGCCTGTGCGCATGCACAGAACATCCACCTCTCGGTGGGTGTGACCGGACCGTTGTACCTGGAAGGTCAACGGTGGGAGCGGGACTCCACTTGCTGTCCTGGCGTAGGCCGGGACGGTCGCACGTGCCAGTCTAACAGGCATGACCGAGGTTCCTGAACTCCCCGAAGACACCGCCGCGTTGACGGCCGAGCCGTCCGTCCGCGAGCTCGCCGAAATACCCGCCGTCGAGGTGATAACCAGGGCCGCGGTGATGATGATGAGCGCCGCCGCCGAGAAGCTGGGTCTGTCGGAGGACGACCCCGACGAATCACCGCATCGCGACCTGGACGAGGCGCGCAGGTTGATCACGGCGCTGGCGGGGCTGGTGAAGGCGTCGGCGGAGTACCTCGGCCCGCACGCCGGGCCGGTTCGCGACGGACTCAAGCAATTGCAGTTGGCATTTCGCGAGTCCTCCGCGTTCCCCGACGAGCCTGGCCAGGGTCCGGGAGAAATGTTCACCGGCCCCGTCTGGTAGCCACTGCCAACCATTTCGCGGGCAGAGCGAATATTGTCGCGGCCTATGACGCTGACTAGCTCGAAGCAGCATCGAACGTCGACGTTCCGATGGGTGCCCGCCGCCGCGGGATGGCTCGTCGGCATCATTGCCACGCTGTCGTTGATCGCCAGCATCTCGCCGTTCGTGCGATGGGCGATCAAGGTGCCGCGCGAGTGGGTCAACGACTACATCTTCAACTTCCCCGACACCAGCTTCGCGTGGGCGTTCGTCCTCGCCCTGCTGGCCGCGGCGTTGGCGGCCCGCAAGAGCGTCGCCTGGTGGATCCTGGTGCTCTACATGGTCGCCGCGGTCGGCTGGAACGTCGGAGACCTATCCACGGGCCCCGAGTCGGTGATGGAGGACATCGGCGAGGTGATCGGCCTCGTGTTCCACGTCGCCGCGATCGCCTTCCTGGTGCTGGCCCGCAAGGAGTTCTGGGCAAGGGTGCGGCGCGGTGCGCTGATCAAGGCCGCGGCCACGTTGGCGGCCGGGATGGCGATCGGCATCCTCGTCGGCTGGGGCTTGCTGGAGATGTTCCCCGGTTCCCTGGAGCGCGACGAGCGGCTGACCTACGCGGCCAACCGCGTCGTCGTGTTCGCGGGCGTGGACGCCGACGCCTTCGACGGCCACCACCCCCACGTCTTCGTCAACGCCCTGCTCGGTCTGTTCGGAGCGGTGGCGCTCATGGTGGCCGCCGTCGTCCTGTTCCAGTCGCAGCGCGCCGAGAACGCGCTCACCGGAGAGGACGAGTCCGCGATCCGCGGGATGCTCGAACTCTGGGGCAAGAACGACTCGCTCGGGTACTTCGCCACCCGTCGCGACAAGTCGGTGGTGTTCGCCCCCAACGGGCGCGCCGCGATCACCTACCGCGTCGAGGTCGGCGTGTGTCTGGCCAGTGGCGACCCCCTCGGAGATCCCCGATCCTGGCCAGCCGCGATCGGCGCCTGGCTGACGCTGTGCCAGTCCTACGGGTGGGCGCCCGGTGTGATGGGTGCGAGCGCCGCTGCCGCCCAAGCCTTTCGAGAAGCCGGCCTCAACGCCCTCGAACTCGGCGACGAGGCGATTCTGTACCCGGACAGGTTCAAGCTGTCCGGCTCCGACATGAAGCCCGTCCGGCAGGCGGTCACCAGGGCCCGGCGGGCGGGTCTGACCGTGCAGATTCGCCGCCACCGCGACCTGACTCCCGAGGAGATGGCCGCCGTCATCAAGCGGGCCGACGACTGGCGTGACACCGAGACCGAGCGCGGATTCTCGATGGCGCTTGGTCGCCTGGGTGATCCGGCCGACGGCGACTGCATGCTGGTCGAGGCGGTTACCGAGCAGGACGAGGTAGTCGCCATGCTGTCGCTGGTGCCGTGGGGCACCAATGGCGCGTCGCTCGACCTGATGCGGCGCTCCCCCCAGTCCCCCAACGGCACCAATGAGCTGATGGTCAGCGAGCTGTGCCTGCAGGGCGCCGACATCGGCATCACCCGCATCTCGCTGAACTTCGCCATGTTCCGTTCGGCGTTCGAGGAGGGTGCCCAACTCGGTGCGGGGCCGGTGGCCCGGTTGTGGCGGGCTCTGCTGGTCTTCTTCTCCCGCTGGTGGCAGCTCGAGACCCTGTACCGGTCGAACATGAAGTACATGCCCGAATGGGTGCCTCGCTTCGCGTGCTACGAGGACGCCCGCCTGATTCCACGGGTCGGTGTCGCATCGGTCATCGCCGAGGGCTTCCTGGTGCTGCCGTTCAGTCGTCGAGCCGAACAACACACGGGTCAACACATTTCGGCGCCGGAGACGCTGGTGCTCTCGGGCAGGCTGCATCCCGACGGCAGCGCCCCCGACACCTCCGGGCTTGGACTCGAGGGGCCTGCCGAGGATCCCGTCCACCGACTTCCTGAGCAGGTCCGCGTCCGGATGGCCAAGTTGAAGGCGTTGCAGGACAAGGGCGTCGACGCCTACCCCGTCGGTGTGGCGCCCAGCCACACCGTCGCGCTGGCACTCCAGACCGCCGGCGAGACCGTGACGGTGTCGGGCCGGGTGCTCCGCATCCGGGACTACGGTTCGGTGTTGTTCGCCGACCTGCGCGACTGGTCGGCCGAAGTGCAACTGCTGTTCGACAACTCGCGCTTGAGCGAGGGCAGTACCGCCGACTTCACCAAGGCCATCGACCTTGGCGACCTCGTCGAGGTGACCGGGACGATGGGGGCCAGCAAGTCCGGCACCCCGTCACTGCTCGTCGACGGATGGCGGCTGATCGGCAAGTGCCTACGCCCCCTGCCGGACAAGTGGAAGGGCCTCACCGATCAGGAGGCGCGGGTGCGCACCCGGTACGTCGACCTGGCCATCAACACCGAGTCCCGCGACCTCATCCGGGCCAGAAGCAACGTCCTGCACGCGATTCGAGAGACGTTGTTCGCCAAGGACTTCCTCGAAGTCGAGACGCCGATCCTGCAGCAGATCCACGGCGGCGCGAACGCGCGCCCGTTCGTCACGCACATCAACGCCTACGACCTTGCGCTGTACCTGCGGATCGCACCCGAGCTCTACCTCAAGCGGCTCTGCGTGGGCGGGGTGGAGCGGGTCTTCGAGCTGGGCCGCGCGTTCCGCAACGAAGGCGTCGACTTCAGTCACAACCCCGAGTTCACCCTCCTGGAGGCCTACCAGGCCCACGCCGACTACAACGTGTGGATCGACGGCTGCCGCGAGCTGATCCAGAACGCCGCACTCGCGGCGAACGGTGCCCACGTCGTCATGCGACCGCGGGAGGACGGGACGCTCGAGCCAGTCGACGTCTCCGGCGAGTGGGCCGTCAAGACCGTGCACGGCGCCGTGTCAGAGGCGCTCGGGGAACACGTGGCGCCCGACACCGACCTGGCGACGTTGCGGCGCTACGCCGATGCCGCACGGATTCCGTACCAGACCCACTGGGACGAAGGCGCCGTCGTGCTGGAGATGTACGAGCACCTCGTCGAAGACCGCACCGAGGCTCCGACGTTCTACAAGGACTTCCCGACGTCGGTCTCGCCGCTGACCCGCCCGCACCGCAGCCTGCCCGGGGTGGCGGAACGGTGGGACCTGGTGGCCTGGGGCGTCGAGCTGGGCACCGCCTACAGCGAGCTGACCGACCCCGTCGAGCAACGCCGCCGACTGCAGGAGCAGTCGTTGCTTGCCGCAGGCGGTGACCCGGAGGCGATGGAGCTGGACGAGGACTTCCTTCAGGCCATGGAGTACGCGATGCCACCGACCGGTGGCCTGGGGATGGGCGTGGACCGCGTCGTCATGCTGATCACCGGACGCAGCATCCGCGAGACGCTGCCCTTCCCGTTGGCCAAGCCCCGCTAAGGGTTCACAGCCAACCGTCAGCTACTCCGTCCACGATGACGTCGTGACATCGTGGTTGGCGGCCGGAGACTTTCGGCAACAGCACCTCTCGTTGATGCACGGCTGGTTGCCGCTGGTGATCCAAGCCGTCACCGTGGCGGTAGTCGTGGCCGCGGTCGGCTGGCGCAACCGGCGGTGGCGTCTGGTGTGGCTGCCCGCGGCGGTGGCCGTCGGCGTCGGCATGGCCGCCTCGACCTACTGGTTCATCTCATCACAGGGCATGTCGGACGACCCAGCTCCGAACTTGCTGTGGGTTTGGATCGTCGTCACTGGGTTTGCCGCGGTGGTGCTCGTCGCCGGTTGGCGCAACGCCGGCTGGTGGCGACGCACGGCGTCGGCCGCCGGACTGCCGCTGTGCGCGTTGTGCGCGGCACTGGCCCTCAATCTCTGGGTCGGCTACTTCCCCACCGTCCAGACCGCCTTCAATCAGCTCACGGAGGGACCGCTTCCCGACCAGACCGATCAGGCGACGGTCGTGGCGATGCAGACCAAGCACGAGATGCCGGCCAAGGGCGTCGTCGTCCCGGTGAACATCGCGTCGTCGGCCTCGGGTTTCAAGCACCGCGGTGAACTGGTGTACCTGCCGCCCGCCTGGTTCGCGACCAACCCGGCACCGCACCTGCCCACGCTGATGATGATCGGGGGCGAGTTCAACACTCCCGGTGACTGGCTGCGGGCCGGCAATGCTATCAAGACGGTCGACGACTTCGCGGCGGCCAACGGGGGCAACGCCCCGGTCCTGGTGTTCGTCGACACCGGTGGCGCGTTCAACAACGACACCGAATGCGTCAACGGCCCGCGCGGCAACTCGGCAGACCACCTCACCAAGGACGTGGTGCCGTTCATGGAGGCGAACTACGGCGTGAGCACCAACCGGGCCAACTGGGGTCTGGTCGGCTGGTCGATGGGCGGCACCTGCGCCGTCGACCTGGCCACCATGCACCCCGACATGTTCAGCACGTTCGAGGACATCGCGGGCGACCTGGCCCCCAACTCCGGCAACAAGCAGCAGACCGTCGACCGGTTGTTCGGCGGCAACGCCGCCGCCTACGCCGCGTTCGACCCGACGGCCGTCATCACCAAACATGGCCCTTATCAAGGGCTGTCGGGGTGGTTCGACGTCAACGGGGCGGCTCCGTCGCCAGGACCAACAGTCGTCGATGCGGTCAACGCCAACGGCACCGGCCTCGGCGGCAAGGACGCCGCGGTGCACCTCAGCGATCAAGCGGCGGCGGCCAACTCGCTGTGTGCGCTCGGTGCCGCCAACGAAATCACCTGCTCGGTGGTAATGCAGCCGGGGAAGCACGATTGGCCGTTCGCCGACCACGCTTTCGCCGAGGCGCTGCCCTGGCTGGCCGGCCAGGTCCGCACGCCGGGGGTGCCAAGGCTGGGCCTACCCGGCGCATCCCCGGCGGCGTCGCACCTTCAGTAGTCGGATTCGGCGGCGACGATCTCGGCGAGGAACGCGTCGGGGCCGGGCTGGGCCAGGCGGGCCCTTGCGAAGTCCCGGATGCGGTTACGCATGGCCGCCGCCTCCGCGGTGTCGGGGCGCCAGGGTCCGACGGTCACAGTCGTCGTCGACCACCCGTGGTCCCAGGCCTGCATCTCGGTGAGCTCGTCGCCGTCGGAGTTCACCAACGGCAGTGCGGCCGTCCCGTTGCGGTCGAGTACGCCGGTGGCACTGACGGCTCCGGCTTGAAGCCGTACCGGGACGCCCGCGGCCGACGCGCCGCCGGTCAGCGCGACCCGCACCGCGGCGAACACCGACGTGTCGGCGGCTTCCACTGACCAGTCGACGGTGTGCTCCGCGGCGTCGAACGTCCGCGGCGGCACGGCGAGCCAGTCCACCGACGCGACGCCGCCGGCGATGGCACCCCGGGTTCGTTCGCCGTCCCGTCCCGCCGCCAACGCGTAGTCCTCACGTCGGCCGGCAGTCGCATGGGTTGGCGCCGAGGCAAGCTCGTCGGCCCACACGCCCGAATCGTCTGCCAGGTCGGCGCAGGCCCTCACCACCTCGACGACGCGGGGGTCGCCGCCAAGCTCGAGGGCGCTCAGCGCGGCGCGGTGCGGCGTGAGCAGCCCCTCGACGTCGGAGTCCAGCGTGTCCTCGGTGAAGAACTCCTGCGCCGAGCTGACCAGCAGGGCCAGCTCCCCGTCGACCAGCGCCGGGTCGAGGCGCACGATTCCGTCGCGGCTGCTCTCGGGCCACCACCTTCGCAGCCAGTATCCGATCGCGAGGCGCCGCAGCGGTGCCAGTGCGTCGGGCAGCAGGTCGACATCGGCCGGTTCCGCTCCCGACACGAGGGCCGCGTGGCTTTCCGGACCCACGACCCGCCAGAGCCAGTCGGCGGCGGCGACGTCGGTCACCGTGATGCGGGGGGTTGCCACGCCGTGCGGATCGTCCACCGTCCACTCCAGCACCGCGCCGCTGACTTCGAGCACTGCCACCGCCGGTACTTCGGCGACGGCCGGGCCGCCGGTCCATCCGCCCGTCCTGGCCTCGAGCTTCACGGGGCCACCTCGTATTCCTGAAGTTCCAGCATGGACTTGATGCGTTGCCGATGATCGAGGTTGACCGAGCGCGCCACGCCCTCGAGCAGCGAGCGCAGGTCGTCGACGTCTTCGCAGGATTCCTGCCAGACGTCGCGGCCGTGAAGGCGTGCCCACAGCCTCCTGAGGTAGGGCTTCGCGAAGTCGGCGAGGTCGTCGATCACCTGGCGCTGGCGGGGATGGATCGGGCCGCCGTCGACCAGATAGCGGCGGGCGTGCAGCACGTAGGCCTCCTTGCGCAACCGCGCCTGGATGTCGCCAGACAGGTCGTACCGGGTGGCGGAGTCAGTGCTGAGCGGGGCAAGGTCGACGGCGACCTCGATGCCTGCGACGAGTGCCGCCTGCTTGTCTTCGGCAAGCAAACCCCATGGCGCGCAAGCTCTGTCGACTTCCTCGGCGCACAGCATCGGGATGTCCGGCAGTTCGTCGCGATCCAACGCGCGGCGCAGTGTCGCCCTGACCCTGTCGACGACGCTGCGATTCAGCGGCGGGGCGCCGTCGGCGCCCTCCATGACAGGTGGCGGTGGTTGCGGGGCAACGGAACTGAGGCCGACGTCCACGATGGACCACGGTAGTTCGGTGTCGGTGCGAGCTCTCGCGCCGAAGTTGTAGGGCGTCGCGTCCGCGACGAGCGCGGACCACACCCGTTGTCGCGCGGCCTCGGCATTGTGGCTCGTCGCGTCGCCGAGAACCGTGGTGAGACCGGACAGGAACGGTCCGGCGATGGTGCTACCTGGCCGAACGTCGCGCCAGCTGAACTCCAGCTGACGGCTCAGCTGCGTGACCACCGCGTCGTCGACGTAGCGGTTCAGCACCTCGACGCCCGTCCGGTCGCGGTCGTCATGAACGCCACGGAGCACCGTTTCAGCGGTCTCGCGGTCATCGGGTAGAGGTGCACCCTTGGTCACCGCGAGCTCGAAGCAGACCGGGAAGTACAGTTCCTGAGCGTTGCCGGCGGTGATGCGCAGCCGTCGTCGCTCCAGCTTCAAGATCGCGAACCACGATGCCGCCCAACGCAGTTGCGGTGCCACGTCCAAAATCAGCGCCCGCATCGCCGCGCCCGTCTCCGCCGGCACCACCGGAGCCGAGAACTGAGGATTGGCGCGCAAGCGCAGCACCAACGGATCCAGGATGCGCTTGATGGTGCGCCGCAGCGGGGCCCCGTCGGTGCCGCTGAGCACCTCGACACCCGGTCCGATGGCGCGCCATGCCCCGTCGATCACCGAGCGTCGGGGCAGCACCAGCACCTCCCTGGTGGTGACGTCGGCAGCCGTGGTCATGTGGAGAGGATAGGCGCACGCTCGAAAAACGCGGCGAAAAGAAGTTGGGATCGGTAGCCGGCGCGCACCAAGAGGCTGACGTCATGTCCAACGCCTTGCTTGCCGCCGCCGTGTTCCTGCTCGCCTGCACCATCGGTGCCCTCCTCTGGATACCCCTGTCCCGTGCGCTGAGCGAGCCGGTCGTGCCCAACCGGGCCCTGCGACCCACCGAGGTCGGCATCGGCACCGTTCGCGCCGTTGACGAGCACGTCACCCTGGACGTCGAATGCGTCACCGGTCAGCACTTCGTCGGCAGCCTTCGGCAGGATGCGGACGGCGCGTCACTGGGTCAGCTGCAACCGGGTGTGCTGTTGTTGGTGACCTTCGACCCGGCTGAGCGCGAACACCTTTCGCTCGCCGACGACATGGTCGCGGTGCGGACCGCGTTCGACCAGATGCTGGTCCGCAAGGGCCTGGTTGCACCCGCCCAGATGGATCTGATCAGGTACGGCGTGAAGTCGCGTGGGACCGTCACCGCGATGAGGAGCACCGGGATTGCGCGTGAGGACTACCGGGAGGTCGAGGTCGACCTGATGGTCCGCCGAGCCAAGGGCGGCCAGTTTCCGGCCAGGGAGACGACGCTGATACCCGCCTCGGCGCTGGGCAACGTGGCCCCGGGATGCATGGTCGACGTCTACTACCGCAGCGGCGACGAATCGTCGGTGGCCGTGTCGGTTCCACCCGCCTAGAAGTTCACCGCGCGCCGTCCACGGCGAAGGTGGCCAACGCCGCCCAGTACAGCGGATTGGCGGCCGTTTCCCCGGAACGCCAGCGCCGCAGACACTCCCGCTGCCACTCGTTCACCGCGTGACCCGCCCGGTCGGTCCCGTGGGCGGCGTCGACCGCCACGATCAACTCGCCCATCGGATCGGTCTCCCCGCCGGTGAACCGCCGATAACCCGCCGTCGTCGGCAGAGACCACAGCGTGGCCGTGACCAGCTGTGCCCCGCACAGGACCATCGCCGCGACCAGTCCGGTCGCTTCGTCGAACCGATAGTCCCCGCCGGACGCGCACGCGATGAGGGCCACCCGAGGCGGGATCGGCATCCGCCGCGACATGATCGCCGCGGCGGTCAACGGATGCTCTTCCGCCAGGTGCAGGGACGCTTGATCCGCCCGCCCCGACCGGTCCTCGGCGGCGCTGGCATGACCGACGTAGAGCAAGCGGCCTGGCACCTCGGCCAGCATCGCGGCCAGCCAGTCCCTGTCGGCGTCGGTGCGGCGGAACAGTTCGGTCGGTGTGGAGACCGCGGGCAGGAGGCGCTGAGCGGCCAGGTCGTCCGCGAAGTGTCGCGCCAGGAGGGTGTCCGGTGCCGGGCGACCGAGCACCGAGCCCAGTGCCGAGTCGGGACGCTGCCCGGGAACACGCGGATCGAGAATCACCAGGGGCCTCCGATCCCGGCGGTCCACCCACGTGGTGCGCGGCCGTGGGGCGTTGACGATGTTCGGCGGAATGGCCATCAACAGGTCGACGAGTTCTACCAGGCGCCGACCCTCGTCGACGGGAACCGCGAGCGAACCCCATGGCACGCGCCCCAATCGAGCGCTCGGCGAGATGAACAGCACCGCGCCGGGTGCAGTGCCGAGCAGCAGGTTCCATGCCTGCTCCGACAGCAGCGTCGACCCGAGTCGCGTGGCGAGCGCCGCTTCGGTGTCGGTAGCGGCGAACGGTCCGGTCGTCAGTGCCCGTTCCAGCGCGTCGGTCAGTGACTCCCCCGGTGTCGGCTCCGGCAGGGCTGCGGCGAGGTCGTCGAGCCCGTCGCGGACCTGGGCGGATTGGATCACCCAGGTCACCGTGCGCGACGGATCCCCCACGATCCGGAGACTGGCGTAGGTGGCCACCCCGACGTCGGCGAACCGCAGGATTAAGGTCGTTTCCGCTATGGCCATGTCTCCCAGACGGATTCGGCTGCGGTGACGCATTGGCCGTAGCGTTCGAACGCCAGCAGTCGGTAGTGGTCGAGCACGGGTCCGGTAAGGGGATCCATCCGCAGCGGCGGCAGCGGACCGAGCCGGGTGAGCCCGGTGCCGTCGGTGATCGGCGGGCCAGCGGCCACCAGTGCGAGCTCGTCGACGTCGGTGATCGGGGCGGCAGCCGTGGACACGCTCGACCACTCAACCGCCGCGGCGTCGGACACCTCGGCGCTGAACGTGCCACGCGCACTGTGGTATTCGACCAGCTGGCTGACCAGGTCGGTGTTCTCCCACTCCAGCGCGACGGCAAACGCGCCAGCCAGCAGCGGCGCCGACACGCACGTGGCCCATTGCGCTCTTGCCTCGGCGTCGGCGACCGAGTATCGGACCGAGTCGACGGCGAGCGACGCAGGCACCTTGAGTTCCGCGGCGCGCTCGAGCTTCTGCATGGCCGCACGGTGTTGGTCGGTGCCCGGTTCTGCCCTGGTCGTCCCGGCGCCGGCCTGGTACCTCGCTTCGGCGGTCTCCCAGTCGTCGTCCGGGCGGCCGGCGCCGTCGAGGCCGAGATCGGCCAGCGCCTCGGCGCGCCAGATGTTGCCGAGGTGGTCGTCGAGGCGGGCATACGCCAGCCAGCTGCTACGAGGCGAGGAGTCGAGACAGGCCCGCGCCTGGGTCACCATCTCGACCGCCTCGGCATACCGGCCGCGGAAGATGGCGATCCAGCTGCGTTGCAACAAGATTCGATGAATGTGCAAGGGCTTTCCGAGCTCGCGCCAGTGCCGCTCGGAGTGCTCCCAGCATTCGTCGGCGACCTTGAGCCCGCCCGCCGACAACCTGGTCAGGCCGAAGAACAGCCAGCACCTGGACACGTCGTTGGCCCTGGCGTAGTTGGCGATCACGGGATACGCCTCGTACATCCGGGCCTCGGTGCTGACTCGGTCGCCGGCCGACCAGCTCGCCGCACCGCGCTCCAATCGCGCTCGCGCCGTGGCCAGTTCCCACCCGCGCGCCGCGGCCCGGGCCTCGACCCGACGCAACCAGGGTTCGGCGTCGTCGAGACGACCGGTCTCGATGCAGAATCTGGCGTACCCGATGCCGCCGAGCACGCGCAAATTGTCGGCCGATTCACCGCTTTCCGTCGACGACTCCAGGTGTCGTATCACCTTGTCCCACAACGGTACCGATCGCACGTGGAGATCGTCGTCGCACAACCCCTCGGCGCAGACGATCCGTGCGTAGGTCAGCAAATAGGCGTGTTCGGTTGCCAGGTCGGCGAATTCGTCGTCGCCGTCGTCGAGCGCGGCGAGCGCGACAGCTGCCCCCTCGTGGTCGCCGATCGCCGCGGCGAGCCCGGTCTCGAGAAAGCCGGCCCGGCGCCCGTATCGACGAATCAGATGACGCATCTCGATGGTCGTGAAGATCGACTTCTCGACCACGTCCGCGGTGGCCGTACCAGCCAGGATCGACGCGTAGACGGCCAGGCACGCCCGGATGCGCAGCGCGCCTTCGCGGACACCGTCGTATGCCGTCCTGACCAGGTAGAGCTCACCGAGCTGGGCGAGCGTCTCCATCATCCAGTCGTCGCGGTCGGCCTCTTCGATCCGGGGCATCAAGGACAGCAACAGTTCCTTGGCTGCCGTCTCGTCGCTGGCGAGGGCGAGGTGGCGCGCCCGCTCCAGCTCTCCGGGGATCGACACCGGTGCATCATAAGTCGCGGCGGAGCCGATGAGTGGAAGTCGGAAGTGGCGAAAGCGGCGGACGTGCGATGCACGTCCGCCGCCTCCCCCGGGGCGACCTGTCAGTTGCAGGTCACCTTGATCTCGAACTTCTTCGTGATCATCCCCGCCATCGGGTTCTTCATGTCGGCGCCCTGCGCCTCACCGGTGATCGTGTAGGTGCTGCCGTCGACGGCGACCTCCGCCGAGCCGCTCTTCATGCCGCCCATCTGGGCGACCGCGAGCGCACTGCCGTCGACGACCAAGCCGAGAGACTCGACGGCGGGAGGCGTCGCGTCCGACATCACGACCGCCACGCCCTGCTGGCCGCCGACCGCGCCGCTGGCGACGTTGATCTTGCCGCCGGCCTTGACGCAGGTGACGGTGCTGGTGTCGAGGCCGGCGAGATCCTGGCCCTCGACCTTGACCTCGGTGTTGCCGCTGGTGCTGACCTGGGTGCTGCTGCCACTCGCGGCGGGTGAGCTCGAGCCGGGCGTCGTGCCCTTGTCGTCAGAGCAGCCGACCAAGACCAATGCCGCTGCCGCGATGCCGATGCCCGCCGTCACGATGTTCTTCATGGGTGTTTCCCTTCAAGTCCGCAACGCCGGGGATGGCGTCGTCGTGAGATGAGTACACGAGGGCCGAAGCGCTACCGATCCCAACAATTGCGGGGCGGTGCTGGAGACCGGATATGTCAGACCCCTCTCCTAGAATGTTGGTATGTCCTCGGCGACAACGTCTTTGAGCTCCAAGGAGCGCCTTGACGTGTTGTTCGGCGAGATGGAGGAACTTGCGGGGCAGCGCAATGCGATCGACAGCCGGTTGGTGGAGATCGCCGCGGAGATCGAGGGTGACGGGATTTGGGGTGCGACTGGCTGCCGGTCGGTGCCGGCGTTGGTGGCGTGGAAGCTGGGCATCTCTCCGCACAATGCGGAGACGATCGTGACCGCGGCGCGGCGGCTGGAGGAGTTTCCGCGGTGTGCGGCGATGATGCGGGATGGTCAGCTGTCGTTGGATCAGGTGGCTGTCATTGCCGAGCGGGCCGGGGCGGGGTCTGACGCGCATTACGCGCAGTTGGCGTCGGTGGCGACGGTGACCCAGTTGCGGTCCGCGATCAAGTTGGAGCCCCGCCCGAAGCCTGACCGCAAGCCCGAGCCGGAGCGGTCGGTCCGCAAGACCGTCGGGGAGACGCACACCACCTACCGGATCACGCTGCCAAAGCTGGAGGCCGCGAAATTCGATGCCGCGCTGGATTCGCATCGCGACGGGTTGGTCGCGGCGTGGAAACGCGACCACGCCGGCGATACCGATATCGAATCCGATATCGAAAGCGGCGGCGCCCGGCACGGCGAGAATCCCGAGGGTCCCTCGGTGCAGGTGCCGCCGTTCCCCAACACCGCGGATGCGTTGATGAGTCTGGTGGAGGCCGGGTGGGACAGTGACGTGGCGCGGCGCCCGCATGGGCAGCACACCACCGTGGTCGTCCATCTGGATGTCGAGAACCGCAACGCCGCCCTGCATCTGGGGTCGTTCCTGTCCGACGAGGATCGCCGGTACCTGATGTGTGAGGCGGACTGCGAGGTCTGGTTGGAACGCCACGGCCAGGTCATCGGGTCTGGTCGGGCGACCCGGCAGATCAGCCGCCGCCTGCGCCGCGCGCTCGAGCACCGCGACCGCTGCTGTGTCGTCCCCGGGTGCGGGGCGACCCGCGGTCTGCATGCCCATCACATCCGGCATTGGGAGGACGGCGGGCCCACCGAGCTCGACAACTTGGTGTTGTTGTGTCCGTTTCACCACCGCCTTCACCACAGCGGGGGCATCACCATCACCGGCCCGGCTCACAACCTGGTCGTGACCGACGCCGACGGCAAAACCCTCAACCCGGGATCACTGGCCCGACCCCCGACCCAACCTCGACCATCGGTGAAGCCATGCCGCGGCCCCTTGGGGGAACGCGCCGAATGGTGGTGGTACACACCATTCGAGCCGTTTGGAAGCCAAAATGGTTGAGGTTGTAATGCCGCCTGTCCGCTACATTTGTGCTTGCGATTGAGGGAGACGGCTAACGTATGCCAGCAGACTTTGGCGGCGCTGGGAATCTAATTGGACTTGGTGCAGGTCTACTTGCGGCGTTCGCTACCGTAATCGTCGCTATAGTCAATTCACGGAATTCTCGGCGTGATGAAAGAGATAACCTACAGCGAGATATTGATCTGGTAAAGCAGCTGCAGAAGGACACACGGGCAAAAAGGGTGCTGGAATGGCATATAACTGCCCAAATAATTAACAATGCAATAAATTACCAATTCAAGCGTCAGAAGCGCATTGTCTTTTTTCTGTTTCTGGCTACCGAAACACTGCTCGTAGCTGCCCTGGTCACAAGCGCTGCGAAAACGGGAACGAATCTCGCCGATGGCCTACCCGACTTGCTATTGGTGCTCGGACCGTTGACGGCCTGCATATATGTATGCCTGGAAGCTCTAGTTACCAAGCGCGTCAGGGCCGCTCGCAAGGCGTTCCGCCTTGGCGGGGGCCGCCTTACCAAGCCCGAATTGAAGCCATCAAAGCCTCGGCGGAGGAGTCGACGACTTAAAGCAGCGTGGCGAGCGCTGACCTCCGACCCTATTCACGGCGACCCGCCTGAAAACGCCCCGACTCCCGGCGACCGGACCGAAAACGATCCTACTCTTAGTGACCCCAACGGAAACGGCCTGGACGATGGTGACGACCCAAAGCCCCACAACGATCAAGGGACCCGCACTGCTCGCGACTGAACGCACGTCGGCGATCAGATCGCGGTCGCGAAAGTGATTGGTGGACTGGTAAATTTTGGCGACTTCAACCCAGTCCTTTCCTGGCGGCCTCCCCCATGCCACTCGATTCTCTTGCCGCGATAGCCGAGCCCGCCGATACGCAAACTGTCTCCGAGTGGGTGGGCGAGAATGAGTACAGCGCTGGGGGCCGACACATGCGGGCGGTTCACCGAACGACTGCGGGGGTCACCCGCGCCCGAACGGTCACGACTCTGGCGATGTAGATAGCGCCGCGCACATGGTTGGTGGATCTCGACCTCAATCACGTTTGGTCTGCAAACTCTCCCAAGCGCCATCGCCAAGCTAGGCCCACCCTCCCCAACGCAAACCCAGCGGTACGGTGGCACCGTGGGAGACCCCGAGGAGATCGTCGACGCAGAGATCGTGCCCGACCCGCCCGCCGAGACGCCAACGCCAACGCCAACGCCAACTCTGGAGGAAACCGGCTACACCCAGGGCGGCGTGCCGACCTTCGAGTCGGTCCGAGAGAAGATCGAAACCCGGTACGGAACCTCCGTAGGATCCTCCGAACTCGCGTCGGAGACCCCAGAGGGGCGTGAAGTCGAGGAACAGTACGAGGCCCGGCAGCGTGCCGCCCACGAGCGCCTCGAGCAGATCAGGGCGTCGATGCGGAACGAGCCGGATCGGACCTGACGCGGTGCGTTCCTTCACCGTCGAGGAGCGTCGGACCCGGCTGGCTCGGCGACACTTCCTGGCCGAGTCCACCGACCTATCGGTCGCTCAAGTCGCAAACTCGTTCGTCGGTCTGCACGCCACCGACCCGGCCACGCCGTACCTCTCACTGTGGGCGCGCCGCACCGACTTCCGCGTCGCCGATCTCGACTTGTCGCTGTACGTCGACCGCGCGGTGGTCAAGCACCTCGCCATGAGGCGCACGCTTTGGGTGTTCGACACCGCCGACCTGCCGGCCGTGCAGGCCGCGGCGAGCAATCGCGTCGCAGCAACCGAGCGCAGGAAGCTGATCGCCGACGTCGTCAAAGCCGGGATCGCCGTCGACGGCGAGGCGTGGTTGGCGGACGCGTCGGCGGCGGTCACCGCCCATCTCGCCGAACACGGTCACGCCACCGCCCGCGAGCTTCGCGCCGCACTTCCTCAGCTGGCAGGCGACTACGACCCCGCCCCCGGCAAGAGCTGGGGTGGGTCCGGTCCGATCTCCCCACGGGTGCTCACGGTGATGGGTGTCGAGGGGCATCTGGTGCGCGGCCCGAACGAGGGCGGCTGGACGACGTCGCGTCCAAAGTGGACCTCCGCCGCGCGGTGGGTCGGCGCGGTCGAGCAGCGTGAGCCCGACGCCGCGCGGGCAGCTCTGATCGGGACCTGGCTGAGGGCGTTCGGGCCGGGGACGGTCGAGGACGTCAAGTGGTTCTTCGGTCAGACCCTCGGCTGGACGCGCGACGGCCTGCGTGACGTCGGTGCCGTGCAGGTCGACATGGACGGCGTTCCCGGCTGGGCGCTGGCCGACGACCTCGAGTCGGAGCCGCCCTGCGACCGGTGGTGTGCGCTGCTGCCCGGCCTCGACGTCACGACGATGGGTTGGCAGCAGCGAGATTGGTATCTCGGACCACACAAGGCGCAGGTGTTCGACCGCAACGGCAACGGTGGGCCGACGGCGTGGTGCGACGGCCGGATCGTCGGCTGCTGGACGCAGGACGCCGACGGCCGAGTCGCCGTTCACCTCGTCGAGAACGTCGATGCCGCGGCATCGACGGCCTTGGCGCACAAGGCAGACGAGCTCACCGAGTGGCTCCACGGGGTACGGATCGCCGCGCGGTTCCCGTCGCCCCTGTCGAAGTCGTCGGCTAAGCGCTGACCTTGCGCCGCTTCTTCACGGGTGCCCGTGCCGGTGCCGGCAACAACTCGGCGAGGAACTGACCGGTGTAGCTTTCCGCGACCGCGGCCACGTCCTCCGGGGTGCCCTCGGCGACGACCGTGCCGCCACCGCCGCCACCCTCGGGGCCCATGTCGACGATCCAGTCCGAGGTCTTGATGACGTCGAGGTTGTGCTCGATGACGATGACGGTGTTGCCCTTGTCGACCAGACCGTTGATCACCTTGAGCAGCTTGCGGATGTCCTCGAAGTGCAGGCCCGTGGTCGGTTCGTCGAGCACGTAGACGGTGCGACCCGTCGACCGCTTCTGCAGTTCGGCCGCCAGTTTCACACGCTGCGCCTCACCGCCGGACAGCGTCGGCGCGGGCTGACCCAGCCGCACGTAACCCAAGCCGACGTCGACCAGGGTCTTCAGGTAGCGGTAGATCG
>Ga0247732_10000048_pt1 | contig 83061 bp, 79 predicted proteins | sample UWRJL163409C2_FD_180940 | JGI IMG/M metagenome (GOLD analysis project Ga0247732, IMG submission 180940) | Plant litter microbial communities from Arlington Agricultural Research Station in Wisconsin, United States - UWRJ-L163-409C-2 | ecosystem: Environmental > Terrestrial > Plant litter >... | reverse complement strand
CTGCGACGCGGGGTCTCGCGGCCGGTGCGGGCGCGTGCGGCGCTCGCGCCGACATCCGTTCTGACCAGCTGGTTCGCGGGGCTGTCGAGCGCGCGCGGCGCCTTGTAGGTTTTACGCCAGCGACACACGCGGAAACGCGCGGGAAACGTTCGCGACGAATAATTACGAAAAGGCAAGTTCTTCCCACGGAGGTAAGGCATGACCGTAATACGCGCAGCAATCACCCAGACCACGTGGACCGGCGACAAGGAGTCCATGCTCGCCAAGCACGAGCAGTTCGCGCGGGACGCTGCCGCACAGGGGGCCCAGGTCATCTGCTTCCAGGAGCTGTTCTACGGCCCGTACTTCGGAATCACCGAGGACAAGAAGTACTACGCCTACGCGGAGCAGGCCGACGGCCCGATCGTGCAGCGCTTCGCGGCCCTCGCCAGGGAGCTGAACCTGGTGATGATCCTGCCCATCTACGAGGAGGACATCACCGGCGTGTACTACAACACGGCGGTGATCGTCGAGGCCGACGGCACGATCCTCGGCAAGTACCGCAAGCACCACCTCCCGCACCTCGACCGCTTCTGGGAGAAGTTCTACTTCCGCCCTGGCAACCTCGGCTACCCGGTGTTCCACACCTCCGTCGGCAGCATCGGCCTGTACATCTGCTACGACCGCCACTTCCCGGAGGGCTGGCGCGAGCTCGGGCTGAACGGCGCGCACATGGTGTTCAACCCGAACGCCACCAAGCCCGGCCTCTCGAACCGCCTGTGGGAGGTCGAGGGTCCGGCAGCCGCCGTGGCCAACGGCTACTTCGTGCTGCAGCCCAACCGCGTCGGGCGCGAGGACAACGAGTACGGCGACCTCGCCGTCGATTTCTACGGCACCAGCCAGGTGATCGACCCGCGCGGCGAATTCGTGGGGGAGCGCGGCTCGGGCAGCCAGGAGGAGGTGCTCATCCGCGACCTCGAGCTCGACATGGTGCGCGAGATGCGCGACGACTGGCAGTTCTACCGCGACCGCCGGCCGGACTCCTACACGGCGATCGCGAAGCCGTAGGCGCGGGCGATGAGGACCCTCATCAAGAACGGCCTGGTCGTCAACGCGACGGGCACCGGCATGGCCGACGTGCTGATCGACGGGGAGACGATCGCCGCCGTGCTCTCGCCAGGGTCGACGCTGCTCGGCTTCGAGCTCGAGTCGAACGTCGACCGGGTGGTCGACGCCGCGGGCAAGTACGTGATCCCGGGCGGCATCGACGCCCACACCCACATGCAGATGCCCTTCGGCGGCACGGAGGCCTCCGACACCTTCGAGACCGGCACCCGGGCGGCCGCGCACGGCGGCACCACCTCCATCGTCGACTTCGTGGTGCAGTACGCCGGCGAGAACGTGCTCGAGCAGTACGCCGCATGGCACGAGAAGGCCGCGGGCAACTGCGCCATCGACTACGGCTTCCACCAGATCCTCTCCGACGTGCAGGACTCCTCGCTGGTCGCGATGGACGAGCTCGTCGACGAGGGGGTCACCAGCTTCAAGATGTTCATGGCCTACAAGGGGGTGTTCCTCTCCGACGACGGCCAGATCGTGAAGGCCATGCAGAAGGGCGCGTCCAACGGCGCGCTGATGATGATGCACGCGGAGAACGGCAGCGTGATCGACCTGCTCGTGGAGCAGGCGGTACGGGCCGGCAACACCTCGCCGTACTTCCACGGGCTCACCCGCCCCTGGCAGGCGGAGGAGGAGGCCACCCACCGCGCGATCATGCTGGCGAACCTCACCGGGGCCCCGCTCTACGTGGTGCACGTCTCGGCCAAGCAGGCGGTGGAGCAGATAGCCACCGCCCGCGACAACGGCCAGAACGTGTTCGGGGAGACCTGCCCGCAGTACCTCTACCTGTCGCTGGAGGACAACCTCGGCGCCACCAGCGAGGAGTGGGGGAGCTTCGAGGGTGCCAAGTGGGTGTGCTCCACGCCGCTGCGCTCGAAGGCCGAGGGGCACCAGCACCACATGTGGCAGGCGCTTCGCACCAACGACATCCAGATGGTCTCCACTGACCACTGCCCGTTCTGCATGAAGGGGCAGAAGGACATGGGGCTCGCCGACTTCTCCAAGATCCCGAACGGCATCGGCTCGGTGGAGCACCGCATGGACCTGATGTACCAGGGCGTCGTCGACGGCCGGATCTCGCTGTCGCGCTGGGTGGAGCTCACCTCCACCACGCCGGCGCGCATGTTCGGCATGTACGGCACGAAGGGCGTGATCCAGCCGGGAGCGGACGGCGACATCGTCGTCTACGACCCGAACGGGCACACCTCGATCGGCGTAGGGGTCGATGCCGAAGGCTCGCCGACCGGCCGCACGCACCACATGAACATGGACTATTCGGCCTGGGAGGGCTACGAGATCGACGGCCACGTCGACACCGTGATCTCCCGCGGCAGGGTCGTGGTCGACGACGACGTGTACCTCGGCAGCAAGGGCGACGGGAAGTACATCAAGCGCGGTCTCAGCCAGTACCTGATCTAGAGAAAGAGCACCATGGACTTCGGAGCAGTACTGCAGACCAACCCGCCGGCCTCCCGCACGGTGGCGCTCGCGAAGCTCGCCGAGCAGCACGGATTCAGCCACGTCTGGACCTTCGACTCGCACCTGCTCTGGCAGGAGCCCTATGTGATCTACAGCCAGATCCTGGCCGAGACGCGGCGCGTGATCGTGGGGCCGATGGTCACCAACCCGGCCACGCGCGACTGGACGGTCACCGCCTCCACCTACGCCACCCTCAACGAGATGTACGGCAACCGCACGATCTGCGGCATCGGCCGCGGCGACTCGGCGGTGCGCGTCACCAACGGCAAGCCGACCACCCTGCGCGACCTGCGCGAGTCGATCCACGTGATCCGCGAACTCGCCAACTCGCGACCGGTCGAGTACAACGGCGCCACGCTGCAGTTCCCGTGGAGCGTCGGCTCCACCCTCGACGTCTGGGTGGCGGCCTACGGCCCGCTCGCCCTCAAGGCGGCTGGCGAGGTGGGCGACGGCTTCATCCTGCAGATGGCCGACCTCGACGTGGCCGAGTGGATGATCCGCACCGTGCGCGACGCCGCCGCGAACGCCGGGCGCGACCCGATGGCGGTGAAGTTCTGCGTGGCCGCCCCGATGTACATCGGCACCGACTGGCAGCACATGCGCGACCAGAACCGCTGGTTCGGGGGGATGGTCGGCAACCACGTGGCCGACATCGTCGCCAAGTACGGGGAGGGATCGGCCGTGCCCGCGGCGCTCACCGACTACATCACGGGGCGCGAGGGCTACGACTACAACGAGCACGGGCGAGCGGGCAACACGCACGCCGACTTCGTGCCAGACGAGATCGTCGACCGCTTCTGCCTGCTCGGCACCGCCGAGCAGCACATCGAGAAGCTGAAGGCCCTGAAGGCGATCGGCGTCGACCAGTTCGCCGGCTACCTCCAGCACGACAACAAGGAGGAGACCCTCCGCGTCTACGGCGAGACGGTCATCCCGGCGATGCGCGCGCACATCACGGCGAAGGCCTGAGCCGTGCGGCGCATCCGCCCCCTGCTCCTCGGAGCGCTCGCGGTTGTGCTCGTCGCTGTGGTCTGGGAGCTGTACAAGCTCCTCGGCCCGGCGGACGGCTGGGTGGGGGGAGCGGATGCCGCGGTGCGCGGCTCGGGGCTCCGCCTGCTTCCGCGCACCAGCGACCTGGCCATGCCGCACGTCTGGGAGATGTTCGCCCGGCTCGGCGACCCGATAACCGGCGCGGTCGGCGCGCAGCCGCTCTGGCTGGCTGTGGCGCTCGCCGCGCTGTTCAGCCTCGCCGTCGCCGCCGTCGGGCTGGCGATCGCCCTGGTCGTCGGATTCGCCCTCGCGCTGCTGATGCAGCGCTTCCGCATCGCCGAGTCGGCGGTGCTGCCGCTGGTGATCCTCAGCCAGACCGTGCCGCTGATCGCGCTCGCCCCGCTGGTGAAGGGCTGGGGCAACCGGCTCGAGTTCGGCGCCTTCGAGTGGGAGAACTGGATGTCTGTGGCGGTGATCGCCTCGTACCTCGCGTTCTTCCCGATCGCGGTGGGCGCCCTGCGCGGGCTGCAGTCGCCCGACACCATCCACACCGAGCTGATGCGCTCCTACGCCGCGAGCCGCTGGCGCACGCTGCTGCACCTGAGGCTGCCCGCCAGCGTGCCCTACCTGCTCCCGGCGCTCCGGCTGGGGGCGGCGAACGCGGTCGTCGGCACCGTCGTGGCCGAGGTGTCGATCGGGCTGCCCGGCGGGATCGGGCGCATGATCCTCGAGTTCGCGAACTTCGCATCCAGTGACCCGGCCAAGCCGTGGGCACCCATCTTCGGCGCGATCGTGCTCGGCCTGGTGGCCGCCGGTCTCGTCGCCCTACTCGGGCTGGCCTTCGGCCGGTACCGTCGCGCGGAGGTGCACGCATGAACGCAGCAGTGGAGGTCGAGAACGTCGACCGCGTCTTCACCACGAGGGGAGGGGCGGTGACCGCGCTCAGCGGCGTGAGCCTCAGCGTCGCGCCGGGGGAGTTCGTCTCCCTGATCGGCCCCTCCGGCTGCGGCAAGAGCACGCTGCTGCGGCTCGTCGCCGACCTCGACGAGCCGACGGCGGGGTCGATCAGCGTCTTCGGCAAGACCGCCAGGCGGGCGCGGCTTGACCAGGAGTACGGCATCGCCTTCCAGCAGGCCGGTCTCCTGCCCTGGCGCACCGTGGCCGCGAACATCGAGCTGCCGCTGGAGCTGCACGGCGTCGGGAAGGCGGCGCGCGCGCGGCGGGCCGCCGAGCTCGTCGCGCTCGTCGGCCTCGGCGACTTCGCCGACCGCTTCCCCGACCAGCTCTCCGGTGGCATGCAGCAGCGGGTCGCCATCGCCCGCGCGATCGCCGAGCAGCCCCGCCTGCTGCTGATGGACGAGCCCTTCGGCGCCCTCGACGAGATGACCCGCGAGCACATGCAGCTCGAGCTGACCCGCATCACTGCCGAGACCGGCGCGGCCGTGGTCTTCGTCACGCACTCGATCCCGGAGGCCGTGTTCCTCTCCGACCGCGTGGTGGTGATGTCGCCGCGCCCCGGGCGCATCCGCGACATCGTCGACGTGCGCCTCGGCGCCGCGGCCGACCGCGGCGAGGACCTGCGCGAGGACGCGGGCTTCTTCGCGGCGGTCACCCGGGTGCGCGAGGCGCTGCACGGGGCGGATGCGCCCGGCGTGGGGGTCGACCTGCGATGACCGCAGCGGCCTCCGCCCTCGTCACCCGGGTTCTGCCGCCCGTGGCGCTCTTCGCCGCGCTGCTGCTGGTCTGGCAGCTGGCCGTCGTGATCGGCGACATCCCCGCCTTCTTCCTGCCGAGCCCGCTCGCCATCGGCGGCGAGTTCGGCGAGCTGCTGCCGAGCATCGCGGCCGCCAGCCTGGTCACCGGCACCAACGCCCTGGTCGGCCTGGTGGTCGGCTCGCTGCTCGGGGTCGCCGCGGCGGTGGTCGCCGCCTTCGTGCGCGTGCTCGACGAGATGTTCGCCCCGCTGATCGCGGCGGTCGCGGTCGTGCCGATCGTGGCGCTCGCCCCGGTTCTCTACACGATGTTCGGCGCGAGCCTCGAGATCGCGCGGGTGATCGTGGCCGCGATCGCCGTGTTCGTGCCGGTCTTCATCAACAGCCTGCGGGGCCTGCGCCAGGTGCGCCCGGTGCAGCGCGACCTGATGCGCGCCTACGCGGCGAGCGGATGGCAGACCGCGCGCACGGTGACGATTCCGAGCGCCCTCCCGTTCATGTTCACCGGCCTGCGCATCGCGTCCTCGCTGGCCGTCATCTCCGCGATCGTCGCCGAGTACTTCGGCGGCCCGCGCTCGGGCATCGGCTCCCTTATCACCTCCGCGGCATCCGGGAGCAACTACGCCCGCGCCTGGGCCTTCGTGGTCGGGGCGATCATCGTGGGCCTCGTCTTCTTCACCGCCACCCTCGCCATCGAGAGATTCTTCACGCGCCACGTGCGCGCGAGGTAGCACCGCACCACACTCCCCACCCACGGCAATCCAGGAGGCACCAGTTGACACACGGCAAACGGTTCACATTCGGCGTCGCAGCGGCAGCGGCGGTCGGCGCACTCGCCCTCTCCGGCTGCGGCACGGGCACCGACGGCGGCGACGACACGGCGAGCGGCTCCGGCCTCACCCCGGTGACGCTGCAGCTGCAGTGGCTCACGCAGGCGCAGTTCGCGGGCTACTACGCGGCGGTCGCCGAGGGCTACTACGAAGACGAGGGGCTCGACGTGGAGATCGTGCAGGGCGGCGGCGACATCGTCCCACAGGACGCCCTCGCGGCCGGCGACGTCGACTACGCGATCTCCTGGGTGCCGAAGGTGCTCGGCTCGATCGAGAACGGCGCGAACATCACCAACGTCGCCCAGATCTTCGAGCGCTCGGCCACCCTGCAGGTGTCGTTCGCCGACCAGGACATCACCTCGGCCGCCGACCTCGGAGGCAAGACCATCGGCAGCTGGGGCTACGGCAACGAGTGGGAGCTGTACGCCGGCCTCAACAAGGCGGGGGTGACCGACGACGTCACGGTGGTCTCGCAGAACTTCGACATGAACGCCCTGCTCTCCGGCGACATCGACGCGGCGCAGGCGATGACCTACAACGAGTACGCCCAGCTGCTCGAGACCGTCGACCCGGAGACTGGCGAGCTGTATACGGCCGACGACTTCACCGTCATCGACTGGAACGAGGAGGGCACCTCCATGCTCCAGGACGCCATCTGGGCGGATGCGGGCCGTCTCGAGGACGACGCCGACTACGCCGACACCACGGTGAAGTTCATCAAGGCCTCGATCAAGGGTTGGGCGTTCGCCCGCGACGACGCCCAGGGCGCGGCCGACATCGTGACCGAGGCGGGCTCCACGCTCGGCCTCTCGCACCAGCTCTGGATGACCAACGAGGTGAATCGGCTGATCTGGCCGTCCACCACCGGCGGCGTCGGCACGATCGACACGGCGGCGTGGGACGCCACGGTGGCGATGGCCCTGGAGACCAGCAACGAGACCGGCGCGACGATCATCAGCGAGGAGCCGCCGGCATCCGCGTACAGCAACGAGTACGTCGAGAAGGCGCTGGCCGAGCTGGAGGAGGAGGGCGTCGACGTCATCGGTGCCGACTACGCGCCGCTGACCGTGGAACTGAAGGAGGGCGGCGAGTAGGCCCGTCCCGGACCGAGCGGTGCCCCGCCGGAGCGTGTCCGCGACACGCTCCGGCGGCATCCGCTCGATAGGGCGTAAGATCGACGGCTGTGTCGAACTTCACCCCCACCCCGTTCACCGTTGAGGTGTACGACCTCATGCACCGCCCAGGCGAGATGCGCGAGCGCGACCTCGACATCACCGTGCCCGAGTCCTTCGGCAATGCCCTGATCGGCATTCCCGAGGGCGCGAACATGCACCTGGATGTGCGCCTCGAAGGCCTCCACGACGGCATTCTCGTGTCGGCAGACGTCACCACGATCGCCACCGGCGAGTGCGGCCGATGCCTCGATGCGATCGAACTGCCGGTCGAAGTCGAAATCCAAGAGCTTTTCGCGTACTCTGTTGACGAAGCTTTTGACTACACGGTTGTCGAGGACCATATTGACCTCGAGCCGTCCGTCAGGGATGCGGTAGTGCTGTCACTGCCGTTTCAACCGGTATGTCGTCCGGATTGCCCAGGACTCGACCCGGAGACGGGCGAAAGACTGGCCGACTTTCCAGACAGGGAACCCAAGGTAGTAACAGATCCGCGATGGTCTGCGCTTGCCGGGTTCCAGTCATCCGAATCAGATGTTGCAGGCGCAGCGGCAGGCGATGCCGACCGCGCCGAGAGAGAGAAGAGAAGCTAATGGCTGTACCGAAGCGCAAGATGTCGCGCGCGAGCACTCGTATGCGCCGCGCGCAGTGGAAGGCGACCGCCCCCACCCTGGTCAAGACCGTCGAGAACGGCAAGACCACCTACAGCCTCCCGCACCGCGCGAAGGTCGTCGAGGACTCGACCGGCAACCCGCTGTACATGGAGTACAAGGGCCGCAAGGTCGCGGACGTATAGTCCACTTGAACTACTGCGAGTCGGCTCGTGACTGGATCTCCTGAGGCCAGCCGGGCCGATTTGTCGTCCCTGCTGGGAATCGACATCGGCCCCGACCTGCTCGAGCTCGCTCTGACACACCGCTCCTTCGCGTATGAGAACGGGGGAGTGGCGAACAACGAGCGCCTCGAGTTCCTCGGCGATTCGATTTTGGGTCAGGCCGTCACCGTGATGCTCTTCACCGAGCACCCCGACCTCGACGAGGGCGAGCTGGCCAAGCGCCGGGCGAGCCTGGTGTCGACCGTGGCGCTGGCGGAGGTGGCCCGGTTCATCGGGCTCGGTCAGTTCCTGCGCGTCGGCCGCGGCGAGGAGCTGACCGGCGGACGCGACAAGTCCTCCATGCTGGCCGACACCGTCGAGGCGATCATCGGCGCCGCCTACCTCTCCCGCGGAGGGGACGAGGCGACCGCCCTGGTGCACCGCCTCATCGCGCCGCTGCTCGCCGACCCGGAACGCTTCGGCGCCACCATGGACCCGAAGACGAGCCTGCAGGAGCTCTCGGCCCGCCGCGGACTGGGCGCCCCGAGCTACGTGATCCTCGACAGCGGCCCCGACCACCTCAAGCGATTCCACGCCACCGTCGTCGTCGGCGGCGAGGACGTCGCCACGGGCACCGGATCGAGCAAGAAGCAGGCCGAGGTCGCCGCCGCGCTCGAGGCCTGGACGCGGCTGAGCTCCCCTCCCGCCTAGTGCCCGAGCTGCCCGAGGTCGAGGTGGTGCGCGCCGGCCTCGAGCCGGCGGTCACCGGCGCCACCGTGGCATCCGTCACCGTCTTCGACGAGCGGTCGCTGCGCCGGCACGACGGCCCGGGCGAGGACTTCGTCGACCGCCTCGCCGGCCGCGGCATCCTCTCGGCAGAGCGGCGGGGCAAGTTCCTCTGGCTGCCGCTCGGCCCCTCCGCCTCCGCGGCCGCGCCCGAGGCGCTCGTGGTGCACCTCGGCATGAGCGGCCAGGTGCTGCTGCGCGACCGGGTCACCGACGACCGGCTCACGCGCATCCGCCTCGACATCGACCACCCGCAGCACGGCCCGCTGCGCCTCAACTTCGTCGACCAGCGCATCTTCGGCTCGATGGCGGTGGACACGATGCTGGCCACGGCGGATGTGCCAGGCGGGCGGGTGCCCAGCCAGGTCGCGCACATCGCGCGGGACCCGCTGGACCCGGCCTTCGACGACCGGCGCTTCCTCGCCCGGCTCGCCGCGCGCAACACCGGCGTCAAGCGCGCCCTGCTCGACCAGACCCTGCTCAGCGGGGTCGGCAACATCTACGCCGACGAGGCGCTCTGGGCCGCCCGCGTTCACTACGACCAGCCGACCTCGTCGCTCAGCCGCGCCAGGGCGAAGCTGCTGCTCGCCGAGGTGCGCCTCGTGCTGGCCAAGGCGCTCGGCGAGGGCGGCACCAGCTTCGACGCGCAGTACGTGAACGTGAACGGGGCGAGCGGCTACTTCTCGCACTCCCTCAACGCCTACGGGCAGCAGGGCAGGCCGTGCCCGCGCTGCGGGCGACCGATCGTCCGCGAGTCGTTCATGAACCGCGGCTCGCACTTCTGCCCCTTCTGCCAGCGGGTGCGCCCGAATCGCGCGCGTCCATAGTGAGCATATGTATGCTTCAACGAGGAGCATGCGACGGCACGGGGAGGCGACGATGATCGCGATCGACTCAGGCGAGATGAACCGTCTGCGCCAGCGGCTCCGCGAAGCCGCGGACGGCATAGACGACGCGTCGCCGAGGATGCCGGGGGCCGGCGCGTTCGGCCCGGCGATCCTCGCCGAAGCGGCCGCGTCGTTCGAATCGGCCATGCGTCGCGAGACCCGGATGCTCCAGGAGCGCTGGCTGGCCCTCGAATCCGGCGTGGAAGGCACAATGGGCGACATGGACGAGGTCGAGACGGCGGTAATGCTCGTCGTTGAGGGACTGACGGGGCGGCTGCAGTGAGCCACGCTCCCGAGCTGCTGCGACAGGGCGCCCAGCGGCGTGGCCTCGGGTTCTCGCTGGGCTTTATCGGATCGACCGTGCGCACCACTGCGGCGGGCGGCGGGCTCGCCGTGCGTCTCGGCATCGCGAGCGCCCGCGGTCGTGCCACCGTCGAGCTTGCACCCGGAGAATCCGCCCCGTTGCCGGGCGGCGGATCGGTGCGGGTCATCGACATCTTCGTCAGCCCGGACGGCTCCGAGACAGCCGCGGCGATCGAGGTCGTCGACGGTGCAGAGGTAACCGGATGAGCCGCGGGAGGACAGTGGCTGTAATCGGCGTCGGTGTGGTCGCCGTTGCCGCAGCAGTGCTGGCAGTGGTGTTCGGCGTCGTCGGGGTGGGTCGGACCATCACGGCGGGAACGCAGCCGACGGTGTGCGGCACCACGCTCGGTGTGACATCCGCCGACGACAGCGTGCGCTTCCCCGGTGTCTCCGACAATCAGTACGCCGTCGGCGAGCGTGTGCGACTGTCTCCGCTCTGCGTGGTCGAGGTCGTTGGGATCGACGCCGCTCCGGCGGTATCGGACGACGAAGACGGCGCCGGTGCACGCGTTCAGATCAGGTGGCGGCTGTGGTGACCGGGCTCGGCGATCCCGGTGCCGTTGGAACCGCAGCGGATGATCTGCGCCGTGCGTCCGCCAGCGCGGAACGAGCCGACGCCATCGTGCGCGGCATCAAGCCGGAGGTGTGGCGCGGGGCCGCGGCGGAGGCGTTCGGCACAGCGGCGACCGCCACACTGCCCCGCACACGGAACCTCGCCGATTCGCTGCTCGCGGCGTCGGGCACTCTCACCCGCTATGCGGCGGTGCAGCACGAGGCGCTCTCGAGCTCCGACGGTGCGCAGGCCGATTTCGACAAGGCGAGTCGGGATCTTCGCGACAACCCACTCGATGTTCTTGCGGCCGCGACTCTGGTGCAGTCTCGCCTGGCCGCGTTCGGGGCCGTCGGGCGGCTCCAACAGGCTGCGTCCATCGCCGCGGCCGAGCTGCGCGCGCACGTCGGCGAGGAGGGCGACGGCCAGCCATGGTGGGACCCGTTCGGCTGGTTCACCGAGTCGGAAGGGCCGGACGAGCGCGTCTCCGAGAGCATCCTCGACGACGACGCGTTCGATCCCGACGACGTGGCGCAGGGGAGCATCGGCGACTGCTTCATGCTCAGCTCGATCGGCTCGCTCCTCAGCAGCGACGCAGGCGACGAGTTCATCCGCGACAACGTGCGATGGGACGCGGAGAAGGGCGGCTTCTGGGTCACCCTGTACTCCAACCGGGAGCCGCAGGAGGTCTTCGTCGACCACGTCTACAGTGACGGTGCACGGCAGGAAGACTGGGACTGGCTGATCTTCAGCGGAGACAAACCGTCGATCGCCGCCCTCTACGAGGCGGCCATCAGTCAGGAGCACGGCTACGGCTACCTCGACGGAGGCGTGCCTGCGGACGCTATGGAGATGATCACGGGACGAACGGTCGACGTCGTCGAGAACTCCAACTACTCCGGACTCGATTCCGAGCAGGTAGACGGCCTGCGCGACGTCCTCGATGACGGCGGACAGGTGGTGATCTCCTCGCCGCGCAGCGGCGACAACCAGATTACCGTCACCGCGCCGGACGGGGGCACGCGCGAGATCGACCTGGTCAACACCCACTCCTACGTGGTCACGCGGATCGACGCCGACGGCAGCGTGTGGATGCAGAACCCGTGGGGCCCGGGCAACAGCGCAGACGGCGGAGGCGAGTTCCAGGTGAGCCCCGACGATGTCGCCGACCACTTCTGGCGGGCGACGACGACCAACGTCGGAGGTTGACGGGCACCGGGGCGTCCGCCCGCCTCCCCGAGCGAAATAAAGCACGGCAGTCCCGTGTTGGCCCCGCCATGACAACAATCGGCAGCTCCTCCCTCGACGTCTTCCCCCTCGCCCTCGGCGGCAACACCTTCGGCTGGACCAGCGACGAGGCCACTTCGCACGCCGTGCTCGACGCCTTCGTCGCCGGCGGTGGCAATTTCGTCGACACGGCGGACGGCTACTCCTCCTGGGTGCCCGGCAACTCGGGCGGCGAGTCCGAGACGATCATCGGAAGCTGGTTCGCCGCGCGCGGCAACCGCGCCGACGTGGTGCTCGGCACCAAGGTGAGCCAGCACCCCGACTTCGCGGGACTCGGCGGAGCGAACGTCGCGGCGGCGGCGAACGCCTCGCTCGCCCGTCTCGGCACCGACTACATCGACCTCTACTACGCGCACTTCGACGACGCGAGCACCCCGCTCGAGGAGACCGTCGCGGCGTTCAACGACCTGCTCGTCGCCGGCACGATCCGCGCGATCGGCGTCTCGAACTACACGGCGGAGCGCGTCGCCGAGTGGTTCGCCATCGCCGAGCGCAACGGCTTCGCGCCGCCCGTCGCCCTGCAGCCGAACTACAACCTCGTGGAGCGCGCGAACTACGAGAGCACTCTCGCGCCGATCGTGGCGGAGAAGGGGCTCGGCGTCGTTCCCTACTACGGCCTCGCGAGCGGCTTCCTCACCGGCAAGTACCGTACCGCCGCGGACTTCTCGCAGAGCCCGCGCGGCGGCGGCATGGCCAAGTACCTCGACAACGGCGGGCTCGACGTGGTCGCAGCGCTCGACACGGTCGCCGCGGCGCACGAGGCGCCGATGGCCACCGTGGCGCTCGCCTGGCTGCGCAGCCGTCCGGGCGTCGTGGCCCCGATCGCGAGCGCTCGCACCGTCGAGCAGCTGCCCGACCTGCTGGCGTCGGCGTCGCTCGAGCTCACGGCGCACGAGATCGCCGCGCTCGACGCGGCATCCGCCACCTTCTAGCCCCGTCGGCCCGCCGCCAGCCCCTCGCCCCGAGCCCGAGCAGCGGGGCAAGCTTTCGACCTTCCTGCCCGCTGCGGCCGTCGATTGTTTGCCCCTCTGCCCGTGGCGGCGTGCTTCTCTGAGCAGTGGGGCAACGTTTCGACCTTCCTGCCCGCTGCGGCCGTCGATTGTTTGCCCCTCCGCTCCGAGGGCGCGCGCGTGCTGCGCGCCCGCCTCAGCGCAGCCGCTTCATCCAGGCGCCCTCGTAGCCGATCGGCACGAAGCCGACGGCCTCGTTCACGCTCAGCATGTGCCGGTTCTCCTCGGCGTTGAACGTGATCACCGAGGGGTGCCCCGGCCGCAGCTCGGCGAGGTGGGCCAGGTTCGCCACCTTGAGCAGCATGCCGAGCCGGTGCCCGCGGTGCTCCCTGAGCACCAGGGTGTCGTCCTGCAGCACCGCGCGGGCGGCCTGCGGCGGCACCGACAGCGAGCTGTAGCCCACCAGCGCCCCGCTCGGAACGTGCTCCACCGCCACGGTGAGCATCTCCCGCGGGCTCGCCGCGTCCCGCTCCTCGGACTCGACCACGCGGGCCGCCGTCCAGACGTCCTCCGGCTCCTCCATCCCGGCGCTCGGGGCGTCCGTGCTCATGCGCGTGAACATCAGCGCCATGTCGTCGAGCCAGCGCTCGGGGGTGCTCCGCGTCCAGCGGTGCACCCGGTAGTCCCCGCCCGATGCAGCGGATGCCGCGGCGACGGCCGCCGCGAGACGCCCGGGTTCCATCGGCAGCGGCAGCCGGCTCGCGCGCTCCACCTGCTCGAGGGAGTAGCCGCGGTGCCGCAGGAACCGCACCTCGGGGTTGGCGAGCGGGACGGAGCCGAATCCGGTCGGTGGAACCAGCCGCTCGCCCGGCCCGTCGGGCGAGACCGCGTAGACGAACAGGCGGCTGCGGTCGTGCGCGAGCCCCTCGACGTGCTGCGCGAGGGCCGTGCCGATGCCGCGCCCGCGGTAGGCGGGCAGCACCTCCACCACGGCCCAGGCCACCGGGTCGTCGGAGTCGACGTTGATCTCGTACATCGCGCGCGCCGCCAGTGCGCCGTCCACCCGCACGCCGAACAGCCGGCGCGGCGCGTTCCGGGTGTCGAGGTAGCCGGGCAGCTCCTCGACCGGCTCCGTCGCCAGGTCTCGGGTGCCGTAGCCGAAGGCCTCCACCTCGTTGCGCAGGTCGATGCTCGCGACGTAGTCGGCGGCATCCGCTGAATCGATCGTGGCGGGGATGGCGAGCTCTTCCACGGTGAACGTCATTCGCCCATTCTCGATGCTCGGCGGGCCGGGCACAACGACGCCCGCGCGGCACGATCCGCGCGATACCGCGCATCCGGTACCGTTGGGCGAGTCGCGACAGCCGCAACGGGAGGGGAGCTTCGTGTATCTGAAGAGCCTCACGCTCAAGGGCTTCAAGTCGTTCGCGCAGCCGACCACCTTCGCCTTCGAGCGCGGGGTCACCTGCGTGGTCGGGCCGAACGGCTCGGGCAAGAGCAACGTGGTCGACGCGCTCGCCTGGGTGATGGGCGAGCAGGGCGCGAAGACCCTGCGCGGCGGCAAGATGGAGGACGTCATCTTCGCCGGCACCTCCACCAAGGGCCCGCTCGGTCGCGCCGAGGTGGTGCTCACCATCGACAACTCCGACGGCGCCCTCCCCATCGACTACGCCGAGGTGTCGATCAGCCGCACGCTCTTCCGCAACGGCGGCAGCGAGTACGCCATCAACGGCTCCTCGGTGCGCCTGCTCGACGTGCAGGAGCTGCTCAGCGACTCCGGCCTCGGCCGCGAGATGCACGTGATCGTCGGGCAGGGCCAGCTCGACGCCGTGCTGCGCGCCAGCCCGGAGGACCGCCGCGGCTTCATCGAGGAGGCCGCCGGGATCCTCAAGCACCGCAGGCGCAAGGAGAAGACCCTGCGCAAGCTCGACGCGATGCAGGCCAACCTCACGCGGCTCAGCGACCTCGCCGGGGAGATCCGCCGGCAGCTCAAGCCGCTCGGGCACCAGGCCGAGATCGCCCGCGAGGCGCAGTCGATCGCCAGTATCGTGCGCGACGCCCGCGCCCGGCTGCTCGCGGACGAGGTCGTCGAACTGCGCGCCGCGATCACCCTGAACAGCCGCAGCGAGGCCGACCGCAAGACCGAGCGCGTCGTGCTGCAGGAGCAGCTCGACCAGGCCAAGCTGCGCGAGCACCGGCTCGAGCAGGAGCAGGTCGGCGACGCCGTCGACCTCGCCCGGCGCACCGCCTTCGGGCTGGAGTCCGTGCAGGAGCGGCTGCGCAACCTCTACTCGCTCGCCAACCAGCGCCTCGCGATGCTCGGCCAGCAGGGCGAGGTGGCGCAGACGGGCCAGAGCGTGACGCCGACGATGGTGGCGGATGCCCGTGCCGAGGCCGAGCGCCTCACCGGCACGATCGCAGAGGCCGAGTCGCACTGGAGGGAGGCGCAGGCCGCCACCGTGCTGGCGCGCACGACCCTCGACGCCCTCGACGAGGAGATCGCCCAGCAGAGCGCGCTGGTCTCCCGCCACGATCTCGAGGTCTCGAAGCTCGGCGGGCAGGCCGCCACCGCCGCCTCCCGGCTGGCCGCCGTGCGCGGCGAGGTGCTGCGCCAGCAGAACGCCCTCGACGCCGCCGCCTCGCGCGGAGCCGCCGCCGCCGCGAACCTCGCCGAGATCGAGGCCTCAGCCACGCTCGGCGACGACAGCGAGACCGACCTCGACGCGCACTACCAGGCCGCGCAGGCCGAGGTCGCCGCCGCGGAGACGCACATCGAGTCCCTTCGCGAGGCGCTGCACGACCACGAGCGGGAGCGCGACGCCCTCGGAGCCCGCGTCGGCGCGCTCTCGCTCGCCCTCGACCAGAAGGACGGATCGAGCGCCCTGGTGGCGGCGCGGCTCGACGGTGTGCGCGGGCTCGTCGCCGAGCACGTGCGGGTGCAGCCGGGATACGAGGCGGCGGTCGCCGCCGCGCTCGGCTCGCTCGCCGACGCCGTGCTCGCCGACGACCGCGACGCCGCGCTGGCCGCGATCGCCCACGCGCACAGCGACGAGCTCGGCCGGGTCGAGCTGCTGATCGCCGACGCGGCCCGGTCCGCGGAGCCCGCCGCCGGCGCCGCGGACGGCGTCGTCCCCGCGCAGAGCGTGGTGGCCGCGCCGGACGGGGTGCTCGCCCTGCTGGGCGCGACCTGGATAGCCGACGACCTCGCATCCGCTCGCGCCTTCTGGGCCGGCCTCGACGACGCCTCGGCCACCGTCATCACCCGCGCGGGCGACGTGCTCAGCCGCTTCGTGCTCAAGGGCGGATCGGGCGCGAAGCGGTCCAGGCTCGAGCTGGTCGCCGACCGCGACGCCGCCACCCACCGCCTCGGCGAGGTGGAGTCGCTGATCGAGCGCGCCCGCTTCGCGCTCGCGGAGCAGCGGGCCGCCGTGCAGGTGGCCAAGGAGCAGTCGGTGCGCGCCCTGGCCAGCCTGCGCGAGTTCGACTCGCAGCTCGCCGCGCAGACCGAGCGGCTGAACCGCGCCCGGGTGCAGGCCGAGGCCGCGGCGGCGGAGGCCGAGCGGCTGAACCACGCCCTCGCGCTGGCCGCGGACACGGTGGCGGATGCCGCGGCGGCGGCCGAGCGGGCCCAGTCCGAGCTCGACACGGTCGCCTCGCGCCCGCGCCCGATCCTCGACGCGAGCGCACGGGAGGGCATCGACGCCGAGCTCGACGCGGCGCGCGAGCGCGAGATCGAGGCGCGGCTGCAGGTGGAGACCGCCCGCGAGCGGGTGCGGGCGCAGGAGCTGCGCGCCGCCCAGCTCGCCGAGCAGCTCGAGGCCGAACGCGCCGCTGCCGAGGAGGCGGCCCGCAGGGCCGTCATCCGCCGTCGACAGGTGGAGGCCGCGCAGTCCGTGATCGACGCGCTGCCCGCGGTGCTCGACTCCGTCGACCGCTCGGTGTCCGCCGCCCGGCTGGAGCTGGCGTCCGCTGAGGCCCAGCGCAGCGCCCAGAACGAGGAGCTCGCCCAGCTGCGCAGGCACGAGCACGAGCTGCGCGACCAGCTCACCACGGTGAGCGAGAACGTGCACGGTCTCGAGATGCAGATCTACGAGAAGAAGCTGCACCTGAGCAGCCTGCTCGAGCGCGCGGGCGAGGAGCTCGGACTGGTCGAGGAGGTGCTCGTCGCCGAGTACGGGCCCGACCAGCTGGTGCCCGACGACTCCACCACAGGCGTCGAGCGCGGCGACGGGGTCGAGTTCGTGCGCGAGCAGCAGCAGGCCCGCCTCGCGCGCGCCGAGCGCAAGCTCGCCCAGCTCGGACGCGTCAACCCGCTCGCGCTCGAGGAGTTCGCGGCGCTGGAGCAGCGGCACAGGTTCCTCGCCGAGCAGCTCACCGACCTCACCGAGACCCGCAAGGACCTGATCACGATCATCGAGGAGATCGACGAGAAGATGCAGGACATCTTCGCGGCGGCCTTCGAGGACACCAGGGCGGCGTTCGACACGGTGTTCCCTGTGCTCTTCCCCGGGGGCACGGGCAGCATCCACCTCACCGACCCGGAGAACCTGCTCACCACGGGCATCGAGGTATCCGTGCGGCCGGCGGGCAAGAAGATCGAGCGGCTGTCGCTGCTCAGCGGCGGGGAGCGGTCGCTGGCGGCCGTGGCACTGCTGATCGCGATCTTCAAGGCGCGCCCCAGCCCGTTCTACATCATGGACGAGGTGGAGGCGGCGCTCGACGACGCCAACCTCGGTCGGCTGCTGACGATCTTCCAGGACCTGCGCGAGACCAGCCAGCTGATCGTCATCACCCACCAGAAGCGCACGATGGAGATCGCCGACGCGCTCTACGGCGTCTCGATGCGCGCCGACGGCATCAGCGCGGTGATCGGCCAGCGCGTGGCCACGAAGCAGCCTCTGCCGAATGACCCCCTGCCGAATGAAGGAGATCTCGCGTCGACGACCCCGTAGGCCGCACGACACCGTCCGGCCGCACGGCGATCTCCTTCATTCGGCAGTGCGCTAGGAGACCACCTCGGTGAGCGGCTCGTCGTTCACCGTCAGCACGCGCCACTGCTCGCCGACGCGCTCGAAGGTGGCCACGGAGCCGTTCTTGATCTGGTCGAACTCCCGCCCGGCGAGCGAGGCGAGCGTGTAGCGGATGATCGTGCCGTGGCAGACGATGAGCGTGTTGCGGTCGCCGTACTCCGCGTCGATGCGGTCGAGCGCCGCGCGGCCCCGGGCGGCCACCGACTCCAGGCTCTCCAGCCCGGGGTACTGCTTGTCCGGCCACTTGGCCGCGATGTCCTCGGCGGTGGCGCCCTCGCCGTCGCCGTAGTCGCGCTCGCGCAGCTCGTCGTAGGCCGGGCCGAGCTCGATGCCCAGGCCCTCGGCGATGATCGACGCGGTCTCCCGCGCGCGGCTCAGCGGGGAGCTCACGATCACCTCCCAGTCGGTTCCGGCGAGGCGGGCGACGGCGTCCCTGGCCTGCTCGCGGCCGGTGTCGTTGAGCGGGATGTCGGTGGCGCCCTGCAGCCGCTGCTCGAGGTTCCAGTCGGTCTGTCCGTGACGGATGAAGGCGAGAGTCATGAGTCCATCTTGCCCCCAGCCGAGGGGGTGGCCCTGCCACCGGCGAGGCCACCCGGCATTGGAGCGGTCTGCCGCCGGCCCGCTCTGCGCCGGAGCGGCCGGCCCGGTGGGTAGGCTGTGCGCATGGCTGAACGTTCAAACCCGTGGTCGCTCGGCAATGCCCTGAGAGGCATGTTCTCGCGCCCCACCATCGACGAGTCCACCTGGGAAGACCTCGAGGACGCCCTGCTGGTCGCCGACTTCGGCCCGGACATCACCGAGTCGATCATCGACGAGCTGCGCGCCAGCGTCGCCCACTTCAAGACGACCGACCCCACGGACCTTCGGCGGATGCTCCGCGAGAGCCTCGAGGAACGCCTCGCCAAGTACGACTCCACCCTCAAGCTCACCGCCCGCCCGGCCGTCGTGCTCGTGGTCGGCGTCAACGGCGTCGGCAAGACCACCACGATCGGCAAGTTCGCCAAGTTCCTCACGGTGCTCGGACGCACGGTCGTCGTCGGGGCGGCCGACACCTTCCGCGCCGCGGCCGTCGAGCAGCTGGCCACCTGGGCGCAGCGCGGGGGAGCGGCCATCGTGCGCCCCCAGCAGGAGCGCCAGGACCCCGCATCCGTCGCCTTCCAGACCGTCGAGCGCGCCCAGCGCGAGGGCTTCGAGATCGCGATCATCGACACGGCGGGCCGCCTGCAGACCAAGAGCGGCCTCATGGACGAGCTCGGCAAGATCCGCCGCGTGATCGAGAAGCAGACCGACATCGCGGAGGTGCTGCTGGTGCTCGACGCCACCACCGGCCAGAACGGCGTGCAGCAGGCCGAGGCCTTCATCGAGAGCGCCGGCGTCACCGGCCTCGTGATCACCAAGCTCGACGGATCGGCCAAGGGCGGCTTCGTGCTGGCGGTGCAGGAGCGCACCGGCATCCCGATCAAGCTGATCGGCCAGGGCGAGGGCATCAACGACCTGACCGGCTTCACCCCGCACGTGTTCGTGCAGAACCTCGTCGGAAGCTAGCGCGGCGCCGCACCCCGCGCACCGCACGCCGCACGCCGCACGCCGCACGCCGCACGCTGATCACTGCCGCTTCATGCCGTGTGTGCTGCCGCTGCATGCCGTGAGCGCTGCCGCTGCATGCAGTGAGCGGTGAGCGCTGCCGCTGCATGCCGTGAGCGGTGTGCGCTGCCGCTGCATGCCTTCAGCGGTGTGCGCTGCCGTGAGGGGCGTGCGCTGCCACGCGCCTGGCGCGCTCGCCCCGCGGGTGCGCGCAAGGCCGTCGTCCGCCCGGGGCGGCGCAGCGGCGGGGGCGTGCCGGGGCACGCTCGTGCCGAGGCGGGCAGGACCCGACTAGCCGCCGTTGGCCGCGCGGTGCGCCTGGCTCAGCTCGGCGTAGTGGCGCGCATTCTCGACGAGCGAGACGCGCTCTTCGGGGGAGAGCATGCGGGCCACCTTGGCGGGCACGCCGGTGACCAGCGACCCGGCGGGGATCGCGGTGTACTCGAGCACCACCGCGCCGGCGGCGATCAGCGACCCGGCGCCGATGACCGCGCCGTTGAGCACCGTGGCGCCCATCCCGATCAGGCAGTCGTCCTCGATGGTGCAGCCGTGCAGCGTGGCGCCGTGGCCGACGCTCACCCGCGAGCCGACGGTCAGCACGAGGCCGTTGTCGGTGTGCATGGTCACGTTGTCCTGGATGTTGCTGCCCGCGCCGATGCGGATCGCGTCGGAGTCCGCGCGGATGACCGCGCCGTAGAAGACGGAGGAGTGGGCTTCGAGGGTCACGGAGCCGATGAGGGTCGCGTTGGGCGCGACCCAGGAGGACGGGTCGATCTTCGGGATGGCGTTGCCGAAGGGGATGATGAGCGGCATTGTCTTAGGGTAAGTCACTTTTGGTCCTCGAAAACGCGATTTTCTATAACGGATTGCCCCTGAACCACGGGGCCCGCTGCGCGAGGTTAAACTAGGAGCATCATGGCCACCTTTGGAAACCTCTCTGACCGCCTCGCGGATACCTTCAAGAACCTGCGCGGCAAGGGCAAGCTGAGCCCAGCGGATGTCGACGGTACGGTTCGCGAGATCCGTCGCGCCCTGCTCGACGCCGACGTCGCCCTCGACGTGGTGAAGGACTTCACCGGCAAGGTGCGCGAGCGCGCCCTGAGCGACGAGGTCTCGAAAGCCCTCAACCCCTCGCAGCAGGTGGTGCAGATCGTCAACGACGAGCTGGTCGCGATCCTCGGTGGCGAGGCGCGGCGCATCCAGTTCGCGAAGACCGGTCCCACCGTCATCATGCTCGCCGGCCTCCAGGGTGCAGGCAAGACCACGCTCGCCGGCAAGCTGGCCAAGTGGCTGGCGGGCCAGAACCACACCCCGCTGCTGGTCGCCGCCGACCTCCAGCGCCCGAACGCGGTCACCCAGCTCAAGGTCGTCGCCGAGCAGGCGGGCGTCCCCGTCTTCGCGCCGGAGCCCGGCAACACCAGCGGCGAGGACCCCACCCCCTCTCGCGGGTTCTTCGGCGGCAGCAAGGGCGGCGACCCGGTCAAGGTCGCCAAGGACGCGCTGAAGTTCGCGAAGGACAAGCAGTACGACGTGGTGATCGTCGACACGGCCGGCCGTCTCGGCGTCGACGCCGACCTCATGAAACAGGCCTCGGACATCCGCCGTGCCATCGATCCCGACGAGGTCTTCTTCGTCATCGACGCCATGATCGGCCAGGACGCCGTGGCCACCGCCAAGGCCTTCCAGGCCGGCGTGGACTTCACCGCCGTGGTGCTCACCAAGCTCGACGGCGACGCGCGCGGTGGAGCGGCGCTCTCCGTCGCATCCGTCACCGGACGACCGATCATCTTCGCCTCCACCGGCGAGACCCTCGACGACTTCGAGCCCTTCTACCCCGACCGCATGGCGAGCCGGATCCTCGACCTGGGCGACATCCTCACCCTCATCGAGCAGGCACAGAAGAACTTCGACGAGGAGGAGTCGCTCAAGATCGCGGAGAAGTTCGCGACCGACAGCTTCACGCTCGAGGACTTCCTCAGCCAGATGCAGCAGCTGAAGAAGATGGGCTCGATCAAGGGCATGCTCGGCATGCTCCCTGGCGCCAAGGGCATGCGCGACCAGCTCGACAACTTCGACGAGTCGGAGATCACCCGCACCGAGGCGATCATCCAGTCGATGACCGTCCAGGAGCGCCGGGCGCCGAAGGTGCTCAACGGCTCGCGCCGCGTGCGCATCGCCCGCGGCTCGGGAACCACGGTCACCGAGGTGAACGCGCTCGTCAACCGCTTCGACCAGGCCGCCAAGATGATGAAGACCGTCGCCAAGGGCGGCATGCCGAACATCCCCGGAATGGGCCCGATCCCCGGACAGAAGTTCGGCGGCGGCTCCAAGCAGCAGCCGAAGAAGAAGGGCTCGAAGTCGGGCAACCCGGCCAAGCGCGCGGCGGAGAACGCGGCCCTCGCCGCCGGACCCGCGGCGGCGCCCGCCGGATCGGGCTTCGGCCTGGGCGGCGCCAAGGCCCCCTCCGGCGGTCCCAGCCCGGAAGAGCTCGCCTCGCTGCAGAAGTTCCTCGGCAAGTAGCAGCGTCCGCGCGGCGCCCACGGCTCGCGTCGTCCGAGGGTCGCGCGGCGTGCGCGGCGATTCGGGTCGGGCGCGCCCGTTCGAATCGGCGCGTCCGGCCCGGATCGTAGCGCTCGCGAGCCGACCCCGGTCTAACGGGGCGGCCGCGGCCGCCGCGTTTGTCCGCAACCGCCTCGGAAGCGGCGGGTGCCTTCTAGGCTGGGCCCATGACATCCGCTACCCGCCCCGTGCGCATCGGCGTGCAGATCGCCCCGCAGCATGCCGACTACGCGAGAATCCGCGAGACGGCCGCCCGGCTCGAGGAGCTCGGCGCAGACATCCTGTTCAACTGGGACCACTTCTACCCGCTGAGCGGGCCGGCGGACGGCCTGCACTTCGAGTCGTGGACGATGCTCGCGGCCCTCGCCGAGCAGACGGACCGAGTCGAGCTCGGGGCGCTGGTGAACTGCAACAGCTACCGCAACGCGAACCTGCAGGCCGACATGGCCCGCACCATCGACCACATCAGCGCCAAGGACACTGGCGTGGGGCGCTTCATCTTCGGCACGGGCAGCGGCTGGTTCGAGCGCGACTATGTGGAGTACGGCTACGAGTTCGGCACTGTGGGGGAGAGGCTGAACGCGCTGGCCGCGAGCCTCCCGGTGATCGAGCAGCGCTGGGAGCGGCTGAACCCGCCGCCCACGCGGAAGATCCCCGTGCTGATCGGCGGAGGCGGCGAGAAGAAGACGCTGCGCATCGTGGCGCGGCACGCCGACATCTGGCACAGCTTCAGCGACGCGCTCACCCTCGAGCGCAAGCTCGGGATCCTCGCCGAGCACGGTCGGGCGGTCGGGCGCGACACCGCCGAGATCGAGATCTCCACCGAGGTGGGCAAGCGCTCGATCGACGAGGCCGAGGAGCAGCTCGCGCTCGGCGCCACCCTGTTCACGGTCGGCATCACCGGACCGGACTACGACCTCGCGCCGGTGCGCGACTGGCTCGCCTGGCGGGACGCGAAGAACGCCTGAGCGGCGCCGCCGGCTTGGGGCGTGCGCGCACACTCGGGGCGTGCGCGCAGGCGCGCCCCCGCGCGCTCGCCCCTAGCGTGCGCGCACACCGTGCCGCGCCCGCGCCATGCCCGTGGCGAGCCCGTGCCTGCGCGCTGCGCCAGGGCAGCCGCCGCCGCTCCCCGCCTACACCCCGTCGCGCAGCTCGGCCACGAGCGACGCCACCACGGCCTTGAGGCTGCCGGCGTTGTTCTCCGCCACGAGCAGCTGCCGCTGGTAGCTCGCGCCGCGCTCGAGGATCGCCTCGACGCCCCACAGTTCCTCGAGGCAGCCCAGCCGCTCGGCGATCGGGGTGAGGCGCTCCAGGATCTCGCGCAGGTCGTCCGTCACCAGGGCCTCGTTGCCCGCGGAGTCCTGGATGATGATCGCCTCCATGCCGTAACGGGCCGCGCGCCACTTGTTCTCGCGCACGTACCAGGGCTGCAGCCGGTCGATCTGCTCGCCGGCGTCGAGGCGGGTGGAGATCTCCTCCACCAGGCACTGCGCGAGCGCGGCGAGCGACGCGATCTCCGCCGTGGTCGACAGGCCGTCGCAGAAGCGGATCTCCACGGTGCCCCACTTGGGCGAGGGGCGCAGGTCCCAGCGCAGCTCGGTGTAGTCGTCGATCACGCCCACGTGGGTGAGGTCGGCGACGAGGCTCTCGTACTCCGACCAGTCGTGCAGCTGCGGCGGGAGTCCCGCGGTGGGCAGCTGCTGGAAGAGCATGGTGCGGCTCGACGCGTAGCCGGTGGCCTCGCCCGACCAGAACGGGCTCGAGGCGGAGAGCGCCTGGAAGTGCGGGTAGTAGCGCAGCAGCGCGTTCATGATCGGCAGCGCCTTGCGCTGGTCGTCGATGCCGACGTGCATGTGCACGCCCCAGATCATCATCTGGCGGCCCCACCACTGGGTGCGGTCGATCAGGGTGGCGTAGCGCTCCTTGCCCGGGGTCACCTCCTGCTGGAACCACTGGCTGAAGGGGTGCGTGCCCGAGCACATCAGGTCGACGCCCATCGGGTCGGTGACGGCCCGCACCCGCTCGACCATGCGCTCGAGGTCGGCGACCGCCGAGCCCACCCGGTGGTGCGGCGCGCTGACGATCTCCACCGTGTTGGTGAGCAGCTCGCCTGTCACCTGCGGGAAGGCGTCGTGCGGGTCGGCGAGTCGGGCGAGAACCTCGGGTGCCGCGGCGGTCAGCTCGCCGCTGGCGTGGTCGACGCAGGCGAGCTCCCACTCGAGACCAATAGTCGAGCGCTCGGACGGCGCGAATTCGATCTCCATCCAGTGATTCTGGCAACAATCCCGCCGCACGGCGCGAAACGCGGCCAAGAAACGTCACACTCCTGCCAGAAAAACGACCGAGCGGATGCACGTCGGTGGTTGCCGCTAGCGTGATGCCATGACCGCAGAAGCCCCCGATCGCAGCGCCGGCCTGTCGCCCGCCGTGCTCGTCGCGATCATCGTGACCGTGCTCGCCTGGGCGAGCGCCTTCATCGTGATCCGCGGCACCGGCGAGCACTTCGGCGGCGGGGCGCTCGCGCTCGCGCGGCTCGTGGTGGGCACGGCGCTGCTCAGCGTCATGGTGGTCGGGCGGCGCTGGGTGGCGCCGAGCCGCCGCGAGTGGCTGCTCATCGCCGGCTTCGGCGTGGTCTGGTTCGGCGCCTACAACGTTGCCCTCAACGTGGCCGAGCAGAGCCTCGACGCCGGCACCACCGCCATGATCGTCAACATCGGCCCGATCCTGATCGCCCTCGGGGCCGGGCTGTTCCTCGGCGAGGGCATCCCCAAGTGGCTCGCCATCGGCGCAGGCGTGGCGTTCATCGGCGTGGTGCTGATCGGCATCGGCACCGGAGGCTCCGACCTGGGCGACGGCACCGGCGTCGCGCTCGCCCTGCTCGCCGCCGTCACCTACGCGGCCGGCGTACTGCTGCAGAAGCCCGCGCTGAAGCGGCTGCCCGCCGCCCAGGTCACCTTCCTCGGCTGCGCCATCGGCATGGTGGCCTGCCTGCCCTTCGCGGGGGAGCTCGCGCACGACCTCGCGGCGGCGCCCGCCTCGGCCGTCCTCGGGGCCGTCTACCTCGGCGCGGTCCCCACAGCCCTCGCCTTCAGCACCTGGGCCTTCGCCCTCTCCCGCATGCCGGCCGGGCAGCTGGGCATCTCCACCTACGTCGTGCCGCCGCTCGCGATCGCGCTCGGATTCCTCGTTTTCGGCGAGATCCCGGCGCTGACGGCCATCATCGGCGGCGCCGTCTGCCTGGTCGGGGTGGCGGTGAGCCGACGTCGATCGGCTGTTGTCCCCGCATCCGCTAAATCTCTGGCAGAATAGTGCGTTGAGTCCGTTCGCAGCCCGACCCTCTAATCAGGCCCGAGCGGAATCCCTTAGAGCTTTTGTGCCGAGTGTGCCCCCACGCTCACGGCTAGCAGTTCGCCACCAAAACATTTATCTCAGGAGAATTGTGGCTGTAAAGATTCGTTTGAAGCGCATGGGCAAGATCCGTGCACCGTACTACCGCATCGTCGTGGCCGATGGCCGCACGAAGCGCGACGGTCGTTCCATCGAGGAGATCGGCAAGTACCACCCGACCGAGAACCCCTCGTTCATCGAGGTCGACTCCGCTCGCGCGCAGTACTGGCTCTCCGTCGGTGCCCAGCCGTCCCCGCAGGTTGAGGCGATCCTCAAGCTGACCGGCGACTGGGGCATCTTCAAGGGCGACAAGAACGCTGTCTCGACCGTCAAGGTCAAGGAGCCCAAGGTCGCCTTCGTCTCCGACGACAAGAAGAAGCCGGTTCTCAAGCCCAAGGCCGAGAAGCCCGCCGAGAAGGCAGCGGAGGCTCCCGCCGAGGAGACCACCGAGACCGCCGACGCAGACAAGGCCTAACAACTATGCTCGCTCCCGCTCTTGAACACCTCGTCAAGGGGATCGTCGATCACCCTGAAGATGTGCAGGTAGCAGCAAAGAGTTCGCCACGCGGCGAGGTCCTCGAGGTGCGCGTGCACCCCGAGGACCTCGGTCGCGTGATCGGCCGCGCAGGCCGCACCGCCAAGGCTCTCCGCACCCTGATCACGGCCCTCGCCGACGGTCGCAAGGTGCGCGTCGACGTGGTTGACACCGACTTCTAACGGTGGCTAACGAGACACAGCCCGGCAACAAATCACAGTTGCGCGTCGGCCGCCTCACGAAGGCGCACGGCCTCAAGGGCGGCATCAAGGTGGAGATGTTCACCGACGACCCCGACCGGCGTTTCTCGCCCGGGTCCGTATTCACCCTCCAGGTCCCGACCTCGTCGGCCTGGCACAACAAGACCATCGAGCTCATCGAGCTCAAGTGGTACAACAGCCACGCCGTGGCCTTCTTCAAGGACGTCCCCGACCGCTCGGTCGCCGAGACGCTGATCAAGGCCATCCTCTGGATCGACCACGACCTCGCCGAGGTCCCCGACGAGGAGGACGCCTGGTTCGACCACCAGCTGCTCGGACTCGCCGTCATCCGCGACGGGGTCAGGGTCGGCACCGTCGCCGCCATCGACCACTTCCCGGCGCAGGACCTGCTCACCGTCACCACCCCCGGCGGCGACGTGCTCGTCCCCTTCGTGAAGGCGATCGTCTCCTCCGTCGACATCCCCGCGGGCACCCTCACCGTCACGCCTCCGGAGGGCCTCTTCGAGGCTCTGGCGGATGAGGACGCCCCGACAGCCGAGAAGCTGGTCGAGGTCGTCGAGCTGCGCGAGGAGCGCGACGACGAGTCGGACGACGCGGACACCGACACCGGCACGTCCACCGACGCCAAGGACTGAGCCTCACAGCCCGGTCCCCGGCCGGTGAGTGTTCTTTTACCTCGGCGATACGCCCCGTGTCTCCGCGGTTCCGGGGCGGATGTCGCGACCCCTCCGCTCCTCGTCGATGGCAAGGCCCCTCCCGCCGAGCTCGTCGACCTCGTGCTCGAGCGCTACCGGGCGGGCACCGCGGGCTTCTGAGCGCCGTCTACGCTGTACTGGTGCGTATAGACATCGTCAGCATCTTCCCGGAGTTCTTCGGGGTCCTCGACATCTCCCTGCTCGGCAAGGCGCGCGAGCGCGGCATCATCGACCTCGGGGTGCACGACCTGCGCGACTTCACGCACGACAGGCACCGCACCGTTGACGACACCCCCTACGGCGGCGGCGCCGGCATGGTGATGAAGCCGGAGCCCTGGGGCGAGGCCTTCGACCACGTGCTCGAGTCGTCCGAGTCGCCGGTCGTCATCTTCCCCTCGCCTGCGGGGGAGCGCTTCACCCAGGCGACCGCCCGCGAGCTGGCCCTCGAGCCGCACCTCGTCTTCGGCTGCGGCCGCTACGAGGGCATCGACCAGCGCGTCATCGAGCACACCCGCACCCGGGCCCGCGTGCGCGAGGTCAGCCTCGGCGACTACGTGCTCAACGGCGGGGAGGTCGCCGTGATGGCGATGATCGAGGCGGTCGGCCGCCTCGTGCCCGGCGTCGTCGGCAACCCCGCCTCGCTCACCGAGGAGAGCCACGAGGACGGCCTGCTCGAGTACCCCAGCTACACCAAGCCGGCCACCTGGCGCGAGCTCGAGGTGCCGGCTGTGCTGCTCAGCGGCAACCACGGGGCGATCGCCCGCTGGCGCCACGAGCAGCAGCTCGAGCGCACCCGGCGCGTGCGCCCCGACCTGCTGCCGCAGTAGCGGGCGGCGTTTCGCCCGGAACCGCCCCTCTGCGGCCCGGATTCGGGGCCGAAGTGGGCGAGACGATGCCGGGGTCGAGCAGGCCGTCAGGCGGAGCGGTCGGTCAGCACCCGCGGGCCGTCGGCCGTGACCGCGACCGTGTGCTCGACGTGCGCGGCCCTCGAGCCGTCGGCGCTGCGCAGGGTCCAGCCGTCCGCGTCGGTGTAGAGCTCCTTCGTGCCCAGCATGAGCCACGGCTCGATCGCGAAGACCAGCCCCTCGCGCAGCGGCAGTCCGCGGTGCGGGCGCCCGTCGTTGGGAACATGCGGGTCGCCGTGCATCGTGCGGCCCACGCCGTGTCCGCCGAAGTCGAGGTTCACCGCGAAGCCGTCCGCGCGGGCGACCGCGCCGATCGCCGCGGAGACGTCGCCCATGCGTCCGCCGGGCACGGCCGCCGCGATGCCGGCCACGAGGGCGCGCTCGACGGTGTCGATCAGGGCGAGGTCCTCCTCGCGCGGGGTGCCGACGACGAGCGAGAGCGCGGAGTCGCAGACCCAGCCGCCAACCGACGCCGCGAAGTCGAGGCTGAGCAGGTCGCCGTCGCGCAGCCGGTAGTCGCGGGGGAGGCCGTGCAGCGCCGCGTCGTTCACCGAGGTGCAGAGCACCCTGCCGAAGGGCGATCCGCCGAAGGAGGGGTGGTAGTCGATGTAGCAGCTCTCGGCGCCGCGGGCCGTGATCATCCGGTGCGCGAGCGCGTCCAGGTCGCGCAGGTCGACGCCGACAGCGGATGCCGCGGCTGTCGCCTCGAGCACGCCCGCCACGAACTGTCCGGCCTCGGCCATCTGCTCGATCTCGGCGGCGGTGCGGATCTCGATCATTCGAACGTGCTGGCTACCTTGTAGGGGTCGAGGATGGAGCGCACGACGACGCGCGCCTTGTCGATGTAGCGGGGGTCGCCCTCGCGGTCGTTGCGGAAGGCGCGCTGCAGCAGCGCGGAGGCCACCTCGATGGCCACGTCGAGGTCGACTGCGAAGTCCTCGGTGACGGGGAGCTCGTAGCGCTTGCTGACGAACTCCAGGAAGCGGTCGGCCAGCTCGCGGTTGGCGTCGACCTGGCCGGCGATGAAGCGCTCGTCGATCACGCCGCCGAAGTGCAGGGCGCGGAAGCCCGGCTCGGTGCGGGAGAGGTCGGCGTACACGTCGAGGATGAGGTCGAGCTCGCCCATCCACTCGCTCGGGGTGTCCTCGAGCCGGGAGAAGGACGCGTCGAGGAAGCGCTGCATGTTGCGGGCCGCGAGGGCGCGCAGCAGCGACTGGATGTTGGGGAAGTAGCGGTAGACCACGCCGACCGAGGAACGCGACCGGGCGGCGACGTCGCTGGTGGTGAGACCGTCGATCCCCTTCTCGTCGATGAGGGTGGCCGCGGTGTCGAGGAGCAGAGTGATTCGCTCATTGCTACGTTGCTGCACAGGCTCTGTGCGTACGCTCGTAGCGTTCGGCAGAAGTGCTGATTGATCCTTCATTGGTGCAATTACCCCGTATTCGTGTGTACACGTATTGACTGAGGCTACCCTTAACGGATGCTGACTCGTCGCGCGTTCTTTTACTGGCAGATTATTGCTGCCTTTCTGCTACCCTCCTGGGTGCTCGTGGGCCGCGGAATCATTGACGACGGAGTGGGTTGGGACTTCGTCCTCTACCTCGTTCTCTGCCCCATCCTGTGCGTCGCGATGCTGGCCGTCGCGGGCCTCACCGTGGCACGCAAGAACGTGCGCACCCCGCGCGCCGTGTCCTGGCAGGATGTCGCGGTCCTCGGGGCGTGGCACGCCGCGATCATCGCCTACGGGTTCGTCTCCTCGTCGGCCCTCGTCGTGGTGGTCGTGCTGCTCGCCGTCGTCGCCTTCTGGAGCGCGGTCTGGCAGCTCTTCGCCGAGACCCGCACACGCGTGCAGAACGCCTTCTCGCTCGACCCCGTCGAGCCGATCGATGCGGGCAGCTACACGGCGCAGAAGCCCCGAGCGGATGTCGGCCCCGCGTCGGGCTCGGACGCCGGCCGGGTGATCATCGTCAATCCCGACGGCACCAGCAGCGAGGGCACGGATCCGAGGTAGCCCGCGGCCCCGCTGGTATGTGATAATTGCTGTTTGTGCTTCCGCACGTTTCTGCCACAGGGGAAACGTGATCCCGTGACGCACGCCCCCTTACTTCAAGAATGACAAGAACGTGATCGACCTGTGGCGGTTGCAGAGAGTGAATACCATGCATATTCTCGACGCCGTTGATTCGGTTTCCCTCCGAGACAACGTCCCGGCCTTCCGCGCCGGAGACACCGTCAAGGTACACGTCAACATCATCGAAGGCACGCGCTCGCGCATCCAGGTCTTCCAGGGTGTCGTCATCGGCCGCTCGGGCGAGGGCGTCCGCGAGACGTTCTGCGTCCGCAAGGTCAGCTTCCAGGTCGGCGTGGAGCGTACCTTCCCGGTGCACTCCCCGGTGATCGACCACATCGAGGTCGTCGTGCGCGGCGACGTGCGCCGCGCCAAGCTGTACTACCTGCGCAACCTGCGTGGCAAGAAGGCGAAGATCAAGGAGAAGCGCGACTTCTAAGTCGTTCCTCCTCGCGACAAGCGATATCGCCTTATAGGCATTCACTGAGCTCCCTGCCGAATACAATTGGCAGGGAGCTCAGGGGTTTAATGACAAGCGAATTACAGCCTGCGGGCACGACGCCCACGGGCACCAGCACAGAAGAGCCGTTGACGCGGCGGATGGCGGGCAAGCCCCGGCTGACCGAGAAGCAGCGCAAGCAGCGCGGAGTGAAGATGTTCCTCCGCGACATCCTCGTGATCTTCCTCGCGGCCCTGCTCATCTCCTTCCTGATCAAGACCTTCCTCATCCGGTCGTTCTACATCCCGTCCGAGTCGATGATGGACACGCTGCACGTGAACGACCGCATCATCGTCAACCTCCTCGAGCCCGACCTGATGCCGCTCGAGCACGGCGACGTCGTGGTGTTCACCGACCCGGGCAGCTGGCTCGGCGCGCCCGCGCCGAAGGAGGACAACGCGGTGATCGCCGGCATCACCGCCGTGCTGGGCTTCGTCGGCCTCGCCGAGCCCGACAACGACGACCACCTCATCAAGCGCGTCATCGGGCTCCCCGGCGACGTGGTGACCTGCTGCAACGACTTCGGCCAGCTGCTGGTGAACGGCGTGCCGCTCGAGGAGACCTACACCCAGCTCGGTGCCGCCACCAAGGCCACGGCCAAGGACTTCACCGTCACCGTGCCCGAGGGCAAGCTCTGGGTGATGGGCGACAACCGCTACAACTCCGCCGACTCCGCGTACCACTACACCGGCGACCCGGAGAACCCGGGCACCGCCTTCGTGCCGATCTCGAGCGTCGTCGGCCGCGCCGTGCTGGTGACCTGGCCGATCGACCGCTGGAGCCTGCTCGACAACTACCCCCTGGTGTTCCGCGGGGTCGAGAAGGCGGGCGAGTAGTGGCCGTAGCCGATCCCACCCTCGAGGTCGAGACGGCCATGCACGCCGCCGGGGCCCGCTTCGTGATCGGGATCGACGAGGTTGGCAGGGGCGCGATCGCCGGACCCGTGGCCGTGGGCCTCTGCCTCGTCGACGCCTCCGTGGGAGCCCACCCCGCCGGCCTCCGCGACTCGAAGATGCTCAGCGAGAAGCGCCGGGTGGAGCTCGCCCCGCTCGCCGACGCCTGGGCGCTGCACACGGCGGTCGGCCTCGCCTCCGCCGAGGAGGTCGACAGCATCGGGATCGTGGCCGCCCTCGGGCTGGCCGCGAAGCGCGGCCTGGTGGCGCTGCACGAGGCGGGCGCCAGCATCCGCGACTCCGTGGTGCTGCTCGACGGGTCGCACGACTGGCTCAATCCCGCACTGGTCACCCCGGTGCGCGTGACGACCCGCGTCAAGGCCGACCGGGACTGCGCGTCTGTCGCCGGCGCATCCGTTGTCGCGAAGGTGCACAGGGACACCCTGATGATCGAAGCGGATGCCCGGCTGCCGGGCTACGGCTGGCCGGGCAACAAGGGCTACGGCTCGAGCGGGCACTACGCCGCGATCACCACGCTGGGTGCGACGGACATGCACCGGCACACCTGGCTCAAGAATACGACTTAGGATTGTCAGACCATGGACGAAGACGAGTTCGAAGACTACGACCGCGAGGTCGAACTGGCCCTGTACCGCGAATACCGTGATGTGGTCGGCCAGTTCCGCTACGTCGTGGAGACGGAGCGCCGCTTCTACCTCGCGAACGAGGTGGAGCTGGTGCGCCAGGACACCGAGCACGACTTCTACTTCGAGCTGACGATGAACGACGTCTGGGTGTGGGACGTCTACCGGTCCGACCGCTTCGTCAAGTCGGTGCGCGTGCTGACCTTCAAAGACGTGAACGTGGAGGAGCTGAGCTCGAAGGAGCTCGAGCTGCCCAAGGAGCTCGCGCTCGACGAGTAGCGCGTAGCGCTCCCGCTCCCGGCGATATATCGTTGGAGCATCGTCGGACATCGGTCCGGCTTTTGCGAGAGGGGCGGACGCCCATGCACGGTGAACCAGGCCACGACCACCCCGGCCACGGCAGGGCGCCCCGCGGTTTCGGCGCGGGCTTCGGCGGCTTCGGGCCGCGCGGCTTCACGCCGCCGGGCCCGCAGCGTAAGCGCCGCGGCGATGTGCGCTCCGCGATCCTGTCCGTGCTGGGGGAGACGCCCTCGAACGGCTACGGCCTGATCAAGGAGATCGCCGAGCGCTCGGGCGGCACCTGGACGCCGAGCCCCGGCTCGGTCTACCCCACCCTGCAGCAGCTGGTCGACGAGGGGCTGATCGAGGCCGTCGGCGAGGGCCGTCGCACCGAGTTCCACCTCACCGACGAGGGACGGGCCTGGGTCGCCGAGCACACCGAGGAGCTCGCGCGGGTCTGGGCGAGCGTGACGGAGCGAACGGATGCCGACGCGGGCCTCCACGAGAGCGTCGCCAAGCTGATGGGCGTGGTGCACCAGTTCCGCTTCGCGGCCACCGACGAGCAGCGGGCCAGGGCGGTGGCGCAGCTCGACGAGACGCGCCGCGCGCTCTACGGCATCCTCGCCGACTGACCCGCCGTGTCCATCGGCACCTCCTCCCTCACGGCGCACAGCCGTGCCGCCGCCGACGACGCCGCGGTCCAGCTGCGCAACTTCGCCGCCGAGTTCGGCGCGGAGGACGCGCCGCTCGCCGCCAGCTTCCTCCGGGCGGATGCCGCGGCCAGTGCCGCGATCGCCGGGCTCGAGGCCGACGCGCGGCAGGTCGGGCTCGCTGCGCTCGGACTGGGCGCCCCCGCAGACGCCCGCGCAGCGGCATCCGTTCTCCAGGCGACGACGCTGGCCTTCGCCTCCGGACCGGACTCGCTGGTGGCGGTGCACGAGGCCATCGACCCGGGCGGGGACGGCGGCGCGGAACCGCGGGCGGCGCGGCCCGACGACTTCGCCTCGCTCGCCCTGGCGCACGCCGCGCTGGTGGCGGGACGGCCCTTCTTCCTCGGCAACGCGCGCACGGCCAGGGCGCTGCTGCCCGCCCAGCTGCGCGCGGCCGGGCTGAGCGGCGAGGTGCCGTTCCCGCTCTCGGCCGGGCTGCTCGCCGACGCCGAGGGCTACCGGGCCGCCCTCGCGCAGTACGCGGCGGGCGACGGCGACGCGATCGTGCTCGAGTTCGCGCGGGCCGCGCTGATCGCGGTCGGGAACGCCCGCGAGCTGGCCACCGCGCTGGCGATCACCCTCGACGAGTGGCAGGCGGCGATGGTGGGGGTTCGCTCGCACGCCAGCTCGCGCGACCTGGTGGCCGTGGTGCTGCAGCAGCCGGCGATCGACGCCCGGGTGGCCGTGCCGGCGCTCGGGGTCACGCTCGCCGCCGCGTACACGGCGATCGAGACGCTGGTGGAGCGCGGCATCCTGGTCTCGCGCGGGCCGGAGCGGCGCAACCGGGCGTGGTTCGCACCGGCGATCCTCGACGCGGTGGACGCGGTCGTGGAGCGGGCGCGGGGCTGAGCCTTCGCGCTGCAGCGTCGGGTGCTTCGCGAGCCGGTCGCGGTCGGATGAGGCGGCCGCGGCGGGGTCTTCCGTCCGCGGGCGCCTCATAAGCCGGTTCCGGCGCTAGTCCTTCGCGACGGTGAGCATGTCGCGCACCTTGCGGCGCTCGACCTTGCCCACCAGCGAGCGCGGCAGCTCGTCGAGCACCACGATCCGCTTCGGCACCTTGTAGGCGGTGAGGCGGCTGCGGCTGTACTCGCGCAGGTCCTCCGGGTCGAGGTTCGCGCCGTCGCGCAGCACCACGGCCGCAGAGACGTCCTCGGTGCCCGAGGGGCGGCGGATGCCCACCACAGCGGCGTTCTCCACGTCGGGGTGCGAGGTCAGCACCTCCTCCACCTCGGAGGGGGAGACGTTGAAGCCGCCGGTGATGATCAGCTCCTTGATGCGGTCGATCACGGTGATGAAGCCGTCGGGGGAGACGGTGACGATGTCGCCCGTGCGCAGCCAGCCGCCGGCGAGCAGGGTCTCCGTGGTCTCGGTCGCGCGGTTCCAATAGCCCTGGAACACCTGCGGGCCGCGCAGCAGCAGCTCGCCCGCCTCGCCCTCGTGCCGGTCGAGCGTGGGGTCGGCGGGGTCGACCACGCGGATCTCGGTGCTCGGGAAGGGGACGCCCACCGTGCCGGGGCGCCGCGTCGGCCCCACCGGGTTGCCGACGGCGAGCGGGCTGGTCTCGGTCATGCCGTAGCCCTCGACGAGCAGGCCGCCCGTGGCCTCCTCCCAGCGCTCGACCGTCAACACAGGCAGGCTCATCGCGCCCGAGATGGCGAAGCGGATGTGCGCGAGCCCCGCGCGGCGCCGCTTGCCGACACGCGTCAGCGCGTCGTAGATGGGCGGCACGGCGGGCAGGAAGGTGGGCGGCGACTTGCGTGCCGCGTCGAGCACCATGTCGACGTCGAACTTGGGGAAGAGCACGAGCTTGGCGCCGATGCTCATCGCCACCGTGAGGCAGAGGGTGAGGCCGTAGGCGTGGAACAGCGGGAGCACCCCGTAGAAGGTCTCCTTGCCGAGGCGCAGGCCGGGCACCCAGGCCTGTCCCTGCGAGGCGTTGGCGCGCAGGTTGCCGTGGGTGAGGATGGCGCCCTTCGGGGTGCCGGTGGTGCCGCTGGTGTACTGCAGCACGGCCACGTCGCCCGCGGTCGGGCGGGGGCGCTTGCGCAGCAGGCGCGGGGAGTCGAGCAGCTTCTCCCAGGTGAACACGCGGCGCGCCTTCGGGGTGGCCGTCATGCTCGCCCGGGTCGCGCGGGCCTTCGGGATCGGCAGCTTGAGGGCCAGGCGCTTGGTGAGCGGGAGGGCCTCGGTCATGTCCACCGAGATGATCCTGTCGAGCGGCACGTCGCCGGGGAAGGCCGAGACCGTGTCGTGCACCTTGTCCCAGACGATGGCGACGCGGGCGCCGTGGTCCTCGAACTGGTGGCGCAGCTCCCGCGCGGTGTACAGCGGGTTGTGCTCGATCACGATGGCGCCGAGGCGCAGCACCGCGTAGAAGGCGGCGACGTGCTGCGGGCAGTTCGGCAGCACGATGGCGACGCGGTCGCCCTTGCCCACCCCGAGGCGTCGGAGGCCCTCGGCGGCGCGCGACACCTGGTCGGCGAGCTCGTCGTAGCTGGTCTCCGCGCCGAAGAACTCGAGGGCGGTGCGGCGGCCGTACTTCTTCACCGAGGCGTCGAGCATGTCGACGAGCGACTCCTCGCTCGAGGCGATCTCGTGCGGCACTCCTGGAGCGTAGGCGTCCAGCCAGGGCTTGTTCTCGTACACGTTCACGGTGAGTTCCTCCCGGTGGTGAGCTTTCATTATCCGATATCCGGCTGGACGCTCTCCTCCTCCCCAGCCTCGTGGTATCCACCGATCGCGCCCTCGCCCGTTCCGGGCCCCGTGCGCGCGTCATCCTGTCTGTCGGAGGTGCGGATATGGCCGCGAAAGACGACCTGGGTCGCCGGGGCGAGACGCTCGCCGCCGACTATCTGGCGGATGCCGGCATGCAGCTGGTCGAGAGAAACTGGCGGTGCCAGCAGGGCGAGATCGACATGGTGCTGCGTGACGGCGACGAGACCGTCTTCGTGGAGGTGAAGACGCGCTCGTCGCTGGCCTTCGGGCATCCGCTCGAGGCGATCACGGCGGCCAAGCTCGCCCGGCTGCGACGGCTGGCCGGGGCGTGGTGCGAGGCGCACCCGGGGCAGTACCGCGGAATCCGCATCGACGCGGTGGCGATCGTGGCGCCGGCGTTCGGCGCGGTGCTCATCGAGCACCTGCGGCGGGTGTTCTGATGGCCGTCGCGCGCACCCACACGGTGTCGCTGCTCGGACTGCGCGGGGCCACCGTGGAGATCGAGGCGTCGATCGCCGCAGGTCTCCCCGCCTTCGTGCTCATCGGCCTGCCCGACGCCGCGCTCGGCGAGGCGAAGCACCGCGTCTCGGCCGCCGTGACGAACGCGGGCTGCGAGCTGCCGCACCACAGGATCACGGTCAACCTGTCGCCGGCCGCGCTGCCGAAGCACGGGCCCGGTTTCGACCTCGGCATCGCGCTGGCGATCCTCGCGGCAGACGGGACCATCCCGGCGGAGTCCATCGACCGGGTCGTGCACCTCGGCGAGCTCGGGCTCGACGGCAGGCTCCGGCCGATCGCCGGGATCCTTCCGGCCGTGGTGGCGGCCCGCGCGGCGGGCTTCGACACCGTGCTCGTCCCCACCGGCAACGTCGACGAGGCGAGCCTCGTGCCCGACATGCGGGTGGTTGCCGTCGCCTCGCTGCTCGACGCGGTGATCTGGCACGGCGGAGAGTTCGCGCCGGTCCAGGTGCAGCCGATCCTCCGCCCGGCGGAGGGCGCGGAGCCGGGCGACGACGGGCTCGACCTCGCCGACGTGATCGGCAGCACCGACTCGGTCGAGGCGATGCTCGTCGCCGCGGCCGGCGGGCACCACGTGTTCATGCTCGGCCCGCCCGGCGCCGGCAAGACGATGCTCGCCGCGCGCCTGCCCGGCCTGCTGCCCGAGCTCGACCGGGCGGCGGCCATCGAGGTGAGCTCGCTGCGCTCCCTCGCCGGGCTGCCGGTGGGGCGGTCGCTCCCCACGCGCCCGCCGCTGGAGAGCCCGCACCACACGGCGACCGCGGCGGCGCTGATCGGCGGCGGCAGCGGGCTGATCCGCCCCGGCGCCGCGGCCCGGGCCAGCCACGGCGTGCTCTTCCTCGACGAGGCCCCGGAGTTTCCCGCCAGCGTGCTCGACGCGCTCCGCCAGCCGCTCGAGTCGGGGGTGATCACCATCCACCGCGCCAACTCGATCGCGCACTTCCCCGGCAGCTTCCAGCTGGTGATGGCCGCCAACCCCTGCGCCTGCGGGCAGTCGGGCGCCCGCGACACCGAGTGCACCTGCTCGCCGATGGCGAAGCGCCGCTACCTCGGCCGCATCTCCGGCCCGCTGCTCGACCGCATCGACATCCAGCTACGGGTGCAGCGCATCACCTCGGCGCGCGTGCGGGTCTCGGAGGCCGAGCCGCGGCTGTCGACCCGGGATGCGCGCACCCGGGTGGTCGCCGCCCGCGCCGCCGCGGCCGCGCGGCTGGTCGGCACCTCGTGGACGCTCAATTCGCACGTGCCCGGCACCTGGCTGCGAGGCCAGCGGATGCGGCTCGGCCCGAAGACCACGGCATCCATCGACCGCGCCCTGGAGCGCGGCGGAATCACCATGCGCGGCTACGACCGGGTGCTGCGCCTCAGCTGGACCCTCGCCGACCTCGACGGCGACTCCATCCCCAGCGCCGACCACGTGGGCCGGGCGCTCTACCTGCGGAAGGCGATGTGACCATGACCCTGTTCGGACTCGGCGAGAACGAGATCACCCCGCTGCTGACGGCGCTCGCCGGCAGGGACGTCGACCGCGACGCGCAGGCGCGGATGTTCGCGCGCGCCGCCTGGACGGGCGTCGCGGAGCCGGGGGACCGCATGGCCGGCCTCACGCTCGCGCTGCTCGGCGCTCCCGAGGCGCTGCGCCTGCTGCTCGACGAGCCGACGCCCGAGCGGCTCCTGAGACGGCTGCACGAGGCGGGCGCCGAGGAGGTGACGCCCGACGAGGCGACGAAAGCGGTGGAGCGCTGGACGCCGCGCGTGAAGGCGTCCGCCGCCGTGCTCGCGCTCCGCCAGGCCGCGCGGGTGGACGCGCGGCTGCTGATCCCGGGAGACGAGCTCTGGCCGGCGGGCGTCGACGACCTGGGGTCGCACGCGCCGATCGCGCTGTGGATGCGGGGAACGGATGCCGCGGTCGCGGCGCTGCCCCGTTCGATCGCCCTGGTCGGCGCGCGCGCCGCCACGGGCTACGGCGAGCACGTCACCATGGAGGCCTCGGCGGGGCTCGTGGACCGCGGCTACGCGGTCGTCTCCGGCGCCGCCTACGGCATCGACGGCATGGCCCACCGGGCGGCGATAGCCAGCGAGGGCACGACCATCGCCTTCCTCGCCGGGGGAGTGGACCGTTTCTACCCGAGCGGCCACGACGCGCTCCTCACCCGCATCGTGGAGGACGGCGCCGTGCTCTCCGAGCTGCCCTGCGGCCAGGCCCCGACGAAGTGGCGCTTCCTGCAGCGCAACCGCCTGATCGCCGCGGCGAGCCGCGCGACGGTGGTGATCGAGGCCGGCTGGCGGTCGGGGTCGCTCAACACGGCGGGCCACGCCTCCTTCATCGGTCGGCCGCTCGGGGCGGTGCCGGGGCCGGTGACGAGCGCCGCGTCGGCCGGATGCCACCGGCTCATCCGCGAGTACACGGCGATCTGCGTCACCAACGCCGCCGAGATGGCGCAGCTGGCGCCCCTGGCCGGCACGACGAGCGGCCACGGCGGCGTCGAGGAGGCCGAGGAGGGCGGCCGCGGGCAGACCTCGGACATGACGCGGCTGCTCGACGCCCTGAGCATCCGCGCGCCGCGGGACTCCGCCGACGTGGCGGCGCGGGCCGGGCTGTCGCTGTCGACCGTGCGCGCGCTGCTCGGGCAGCTGGCACTCGACGGCGCGGCGAGCGAGCGGGAGAGGGGGTGGGTGAAGGTGGTGAAGAAGGGCGACGCGGGCTAGCTCAGCTGTCGACGACGCCGATGAAACGGCCGCCGATGTCGTCGAACTCCTCGCGGTGCAGCCCGTCCTTGGGCTCCGGGAGGTCCCAGATGTCGTGGTTGTCGCAGCTCAGGTAGGTGAACTCGGGCCACCACTTCTTCGGGCGCGCGGAGTCGGTGAATCCGCAGATGTCGCAGGTGAGGGTGACCCAGACCGGGCGCGCCTTGCTGCTGCGGTTCGCCTTGGACTGCACGAGCCAGGCCGGCGGGTTCTGCTCGAGCTCGGCGAACTCCGCGTCCGACATCTTCGCGGGGAGCTCGTGGCGCACGGCCATCTCGACGGGGATATCGAGCCGCTGGGCCGCATCTCTTCTGCTGATCACCCGTCAACGATAGGCGCTCGCCGCGGCGGGTGCGCGCGGAGGAGGTGCAGAAGGGCCGGGAACCGTCGAGGCCGCGAACCGGTGGGGGACGCGAACTGTCGAGTCAGGATCCGTCGGCGTCCAGCGGACGGACGAGCTCGGGCCCGTCGCCCTGGAACGGCAGCGGCGCCACCTCGTGCACCCGCAGCGACGCGGCCACGGGCAGGGCGGCCTGCACCGCGGCGTCGAGGAAGTCCTGGTCGCCCTCGATGGAGGGGGCGAGCCACTCCGCCCACATCTCGCGCGGGAGCGGCACGGGGTTGCGGTCGTGGATCTGCAGCAGCTCGTCGACGGCGTCCGAGGTGAGGATCGCGGCGGAGAGCACCCAGCGGTCGGGATCGTCGTCGTCCTTCGAGTGGTCGCGCCACCAGGAGTACAGGCCGGCCAGCGCGAGCGACGAGTCGTCGGGCCCCTGGATGTAGAACGGGCGCTTCTTCTTCGTCACCGGGTCGGTCTGCCACTCGTAGTAGCCGCTCACCGGGATGATCGCACGCTTCGTCTTCACCGACGCGGCGAAGGTGGACTTCGACGCCGCCGTCTCCGAGCGGGCGTTGAAGGTGGGGAACTTCGTCGCCACCGTCTTCGACCAGCTGGGCACGAGCGACCAGCGGGCCGTCTCGAGCCGTCGCACGAGCTCGCCCGTCTTCACACTCTCGATCACCACGGGGATCTGCTGGGTCGGGGCCAGGTTCCAGCTCGGCGCCCAGTCGTGCACGTCGCCGCCCGCGGCGACGAACTCCTCGATCAGTTCGTTGGTTTCCCTATCGACAGCGAATCTCCCGCACATGAAGCCATCATGCACCCGGCCACGGACATCCGCCGCGCCCAGATTGCAACGGAATGTCGCATTGTCGGCCGGGGCTTGTACCCTGAACGGGTGATCCCCCTCGGCCAGTACCCCGCTCCACAGCACGTGATCGCCCACATCAGCGACACCCACTTCCTCGGCGGCGGCAGACCGCTCTACGGGCAGGTGACGACCGACGCCAACCTCGTGCAGGCGCTCGAGCAGCTCGAGCGCTCCGGCCTGCGGCCCGAGGCCATCGTGTTCACGGGCGACCTCGCCGACCTCGGCGAGGCGGATGCCTACACCCGCCTCCGCGGGATCGTCGAGCCGGCCGCCGCGAGGCTGGGCGCCCGTGTGGTCTGGGTGATGGGCAACCACGACGAGCGCCCCGAGTACTCGAGCCTGCTCTTCGACGAGGTGCCGAGCACGGCCCCGCAGGACCGGGTGTACGACATCAACGGCCTGCGCATCGTCTCGCTCGACACCACGGTGCCCGGCTACCACCACGGCGAGATCAGCGACGCCCAGCTCGCCTGGCTCGCCGAGGAGCTGGCGACGCCGTCCGAGCACGGCACGCTGCTGGCGGTGCACCACCCTCCCGTCCCCACGCCGCTGCTCTGGGCCATGGAGATGCTCGAGCTGCACGGCCAGGACCGCCTCGAGGCGGTGATCCGCGGCACCGACGTGCGCGGCATCCTCGGCGGGCACCTGCACTTCTCCAGCCACAGCACCTTCGCCGGTGTGCCGGTCTCGGTCGCCGCGGCCACCTGCTACACCCTCAGCCTCACGGCCAAGGACCGCCTGCTCTCGGGGGTGAACGCCGACCAGGCGATGAACCTCGTGCACGTCTACGAGGACCGCCTCGTGCACTCGGTCGTTCCGATCGGCGAGCGGCTGGAGATCACCGGATTCTCCTCCGAGTTCGTCGCCCGCATCGAAGGGATGACGCCCGAGCAGCGCATCGACATGTTCTCGAAGAAGACCTCCGGATTCAACCTCGGCGAGGAGCCGCAGGCCTGATCCGGCGCGCTCGACCCGCTCCGCCTCCCTACGAGCCGTCGCCCTCCGGCAGCTGCTCGCGGTACACGCCGGCTACCCGCGCGAGGTAGGCGGTGATCGTCGACCGCTCGCTCTCGTCGAACTCGCCGAGCACGCGGTCCATGCCGAGGATCATCGGCATCAGGGTGGCCATCGCGCGCTGAACGGATGCCGGGCTCGGCACCACGAGGACGCCGCGCCGGTCGTTCGGGTTGCGTTCCCGGCTCACGTGGCCCACCGCGGTGAGGCGGTCGATCACGGTCGTGACGGCCGCGGTCGAGACGCCGAGGCGCCTGGCCAGCTCGGTCGGGCTGAGGGCGCCATCCCTGATCAGCTCCTCCATCGCCTCGAGGTCGGTGGGGTTCACCGTGAGCTCGCGTCCGAGGTGGCGCTCGAAGTCGCCGGTGAGGTCGAGGATCTCGCGCAGCAGCGCGGTCGCCGGGTGCACGGCGAAGCTGCCGCGCTCGCCCGGGTTCTGTTGCATGATCTGGAGTTTACCGCTACGGTGGCTAAATTATCTAGTAATACGATCTTCTAACAAAAAGGCTGCGACCATGCATCGGCTGACCACCTTCATCACGGGCAAGAAGACCTCGTGGATCATCCTCGTCGTGGCGCTCGCCGTCTCCGCCGCGATCTTCGCCCTGGGCTCCGGCTCGACCGGCGAGACCTCGCCGGGCGTCGGCCTCCCGGACTCGGCGGAGTCCGCGAAGGTCGCCGCCCTGCAGGCGACACTGCCCGCCGCCGACTCGACGTCCGCGCTGCTGGTCTACAGCCGCGACGGGGCGGAGCTCGACGACGACGACCTCGCGGCGATCACCGCCAGAACGCAGGCCCTCGCCGCCGCATCGCTCGACGGCTTCGTGCCGCCGCCCACCGTCTCCGAAGACGGGACGGCCGCCCTGGTGGTGGTGCCGCTGGAGGAACTGGCCGACGTCGACGCCCAGGCCGAGCGCGCGGCCGAACTGCGCGAGACGGCGAACGCCGACCTGCCCTCGGGCCTCGCGGCCCTGCTGACCGGGCCGGAGGGGTTCGCCGTCGACGTGGCCGCCGTGTTCAAGGGCGCCGACTTCACCCTGCTGCTCACGACGGTGCTCGTCGTGGCCGTGCTGCTGCTGATCACCTACCGCAGCCCGTGGCTCTGGCTGGTGCCGCTCGCCGTGGTCGGACTCGCGGACGCCCTCGCGGGCATCGTCGCGACCCGGATCGCCGCGGCCGCCGGGATCACCCTCGACGCCTCCGTCACCGGCATCCTCTCCGTGCTGGTCTTCGGCGCGGGGACGAACTACGCGCTCCTGCTGATCGCCCGCTACCGCGACGAGCTCCGCCTCGTCGAGGACCGGCACGCGGCCATGGCCAAGGCGCTGCGCGGGGCGGGACCCGCGATCATCGCGAGCGGCGGCACGGTCGTGCTCAGCCTGCTCACCCTGCTCTTCGCCCAGCTCACCGGCAACCGGGCGCTCGGACTCGCCTGCGCCGCCGGAGTCGTCGTGGCCATGCTGTTCGCCCTGTTTGTGCTCCCCGCCGCGCTCGTGCTGTTCGGGCGCGGACTGTTCTGGCCCTACGTGCCGCGCTTCGGCTCGGAGAACAAGGCGCACCACGGCCTCTGGTTCAGGCTCGGCACCGCGGTCTCGCGCAGGCCGGTCGCCGTGGCGATCGTCGGCGCTCTGCTGCTCGGCGGCCTCGCCGTCGCCGGAGTGCCGCAGATCAAGGTCGGCCTCGCGCAGACCGAGAAGTTCACCTCCGTCCCGGAGGCCGTCGTCGGCCAGGAGATCATCGCCGACGCCTTCAGCGCGGGCAGCGGCTCCCCGGTGGTCGTCATTTCCAACAGCGACCAAGCGGATGCCGTGGCCACGGCCGCAGAGGACGTCGACGGCGTCGTCTCGGCGACGGTCGGCGAGAGCGCGGACGGCATCACCCAGGTCTCCGTGGTGCTCGATGCGGCCGCCGAGACGCCGGAGTCCTTCGCGGCCGTCGAGGCGCTGCGCAGCGAACTGCACTCGGTCGACGGCGCGGACGCGCTCGTCGGGGGACTGGACGCCCAGACCCTCGACGTGAACGAGGCGCAGCAGGCCGACCAGAACCTGCTGATCCCGCTCATCCTCGCTCTCGTCCTGCTCGTACTCGTGCTGCTGCTGCGCGCGATCGTCGCTCCCGTGCTGCTGCTGCTCACGGTCGTGGCGTCGTTCTTCGGCAGCCTCGGTGCGAGCTGGCTGCTCTTCGAGACGGTGTTCGGCTTCCCCGGGATCGACACGAACGTGATCCTGTTCAGCTTCCTCTTCCTCGTGGCGCTCGGGGTGGACTACAACATCTTCCTCGTCACCCGGGCGAGGGAGGAGGCAGCGGAGCACGGCACGAGGGGCGGCATGATCCGCGCCCTCTCGTCGACCGGCGGCGTGATCACCAGCGCGGGAATCCTGCTCGCCGCCGTGTTCGCCGTGCTCGGCGTGCTGCCGCTGATCACGCTCACCCAGATCGGCATCATCGTCTGCATCGGCGTACTGCTCGACACCCTCCTGGTGCGCACGGTGCTCGTTCCCGCGCTCGCCTTCATCGCCGGCGAGAAGTTCTGGTGGCCGTCGAAGGTCGCGCGCAGCGGGGCCGATGCAGGTACCGGTGCAGGTGCAGGTGCAGGTGCAGGTGCAGGTGCAGGTGCCGGTGGCGATGCTGATGCCGTCACAGCTGGCGCTGGCGCTGGCGCGGGCTCGAGCTCACGTGCGGGTGCGGGTGCGGGTGTGGGTGCGACTCCGACGACCGGCGCCGGCGGCACGCCTCCGCGCTCCACGGGGGCGCACGCGGCACGATAGGGGGATGCAACTCGACCGGGTGCTCGACGACTACACGCGCTACCTCTCCGCGGAGCGCGGCTTCAGTGAGAACACCGTGCGCTCGTACCGCTCCGACCTGGTCGACCTCCTGCGCTACGCCGAGGAGATGGGGGCCACCACCGCGAAGGAGGTGGACCTCGAGCTGCTGCGCGGCTGGCTGTACCGCGCCTCCACAGCGGGGCTCGCGAAGTCGACGCTCGCCCGGCGGTCCGCCACCGCCCGCGGGCTGACCTCGTGGCTCGCCCGCACCGGGGACACCCCCACCGATGCCGCCGCACGCCTCCGGGCCCCGCGGCCGGACCGCCACCTGCCGCGCGTGCTCACCCGCGAGCAGATGGACGGCCTGCTCGCCGGGCTCGCGAGCCGGGCAGCCACCGGCGATCCACTGGCGGCACGGGACCTCGCCATGGTCGAGCTGCTCTACGCCTCTGCCCTGCGGGTGAGCGAGCTCTCCGGCCTCGACCTGCGCGACCTCGACCTCGGGCGGCTCACCGCGCGCGTCACCGGCAAGGGCTCGAAGGAGCGGGTGGTGCCCTTCGGGGTGCCCGCGTTCAGGGCGGTCACCGCCTGGCTGGACGCGCGCGACGCCGTGCCGGGCGCGCAGGACAGCACGGCGGCCTTTCTCGGGGCACGGGGCGCGCGGGTGAACACCCGGGCGGTGTACCGGCTGGTGGCCGACCTCCTCGAGGGCGTGCCGGGCGGCGGCCCCAGCGGCCCGCACGCGCTGCGCCACACCGCCGCGACGCACCTGCTCGACGGCGGGGCCGACCTGCGCGCCGTGCAGGAGATGCTCGGCCACGCCAGTCTCGGCACCACGCAGATCTACACCCACGTCTCCACCGAGCGCCTGCGCGAGAGCTACGCGCTCGCCCATCCCCGCGCCTGACAACGCTGCGCCGGGCACCCTCGCGTCTGACAACGCTGCGCCGGGCACCCTCGCGCCCGACGGAGCGCCGCCGGGCGGCCGCGCAACCGGCGCCGCCGCAGGCGCGCGGCCGATCGCGCGGGTCGGCAGCAGCACCGACCGCGGGATCCCGCCGAGGTAGGCGAGCGGCGACACGTACTCGCCCCGCAGCCGCACGCCGAAGTGCAGGCACGGCGTGGAGCAGTGCCCGGGCAGCAGCGTGCCGACGGGGTCGCCGCGGCGCACGGCGGCACCCGCGACGAGCGTCGTGGCCACCGGCTCGTAGCTCGAGAGCAGCTCGCCGGGGTGCGCGATGGAGAGCACCGGCCGGTCGACGACGACTCCCGCGAAATGGACGGTGCCGTCCGCGGGCGCGTAGACCGTGACATCCGCCGCGCCCACATCGATGCCGCGGTGCCCCGCGGAGTAGCGCGTCGCCGGGGCGAGAAACGGCCGCAGCACGGGGTGCGGCGCGGGAACCGGCCACTCCCACGCGGCGCTCGACGAGTCGCCGCCGGTCGAGCCGCCCGGCGCGGCGGAGGACGAGCCCGGCGCGGCGGCGGCCGCTGCGGAGGACGAGCCGCCGGGCATACCGCCGAGGAGCGCGGCGGCGGCCACCGCGCAGCCGAGCAGGAGGGGGAGCAGTCGCATCTCCCAAGCCTGAACGCCGCAGCGCGGCATCCGCCGACCGATCGCGGATTGGGGACAACGCGGGGCCTGTGGGGGAGTGGAGCGGTGTTATAGTTCTTGGAGCGCCGTGTGCAAGCACGGCGACTACGCGTGCCCGCTGCGACTCACGAGTCGTGCAACGCCATCCACTCAGTCAGACCTCGCCACGAGGCCTGCCGGATGCGTGCCGGGCACCAGGTTCGCGGCCGACCGGCCGCGATAACAACTGAGTTGGCGCGAAATGCCGTTGTAGGCGCGCGCCAGAAAAGGAGCACGGCCATGGCCGTTGTAACAATCCGCCAGCTGCTCGACAGCGGCGTCCACTTCGGACACCAGACGCGTCGTTGGAACCCGAAGATGAAGCGATTCATCCTGACCGAGCGCTCGGGCAGCCACATCATCGACCTCCAGCAGTCGCTGGCGTTCATCGACAAGACCTACGACTACGTGAAGGACACCGTTGCACACGGTGGAACCATCCTCTTCGTCGGTACCAAGAAGCAGGCTCAGGGCTCCATCGCCGAGCAGGCTCTCCGCGTCGGCCAGCCCTACGTCAACCAGCGCTGGCTCGGTGGACTCCTCACCAACTTCCAGACGGTCTCCAAGCGCCTCGCGCGTATGAAGGAGCTCGAGGAGGTCGACTTCGACGACACGAGCCGCGGCTACACGAAGAAGGAACTCCTCATCCAGAAGCGTGAGCTCATCAAGCTTCAGAAGAGCCTCGGTGGTATCCGCAACCTGACGAAGACCCCGTCCGCGATCTGGATCGTCGACACCAAGAAGGAGCACCTCGCGATCGACGAGGCGCACAAGCTCGGCATCCCCGTCATCGCGATCCTCGACACCAACTGCGACCCGGACGACGTCCAGTACCCGATCCCGGGCAACGACGACGCCATCCGCTCGGTCGCACTGCTCACGCGCATCGTCGCCGACGCAGCAGCCGAGGGCCTCGTCCAGCGTCACCAGAAGCCGGAAGACGGCGAAGCCGTCGAGCCCCTCGCCGCGTGGGAGGCCGAACTGCTCCAGGCGTCCGAGACCCCGTCCACCGAGTCCGAGAAGATCGAGGCCGTTGACGGACTCGTCGCCGGCGCCAAGGACGAGAAGGCAGTCGCCGAGGTCGTAGCCGCCGAGGTTCCGGTCGAGGAGAACGACGCCGACGCAGTCGCCGCGAAGAACGAGGAGGCCGCAGACGCGACCATCGTTCCCGAGCACGTCGTCGAGTCCGACGAGGCGACCGAGGCCAAGATCGAGGCAGAGGCAACTCCCGCCGAGAAGAAGCCCGCCGCTCCCAAGAAGTCCTCGAAGTAGCTCTCACCCACTAACAAAGGAAACACGATGGCAGATTTCAGCCTCGCAGACCTCAAGACCCTGCGCGAGCGCCTCGGCACCGGCATGGTCGACAGCAAGAACGCCCTCGTTGAGGCGGGCGGTGACCTCGAGAAGGCCACCGAGCTCCTGCGTCTCAAGGGTGCCAAGAGCAATGCAAAGCGCTCTGACCGCTCCACCAGCGAGGGCCTCGTCGCCGCGAAGGAAGGTGCCGGTTCCACGACCATCATCGAGCTCGCCTGCGAGACCGACTTCGTTGCCAAGAGCGACAAGTTCGTCGCCCTCGGCGACAAGGTGATCGAGGCAGTCGCCGCCGCCGGCGCGACCGACGTCGACAGCGCACTCGCGGCTCCGGCCGAGGGCGGCACGGTCGGCGACCTCATCGGCGGAGAGGCAGCGATCCTCGGCGAGAAGATCGAGCTGCGCCGCGTCGCAGTCGTGAACGGCGAGAAGTTCGCCGTGTACCTGCACCGCACCAACAAGGACCTGCCCCCGCAGGTCGGCGTTGTCGTCGGCTACTCGGGAGACGACGCGGACACAGCCCGCAGCGTCGCCCAGCACATCTCCTTCGCCGACCCGCAGTACCTGACCCGTGAGGACGTTCCCGCCGAGACCGTCGAGAACGAGCGTCGCATCGTCGAGGAGATCAGCCGCGGAGAGGGCAAGCCCGAGGCCGCCCTCCCGAAGATCATCGAGGGACGCGTGACCGCGTACTTCAAGCAGGTCGCCCTGCTCGACCAGGACTACGCGAAGGACAACAAGCTGTCCGTCGCGAAGGTGCTGGCGGATGCCGGACTGACGGTGAGCGGATTCGCTCGCTTCAAGGTCGGCGCCTAACAATCAGTGATGAATGGGGTTCGAGACGAATAGTCTCGAACCCCATTTTCATGCCCGAACCCCATACCCTGTATCGAACGCACGACAAGGAGTTGCCATGACCACCCAGCGCACGAGACGGGTCCTCCTCAAGCTATCCGGTGAGGCCTTCGGCGGCGGCCAGCTCGGGGTCAACCCCGACGTCGTCGCCGCCCTCGCCAAGGAGATCGCCGAGGCCGCAGCGGACACCGAGATCGCGATCGTCGTCGGCGGGGGCAACTTCTTCCGCGGCGCCGAGCTCAGCCAGCGCGGAATGGACCGCGGTCGCGCCGACTACATGGGCATGCTCGGCACCGTGATGAACGCGCTCGCCCTGCAGGACTTCCTCGAGCAGGCCGGAGCCGCGACCCGCGTGCAGTCCGCCATCTCGATGACCCAGGTCGCCGAGCCGTACATCCCGCGCCGCGCGGAGCGCCACCTCGAGAAGGGCCGCGTCGTCATCTTCGGCGCCGGCGCCGGTCTCCCGTACTTCTCCACCGACACCGTCGCCGCCCAGCGGGCCCTCGAGATCGACGCCCAGGTGGTGCTCGTCGCGAAGAACGGTGTGGACGGCGTCTACGACTCCGACCCGCGCACCAACGCCGCGGCGCAGAAGATCGACGCGATCACCTACCAGGAGGCGCTCGTGCAGGGCCTCAAGGTGGTGGACTCCACCGCGTTCAGCCTCTGCATGGATAACTCGATGCCGATGGTGGTCTTCGGGATGGCCCCCGCCGGCAACCTCGCCAAGGCGATCCGCGGCGACCGGATCGGGACCCTGGTCTCCAACTAGCGTCCCCGTGAGGCGCCCGACACCCGCGTGCTTGCGGGTGTCGGGCGCCTCACGGTTGGTTAGCCGGTAAACTCCACTAGACACTAAGGAGCTCTCGTGATTAGCGACGTACTGGCAGACACCAAGGACAAGATGGCGAAGGCCCTCGAATCGGCGAAGGAAGACTTCGCGACCGTTCGAACCGGACGTGCGAACCCGCTCATGTTCCAGAAGATCATGGTCGAGTACTACGGCAGCCCCACGCCGCTCGGGCAGCTCGCCTCGCTGAACAACCCGGAGGCCCGCACGCTCATCGTGACGCCCTTCGACAAGACCGCGCTCAAGGAGATCGAGAAGGCCATCGTCGCCGCTCCGAACCTCGGCGCGAACGTGGGCAACGACGGTGAGATCGTGCGCGTGACGCTCCCCGAGCTCACCCAGGACCGCCGCAAGGAGTTCGTCAAGATCGTGCGCGACAAGGCCGAGCAGGCCAAGGTCGCCATCCGCAACATCCGCCGCAAGGCGAAAGACGACCTCGACTCCCTCAAGGAGGTCGGAGAAGACGAGATCGCCCGCGCTGAGAAGGACCTCGAAGCGACCACGAAGACCCACGTGGACGCCATCGACGACGCTCTGAAGCGCAAAGAAGCCGAGCTGCTCGAGGTCTAGATGTCGGATGCCGCTGGGGGACCTGGTCGCCGTTCCAAGAAACACCCGCCGTCGCGGGCCGAGTTCGAAGCGACGGTGGCCGATATCGAGGCGCAGGTTCGCGCCACGAATGAGAAGATCAACGCCAGGAGCGGCCGCAACCTCTCGTCCGCGATCCTGATCGGCCTCGTGCTCGGCGGCGGGCTCATCGTGAGCCTCGTCTTCGTCAAAGAGCTGTTCATGATCTTCGCGATCGTGCTCGTGGGGTTCGCGGCGTTCGAGCTCGCGAGCGCGCTGCGCTTCGCCGGCCGCGACGTCCCGCGCATCCCCGCGGTCATCGCCGCGGTGTCGATCGTGCCCGCCTCCTTCTACGGGCTGGCGACCGGCCACTGGTTCGCCACGATCGCCGGCGTCGCGCTGGTGTCGCTCTGGCGGCTGGCCGAGATGCAGGTGCCGAAGCTGCGGGTCTCCGGGCTCGACCTCGCCAAAGACATCGGCGCAGGCGCCTTCGTGCTCGCCTACGTCGTCTTCCTCGGCGGCTTCACCGTGCTGCTCACCGCGCAGGACGGCGGCCAGTGGTGGACCCTGGGCTTCCTCATCGTGGTGGTCTCCGTCGACGTGGGCGCCTACGCGTCCGGGATCAACTTCGGCAAGCACCTGATGGCGCCGCTGATCAGCCCGAAGAAGACCTGGGAGGGCTTCGCCGGCTCGGTCGCCGCCGCGCTCGTGGCCGGTGTGCTCGTCGCGCTGTTCATGCTGCAGCAGCCCTGGTGGGTCGGACTCGTCCTCGGCGCGGTGCTCGTGTTCACCGCCACGATGGGCGACCTCGCCGAGTCGCTGATCAAGCGCGACCTCGGGATCAAAGACATCAGCACCTGGCTCCCCGGCCACGGTGGTTTCCTCGACCGGCTGGACTCGATCCTGCCTTCGGCAGCAGCCGCGTACGCGCTGTACCTCATTTTCGCTTAGGGCAGGACACACAGGTGAGCACCACTTTCCCCCGCACGCGCAAGTCGCGCCGCGGCTACAACGTCGACCAGGTCGAGGACTTCCTCGAGGAGGCGCGCCGCGCCTACTCGGCGGACGCGCACGTCGTCTCCGTAGTCAGCGCAGACAGCATCCGCCGCACCGCCTTCGCCATGCAGAAGGGCGGCTACTCGACCACCCACGTCGACGCCGCACTGGAGCGCCTCGAGGACGCCTTCGCCAGCAGGGAGCGCGACCGTGCCTTCGCCCCGGCCGGCGGCGACGCGGCCTGGTACGGCCAGGCCCGCAGCTCCGCGCAGGTCATCCTCGACCGTCTCGCCCGCCCCGAGGGACACCGCTTCTCCCGTGTCAGCCGCTTCAGCCGCGCGTACAACGTCAAGCAGGTGGACGCCTTCGCCGACCGCCTCGTGGACTACTTCCAGCACGGCAAACCGATGAGCATCGACGAGGTGCGGCTCGTCGCGTTCCAGGCGACCCGTCGCGGCTACAACGAGACGCAGGTCGACCTGCTGCTCGACAACGTCATCGACGTGATGTTGGCAGTGCGCTGACCCGCATTCGACCGATCCCCCCGTATGGGCTACGGTGGATAACGAATGGATATCGAACGCAGCGACTTCTCTGCCCCCGTGCGGCCCTCTAGCGCCCGTGGGGGAGTCCGTCGAACCCAGTCCCTCTGGCGTCGAGCGCTCCCCGTCCTCGCATTCTCCGCCGCCATGTGCTTCGTGCTCGTGTCGATCACCGACCCCACCGCCTCCTTCGCCATCACCGAGGAGACGCCGGACGACGGGATCAGCATCGGCCCGATCGACGAGGTCGCCACCCAGTCCGTGGTCGCCGCAGGAACCACCCGCCCGGTCGTGCGCGACGGCTTCACCATCACCAAGCCCCCGCCGCCCCCTCCCGTCGTCGTCGTGGCCGAGAAGGCCCCCTCCGCCGCCCGGGCCGCGGGAGTCCCCGACCCCGGAAGCGCCAAGGCGATCGCCTACGACATGGTGATGGCGCGCGGTTGGGGCGCCGGAGAGTACGACTGCCTCGTTTCGCTCTGGAACAAGGAGTCGGGCTGGAACGTCAACGCCCACAACAAGTCCAGCGGCGCCCACGGCATCCCGCAGGCGCTCCCCGGGACGAAGATGGCGTCCGTCGCCGCCGACTGGGAGACCAACCCGGCGACCCAGATCACCTGGGGCCTCGGCTACATCACCGGCCGCTACTCCACCCCCTGCGGCGCATGGGGCAAGTCGCAGGCGAGCGGCTGGTACTAGACACCGCCTGACCACACGCTCCCGTAGGGTGGGCGGATGGTGGAAAACGGCCTTCTCTTCGGCGTGGTGGCGCTCGTCACGATCGTCGCTGCTGGCGTCTTCAGCCGTAAGCTCGGCGTGGCCTCGCCGCTGCTGCTCATCCTGGTCGGCTTCGGGTTCAGCTACATCCCCGGCGCCCCGACCGCGGTGCCGCACGACATCGTGCTGCTGGGCCTCCTGCCTCCCATCCTCTACGCGGCGGCGATCAACGTGCCGGTCGTGGACCTGCGCCGCAACTTCAGCACCATCTCGGCGCTGAGCGTCGGCCTCGTGCTGGTGACCACCTTCGGAACCGGCCTCATCCTGTACGCGATCTTCCCCGACCTCTCGCTCGCCGGCGGAATCGCGCTGGGAGCGGTGATCAGCCCGACGGACGCCGTCGCGGCCACCGCCCTCGGCAAGAAGCTCGGCCTCCCTCCGCGGCTCGTCACCATCCTCGAGGGCGAGAGCCTGGTGAACGACGCCACAGCGCTCGTGCTGCTGCGCTCCGCGATCCTCGCCATCAGCGGCGCGGTCACCTTCTGGGGAGTGCTCGGCGACTTCGCCTTCGCGGTGGTCGTGGCGCTCGTCGTCGGCCTCGCGGTCGGCTTCGTCACCGTGCGCGTGCGCGCGCGCCTCAGCGACCCGGTGCTCGACACGGCCATCTCGCTCGCCGTGCCGTTCATCGCCTTCATCCCGGCCGAGACCCTCGGAGCGAGCGGCGTGCTGGCCGTCGTCGCGGCCGGGCTCTACTCCGGCCACAACGGGGCGAGGCGGTTCACCGCCCAGACACGCATCAGTGAGCGGATAAACTGGCGCACCGTGCAGTTCCTGCTCGAGAACGGCGTCTTCCTGCTGATGGGCGTCGAGATCAGTGCCATCATCGCCGACGTGCTCGACCAGGACCTGAGCGTGCGCGCCGCGGTGGGGTTCGGCCTGCTCATGGTGGGCTGCATCATCGTCATCCGCTTCCTCTTCATCGGGCCCCTGCTGCTGCTCCTGCGCCGGCGCGGGGAGCAGGCGGAGCAGCGCCAGTCGCGCTTCCGGGCGATGCTCGAGCGGCTGCGCAGGCGCTCCTCCGGCGACGCGCAGTCGGAGCGCCGCCAGGACCGCGCCGAACGCACCTACCGGCGGCGGGAGATCGACATCGAGCAGCTCGCGGCGGAGGGCTTCGGCTGGCGCGGCGGGGTGATCCTCAGCTGGTCGGGCATGCGCGGCGTCGTCACCCTGGCGGCCGCCCAGTCCCTGCCGGAGAGCATCCCCTACCGCTCCCAGCTGGTGCTGATCGCCTTCACCGTGGCCGTGGTGACCCTGCTGCTGCAGGGCGGCACCCTGCCCTGGGTCATCCGGGCCAGCGGCATCCGCGGCTCCGACCACGCGGCCGACCGCCGGGAGCTCGCCGAGCTGCTCGACGAGATGGGCGCTGCCGGGCTCGCCGTGCTCGAGAACCCCGAGTTCAGCCTCCCGGAGGGCGAGTCGATCGACGAGGAGGTGCTCGCCCGGGTGCGCCACGACACCCTGCTCAGTGCGGAATCCGCGTGGGAGCGCGCGCGCTTCGGCGCGGGGGAGGCGAGCCTCGCCCAGTCGCCGCACCGGCAGTACCGCTCGCTGCGCCAGGAGGTGCTCCAGGCGGAGCGCGAGGCGCTGCTGGAGGCGCGGTCGACCGGCAGCTACCCCTCGCGCATCCTCAGCCGCGCGCAGGCGATGATCGACCTCGAGGAGACCCGGCTCGAGCAGATCGACAATCCGGGCGGCGGCTAGTCTGGAAGCATGCCCCGTTCCAATCGTCCCCGCGGCCGACGGCCCGCAGACGACGACGATGACGACTACGACATCAGCCGGGCCCTCACCGGGCGCCGCCGCACCGTCGCCAAGCGCGACGGCGAGTGGAACGTTCAGCCGGTGGCCGCGGCCTCCGCGACCAAGCACTACACCTGCCCCAGCTGCGGCCAGGACATCGCGCCGGGCGTCGCGCACACGGTGGCGTGGCGCGCGGACGGCCTGATGGGCGAGGCGAACGACCTGGCGGCGCGCCGACACTGGCACCTGCACTGCTGGAAGATCAAGGCCTAGGAGGCCCGCGTGAGCGACACCGACATCCGTGGCAACACCCTGCTCCCCGCACGCCGGGAGGAGATCGAGCTGTACACCCGCGATGGACTGACGCTCGTGGGCGAGCTGGCGCTGCCGGTGGACGCCGCGCCCGTCGCGACGATCGTGGCGCTGCATCCGCTGCCCACCCACGGCGGGTTCATGGACTCGCACATCCTGCGGAAGGCGGCCGCCCGCCTGCCGGCCCTGGCCGACGTGGCGGTGCTGCGCTTCAACTTCCGCGGGGTGAGCTCCCCGCGAGGCACCTCGGAGGGACAGTTCGGGGACGGCGTCGAGGAGCGCCACGACCTGCAGGCGGCAATGGACTTCGTCGCCGAGAGATCCCTGCCGCATCCGTGGCTGCTCGGCTGGTCGTTCGGAACCGAGGTCACGCTCAAGCACGGCCTCGCGCACCCCGTGGACGGCGTGATCCTCCTGTCGCCGCCGCTGCACAGGACAACGGATGAGGAGCTCGCGGCCTGGACGCACACCGACAAGGAGGTTGTGGCGCTGATCCCCGAGCTCGACGACTTCCTGCGTCCCGCGGAGGCGGCGGAGCGCTTCGCCGTGGCGCCGAACATCGAGCTGGTGAACGTGGACGGCGGCAAGCACCTCTGGGTCGGCGAGACGCAGACCTACCGGGTGCTCAGCGAGATCGTGCAGCGGCTCAACCCCGCCGCGCTGCCGCTGCCGACCACCTGGGACGCGTAGCGGCTAGAGGGCGTTCTGCTTGGGCACGACGACCTCTTTGATGATCAGCTGGATGGCCGCGGCCACCGGGATCGCGATCAGCGCGCCGAGGATGCCGAGGAGAGTGCCGCCGACCAGCGCGGCGATGACCACGACGACGCCGGGCACCTTCACGGCGCGGGCCATGATGCGCGGGCTGAGCACGTAGGCCTCGACCTGCATGTACACGGCGTAGTAGATGATGACGACCACGACGTGCCAGTCGGCGCCGTTGAACAGCAGCACGCCCAGCGAGATCAGCACCGAGGCGGAGATCGTTCCGACCAGGGGGATGAGCGAGCCGAGGAAGGCGATGAACGCGAGCAGCGCGGAGTACTTCACGCCGATCGCGGTGAGGAAGATGAACGACAGCACGCCGTTGACGAGCGCGAGGGTGACCTGGCCCATCACGTAGCTCCCGACGGAGCCGCTGATCTGCTCGGCGATGTCGATGAAGCCGGCGCGCTTCGACGCGGGAACCAGCTGGTAGAGGCCGCGCTTGAGGCTGCCGAGCGAGGCCGTGAAGTAGACCATGAGGATCAGGATGACCACGCCGCCGAAGATGCCGGTCGCGATCGTGACACCGGCTTCGAACAGGCCGCCGCCGATGTTGCCGATGTTGGCCGGGTCCTGGAAGAACTTCGTCACGTCGTCGAGGATGCCCTGCACCTCGAGCCACGGCAGGTTGGCGGAGATGTCCTTGATGAGCGAGTCGTCCTCGATGCCGGGGATGATCGTGTCGGTGATCAGCTCGGAGATGTTCTGCACCTGCTCGGTGATCACCGGGATCAGCGCGAACACCAGACCGGTGAAGACCCCGATCACGCCGACGAGCACGATCACGATGGCGATCGGGCGCTTCACATGGCGCTTCTCGAGCCAGGTGATCAGCGGGTCGAGGCCGAGGGCGAGGAAGATCGCCGCACCGATGTAGGTGAGGATCGAGGCCAGGTTGCCCACCGCCCCGCCGATGAGGAGCGCCACGAGGACACCCAGTCCCGCGAGCAGGCCGAGGCGGAACGGGTTCTGGATCTTCATGGTGGGGTGGCGCTCCGGTTTCGGCTAGTCGCGTGACGAAGAGGTGACGTTCTCAGCCTGTGAGAGCAATCCGCGAAGGTTCTCAAAGTAGCCCGCGACGGCGTCCCGTTCAATCCTGATCTTGTCGAGGCGGGTTTCGGCTTCGGTGACCAGCCGTGTGTTATGCGACTCCGACGCGGTGACGATGGCCTTCGCGCGCGCCTCTGCGTTGGCGAGAACCTCGGCGGCCGTGGTGTTGGCCTCGGCGCGCAGCGCTGCCGCTGCGGCGCGGGAGCCGTCCTCGAGCTCGGCGGCCTCCGCACGCTTCTCCGCCGCGCGCTTGTTCGCGTCGTCGAGCTGCGCCTGCGCCTCGCTGAGGTACTTGCCGGTCTGGGCGCTGGCCTCCTGCTGCTTGGCCAAGGCCTCCTTCTCGCCCTCGTCGCGGCGCGACTTGAGCTCGATGTCGAGGTCGATCCTCGCCTGCTCGCTGTCGCGGGCGATGGCGGTGCGGGTCTCCTCCACGTCGGCGGCGAGGCGGGCGCGGGTGATGTCGGCCTCGTCGGCGAGGGCGGCGCGCTCCCGCTCGATGTCGCGCTCCAGGTCGGCGCGCTGCGAGTCGATCTCGTGCGCGAGGGCGGCGCGCGCCTCGGCGGCCTCGGTGGCGAGAGCCGTCCAGGCGGCGGCTGTGCGCTCCTCGAGCGCGGCCGTCGTCTCCGCCGTCTCGCGGTCGAAGTCCGCCTTCGCCGCGGCCGTGTCGCGGTCGAGTGCGGCCCGCGAGGTGCGGGTGTCGTTGTCCAGCGCCGTGCGGGCGGCGGAGGTGTCGCTCTCCAGCGCCGCCCAGGCGGCGGCGGTCTCGCTCTCCAGCGCCGCGCGGCTCGCCGCGGTGTCGCTCTCCAGCGCGCTGCGCGCTGCGGAGATCTCGGCCTCCAGCTCGGTGCGGGCGGTGGAGATCTCGGCGTCCAGCGCGGCGCGCGCGGTCGCACCCTCGTTCTGCACCTCGGCCCGGGCGGTGGAGATCTCCTTCTCGAGGGAGGCGCGTGCGGCCTTCGTCGCCCCCTGGAGGGTGGCGTGCCCGGCGGCGGTGTCCGCTTCGAGCGCGGCCCGCGCGGTGGTGATCTCGATCTCGAGCTCGGCGCGGCGGGTGTCGACCTCGTTGGTGAGGGCGGCCATGGTGGAGGTCACCTCGTTCTCGAGGTCGGCGCGGGTGGTGCTCACGTGGTTCTCGAGCGCGGCCTCGGTGCTGGAGACCTCGTTGGCGAGCGCCTCGGTGGTCGTGCGCACCTCGGTGGCCAGGCTCTCCGTGGTGGAGCGCACCTCGGCGTCGAGGGCCTCCTTGGCGGTGCGCACCTCGTTCGCGAGGGCTGTCCGGGTGACGCGCACGTCGTTCTCGAGCTCCTCGCGGGCCGTTCCCACCTCGTTGTCCAGGTCGGTGCGTGTGGTCTCAACCTCGCGCGCAAGCTCGGCTCGGGTCGTGTCGACGTCGTGCTTGAGCTGGGCGCGGGTGGTGTCGACGTCGCGCTTGAGCTCGGCCCGGGCGGTGTCGACCTCCACGGCGACGGCGGCGCGGAGGGTGTCGACCTCGATCGCGAGGTCGGTGCGGGTGTTCTCGACGTCGCGCTCGAGCTCGTCGCGGGCGGTGTCGACCTCGTTCGCGAGGGCGACGCGGGTGGTCTCCACCTCGAGGGCGAGCGCCTCCGTGGTCGATGACACGTCGTGGGCGAGCCTGGCGGTGGTCGTGTCCACCTCGAGGGCCAGCGCCTCGCGGGCGGCGGCGACCTCGTTGCCGAGGTCTTCCCTGGTGGTGCGCACCTCGAGCTCGAGGGCCGCCTTCGTGGTGGACACCTCGCTGTCGAGCGCCGTCTTGGCCGTGGCGACCTCGCTGGCCAGTTCGGCGCGGGTGGCCTTCACCTCGTTGTCGAGGGCGATCTTCGCGCTGGTGACCTCGTTCTCGAGCTCGGCGCGGGTGGTGGCGACCTCGGCGGCGAGGGTGGCCTGCGTGGTGGTCACCTCGTTCTCGAGGTCGGCCTTGGTAGCGACGACCTCGGCCTCGAGCTGGGCCTCGATGCGCTCCTTCTCGTTGTGCAGCGTGGCGGAGGCGGTGGCGAGCTCGGTCTCGAGCTCGGCGCGGGCGGTGGTGATCTCGTTGTCGAGCTCGGCGCGCCCGGCGGCCAGATCGCCCGCGAGCTCGGTGCGCGCACTGGTGATCTCGATCGCGAGCGCGGTGCGTGCCGAGGTGGTCTCCTGCTCGAGCGAGGCGCGGATGCCCGCGGTCTCGTTCTCGAGGTCGGCCCAGGCCGCCGCGGTGTCGGCCGCGAGCTTGGCGCGGGTCGACTCGACGTCGTTCGCGAGTGCGGCGCGGGTGGCGGCCGTCTCGTTCTCGAGGGTGGCGCGGGTCGTCTCGGTGGAGTTCGCCAGCTCGGTGCGCGCGGTGTCGATGTCGCGGGCCAGGTCGGTGCGGCCCTGCTCGACGTCGCGGGCGAGGTCGGCGCGCAGGCGGGTATTCTCCGCCTCGTACTCGGCGCGGCCCAGCTCGGTCTCGCGGGCGAGCACGGCGGCGGCGTCGCGCGCCTCGGCGGCCTCGCGGCTGGCGACGACGGTGAGCTCCGCGGCCTCCCGCTCGCCGGCGGCGCGCACGGCGGCGGCCTCGCGCTTGGTGGTGGCACGGGCCTCCGCGGCCTCGGTGGCCACGGCGCCGCGGATGGACGCGGCCTCGCGCATGGCGTCGGTGACGAGGGTCTCGGACTCGCTCCTCGCGCGGCCCAGCACGTGCTCGGCCTCGGATCGCGAGCTCTGGAGCAGCTCGGTGGACTGGGCGGTCGCGTCGGAGACCAGGCGGTCTGCCGTCGCGTGCGCATCCGTTGTCAGCTTCTGGATCTCGGCCTTGACGCTGGAGCGCAGCTTCTCGGCGTCGATGTCGGCCTGGCTGATCAGCCGGGTCGACTGCTCCTCGGCCACCCGCAGGGTCTTCTCGAGCTTGGTGCCGAGTCCGCTGTAGGTGGGGGTGCCGGTCTCGTCGAGCTCGGCCTGGAGGTCGTCGGCCACCGCGGCGAGCCGCTTGATCTCCTTCGTCGCGTCGGCCCGATCGGCGTTGGCCTTGATCAGTTCGCGTCGGAGATCCTGGATCGCCTTGTCGACCGCCTCTTTGCGGTACCCGCGCATCTCTGTACCGAATTCGGTGTCGTCTGCAGCCACGATCTCTCCTAAGCATTGATCCGGACCTTCCGAGTTTAGTGTGAGGCGCGCTCGGCGAGGCGCAGAGGCCTCCAGCCGTACCCGGCTGCTTGCCAGTGAATTCCCAGTGCCGTTGTTAGGCCGAACCCATGCTCATCGGCTAATCTTGATCGTCTTTGCTGTTGCCATCCGGATACCGGTTCCAGGAAGTCCTCTTCTCGCCCCGAAGCGCGAGCGCCCGCCACAGGCGGGGGAGGATGCCGCACGTCGTGTGGGGCTGGGCAACACGAAAGGAGAAATCCGTGCGATTTGTACTCGCCATTGTCAGTTTTGTAGTTGCCGCGCTCCTGATCGGTCTCGGTATCGCTCAGAAGACCGTCTTCGCCGCGCCAGACGAGGTCACCGCCTCCGCGAGCATCACGTCGAGCGCGCCCGTCACCGTGGTCAGCGGCGAGGCGCTCAACGCCTACCCGCGCAGCCAGTTCGTCGAGATCGGCGGAGCGGACACCACCTTCGCCGCCTACGGACGCACCACCGACGTGCTCGCGTGGATCGGCGATGCCAGCTACAACGCGGTGGGCTTCGACGCGGAGAACACCGCGCTCGTCTCCAAGGTCGTCAGCGGCACCGACGCCGAGGTACCGTCGCCGATCGGGTCCGACCTGTGGCTCGCCAGCTACACGGACCAGTCCGGGATCACCATCAACGTGCCGGACGACGTCTCGCTGATGATCGTCTCCGACGGCATCGCGCCCGCGCCGTCCGAGGTCAGCGTCACCTGGCCGCTCGACAACTCCACCCCATGGGCCAACACGATCGTGGTGGCCGGCGGCGTGCTGCTGCTGCTCGGGTTGATCCTCCTGGTCTGGGCGCTGCTGCACATGCGCAAGGGCCGCGGCCCCCGCCGCAAGTCGCAGAAGATGCCGAAGCTGCCGAAGCAGCGCGGCTACAAGGCGATCAAGTCCAAGCCGAAGGCGCTCGAGGCGAACGCCAAGGGCCGCAGGTCGATCATGCCGCGCGTGGCCATCGTGCCCGTGGTTCTGGTCGGCGCACTCGCCCTGGGCGGATGCAGCAGCGACTTCTGGGCCGGACGCGAGCCGGTGCAGGCGCCCACCGCGTCCGCCGACCCGCAGGACGCCGTCGAGGAGGAGGACCAGCTCGACCCCGCAGCGGTCACCGAACTGCAGGCCGAGCGCATCGCCAAGAACGTGTCCGAGGTGGCCGCCGCCGCCGACGCCGCGAACGACGACACCCTGATCGCCACCCGTCTCACCGGGCCGGCGCTCGAGCTGCGCGCCGCCAACTACGCCCAGCGCCGCGCCAACGCCGAGATCGCCGCACCCGAGGCCATCCCGGTGGGCAAGTTCCTGATGATCCTTCCGCAGCAGACGGAGAACTGGCCGCGCACCGTGCTCGCCATCGTCGAGGACACCGCCACCAACGCGGACGGCGCGCAGCTCGCGCCGGTCTCGATGGTGCTGGTGCAGGAGACGCCCCGCGACAACTACAAGGCCTCCTACGTGATGCGCCTCGAGCCGGGAGCCGTCATCCCCGACGTCGCCCCGACCTCGGTGGGCGCCGTGCGCCAGGGCCCGGACAGCAAGCTGCTCACCCTCGCGCCCGGACTCGTGGCGCCCGACTACGCGGACATCCTGCTGAACGACAGCGCCAGCCCCTCCTACGAGCTGTTCGAGGCCGAGGGTGACTCGCTGCGCCCGGCCGCGGGCAAGGCCTTCAAGGACGCCGCCATCGCCGCCACCCAGGCCGTCGGCACGTCGTCGCTGGAGTACGCCGGAGCCGCGGCGACCGGACCGGTGGTCGCCCTGTCGACGAACGACTCCGGCGCGATCGTGGCGGTGAACGTCAACGAGCAGGAGACGGTCAAGTCGGTGGAGGCGGGCGCGCTCGTCAACACGCCGGCCGATGTGAAGGCTCTCACCGGCAAGGAGTCGAGCGGCAAGGGATTCACCCGCACCTACGGCTACCAGCTACTCTTCTTCGTGCCGCCGGTGAACACGGGCGGCAAGATCGTTCTGCTTGGATATTCCACCGCAACCATCGCCGCATCGGAGACCCCGTGACCAACCTTCCCCCCAGCGCCGCGAGCCTCCGCGGGGCCGTCGACCTCTCCTCGCTCGTCAACCCGGCGCCGCCCGCGGCTCCGGCGGCGTCCGGCGGCGGCGCCACCTCGCTGGTCGTCGAGGCGACCGACGCGACGTTCACCAGCATCCTCGAGCTGTCGAACTCCGTGCCCGTGCTCGTCGAGTTCTACGGCCAGGGCACGACGCCCGCGCTCACCGGACTCGTGCGCGAGTTCGGCGGCAAGTTCGTGCTCGCCACCATCGACGGCACCAAGAACCCGCAGCTCGTCCAGGCGTTCCAGGTGACCGAGGTGCCCACGGTCGCCGCCGTGATCGCCGGCCGCCCGCTGCAGCTGTTCACCGGCATGCCCGCCGACGAGGAGGTGCGCCAGGTGCTCGCGCAGGTGCTCGAGGTGGCCGCGCAGCAGAACGTGACCGGCACGGTGCCCGTGGCCGACGAGGACGGCGAGCAGCCGGAGCCCGTCGAGGAGCCGCTTCCCCCGCACCACCAGGAGGCCTACGACGCCATCGAGGCGGGCGACTACGCCGCCGCGATCGCCGAGTACCAGACCGCCATCGCGCAGAACCCGCGCGACTTCCTCGCCGTGGCTGGCCTCGCCCAGGTGTCGCTGCTGTTCCGTCTGCAGGGCAGGACGGTCGACGAGATCCGCTCGGCGGCCGCCGCGGCTCCGACCGACGTGGACGCGCAGCTCGCCGTCGCCGACCTGGACATCTCCGGCGGCCACGCCGACGACGCCTTCGGCCGGCTGCTCGAGCTGTTCCCGACCCTCGACGCCGACGGAAAGAACGCCGTGCGCACCCGCCTGCTCGAGCACTTCGAGGTGGTCGGCGCCGATGATCCCCGCGTGATCGCCGCGCGCCGCCGCCTCACCGCGCTGCTCTACTAGCCGGCCCGCGCTCCCGGGCGCGGTCTCGCGCTCTCGGGCACGGCTCATCGAGCAGTGGGGCAAGGTTTCGACCTTCCGCGGCGCTCGCGGGGTCGATTGTTTGCCCCTGTGCTCGGGCGCGGCGATCCGGGGCGGGCGCTGCGGTTCGAATCGCCGCGTGTGGCACGGATAGCCGCGCGCACTGCCGCCCTGCTCTCCGTCCGCCCGGAGGACCTGCAGACCGCGCGTGCCGCCGCCGCCCGCATGTACCGCCGCCCGGGCGCTGCCGCCTGCTCCGCCCTCTTCGATTTCGCTGTGTCAGTTCGCGCTGAGTCAGCGCAAGCTGACATTGCGAAATCGCCGGCGGGGCCCGAGCGGATGCGCGGGGCGATTCTGCGCATCCGCCCGGCCCCGAAGGCACGGGCTCGGCCGTGTCGACCGGGAGCGCGGCCATCCGAGCCGGGCGCTGCCGTTCGAATCGCCGCGCACGACCCGAATGCGCGCGCCCGAACCGCGGAGCGCCAGCGCGGCCGCCCACGTGCGCCGACGCCGCCTACGTGCGCCGACGCCGCCCACGCAAGCTGCCGTGACCTGCGCCGCGACCGCTCAGCCGCGCGCGGCCCGGAACAGGCTGCCGGCGCGCGGCCGCGCTGCGGAGAAGAACTCCGGCGCTGCCGCCTCGCCGAGCACGAGGTCGGCCAGCACCCGCCCCACTGCCGGCGTGAACTTGAAGCCGTGGCCGGAGAACCCCGCGCCGACCACGATCGGGCCGATGCGGTCGAGAACGAAGTTCTCGTCATCCGTCAGCGTGTAGGTGCAGCTCATGTCGACGAGCGAGTCGGCGTCGACCCCGGGCAGCCACTCGCGCGCGTAGCGCTGCAGGGCCCGCAGCTGCACGGGCTCCGCGGTGAAGTCGCGGCGGTCGGGGTCGACGACGGGGCCGACCGCGTGCCAGCCGGCCTTCACGCCCTCGCCGGGGGTGAGCATGCCGTACACCCCGGAGTACCAGTAGTCGTAGCCGGGCGAGCCCGGGTCCGGCCGGTGGTTGAAGCCCGGCCAGGCCGCCCCGGCATCCGCTATCGCGAAGTGCGCCGGCTGCTCCTGCGTGACGGTGAGGCGGGGGAGCGGGACCGCGCCGTCGAGCAGCTTCGCCGTCCAGGCGCCGGCGGCGACCACGACGGTGCGGGCCACCAGTTGCTCGGTGCCCTCCGCGGTCTGCACGGTGAGGTGCACCTCGTCGTCGCCGGCGATGCGCAGCGCGATCACGCGGGCGCCGTGCCGCACCTCCGCGCCCGACGCCGCGGCGACGGCCTGGAACGCCCGCAGCGCCGCGTCGGCGTTCAGCTGCCCGCCCTGCGGCGTGAAGAGCACGCGACCGTCGAAGCGGATGCCCGCCCAACGCTCCGATGCCGCCTCCGGCTCCAGGAACACGGCGTCGAGCCCGAACCGGTGCAGCGCGTCGTGCACGGTCGCCCACGAGGCGTTCGGTCCGTGGTTGACAACGCCGGTGGGCGAGAACACGGTCGTGCCGCTCTCCTCCTCCAGCGCGGACCAGAGGGGGAGCGCCTCGGCCAGCAGGCGGAGGTAGTTAGCGTCCGCGTAGGCGGGGGAGAGGTTGCGGCTCGCTCCGTGCGAGGCCCCGCGGCGGTGGCCGGGCTCGAACTGCTCCAGCAGCGTCACGGAGTGGCCGCGCCGGGCGAGGGACCAGGCAGTGGCCGACCCCATCGCGCCGCCGCCGATGATCACCGTGTCGAGTCGCTGCGCCATCCGATCACTGTACGGCGGAGGCGGGGCCCGGGCGGGCCCCGCCGTCACACGGTGTTACTTGCGCAGCTTCAGCCAGAGGCCCGCCAGCGGCGGGAGGGTGAGCTCCGCGGACGCCGGGCGACCCGACCACGGAGTGTCCGTGGCGTGCACCTCGCCGAAGTTGCCCACACCGCTGCCGCCGAACTCGGTGGCGTCGGTGTTGATCAGTTCCTCCCAGACGCCGGCGAAGGGCAGCCCGACGCGGTACGGCCCCACCGGGTTGCCGGAGAAGTTCATGATCACGGCGATGGGGTTGCCCTCGTGGTCCCAGCGCAGGAACGACACCACGTTGTGCTCGGCGTCTCCGGCGTCGAGCCACTCGAAGCCGCCCTCGTCGTTGTCGCGCGCCCAGAGCGGCGCCTCGGCGCGGTAGACGGCGTTCAGGCTGCTCACGAGGTGGTGCAGTCCGGCGTGCACCGGCTGGTCGAGGATCCACCAGTCGAGGCCGCGCTCCTCGCTCCATTCGGACGGCTGCCCGAACTCGCTGCCCATGAACAGCAGCTGCTTGCCCGGGTGCGACCACATGAAGGCGAGGTAGGCGCGCACGTTGGCCAGCTTCTTCCACTGGTCGCCCGGCATCTTGCCCAGCAGCGACCCCTTGCCGTGCACGACCTCGTCATGGCTGATCGGCAGCAGGAACTGCTCGGTGTAGGCGTAGACCATGGAGAAGGTGATCTCCCCGTGGTGGTGGGCACGGTGCATCGGGTCGGTCTGGATGTAGGCGAGGCTGTCGTGCATCCAGCCCATGTTCCACTTGAGCCCGAAGCCGAGGCCGCCGCCCGAGGTGGGACGCGTGACTCCCGGCCACGCGGTGGACTCCTCGGCGATCATCATGATGCCGGGGCTGCGCTTGTAGGCGGTGGCGTTCACCTCCTGCAGCAGGCTGATCGCCTCGAGGTTCTCGCGGCCGCCGTGGATGTTCGGCTCCCACTGGCCCTCCTCGCGGGAGTAGTCCAGGTAGAGCATCGAGGCGACGGCGTCGACGCGCAGTCCGTCGATGTGGAACTCCTCGAGCCAGTAGGAGGCGTTCGCCACGAGGAAGTTGCGCACCTGCGACTGCCCGAAGTTGAAGATCAGGGTTCCCCAGTCCATCTGCTCGCCGCGGCGGGGGTCGGAGTGCTCGTAGAGCGCCTCGCCGTCGAACTTGGCCAGCGCCCACTCGTCCTTGGGGAAGTGCCCGGGGACCCAGTCCATGATCACGCCGATGCCCGCGCCGTGCAGACGGTCGATGAGGTACTTGAGGTCGTCGGGGTGGCCGAAGCGGCTGGTCGGCGCGTAGTAGCCGGTGACCTGGTAGCCCCAGGAACCGCCGAACGGATGCTCCGCCAGCGGCATGAACTCGACGTGGGTGAAGCCGAGGTCGCCGACGTACTCGATCAGCTGGTCGGCCGCCTCCCGGTAGCTCAGGCCCGGGCGCCAGGATCCGAGGTGCACCTCGTAGACGCTCATCGGGGCGTTGTGCGGGTCGATCTCCGCGCGAGCGGCCAGCCACGCGGCATCCGCCCACTCGTAGGTCGTGTCGACGACCTTCGAGCCGGTGGCCGGGGGGATCTCGGAGTAGCGCGCCATCGGGTCGGCGCGGGTGACCCAGTCGCCTGCGGCGGTGAGGATCTCGAACTTGTAGGTGTTTCCGGGGGTGATGCCGGGGAGGAAGATCTCCCAGACGCCGTTGTCGTCGAGGCGGCGCATGGCGTGGTTGACGCCGTACCAGCCGTTGAAGTCGCCGAGCACGCGCACCGCGCGGGCGTGCGGCGCCCAGACGGCGAAGGAGGTGCCCTCGACGCCCTCGTGCGGGCGGAAGTGCGCGCCGAGCACGTGCCAGAGCTGCTCGTGGCGGCCCTCGCCCCAGAGGTAGAGGTCGATCTCGCCCACGGAGGAGACGAAGCGGTAGGGGTCGTCGGTGGTCCAGGTGGGGCCGTCTGTGTACTCGGTCTCCAGCAGGTACGACTGGCCGGGGCCCGCCGCGAAGCCCTGCCACAGCCCGTCCGCCACGTGCTCGAGGGGGACCCGGGTGCCGTCCGCCTGGACCGCGGTCACCGAGGCCGCGAGCGGCCGCAGGGCGCGCACGACGAAGCCGTCCTCGAACGAGTGCTGTCCGAGCGTCGTGTGTGGCTGCGGATGGCTGCCCGCGACGATGCTCGCGATCAAGCCGGGGTGCAGCTCGGGGAGGGATGGTGCAGAAAACATCAATTGCCTTTCGGGTACTCGACGCGCAGGATATGGACCGGTTCGGTGAAGGCGTCGAGGCGCACGTAGTTGTCGGCGCCCCAGACGAAGCTCGCGCCGGTGAGGAGGTCGGTGACGGTGAAGTCGGTGCCCGGCTGGACGCCGAAGCGGGTGGGGTCGAGGTGCACCGTCGTCGCGCGCACCGAGTGCGGGTCGACGTTGGCCACCACGATGATGCCGTCGTCCACCCCGCTCCCGGTGATCGCGCCGGAGAGGTACTTGGAGTAGACGAGGATCGAGTCGTCGTCGCTCCAGTGCACGTCGAGGTTGCGCAGCTGGCGCAGCGCGGGGTGCGCCTCGCGGATGTGGTTGAGACGGGTGAGGAAGGGGGCGAGGGAGTCGCCGGCGAGCTCGGCCGCCGCGTAGTCGCGCGGCCGGAACTGGAACTTCTCGTTGTCGATGTTCTCCTCGGCCCCGGGGCGCGCCACGTTCTCGTAGAGCTCGTAGCCCGAGTAGACGCCCCAGCTGGGGCTGGCCGTCGCCGCGATGGCGGCGCGGATCTTGTAGGCGGGACGCCCGCCGAACTGCAGGTACTCGGTGAGGATGTCGGGGGTGTTCACGAAGAAGTTCGGCCGGAAGGTGTCGCTGGTGACCTTCGATACCTCGTGCAGGTACTCCTCCAGCTCCACCTTGGTGTTGCGCCAGGTGAAGTAGGTGTAGCTCTGCTGGAATCCGGCGCCCGCCAGCGACTGCATCATCGCGGGACGGGTGAAGGCCTCGGCGAAGAACACGATGTCGGGCCGGTCGACCGCGATCTCGTGCAGCAGCCACTCCCAGAACATCAGCGGCTTGGTGTGCGGGTTGTCGACACGGAAGATGGTGACGCCCAGGCCGATCCAGTACTTCACGATGCGCAGCACCTCCTGGCGGAGGCCCTCGTAGTCGTTGTCGAAGTTGATGGGGTAGATGTCCTGGTACTTCTTCGGCGGGTTCTCGGCGTAGGCGATCGTGCCGTCGGGCAGGGTCGTGAACCACTCCGGGTGCTCGGTGACCCAGGGGTGGTCGGGCGACGCCTGCAGCGCGAGGTCGAGTGCGACCTCGAGTCCGTTCTTCTTGGCCTGCGCGAGGAAGTGGGAGAAGTCCTTCACCGACCCCAGTTCGGGGTGCACGGCGTCGTGCCCGCCGTCGGCCGAGCCGATCGCCCAGGGCGATCCGGGGTCGTTCGGGCCGGCGGTGAGGGTGTTGTTCGGGCCCTTGCGGAAGCTGCGTCCGATGGGGTGGATGGGGGGCAGGTAGACCACGTCGAAGCCCATCGCGGCCACCGCGGGGAGGCGCTTCGCGGCGGTGCGGAAGGTGCCGGACTGCCAGCTGCCGTCCTTGCGCTGCTTCGCGCCCTCGCTGCGCGGGAAGAACTCGTACCAGCTCCCGAGGCCGGCCCTGGCGCGCTCCACACGCAGCGGCAGGACCGCGCTGCGGGTCACCAGGCTGACGAGGGGCGACGCGTCGAGAACCGCTACAAGAGCAGGGGCGGATGCCGCGTCGAGGCGGGCTTCGGGGGACAGCGAGGTGTCTGCGAAAGCGGATGCCGCATCCGCTACAGCAGGGGAGGCGCCGGCGCGCGCGAGCAGCTCCAGGCCGATCGCGAACATGAGCTCGACATCGATGCCCGCCGGGACCTTGATCTCGGCATTGTGCAGCCAGGTGGCCCAGTCGTCGGTGTACGCCTCTATGTAATAGGACCAGGCGCCGGGGGAGTCGACGAGCGCCGATCCCTCCCAGCTGTCGGTTCCGGGAGCGCCGGGGTACAAACTGTGAGTTTTCTGTACGCCGGTCGGCGAGGTGAGTACGAGCTTCGCGCCGATCTGGTCGTGGCCCTCGCGGAAGGCGACGGCCGAGAAGGGCACGACCTCGCCGGCGAATGCCTTCGCCGGCCAGCGCCCCTCGGGCTGCTGCGGCCTGAGATGCCGTATGGGGATGCGCCCGATGGCCGGAGTGAATCCGTTCGCCGTGTTCTCACCCGCTTCGCGCGCGCTCGCCGTGGAAAGTTCGGTACCTGCTCTTGAGATCGCCACTGTGCGACCGTACCGCAAGACGATTATTGGCCGGGGGGCTTGCTCGCGCCGTGTCGGCATGACTGTCCGCGTTAGGGGGGACTCGGCGTGTACCCCGTTCTGGGTGTACGTCGCTACTTGCTCTCGTGTATGCGTGCGCATAGATTGGTCATCGACATGCAGACCACTGCGTCGAAACGATACCTAGTCGTTGAGCAATGGGTCGCCTGTCCGATCTACCCGAATTCCACAAAACCCGATTCACGCAATTCGTAGCGAGCCTTCTACCCGGGAGTCACGCTGCGGCTTAGCGGCTCGCCGCTGGCGTGCGCTCTTACCGGCGCACGCCCGCGGAAAGCAGCTCAAGCAGCGATCCGCTGCAGCGCGCCCTTACCCGTGCGCTGCGTCGGAGCTTCCCGGTGCCCTTGCGGCGCCACAACCCCACCTGCACGGCGTCAATTGCGATGCCCTTTAACAAAGGAAACACCATGAACAAGCTTCTCAAGGGCTCCATCGCCGGCGCTGCTGGTATCGCTCTCCTCCTCGGTGGCGCGGGCACCTTCGCGCTGTGGAACGACTCGGCAGTCATCAAGGGTGGCACCGTCTCCACCGGCGTGCTCAGCCTCTCCGCTCCGACGACGGCGGCGACCTGGACCGACGTGTCCACCGCAAGCTCCATCGTCGGCGGCACTCCGTTCAACACCGGCAGCCAGAAGCTGGTTCCCGGCGACAAGGTGCAGACCACTCAGGCCGTCACCGTGAACGCCTCTGGTAAGAACCTGAAGGCGAACTTCACTTTCGACCCCAAGTCGATCACCACCGACACCGAGCTCGCCAGCCAGCTCGTCTACTCGCTCGTCGTCACTGCGCCCGACGGAACCCCCGCCGGCGTCGTCACCTCGAACGGCACGAACAGCTACACCATCGCGCCGCCCACGTCCGGAACCATCGCCCTGACCGCGGTCTTCACCGTCGAGTTCAAGTCGGACACCGCTGACAAGGTCGGACAGAACAAGGCGACCGCAGCCCAGCTCGAGAACCTGAAGTTCACGCTCGTCCAGACCCGCGCGTAAGTACCACCCACCGAGGTCGCCGGTCCCGAGCCGGCGGCCTCACCGGGGCGGAGTGACGATCCCTAGTCGTCGCACTGCTTCCCGCACAGCCCGTCTCACGCGGGATTCCCGTTCAGCTGCACTACACCGTCACGACCCGGAGGTGATGAATCATGACCAAGCGCGCCCCAAAACACTCGGCTGGCACCGCGAAGTCTTCTCGATTCCGCTCCGTCGTCAACGGCCTGATCTTCCTGACCGCAACGGTCACGATCTCGCTTCTCGCGACCGGAGGTACCTACGCAATGTGGAACACCACCGCCACCGTGAAAGGCTCCACCATCTCCTCCGGATCCACTGCGTTGAGCATCAAGGCCAGCACGGCCGCCGACTCCACCCTCGTCACCGACTACACGGTGACCGGCCTGGACGTCACGGCACTGCTCCCCGGCCGCTCCGTGATCACCGCATCACCCATGACCTTCAAGAACACCGGGACGACGAAGTTGTCCTTCTCGGTCGCGAGCATCACCTACGCCAACGGCACCATGGTCGAACTCTCGTCCAAGCTCACCCCGGTGCTGCGCCAGAGTGCGGCCTGCAGCACCTCTCCCGACAACGCGGCTCCCGTCGCGAGCGCTCTCCCCATCGTGATGGCTCCCGGCGCGTCGATCCCGGTCTGCCTCGAGGTCGGACTCGACGCGAGCGCGCTGCCCTCCGTCCAAGGCCAGACCGCGTCGTTCGCTATCACCCTCGCTGTGACGCAGGTGCGCTGACTATGAAGATCAAGATCGCCGTCGCATTCGCAGCAGTGCTCTTCCTCGTGCTCGCGGGAACGACCGTGTCCTCCGCGCTCTGGAGCGCGTCGAACAAGGTCTCCACGACCGTGAAGGTCGCTACCCTCGCCGACTCCTGCGTCAACGTCACGTCCATGCTCAATGCGAGCTTCGAGAAGCCGGTCATCACCTCGACTCTCCAGACCATCAAGAACCCCGGCGTAGAAGGATGGCGCACGACCGATCCCGAGGGCATCGAGGTCTGGCGCGGCTACGCCGGAATTCCCGCCGGAGTCGGCAGCCAGTTCGTCGAGCTCAACGCCTCGCAGGCGGGCACGCTCTCGCAGCAGCTCACGACCACTCCCGGTCAGACGCTGCAGTGGTCGCTCCTGCACCGGGCCCGCGAGGGCAAGGACACCATGAATCTGTGGATCGGCGCGCCGGGCGCCGGTGTGCTGCAGCGCGTCATCACCGACGACACCACCGCGTGGGTGCGCTACAGCGGCACCTATGTAGTGCCGGTGAGCCAGACAATCACCGAGCTCAGCTTCGAGACGGGTACGACGGGCAGCGGCAACCCGTCGATCGGCAACTTCCTCGACGACGTATCCTTCGGCTCGGGTCCGTGCTTGGAGGCAACGTCCACAGTGGCGAACATCACGTCGCCGTCCGGCGATGTCAATCCCGGCCACATGCTGGAGTACACAACGACGGTGGAGAACATCGGCAGCGCCCTCGCCTCGAACACCGCGCTGCGATGGGTGCTCCCCGCGAACCTCAGCTATGTCGCGGGATCGGTGAAAGTCGCCGGCGTGACCCAGACCGGGGCTGCGGGACTGAACAAGGCGGATTACGCCACGGGCACCCGCGTCCTGTCCGCCCGCCTCGGCTCGGGGGCGACCGACACTGCCGGCGGCATCGTGGCGCAGCAGACCAGCACCACCTTCAGCTACCGGGCGACCGTGAACGCCGGGGTCGCAGCGGCGGCGGTGATCGACTACGCGCCGGTCGTCGGCTACACGAACGCGCTCGCCGTCACCTGGCCGCTCTCAGTCGCAGCGGACAACGCCCCGGTGACGGTGCGGGTCGCAAATGCCGACCTCGCAGTCGCCGCAAGAGTCGACACCGCGACTACGCAGGTCGGAACGGCCTCCTCGAGAGTCTGGTCCTTCGCCATCACCAACAACGGCCCCGCCACCGCCACCGGAGTCATGGCTCGGGTGACCATGCCGACCTTCCTCACGGGAACCGGTAACGGTTTCGGCACCACGGGCGTTGCCTGCGCCCTCGTCGTAGCCGGCGAATACGACTGCACGGTGACCGGAGCCAACCAGGCTTCCGGGACCCTGACATCTGGACAGTCGCGCACGATCACGCTCACGCGCACAATTCCGTCGTCGCTGCCTTACGGCAGCACGATCACGGTCGCGTCCACCGTGCGCTCCTCCGTCGCCGACCCCGTCCTGACGAACAACACCGCCGGGGCCAACGTCTCGCAGACGCTCAGCAGCACGGCTGTGCACAAGGTCGCCAATCCTGCCACGAACGACTGCGTCGACGCCTACAACGGCCAGACGAACGAGTACACGCCGCTCACCGTCTTCACGTGCGGCAGGAACCCCGTGAGCCAGCAGGGCTGGACCATCAGCACCAACACCGACGCGTCCGTGCGCTTCAAGAGCACCCAGGTCAACCTCTGGTGGGAGCCTCGCGGCACTGCCGCAGGATCCGAGATCACGCTTCAGCAGAGCGAGACCACGAACATCCAACGCTGGGACCTCGTGTCGCAGGGCGACGGCACGGTGCTCATCAAGAACAAGTCCACGGGGACCTGTGTCGACAGGATCAACAACTGGACCGGGAGCTACGTCAAGATCGCCACCTGCGACCCGGCATCCGTCTCCCAGCGCTTCGCGATCACGGTGTGGCCGTGATCCGGGCCGGGGGGGGTCGGCTCGCAGCGATCGCGGGGGCGGTCGCCGTGGCCATAGTGCTCGGAGCATCGGCATCTCCCGCCAACGCCCAGACCGAGCCCGTCACCGAGACGGAGCTCGAGACGCCTCCCGTCACCGTCGAGCTCCCCAAGGACTCGATCCTGCTGAGCGTCGACGGGGTCAACTGGGTGTCCTCCGTCAGCCGCGGTCTCTTTGACGAATTCCAGGGAGCCGTTCCCGGCGACGTCGAGAAGAAGGTCTTCTGGGTGAAGAACCCACTCGCGACGTCGGCGAACCTGCAGATCCGGGCTTTCAACGTCTGGGCATCCGAGGTGCCGTACAGCCAGTCGGTGACCATCAACGGCACGACAGACGGGGTGAGCATTCCCGCGCCGGTATCTCTTGCCGAGCTTGAAGAGTGCGAGGCGATCGTGCCCGCGATCATCATCCCGGCTGGCGAGGAAGTGCGCGTCTCGTTGACCCTGGAGATGATCGACGTGCCGCTCCGCGTCGCGCAGAGGGCCAGCGGTGGATTCGACATACTTGTCAGCATGTACCTCGACGGACTCCCGCATCTCGGCAACGCCTGCGACCCCGCCATTGCCGGTCCCGCGGCCGCCGGGGACGGCAATGGCAACAGGCTGGCATTCACCGGCGCAATGATCGCCGGGCCTCTCGGATTCTCCGCCTTCCTGATCGGTCTCGGCGCGATGTTCTTCATCGGGCGTCGCCGCCGCCGCGAAGAAGAATGAGCGGCAAGCGCCGCGCGAAGAGCACCGGCGTCTGGTCCTATCTGAAGACCGGCCTCAGTCTCGGCGTCTTCCTGTTGGTTCTCGGGCTGGCCGCGATCCTCATCGTCGTACCGAAACTGAATAACGCCACGCCGTTGACGGTTCTTACGAGTTCCATGGAGCCGGGCCTGCCGCCGGGGACCCTGATCGTCATCAAGGGAGTGCTGCCCGAGGAGATCGTGATCGGGGACGTGCTGACCTACCAGATCACGTCCGGTCGGCCCGAGGTGATCACCCACCGCGTCATCGCGGTCGAATCCGATTCCGACGGCGAACTGCGATTCCAGATGCAGGGCGACAACAATGGCGCGCCCGACAACGAATTGGTGCGCCCTGTGCAGGTGAAAGGGAAGCTCTGGTACAGCGTCCCGCTCGTCGGCTACGCGAGCCAGTTCATGAACGGCGAGGCGCGGGACACGATCGTCCCCGTTGCGGCAGGGCTCCTCTTCGCCTTCTCCGCCTACATGATCGTCACCGGCCTGGTGAGCACGGTACGGACGGGCCGACGCAAGCGTGCGGCGGGTCGGAGCGTCGGCGTCGCGAGCGAGCCCGAGAGTAGCGACTAACCACCGATCCCGCCCCTCAAACTGGGGGTGAAAGTTCTTCTGTTTCCGGCAATCCGATGCCGCACGCATACCGAATCCTATTCACACCTCGCGTGTGCGCCGATTCGGCGCCGCCCCTTCGGGCGATTCTCTATTGCTGCGAACGGGCGCCTCGACGCCGGAATCGGATCTGAAATGAACAAACTCACCAAGGGCGTCATCGCCACCACCGCCGGCATCGTCCTCCTCATGGGCGGCGCGGGAACCTTCGCCTACTGGAACGACTCGGTCGGCATCACCGGCGGCACCATCGTGGCCGGCAACATCCAGGTCGCCGATCCGGCGCCCGCCGACGGCGTGTGGACGGTCTCGAAGGACGGCACCGGAACACCCGCCGTCGTCCCGTCCATCTCAGCCTTCGTCGCCTCGCCCGGCGACAAGTTCGTCTACACGAAGTCCGTGCGCATCACCGCCACCGGCAACGATTTGAGCGCCACCCTCGCGCTCGCCCCTGGATCGATCGTCGCCGCGAGCAACACCGCGCCGAACAACGCCCTCGCCGCCTACCTCACGAAGTCCGCGGTCATCACCGCCACGGGCACCGGCATCGTGCAGAGCGGCGCCGCCTACACGGTCACCCCCGGAGCGGCCGGCATCACCAACCAGACCGTCACCGTGGCCGTGACGATCACCTTCCCGAAGGACGCCGTGGCCGGCTTCGAGAACACCACGAAGCTCGGCTCCGTGAACCTCACCGGCCTCTCCGTGAGCCTCAACCAGATCTAGCACCGGGTGGGGCGCGCCGACACAGGGTCGGCGCGCCCCGGAATCACGATTCAGCAGCAGATCGGAGAGGAGGAGGGCATGTCACGACGCACCGCAGCACACCGCGCGCAGCACCCGCGCTTTACCCTCCGCTCCCTCGGCACGTCCGCGGCCGCTCTGCTCGCCGCAATCGTGCTCTCCGTCTCGGCCGCGGGCGGAACCTACGCCTACCTCTCCTCCGCCCAGAGCGTGACGCTCACCGGGGCCGGCGCGACCACCGCCACGATCACCGCGGGCACGGCGACCCTCACGGTCGGCACCGAGGCCATCACCCTCGCCGGCCTCTACCCGGGCGAGACGCGCACCACCCCGGTGGCCGTCGGCAACTCCGGCACCACCGCCCTCGCCCTCAGCCTGGACGGGATCACGGGGCCGACGTCGGCCAACGGCCTCACCGCCGCAGTCGCCCCAGGCTCCTGCCCCGGCACCGCTCCTGGCGTCACGGCCGGCCCGCTCGGACTCGCCCTCCCCGCCGGTGCGACCGGCACGGTGTGCCTCGCCATCGGCATGGCGACGTCGGCTCCGGCCGCGGCGCAGAACTCGAGCAGCACTGTCACCATCGCGCTGACGGGGACGCAGTCGTGACCCGCGCCATCAAACGGATGCCGGTGGCCGGCTTCCGCGCATCCGTCGCCCTCGGCCTCGCGATATTCCTTGTCGCGGTCGGCAGCACGGCCGGGATCGCCGCCTGGACGGCAAGCGCCTCCAAGAGCGCCTCGGTGACGTCGGCGCGCGTCGCCGTCAGCTCGACCGGACTGGCGAACCTGGCCGTCGTCTACAAGCCGGGCCTGCCCGGACCCGCGTCGGCCTCGCTGGCCGACGTGGCCACCGTCTCGGTGTCGAACACGGGCACCGCGCCGCTCTCCTACTCGCTCGCAACCAGCGGGGGCGACAGCGCCTTCAACCAGTCGGTCACGCTGCAGGTGTGGCGCGGCACGGGGTGCACCACGTCGACCGCCGTTCCGACGGGCACGGCCACCGGGACCCTGGCCGCGCCCCCGGCACTGCCCGCCGACGCCAACTCGGCCGCCGCGGGGGCCTCGTTGTCGCTCTGCATGCGCACCTCCGTGACCGGTCCGGTCGGCTACGCCGGCGGCGGTCAGAGCAGCCCGACCGTCTCGGTGGTCGGGGCCGTCGGCGACAACTGGACGGCGGCCGCCTCGGCCGCCTTCACGCAGAGCGCGGGCTTCAACTGGTTCGAGCTGCGTCACAAGTCGAGCGGCAAGTGCCTCGACGTCAACGGCGGCGGAACACCCGCCGCCGGCGCCGGGATTATCATCTACACCTGCAAGTCGCCGCAGACGGCTCTCGGCAACCAGTCGTTCCGCTTCGCGCAGGACGCGAACGGCGCATACCGGGTGTATCCGGGCAGTGGCAGCCCCGCCAACACCCTGGTCTGGGCGCAGACCGGCGCGGGCACCGCGGTGCGCCTCGCCGCCGTCTCGACTGCCGACGCGCAGCAGTGGACCGTCGTGGCGTTCGGCGCTACGGGCGAGTACCGGGTGATGAGCAGGACCGGCAGCCTCTGCCTCACCCAGAGCAGCAACGCCGAGGCGGGCGCGGTGACCGCAGCAGCCTGTGCCGCGAACAGTACCGCGACGAACGCCGCCTATCTGGCGCAGCGCTTCACGTTCACGGAGATCGCCTCGTGACCGCCTCGGGCTGGCGCCGCGGCGCGGTGCTCGCATCCATACTCGTGGCCGCGGGTTCCTCGGTTCTCGCGGTCACGACCTCCACGACGGCGGCGACCGCCGAGCTGCAGTTCAGTGCGGACGGCGGCGCCTCCTGGAGCGACACCGCGCCGACGACCCTCTTCGACGCCTCGTGGCGGGCCGTGCCCGGCGACCGCCTGCAGACGTCGCTGCTCGTGCGCTCCACCCGCGACGCTCCGACCGTGATGATGGTGGCGATCGCCGACGCCGCCGTCTCCGACCCGCTGTTCGACGAGGCGATCACCGTGCAAGGCGACGACGGCACGGGCGCCGGGCTCCCCGCGACGCGCCTGAGCGCGCTCGCCGCCTGCGAGGAGGTCGTGCCCACCCGCACCCTCGTCGCCGACCAGCAGGTGCCCATCGAGATGACCGTGAACGTCTCGCCGGCACTCGCCGGCCACCAGGCCGAGAACGCGTCCGCCCGCTTCGACCTGCAGATCGGCCTCGCCGACGTCGGCGCCCCGACGACCCCGAACGGATGCCCGATCGATCCCGCGGTGATCGCCGGCTTCGCAGCGCCCGGCTCCCAGACCGGCACGGGCAGGATCGCGTACACGGGCACCGATCTCTTCCACCCGGCGCTGGCCGTGGCGGCATCGGCCCTCGGAGCGGGCGCGCTGCTCGCGCTCGCCGGCCGCCGCCGTCGAGAGGACGACGGCGCATGAGCACGGGACGCCGCGCGGCCCGCCCCGACACGGCGAGCGAGAAGTCGCTCGCCCGCTACCTCGGCACCGCCGTGATGGCGGCGCTGCTGGTGGCGCTCGCAGCGGTGGCCGCTCTCGTCATCGTCGTGCCAGCGGTCTCCGGCGCATCCGCTCTCACGGTGCTCACCAGCTCGATGGCGCCCAAGTTCCCGCCGGGCACCCTGCTGGTGGTGCGCCCGACGGAGGTGGACGACATCGCCGTCGGGCAGGTGCTCACCTACCAGATCGAGTCGGGCCGGCCGGCGGTCGTCTCGCACCGGGTGGTGGAGCGCTCCGTCGAGCTCGACGGCTCGGTGAGCTTCACCACCAAGGGCGACAACAACGCCGTCGCCGACCCGGACCCGGTGCGCGAGGTGCAGGTGAAGGGCACGCTCTGGTACGCGATACCGCTGCTCGGCTGGATCAACAACGTGGTCACGGGCGAGAGCCGGGCGGTGCTGGTGCCGGTCGCGGCCGGGCTGCTCTTCGCGTACACGGCGTACCTCGTGGTCGGGTCCCTGCTCCACGCGAGTCGTCGAAAAAGGCGCCGAGGTCAAGGGCCGCGAAAGGCCGCCACGCGCTAACTCCCCGTGTTCTAGGGTTAGCCGGGTGAAAGCCATCCGTCGACTCACCGTCCGCACCGTCCTGCCCGAGGCACTGAGCGGCCTCGAGGAGCTCGCGACCAACCTGCGCTGGTCGTGGCACGAGCCCACCAAGCAGCTGTTCGCCTCCATCGACCCGGAGGCCTGGGCGCAGAGCGGGCAGGACCCGATCGCCCTACTCGGCGACGTCGAGCCGGAGAGGTTCGACCAGCTCGCCTCCGACGACGACTTCGTCGCCCGCACCAACGGGCTGCGCGACGAGCTGCGCACCTACCTCGCGGAGCCGCGCTGGTACCAGACGCTCCCCGACGCCCCGGCGTCCATCGCCTACTTCTCTCCCGAGTACGGCATCGCCGCCGCCCTGCCGCAGTACTCCGGCGGCCTCGGCATCCTCGCCGGCGACCACCTGAAGAGCGCCTCCGACCTTGGCGTGCCGATCATCGCCGTCGGGCTGTTCTACCGCTCCGGCTACTTCCGGCAGGCCATCTCGCGGGAGGGCTGGCAGCAGGAGACCTATCCGGTGCTCGACCCGGACGGTCTGCCGCTGAGCGTGCTGCGCCACCCGGACGGCCGCGCCGCGATGGTGACCCTCGCCCTGCCCGACGGGCGCGCGCTCGGCGCCCGGGTGTGGAAGGTGGCGGTCGGCCGCGTGCGGCTGCTGCTGCTCGACACCGACATCCCCGAGAACGACGAGGATCTGCGCGGCGTCACCGACCGCCTCTACGGCGGCGGCGGGGAGCACCGCCTGCTGCAGGAGCTGCTGCTCGGCATCGGGGGAGTGCGCGCCATCGGGCTGTTCACCGACCTCACCGGCACGCCCGAGCCCCTGGTCTTCCACACCAACGAGGGCCATGCCGGCTTCCTCGGGCTGGAGCGCATCAGCGACCTGATCGGCGACGGGCTCTCCTTCGCCGAGGCGCTGCAGGTGGTGCGCGCCGGCACCGTCTTCACCACCCACACCCCGGTGCCCGCGGGCATCGACCGCTTCGAGTCCGCGCTCGTCGAGCGCTACTTCACCGCCGAGCTGCTGCCCGGCGTCGAGGTGGCCGACGTGCTCGCCCTCGGCGCCGAGAACTACCCGGGCGGCTCGGACGGGACCTTCAACATGGCCGTGATGGGGCTGCGCCTCGGCCAGCGCGCCAACGGCGTCTCGAAGCTGCACGGCGACGTCTCGCGCGGCATGTTCGGCACCCTCTGGCCCGGCTTCGACCAGGACGACGTGCCGATCACCTCGGTGACCAACGGCGTGCACGCGCCCAGCTGGACCGATCCGCTGCTGATGCGGCTGGCCACCGACAAGTTCGGCGCCGGCAACGAGTTCTCCGCCGACTGGAACGCCGAGTGGGTCTCCGACGGCGACCTCTGGCACGTGCGCGGCGAGATGCGCCAGCAGCTGGTAGCGGATGCGCGCCGTCGCGTGAATGCCGCCTTCCGCGAGCAGAATCCGGGCGCCGGCGACCCGGCCTGGCACGCCAAGCTGCTCGACCCGAACATCCTCACCATCGGGTTCGCCCGGCGCGTCCCCACCTACAAGCGCCTCACCCTGATGCTGCACGACCCGGACCGGCTGCGCGAGCTGCTGCTGCACCCCACCCGCCCGATCCAGATCGTGGTGGCTGGCAAGTCGCACCCGGCCGACGACGAGGGCAAGCGGCTGATCCAGCGGCTGGTGGAGTTCGCGCAGGAGCCCGAGGTGCGCGAGCGCATCGTGTTCCTGCCGAACTACGACATCGCCATGGCGAAGCTGCTCTACCCGGGCACCGACGTGTGGCTGAACAACCCGCTGCGCCCGCTCGAGGCCTGCGGCACCTCCGGCATGAAGGCGGCGCTGAACGGCTCGCTCAACCTGTCGATCCTCGACGGCTGGTGGGCCGAGTTCTTCGACGGCGAGAACGGCTGGGCCATCCCCTCCGCCGACTCGGCGGGCGACGGCGCCGAGCGCGACACCCTCGAGGCCGAGAGCATGTACGACCTCATCGAGAACCAGATCGCCCCGCGCTTCTACGACCGCGGCGACGACGGCGTGCCCACGCGATGGGTGCAGTCGATCCGGCACACCCTGTCGACGCTCACCCCGCAGCTGTCGGCCGACCGGATGGTGCGCGAGTACGTGGAGCGCCTGTACCTCCCCGCCGCGGCCGCCCAGCACGCGGTGACGGCCGGGTCGTACCAGCCGGCGCGCGAGCTCGCGCTCTGGAAGCAGAAGGTGCGCTCGCTCTGGCCCGGGGTGCAGGTGACGCACGTGGAGTCCGGCGGGGTGGACAGCGTTCCGCAGGTCGGCGACACCCTGCGGGTGCGCGCGCAGGTGGAGCTCGACGGCCTGGGCGCCGACGACGTGTCTGTGGAGGTGGTCTACGGGCGCGCCCGCGACGGCGACCAGCTCGTGGACATGAAGTACGCGCGGCTGGAGCCGGTAGGCGAACCCGTCGGAGGGCTCTCGACCTTCGCCGGCACGGTGCCGCTGGCCCGGGCGGGCAGCTTCGGCTACAACGTGAGGGTGGTGCCGCGGCATCCGCTGCTGGCGTCGGCCGCGGAGCTGGGGCTGATCGCGGTCGCGGACTAGGTTTCGATACGCGGCCTCCTTCGTCGGTCGCTACTCAACCAGCGGCCCCTTTTCGCTGGTTGAGTAGCCCGCGACGACGGAGCAGGCACCCGCGAGGTTTCTCGCTGGTTGAGCAGCCCGCGACGAAGGAGCAGGCGTATCGAAACCGGCTCAGCTCTTCGCGATCGCCGCGACGGTGCCGTTCGTGACCGCCAGCAGGTCGGCGGGCGCCAGCTCGATGTCGAGGCCGCGCCGCCCGCCGGAGACGAAGATCGAGGCGTAGAGCTCCGCGGTCTCGTCGAGCACGGTGGGGTGCGGCGTCTTCTGCCCGATCGGGCTGATCCCTCCGACGATGTAGCCGGTCTTGCGCTGGGCCACGGCCGGATCGGCCATCACCGCCTTCTTGCCGCCGACGGCGCGGGCGAGCGCCCGGAGGTCGAGCATGCCGGTGACCGGCACGATCGCCACGACGAGGTGGCCGTCGACATCCGCTAGAAGGGTCTTGAACACCTGGTCGGGGTCGAGACCCAGGGCGGTCGCCGCCTCCGTGCCGTAGTTGGTGTTCGCCGGGTCGTGCTCGTAGGCGTGCGGCAGGAAGCGGATGCCCGCGGCGGCGAGGGCCACGGTGGCGGGGGTTCCGAGGGATTTCGACACGGTACCCAGCCTTCTCTACAGGGCCCGGAAGAGCTGCATCGACGCACCGGCGACCGTGAGCTCGCTGCCCGGCCCGTGCTGCCCGGGTGCGGCGCTCGCGGCGCCGAGAGCGGAGTCCCAGAGCAGCTCGTAGCCGGTGACGCCCTCGTGCTCGGGAAGGGTGACCGTGATCGCCTCCTCGAGTCCGTGCACGACGAGCAGGATGCGGTTGAAGTCCTCCGACTCCGGCGTCGACGCGGCGAGGTACTGCAGCGTGCGCTCGGCGGGGGAGTCCCAGTCGTCCTCCGACATCGCCAGGCCCTCGCGGTTGTACCAGTCCATCTGCGTCGCGCTCGGGACCCGCTCGCCGAAGCGCCCGAAGCGGCCGGGACGCAGCGCGGGGTTCTCGCGGCGCAGCCGCAGCAGGGTGCGCGACACCTCGAGCAGCTCGGACTGCCACTTCTCGTGCTCCCACGACACCCAGGTGAGCTCGCTGTCGTGGCAGTAGGCGTTGTTGTTGCCACGCTGGCTGCGGCCGAACTCGTCGCCCGCGGTGATCATCGGGATGCCGGCGGACAGCAGCAGGGTGCCGAGCAGGTTGCGCATCGCGCGGTGCCGGTCGGCCAGCACCGCCGCGTCGTCGGTGGGGCCCTCCACGCCGTGGTTGAAGGAGTGGTTGTCGCCGGTGCCGTCGCGGTTGTTCTCGCCGTTGCCCAGGTTGTGCTTCTCGTTGTACGCGGTCAGGTCGGCCATGGTGAAGCCGTCGTGCGCGGTGATGATGTTGACCGAGGCGAGCGGCCCGCGGTCGTTCGCGAAGACGTGTGCGGATCCGGCCAGCCGGCGCGCGAGCGATCCGATGCCGTTCGGCGCGGAGCCGTCTCGGCGGATGGCGCCCAGGTCGCTGAGCCAGAAGTCGCGGGCGCGGTCGCGGTAGCCGTCGTTCCACTCGGAGTAGCCGGCCGGGAAGTTGCCCACCTGCCAGCCGCCCATCCCCACGTCCCAGGGCTCGGCGATCATCTTGACGCCCTGCAGCGCCGGATCGTCGAGGATGGCCTTCAGAAGCGGATGCTCGCGCTGGTACTCGACGCGCTCGTCGCGCCCCAGCGTCACCATGAGGTCGAAGCGGAAGCCGTCGATCTGCACCTCGTTGGCCCAGTACCTGAGGGAGTCGAGCACCAGGCGCTGCGCCGCGGGCACGGCGAAGTCGACGGTGTTGCCGCAGCCGGTCACGTCGATGTAGTGGCCCTGCGGGTTCTGCCGGTAGTAGGACTCGTTGTCGATGCCGCGCAGGCTGGTGGTGGGGCCGGAAGGTCCCTCCTCGGCGGTGTGGTTGTAGACCACGTCGAGCACCACCTCGAGGCCGGCCGCGTGCAGGTTCTTCACCGCCTGCTTCAGCTCGCGCAGCACCGCGTCGGTTCCGCCGTTCTGCGCCTCGCGCGTGGCGTAGGCCGAGTGCGGTGTGAAGAAGTTGAGGGTGTTGTAGCCCCAGTAGTTGGCGAGGCCCTGCTTGACCAGCCGCTGCTCGCTCACCGACTGGTGGATCGGCAGCAGCTCGACCGTGGTGACGCCGAGGCCGGTGAGGTAGGCGATGGTGCTGGGGTGGCCGAGCCCGGCGTAGGTGCCGCGCAGCTCCTCCGGCAGGTCGGGGGCGAGGCGGGTGAGGCCCTTCACGTGGGCCTCGTAGACCACCGTGTGGTCGAGCGGAACCGCGGGCTTCGCGACGCCCTCCCAGTCGAACTCCTCGTCGGGCACGCAGGAGCGCCAGTCGCCGTCCGTGGTGCGGGCGAGCCCCCGGGAGTAGGGGTCGATGAGGTCGAGAGTGCGGTCGAAGCGGTGGGTGGGGCCGGTCGGCCCGGAGGCGCGCACGCTGTAGCGGGCGCCGGGCACGAGGTCGGGGGAGGACGCCAGCCACACGTCGTCGTCGCCGCGCTCCATCGGCACGGCCGAGACCAGCCAGCCCGCGTCCCTGGGGTCGTAGAGGCAGAGCTCGAGCGCCGTGGCGTTGGCCGACCAGACCCGCAGTTCGCCGCCGTCGGCGGTGGCGCGCACGCCGAGGGGCAGCGGCAAAGTATCGGTCGACATGTGTCCCACCATAAGTCCCGCGTGGGTCATGCTTGTTACATGCCCATCTACCTCGATCACGCGGCCACGTCGCCGATGACGCCGGAGGTCGTGTCCGCCTACGCCGCCGCCCTCTCCGTGGTGGGCAACCCCTCGTCGATCCACAGCCAGGGGCAGAACGCCAAGCGGATGCTCGAGGAGGCCCGCGAGCAGGTCGCCGCCTCCGTGGGCGCGGACTCCGTCGAGGTCACCTTCACCGGAGGCGGCACCGAGGCGGTGAACCTCGGCATCAAGGGCCTGTGGTGGGCGCGGGTGCGGGACGGCCGCCGCCGCATCCTCGTGCCGACGGGCGAGCACCACGCCACCATCGACACGATCGAGTGGCTCGAGCGGCACGAGGGCGCGGTCATCGAGTGGATCCCCGTCGACGAGCTCGGCCGCGTCGACGTGCCCGCGCTCGCCGCGGCGCTCGGCGACGACGTCGCACTGGTCACCCTGCTCGGCGCGAACAACGAGGTCGGAACCCTGCAGCCCGTCGCCGAGGTGGCGGCGCTCGCCGCGCGGCACGGCGTGCCGGTGCACGTCGACGCGATCGCCGAGTACGGCTACGGGAGGATCGACTTCCACGCCCTCGGCGTCGCGGCGCTCAGCATCTCCGCGCACAAGATCGGCGGGCCGGTGGGCATCGGCGCCCTGGTGATCGCCCGCAGCGCCACCATCGTGCCGCTGTTCCACGGCGGCAACCAGCAGCGCGCCCGATCCGGCACCCAGGACGTGGCCGGGGCGGTCGCCTTCGGCCTCGCCGCCTCCCGGGCCGCCGCCGATATCGAGGCCCATGCCGTGCGCCTGCGCGAGCTGCGCGACCGGCTGGTGGCGGGCATCCGCTCGAGCGTACCGACGGCCCTGCTGCGGGGCGACCCCACGGCCGAGGGCCGGCTGCCGGGCAACGCGCACTTCACCTTCCCCGGCTGCGAGGGCGACTCGCTGCTCTTCCTGCTCGACGTCGCGGGCTTCTCGGTGTCGACCGGCTCGGCCTGCCAGGCCGGCGTGCCCGAGGCCTCCCACGTGCTGACCGCGATGGGGCTGAGCGAGGCGGATGCGCGCGGCGCCCTGCGCATGACGCTGGGCGCGGCGACCACCGAGGCCGAGGTGGACGCCCTCGTCGCGGCCCTCCCCGCCGCGGTCGACCGCGCCTCCCGCGCCGGTCTCGCCGAGCACCAGCCCACCTTCGGCCGGTGAGGCCCGCTCCCTCTGCCTGCCGAACGGCTCCCTGCCGAGCGGCTCTCTGCCGAACGACTCTCTGCCGAATGAAGGAGATATCCGGCAGGGGCCCGGGCGATCCGCAGGGACGTGTCGGCCGAGCGCGGTTTCTCCTTCATTCGGCAGGCAGGCAGGCAGGCAGGCGGGCGGCAGGCACGGGCGGCTCCGGGCGGGGCGCACGTACACTGGAGCGCATGAAGGTTGTAGCGGCAATGAGCGGGGGCGTGGACTCGGCGGTGGCCGCCGCGCGCGCCGTCGAAGCGGGACACGAAGTGG
>Ga0247732_10000046_pt1 | contig 83110 bp, 75 predicted proteins | sample UWRJL163409C2_FD_180940 | JGI IMG/M metagenome (GOLD analysis project Ga0247732, IMG submission 180940) | Plant litter microbial communities from Arlington Agricultural Research Station in Wisconsin, United States - UWRJ-L163-409C-2 | ecosystem: Environmental > Terrestrial > Plant litter >... | reverse complement strand
AGGGCACCACCGTGCTGATCAGCCCGGACGCCGCCACCCTGCTCAACGACACCTTCGGCACCGACGCCGTCACCGACGAGCTCGTCGTCGGCATCGCGAAGATCACCGCCAAGGCAGCCGCGTAACACCCACCACGGTTGACTTGATCGAAGAGGCCCGCCCCGCACACCGCGAGGTGGGCTTCTTCGCGATCACCGCATTACCGCCCGCAGCCGCGGGCGTTCCGAGTTTCCGAGGGGAGTGACCGTGCCGAAGACCACCGTGCCAGCGCCCAGAGCGTCGACGTCCGGCGTCGACGACCGCGCGACGACGCGCGGCGCCCGCCCCGTCGCATCCGCTCGACGCTTCCTCTCCCCCGTCGCCGTGGGCCTGCTCGGCCTCGCGATCTCGCTGGCCGGCATCGGCATCCCCTCGGTCTGGTACGACGAGTCGGCCACGATCATCTCCGCCACCCGCAGCTGGGAACAGCTCTGGACCATGATCGGCACGGTCGACGCGGTGCACGCGCTGTACTACGCCGGCATGCACCTCGTGTTCGACGTGGTGGGCTACTCCCCCGTCAGCCTGCGCGTGCCCAGCGCGATCGCCGTGGCCGTGGCCGCCGCCCTCACCGTGGTGCTCGGCCGGGTGCTCGACCGGCCCCGACTCGGCCTTATCGCCGGGATCGTATTCTGCCTGCTGCCGCGCACCACCTGGATGGGCACGGAGGGCCGCTCCTACGCGGCAACCGCCGCCCTCGCCGTGCTGCTCACCATCCTGCTCGTGCTCGCCTCGCGCTCCACGCGCCGCGTGCTCTGGGCGCTCTACGCCGTGGTCGTCGTCGTCTCGGTGCTGCTGTTCGTCTACCTCGCGCTCGTCGTCGCCGCCCACGCGCTGACGATGGCGGTCTGGCTCGCCTCGACCCGCTCCCGGGCCTGGCCGCCCGCGGCGCGCTGGCTGCGCTGGGCGGGCGCCGCGACGCTTCTCGTCGTCCCCTTCGTCCTCGCCGTCGTCGCGCAGAGCGGTCAGCTGCACTGGCTCGACCGCCCCGACGCGGGCACCGTGCGCGGCGTGCTGGTGCGGCAGTGGTTCTTCACCAGCGTGCCTTTCGCCGTGGTCGGCTGGCTGCTGATCGCGGCCGGCGCGGCCGTGCTGCTGCGCCGTGCGCGCGGGCTGTCCGTGGCCTCGGTGGTTCTGCCGGCGCTCGTGCTGCCCACCGTCGCGCTGCTCGTGATCAGCCTCACCGTCACCCCCATCTACACGCCGCGCTACCTCGCGATGTGCCTGCCGTTCGTGGCGCTCGTGATGGCCGCGGCCCTCGATAGGCTGCGGCCGCGCGCGGTGACCGTGCTGGCGCTGGCCGCCCTCGCGGCGCTCGCCCTCCCGCAGATCGCCGAGCAGCGCGAGCCGCAGGCGAAGGAGCACACCTCGTGGGCGGCCGTCGCCGACCTCGTCGCCTCCGAGCGCGCGGCGGACGGCCCCGGCTCGCAGACCGCCGTCGTCTACGGCAACGTGGCGCGGCACCCGATCGCCAGCACCCGCGTGATCGCCTTCTCCTACCCTGAGGCCTTCGAGGGCACGATCGACGTGACCCTCGGCACCCCCGCCGCCGAGACCGACGGGCTCTGGGAGACCCGCATCCCGCTTGCAGAGGGCCTGCCGCGCCTGGTCGCCGCCGACGTGGTGTACCTCGTGACGAGCACCACCCGCGACCGGCGGTCCGAGACCACAGAGACGCTGGCGGATGCCGGGTGGCGCGTCACCGAGGAATGGAATCTCTCCGAGGTGAACGTGCTGCGCTACGAGCGCGATACGGCTCCGTTGGTCCAGTAGACGACGGGGCTACGACACCCGCACGTCCACCGAGTGCCAGCCCTCTGCGCCGTCGGGGATGACGGGAACCCGCGCTCCACTCTGAACGCCGCCATCGGCATCCGTCGCCCTCGCCTCGATCGTGTGCTGGCCCGCCGGGGCGTCCCACTCGTAGTACCACTGCCGCCAGGTGTCGGCGGAGATCGCCGTGGCGAGCGTCGCCTCGATCCACTCCTCGCCGTCGATGCGCACCTCGACCTTCTCGATGCCCACGTGCTGCGCCCAGGCGACGCCGGCGATCGCCACGGTGCCCGCGGAGAGCGACGAGGAGTTCGTCGGCACGTCGATGCGCGAGGAGGTCTTCACCGGGCCCTTCGCCGACCAGCCGCGGTCGGTCCAGTAGGCCGACTCCTTGGCGAAGGTGGAGACCTTGAGCTCGACGACCCACTTCGTCGCCGACACGTAGCCGTACAGCCCGGGCACGACCATCCGCACCGGGAAGCCGTGCTCGAGCGGGAGCGGCTCGCCGTTCATGCCGACGGCCAGGAGGCTGTCGCGGTCGGGATCCTCGAGCACCTCGAGCGGTGTGGTGGCGGTGAAGCCGTCCTGGCTGGTGGAGAGCACGACGTCGGCGCCGGCCGTGGGCACCGCCCGCGCCAGCAGCTCGCGGATCGGGTAGCCCAGCCACTTGGCGTTTCCGGTGAGGTTGCCGCCCACCTCGTTCGACACGCACATCAGCGTGACGTAGGTCTCCTGCAGCGGCAGCGCGAGCAGCTCGGCGAAGGTGACCTCGATCTCGTTCTCGACCATGCCGGTGATCCTCAGCCGCCAGGTGTCGGCGTCGATCACGGGCACCTGCAGCGCGGTGTCGATGCGGTAGAAGCTGTCGTTCGGCGAGACCAGCGGCGCGAGCCCGTCGATGTCGAGCGCGGCGCCCGCGGGGATCGGCGCTGCGGGCACGGCCGGCGCGGGGAGCCGGAGCGCGGCGCGCACCGCGTTGACCGCGGTGGTGCCCGCGTTCATCGCGCGCGCCACGGAGCCCGCGACGAGGGCCGCGCCCGCGGTGCCGATCGCGACGGTGAGAAAGCCGCGACGGCTGACGGATGCGGCGCCCGCGTCGCCGAGGGATCCCGCCTCCTCGGCGTCGACCGACCAGCGCCGCAGCCGGTCGCTCGCGACGCGCAGTACGACCACGCCGCCGACCATGCCGAGCACGGTGGGGACTGCCCAGACCGCTGTCGCCTCAGCCCGGGTGGTGACGGCGAAGACCGCGATGCCGCCGACCAGCACCAGGCCGACGATGCCGAGCGGCGGGCGGCGGTACTCCAGGTTCCCGATCAGGGCGGCGAGGGCCAGAACGACGAGGCCGAGCACCACCAGCAGCGCCACCTTGTCGCCCGTGCCGAACAGGTCGATCACCAGCTGCTTCACCCAGGCCGGCACGATGTCGATCACCCAGCCGCCGACGGCGAACAGCGGCCCGCTGGCGGGGGCGAGGAAGAGGGCGGCGACCTCGGCGATCGCGAGCGTCGCGAGAGCGGCGACGACACCCACCAGTGCCGCCAGGAGCGACTCGCGACGGCTGTTCATGGAGTGCCTCTATTCCGCCAAGGAAACGAATAGTGCTGAGGAACGAAGCCTACGCGCCGATGATGCGAGCCCCGTGCACGGGACCGGTGGCGCGCACGACGCTGAGCTTCGCGGCGCTCAGCGCGATCTGCAGCTCCAGCGCGCTGTCGAGGTCCGCGGCGAGGAAGGCGATCGTCGGGCCGGAGCCGGAGACGATCCCGGCCAGCGCGCCGCTGCTCTCGCCGAGCTCCAGCACCTCGGCCAGCGAGGGCTCGAGGTGCAGCGCCGGCGCCTGCAGGTCGTTGTGCAGGGTGTCCGCGAGCATGTGCGGGTCGCCGGCCCGGAGCGCCTGCAGCACGTTCGCGTCGACGCTCGGGGTGGCCGTGGCCGGGAAGATGTCCTGCGCGTGCCGCTCCCGGTGCTGGTCGAGCTCGTTGTACACCGCGGGGGTGGAGAGCCCGAAGTCGGCGAGGGCGAGCACCCACTGGAACTGGCCCTTGGCCAGGGCGGGGCTGAGCTGGTCGCCACGTCCGGTGCCGATCGCGGTTCCACCGGTGAGGGCGAAGGGCACGTCGGCGCCGAGCTGGCCGGCCAGCTCGAGCATCTGCTCGCGCGGCAGCTGGGTGCCCCAGAGCGTGTCGCAGGCGATCAGCGTGGCCGCGGCATCCGCCGAACCGCCACCCATGCCGCCGGTGACGGGCACGTGCTTGTCGATGTGCAGGGCGACGCCGCCCCGGTAGCCCGTGGTGCGGGCCAGCAGCTGTGCGGCCTTGATCGCGATGTTGGAGGCGTCGGTGGGCACGCGGGAGAGCTCGACCGTGCCGGTGACGCGCACCGAGAAGTCGTCGGCCGCGGTGGCGCGCACGTCTTCGTAGAGGGACACGGCCTGGTACGCGATCGCCACGTCGTGGTACCCGTCGGGCAGCAGCGCACCGACTTTGAGGAAGACGTTGATCTTGCCAGGTGCCCGTGCGTGCACCACGGTTGGAGAGGCCGAGGTGGTCATGAGTCCAACCTAGTCGAGCCGCACGACGCCGACGGACACCCCCGCGCGGGGGTAATCTGTGCGCCCGCTATGCGCTGCGGGCGATGGCCAGGAAGTCGAGCACGGTAAGCTCCTCGCCGCGACTCGTGGGCGCGAGCCCCGCCGCTTCGAGACGAGCGGATGCCGTGGCCGAGTCTCCGAGGACGACCGACAGCGCCTGCCGCAGCATCTTGCGACGCTGCTGGAAGGCGGCGTCGATGAGGGCGAAGGTCGCGAGGCGCTCCTCCTCCGTGCCAGGGAGCTCCGCGCGGTCGAAGCCGACGAGGATCGAGTCGACGTTCGGAACCGGCCAGAACACCTGGCGGCTCACCTTGCCGTGGGTCCTCCAGGTGCCGTACCAGGCGGCCTTGGCGCTCGGGGCGCCGTAGACCTTGGAGCCGGGAGGGGCGGCCAGGCGCTCGCCGACCTCGGCCTGCACCATCACCAGACCGCGGCTGAGCGTGGGGAAGTGCTCGAGGAAGTGCAGCAGCACGGGCACCGAGACGTTGTACGGCAGGTTGGCCACCAGCACGCTCGGCGACTGCGGCAGCTCGGTGACCTTCATCGCGTCGTTGGTGATCACCGTGAGCGTGGCGTCCGGCTGCATCTCGGACACGGTCAGCGGGAGCTGGACGGCAAGGCGCTTGTCGATCTCCACGGCCACCACGTGGGCGCCGGTCTCGAGCAGGCCGAGGGTGAGCGAGCCGAGGCCAGGGCCGATCTCCACCGCGGTCTCGCCGGCCGTCACGCCGGCGACGCGCACGATGCGGCGCACCGTGTTGGCGTCGATGACGAAGTTCTGGCCGAGCTTCTTGGTCGGCTGGATGTCGAGGAGCTCGGCGAGATCGCGGATCTCGGCCGGGCCGAGGAGGGTGGCCACTAGGAGGTGCTGCTTTCTTCGTTCGCGTCGAGGCCCGTGCTCCAGGAGCCGTAGACCGCTTCGGTGTTCGCGCTGATCCGCGCGGCGAGCTCCGACACGTCGGTGCCGAGGTGGGCTGCCATGCCGCGCACGGTGTGCGGCAGCATGAACGGGGCGTTCAGCCGGCCGCGGAAGGGCGCCGGCGTGAGGTACGGCGCATCCGTCTCGACCAGCAGGAGCTCGCGGGGCGCGACGTCGAGCGCCTCGCGCAGGTCGGTCGCGTTCTTGAAGGTGACGGTGCCGGAGAAGGAGAGGTACCAGCCGTTGTCCGCGGCGATGCGGGCGAGGGCGGCGTCGCCGCTGAAGCAGTGGAACACGGTCTTCTCGGGGGCGCCGACGCGCAGCAGCGTCGCGACCACGTCGTCGTGTGCGTCGCGGTCGTGGATCTGCAGCGCGATGCCGTGCCGCTTGGCGATCGCGATGTGCGCCTCGAAGGAGCGCTGCTGGGCCGCGCGGCCGTCGTCGCCGGTGCGGAAGTAGTCGAGGCCGGTCTCGCCGACGGCGCGCACGCGCGGGCGGGAGGCCAGTTCGTCGATGGCGGCCAGCGCCGCGTCGAGGGCGCCCTCGCCGTCGAGGCGCGGGGCGTCGTTCGGGTGGATGGCGACGGCCGCGAGCACGCGCGGGTCGCGCGCCGCGAGCTCGGCCGACCAGAGCGACGACTCCAGGTCGGTGCCGACCTGCACAATTCCCCGAACGCCGGCGCGCGTCGCCAGATCGAGGTGCTCGCGGTAGTCGAAGGTCTCGGTTCCGGGCAGCCCCGAGGAATCGAGGTGCGTGTGGTTGTCGTACACGCCGACCTCGAGCGGCTCGGGTGCGGGTGCGTAGCCCGGCTCAGCCATCTAGCCGGCGACCTCTGCGGCCTCGATGCGGGGGAAGAGCGGCTCCAGCGTCGCGACGTGGCTGCCGGCGGGGAGCTGGCCCCACTGCCCGGCGGTCACGATCACCTGGTCGTCGAGCTCGCCGAGTCCCGCGGCAGCGCCGAGGCCGGTCCAGAGCTTGGCGGTCGCCTCGGGGATCACCGGGGAAAGCAGCACGGCGAGCGCGCGCAGTCCCTCCGTGGCCGTGTAGAGCACGGTGCCGAGGCGCTCGCGCGTCTCGTCCTTCTTGGCGAGCACCCAGGGCTCCTGGATGGTGATGTAGCCGTTCAGCTCGTCGACGATGGTCCAGACGGCGGCGACAGCCTCGTGGATCGCGAGCTTCTGGATCGACGCGTCCGCGGCATCCGCTGCCTTCTTCGTCACCGCCTGCACCTTGAGGTCGTCGGCGCTGTACTCGGCCGGGGCCGGCAGCACACCGTCGTAGTAGCGGTTGACCATGGCGATCACGCGGGAAGCGAGGTTGCCGAAGCCGTTGGCGAGCTCGGACTGGTAGCGGGCCGCGAGGTCCTCCCAGCTGAAGGAGCCGTCCTGGCCGAAGTTGATGGCGCTCATGAAGTAGTAGCGGAAGGCGTCGACACCGAAGGTCTCGGTGATCTGGCTGGGCGCGATTCCGGTGAGCTTCGACTTCGACATCTTCTCGCCGCCGACGAGCAGCCAGCCGTGGCCGAAGACCTGCTTGGGCGGCTGGAGACCCGCGGCCATCAGCATGGCGGGCCAGATCACGGCGTGGAAGCGGGCGATGTCCTTGCCGACCAGCTGGGTGGCGGGCCAGCGGCGCTGGAACTCCTCCTCGTCGACCCCGTAGCCGATGGCGGTGATGTAGTTCAGCAGCGCGTCGAACCAGACGTAGAGCACGTGGGAGTCGTCCCACGGGATCTTGATGCCCCAGTCGAAGCTCGAGCGGGAGATGGAGAGGTCGGAGAGACCCTGCTTCACGAACTGCAGGATCTCGTTGCGCACGCTCTCCGGCTGGATGAAGTCGGGGCGCTCCTCGTAGAGGTCGAGCAGGCGCTGCTGGAAGTCGCTCATGCGGAAGAAGTAGTTCTTCTCCTTGAGCACCTCGATCGGGCGCGAGTGGATCTTGCAGACGAGCTGGCCGGCGTAGTCGCCGGTCTCGGTCTCCATCAGGTCGTCGAGCTGCTTGTACTCCTCGCAGCCGACGCAGTAGTAGCCCTCGTACTCGCCGGAGTAGATGTACCCGTCGTCGTAGAGCTTCTGCAGGAAGATCGTGACGGCTTCCTCGTGACGCTTGTCCGTCGTGCGGATGAAGTCGTCGTTGCGGATGTTGATCGTCTCGAGCAGCGGCAGCCAGGCCTCCTCGACGAGTTTGTCGGCCCAGGCCTGCGGGGTGGTGTCGTTCGCCACCGCGGTGCGCAGGATCTTCTGCCCGTGCTCGTCCGTCCCCGTCAGGAGCCAGGTGTCGTCACCGCTCTGACGGTGCCAACGAGCGAGTACGTCGGCCGCAACTTCGGTGTACGCGTGGCCGATGTGGGGCACGTCGTTGACATAGAAGATGGGCGTCGCAATGTAAAAGGAATCACCGGCGGCCATGGGTTACATCCTAAAGGGCGCATCGGAGTGTTACCGCCCGCTGCCGCCCGAGCGGATGCGCGAGCACCCGGGGCGCGGGGGTCTACCGCGCGGCGAGCGCGCCCTCGTACAGGTCGCGCTTGCTCAGGCCGGTCTCGGTGGCGACCTCGGCGGCGGCCTCCTTCAGGCGCGAGCCCTCGCTGACCAGCTTGAGCACCTGCGCGATCCCCGTGGGCAGGTCGGAGGTCGCGGGCGCCGCGCCCTCGACGACGATGCAGATCTCGCCGCGCGCCCCCGGGGCGAAGTAGTCGGCGACCTCGCGCGCCGTTCCGCGCTTGACCTCCTCGTGCAGCTTGGTGAGCTCGCGGCAGACCACCACGCGGCGGTCGTCGCCGAGCGCGGTGGCGAGGTCGTTCAGGGAGTCGCCGAGCCGGTTAGGGCTCTCGAAGAACACCATCGTGCGCTCCTCGCGCACCAGCGCGGTGAAGTAGGCCACGCGGCTCTTGCGCGGCAGGAAGCCCTCGAAGCTGAAGCGGTCGGTGGGCAGGCCGGAGACGGCGAGCGCCGTGAGCACGGCGGATGGCCCGGGCAGGGCCGTGACCGTGACTCCCAGAGAGGCGGCCGCGGCGACGAGGGGGAAGCCCGGGTCGCTGATCGCCGGCATGCCGGCGTCGGAGAGCACCAGCACGTCGGTCTCCCTGGCCAGCTCGGCGATCTCGGCGGCCTTCTCGCTCTCGTTGTGCTCGTGCAGCGCGATCAGGCGGGGTCGGTTCTCGATGCCGAGCGCGCGCATCAGGTGGATGGTGGTGCGGGTGTCCTCGCTGGCGATGATCTCCGCGTTGCCGAGCGCCTCGACGAGTCGCCTCGACGCATCGCCGAGGTTGCCGATGGGGGTCGCCGCAAGAATGATCACGTGCCATTCTCCCACTGCGCTGACCGTACGATTGCGGGGTGAGCCTGCCCCCTACCGACACCACGACCGGGAGCCGGCTCGACGCCTGGTGGCAGCGGCTGATGTCGACGCCGCTGCGGCGCCGGCTGTACACCTGGGGTGCTCCGGCGATCGTGCTGGTCGTGGCATCCGTCGCCCGTCTCTGGAACCTCGGCTCGCCGCACTCGCTCGTCTTCGACGAGACCTTCTACGTGAAGGACGCCTGGACCCTGTGGAACCTCGGCTACTCCGCCACCTGGCCGGCCGAGGCGGACGCCAGCTTCAACTCCGGGCTGAGCGACGTCTTCCACAGCGAGCCGTCGTTCGTGGTGCACCCGCCGCTGGCGAAGTGGCTGATCGGGCTCGGCATGGCCGCCTTCGGGGCGGATTCGAGCGTCGGCTGGCGCATCAGCACGGCGCTGATCGGCATCCTCGCGGTGGCGCTGCTGATGGTGATCGCCAAGAAGCTGTTCGACTCCACCCTGCTGGCCGTGATCGCCGGCGGCCTCTTCGCGATCGACGGCAACGCCATCGTGATGAGCCGGGTGGCGCTGCTCGACAACTACGTGATGTTCTTCGCACTGCTCGGCTTCGGGGCGATCCTGCTCGACCGCGCGTGGGCCGAGCGGCGGCTGAACGGCTGGATGCAGCGGCGCGGCGACGCCGGCAGAACCACCGACTGGGGCCCGGCGCTCTGGTGGCGTCCGTGGCTGCTCGCCGCCGGCGTGGCCTTCGGCCTCACCTCGGCGGTGAAGTGGAGCGGCCTCTACGTGCTCGCCGTCTTCGCCCTCTACTCGCTCGTCGTCGACGCGGTCGCCCGCCGCCGAGCCGGTGTGGTGTTCTGGGGCACCGGCACCCTGCTCAAGCAGGCGTCCACCACCTTCCTGCTGGTCGTGCCGATCGCGGTCGTCACGCACATGGCCACCTGGATCAGCTGGTTCGCCTCGCCGAACAGCTACAACCGCGACTGGGCCGCGCTCGCCGGCAACGCCTGGACGGGCGCGCTGTCCTGGGTGCCGCTGCCGCTGCAGAGCTGGTGGCACTTCCAGGCCAGCGTCTACGCGTACCACGTGGGCGAGACGCGACCCCACGGATACCAGGCCAACCCGCTCACCTGGCTCTTCATGGTGCGGCCGACGAGCATGTTCTGGGAGTCGTCGGCGAAGGGAGAAAGCGGATGCGCCGCCGACCTCTGCGGCACCTCCATCACCGGCATCGCGAACCCGCTCATCTGGTGGGCGGCCACCGCGGCGATCCTCTATCTCGTCTACCGCCTGGTGCGCTACCGGGAGTGGCGCGTCGGACTCGTGCTCACGGCGATGGCCGCGGGCTACCTGCCCTGGCTGATGTACCTGCACCGCACGGTGTTCCAGTTCTATACGATCGCGTTCGAGCCGTACATGATCCTCGGACTCACGATGGTGATCGGCCTGGTGCTGGGCAGCAGGCGCGACCCGTCCTGGCGGCGGGAGCAGGGCATCCGCTTCGTCTTCGTCTTCCTCCTGCTCGCCGTGCTGATCAGCGCCTTCTTCTGGCCGCTCTGGGCGGGGATCCAGCTGCCCTACGACCTGCTGCGCGCGCACTGGTGGCTGCCGAGCTGGCGGTGACCAATCCCGCGGCGCGGCGGCCACGAACCACCACCGTGACCTCCAGACACCTCCTCACCGCTGTCGCCGTCGGCGTGCCTCCGCTGATCCTCGCGGCGGTCGGGGTGACCCACCCCTCCGAGCTGAACGCCGAGACCGCCGCCTACTGGCGCGACCTGCACATCGGCATCCTCGCGGTGTTTCCGCTGCTCGGCTTCGCGCCGTGGCTGATCGTGCGCGGCCACTCGCTCTGGCTCAGCTGGGCCGCCGGTGTGCTCGGCTTCGTCTACGCCGCCTTCTACAGCGCGCTCGACATCCTGGCGGGCATCGGATCCGGCGGCCTCGAGCACGCCGGCCACCACGACGCGATCGGCGTCACTTTCGCGCTCGGCGACGGGATCGGGCTCGTGGGCAGCGTCGCCTATGCGGCCGCCGCCCTGCTCGCCGGAGGCTTCGCCGTGCGCACGGTCGGGCCGCGCGCGCTGCCGGCCGCGGTGCTGGTGGCCGTCGGCTCCGCGATGTTCCTCGCCGAGCACATCTTCTTTCCGTGGGGCGTGATCGGGCAGCTCGCCCTGGCCGCCGGCTGGGTGGGTCTGGTGATCGCATTACGCGGCGTTGCGCGCGTCCGCGAGATTGACGGTGGCTCTCGGTAGGTTGTGCGCATGACCGCTGCACCCGACATCACCCCAGGACCTCTCCTCTCCTCCCCCGTCGTCAGCACCCAGTGGCTGTTCGACCACCTCGGCGGCGACAACCTGGTGCTGCTCGACGCCTCCGTGCTCCCCTTCGTCACGCCCGCCGGCCACTCCGGCTACCTCAGCGGGCACGAGCAGTACATCGTCGGCGGCCACGTGCCCGGAGCGGTGTTCGCCGACCTCATCGACGACTTCTCCGATCCCGACGGCGCGCACCCCTTCACCCGGCCGGATGCCGCACGCTTCGAGGAGGCGGCCGCGTCCGTCGGCGTCAGCAACGACTCCACCGTGATCGTCTACGACTCGCTCGCCGGGCAGTGGGCCGCGCGGGTCTGGTGGCTGTTCCGAGCCTTCGGCTACGACAACGTGGCGGTGCTCGACGGCGGCCTCTCCAAGTGGGTGGCCGAGAAGCGCGGAACCGAGACCGGCCACGTCGCCCCGGTCGCCCGCCAGTTCAGCGCGGTGGAGCGCGACGAGCTCTGGGTCGACAAGGCCGAGGTGCAGCGCATCGTCGCGGGCGAGTCCGAGGCCGCGCTAGTCTGCGGCGTGCCCCAGGCGGAGTTCGCCGGCGAGTCCGGAAACCGTCCGCGGCTCGGGCACATCCCCGGCAGCCACAGCGCGCCCGCGGTGCAGCTGGTCGATCTGCAGAGCAACGCCTACCGCCCCGCCGATCAGCTACGCGAGGCCTTCGCGCCGGTGCTCGGCGCCCAGCGCATCGTCACCTACTGCGCCGGTGGCATCGCCGCCGCCTCCGACGCGCTGGCGCTCACCCTGCTCGGCCACCGCAACGTGGCCGTGTACGACGGCTCGCTCAACGAGTGGGCGGCGGACGAGTCCGCACCGCTGGTCGCAGGGGCGTAGGGACGGATCCGGGTTGGGCCGGGCGTAATGCTGGCGGGCCGAGCGTAGCCGGGCCGAGCGTAGCCGGGCCGAAAGCAGCCGGACGCTGAGCTGCCGGGCCGGCGTAGCCGAGCCGGGCGCAGCCGAGCCGGGCGCAGCCGAGCCAAGAGCAGCCGGACGCAGCGCTGCTGGGCCGGACAACGCTGCCGGGCTGGGCGCCGCACTTCCGGGCGCAGCGAACGCAATGCCGCCCCGGCGGGAACTGCCTTCGCGTTTTCGCTGTGTCAGCTTGAGCTGAGTCAGCGCAGACTGACATAGCAAAATCGCGGAACCGTGCCCCGTCGCGGGCCGTCGCCGTCGCGGGCCGTCGCCGTCGCGGGCCATCGCGGCCGTAGCGATCGCGGGCCGTCGCCGTCGCGGGCATCCGTCGCCGTAGCCGCCAATCGCCCGTCGCGCCGCCCGCGCGCCCCCGCACCCGGGCGACCCCGTCTACGCGGGCAGCATCTCCAGCAGGCTGGCGGCATCCGTCACCGGGAGCGCGCAGACGAAGTCGCGGCAGAAATACGCCGTCGACTTCCCCGCCCGGCTGGCACGGCCCTCGAACAGCTCGAAGCCGGCGGCGGCGAAGTCCGCGGCCTGATCGCCGGTGACCACAACGACGACCGCGCCGGAGCGCTGCCAGGCGCGGGCGACGGATGCGACGTCCTCGCCCTCGTGCGCCGACTCGCCCGTGACGACGACGAGCTGTGTCGACTCGGCCGCGAGGGCGCTCATCACGCCGAGCGCTGCGCCGAAGGCGATCGGGCGCTGCACGGCCAGCGGCGCGAACAGCTCCATCGCCGTACGCGCGGCATCGCGGTAGCGCGGGTCGGCGGTGAGCGAGTAGAGCCGCTGCGCCGCCGCCGCCATCGCGCTCAGACCGCTCGGGTAGGCGCCCTCGCTGGGGTCCGCCTGCAGCGCGAGTCCGTGCGCCTCGAGCACCGGGTCGGCGCCGCCGGGAACGGCGAAGACGGCACCCGCCGAAACACCCCTCATCGCCCCGTCCACCAGCGCTCGCCCCGCCACCGCGTAGCGCGCCTCGCCGGTCGCGAGCGCCAGCTCGAGCAGCCCGTTCGCGAGCATGCCGTAGTCCTCCAGCGTGGCGGATGCGTCGGACAGCGTGCCGTCGATGCTCACGCGCACGAGGCGGTCGGCCAGCACGTGGTGTTCCAGGAGGTAGTCCGCGGCACGCGCCGCGGCGGCGATCCACTCCGGGTGGTCGAGCCGCGATCCGCTCGCCGCCAGTGCCTCGATGGCGAGCCCGTTCCAGCCTGTGAGCACCTTGCCGTCGAGGGCGGGCGGCGTCTGCTGCGCGCGCTCGTCCTCGTTGAGCGCGTAGTACCCGCCCTCCACACGCTCGCCGTCGACGGTGCTCTCGCTGTCCTGCGCGGAGGCGAAGCCGCCCGCCTCCCGCTGCATCACCCGCACCAGGAAGTTCGCGACACCCTCGGCGACCTCGTGCGATCCGGCGCGCGCGTAGGCGCCGAGCAGAAGGGCGTTGTCGTAGAGCATCCGCTCGTAGTGCGGGTCGCCCCAGTCGGCGCGGGTGGAGTAGCGGAAGAAGCCGCCCTCGATCCCGTCGCGCAGGTCGGAGGCCGCCATGGCCGCAAGGGTGCGCTCGGCAAGCGCCTGGGCGCCGGTGTCGCCGAGCGAGCCGCGGTCGAGCAGCAGGTGCAGCACGGTGGCGACCGGGAACTTGGGCGCCGCTCCGAAACCGCCGTGGACGGTGTCCTCGTAGGCGACGAGCTCGGTCACCACCCGGGAGAACTCCAGGTCGCCGGGCAGGGCGCCGGGCGCCTGCTGTCCGAGACCGCGCAGCGCCGTCGCGATCTGGGCCGCGTTGGTCTCGACCTCGTCTCGGCGCTCGGTCCACGCATCCGTCACAGCGGTGAGCACCTGGAAGAACGAGGGATGCGGATCGATCGGCCGCGGCGGGAAGTAGGTGCCGGCGAAGAAGGTCTCGCCCTTCGGGGTGACGAAGACGTTGAGCGGCCAGCCGAGGTTGCTCGTGAAGGCGCTGGCCGCGGCGAGGTAGCTCGCGTCGACGTCGGGGTACTCCTCGCGGTCCACCTTGATCGCGACGAAGTTGTCGTTCAGGTACTCGGCGAGCTCGGGGTCGCTGAAACTCTCCCTGGCCATCACGTGGCACCAGTGGCAGGTGGAGTAGCCGATCGACACCAGCACGGGCACCTGCCGGCGGGCCGCCTCGGCGAAGGCGTCGGCTCCCCACTCGAACCAGTCCACCGGGTTGTCCGCGTGCGAGCGGAGGTAGGGACTAACTGCGGACTCGAGTCGATTCGCCATGGGAGCAAGCGTAGGCTCGCACTGTGCCTACGACAGCCATTACCTATATCGGTGGACCCACGGCGATTATCGAGTATGGGGGCCTGACGATCGTGACCGACCCGACCTTCGACCCGCCGGGCAGCTACGTCGAGCCGAAGAGCACCACGCTGGTGAAGACCGTCGGCCCGGCGATCGAGCGCGGCGACCTGCCGAGCGTCGACCTGATCCTGCTCTCGCACCACGCGCACCGCGACAACCTCGACTACGAGGGGCTGGAGCTGATCGCCACCGGCATCCCGACGCTGAGCACCATGCAGGCGGCGAGCGACCTCTTCGGCGGCTCCGTCTCGGGGCTCGACCCCTGGGAGGACTTCACGCTCGGCGCCGTCACGGTCACCGCCGTGCCCGCGCTGCACGGCCCTCCCGGCAGCGAGCCGCTCACCGGCACCGTCACCGGCTTCGTGCTCGAGGCCGACGGGGAGCCGCGCGTCTACGTGAGCGGCGACAACGCCTCGCTGCCACTCGTGAGGCAGATCGCCGAGCACTTCGGCGCCATCGACATCGCCGTGCTGTTCGCCGGCGCGGCCCGCGTGCCGGGAATCGACGGTGCGCTCACGCTGACATCAGCGGATGCCTCGGCCGCCGCCCGAATCATCGGTGCGAACACGGTGGTCGGCCTCCACACCGAGCACTGGGGGCACTTCTCCGAGAGCCGCGAGCAGCTCGAGGCGGCCTTCGACGGCAGCGGCCTGCTCGTGGACACCCCGCCCGGGGTGCGCGTCGTGCTCGCCGATCCGCCCGCCTTCCCCGCTGGTTGAGTAGCAGGCGAGCGAAGCGAGTTCGCGTATCGAGACCCGCCCGGGGTCGACCGGCGGGGCAGGTTTCGATACGCGGGCTCGTTCCTCGCTCGCTACTCAACCAGCGAGGTCAGCGCACCGTCTCCTCCACGTGCCGCTCCTCGTGGCCCACGTACTCGCTCAACGGACGGATCAGCGAGTTCGCCTCGAGCTGCTCCATGATGTGCGCCGTCCAGCCGGTGACGCGCGCCGCGACGAACAGCGGCGTGAAGGTGAGGGTGTCGAAGCCCATCAGGTGGTACGCCGGGCCGCTCGGGTAGTCGAGGTTGGGCAGGATGTTCTTGGTCCGGGTCATCGCGACCTCGAGCGTCTCGTACAGCTCGCCCAGCTCAGGGCGCTCGTAGGCCTCGACGAGGGTGTCCAGAGCCGCCTTCATCGTCGGTACGCGGGAGTCCCCGCTCTTGTAGACCCGGTGACCGAAGCCCATGATCTTGCGCTTCTCGGCCAGCGCTGTCTCGAGCCAGGCCTCGGCCCTGTCGGCCGAGCCGATCTCGTCGAAGACGTGCATCACGGCCTCGTTCGCGCCGCCGTGCAGCGCGCCCTTGAGCGCGCCGATCGCGCCGGTCACCGCCGAGTAGAGGTCGGCGAGGGTGGAGGTGATCACGCGCGCAGTGAAGGTGCTGGCGTTGAAGGAGTGCTCCGCGTACAGGATCATCGACACGTCGAAGGCGTCGACCACCACGAGGTCGGGCACGTCGCCGAAGGTCATGTGCAGGAAGTTGGCGGAGTAGCCGAGGTCGTCCCGCGCCTGCACGAGATGCTCGCCGCGTCGGCGGCGCTGGTCGTAGGCGACGATCGCGGGCAGCTGCGCGAACAGGGCCACCGACTTGCGCAAGTTGTCCTCGGGGGTCGACACACCCGCATCCGGGTCGCGCGCGCCGATCACACTGACGGCGGTGCGCACCACGTCCATCGGGTGGGCCGTGACCGGGATCTCGTCGATGACGCGCTTCACCACGGGGTCGAGGGCGCGCAGCGAGCGCTCGAGGGTCTCGAACTCGGCGAGCTGCTCGGGGGTGGGGAGCTCCCCGTGCCAGAGCAGGTAGGCCACCTCCTCGAAGCTGCAGAGCGCCGCGAGCTCCTGCACCGGGTAGCCGCGGTAGAGCAGGGAGTTGGTCTGCGGGTTCACCTTCGAGATGGCCGTGGTGTCGACGTAGACACCGGCCAGTCCCTTGTGGATCTCGTTCTCGGTCGTGGCGGTGTCGGTCATGATGCTCCCTTGCGAATCGGTGACGGTAACAACCTAGGGCATCGGGTTTCGATACGGCTGCTCCTTCGTCGCGGCCTACTCAACCAGCGGGGGTGCCGGGGTTTCGATACCGCGGGGGTGTCAGACCGGGCGGTCGAAGATCAGCTCCCGGCCGTCCTCCTCGTCCCACTGCTCGCCGTTTGGCTCGAATCCGAGCCCGGCGACGGTCGCGAGCGAGGCCGCGTTGTCGGGGCTGATCGTGACGCGCAGAACCCGCACCGTCGCATCCGCCTCGGCCAGCTCGATGAAGTGCCGCACCGCCGCCCGCGCGTAGCCCTGGCGGCGGAAGGCCGGGTCGATGCGGTAGCCGATCTCGACCATCCCGTTCTCGTCGGGCGGCCCGTGGAATCCGCCGAAGCCGACCGTGACGCCGCTCTCGGCGACGAAGGCCTTCGCCACCCAGGCGGCGCTCTCCGGGTCGCCGGCGATCTGGTCGGCGCGCATGCGCCAGAGCCGGATCGCGTGCGGCTCGATGAAGTAGTCGCTGAGCATCACGCCCACGCGCTCGCTCGCCGCGACCAGGTCGCCGAGCAGCAGGTACTCGAGCACTCCCGCGATCGGGACCATGCGCACCACTGGGTCAGCCACGGTTGCCGTCGAGGGTGAAGGTGAAGACCGAGTCGTCGAAGGAGCCGTAGCTCTCGTAGTCGAGCAGCTCGTAGAGGCGGGCGCGGGTCTGCATCTCGGGCACCCGGCTGGTGAGCGAGCCCTCCTCGAGGATGGTGTCGAGACCGCGCTCGGCGGCACCCATCGCCAGGCGCAGCAGGCTCACCGGGTAGATGACGATGTTGACACCCACGTCGGCGAGCTGCCGGTTGCTGAACAGCTCGCTCTTGCCGAACTCGGTCATGTTCGCCAGGATCGGCACGTCGACGGCGGCCCGCACCGCCTCGAACTCGGCGAGGTCGACCATGGCCTCGGGGAAGATCGCGTCCGCGCCGGCGTCGACGAGCGCCTTGGCCCGGTCGATCGCCGCGTGCAGGCCGTCGAGGGCGCGGATGTCCGTCCGGGCCATGATGAGCAGGTTCGGGTCGCGCCGCGCGGCCACCGCCGCCCGGATGCGCTTGATCGCCGTGTCCTCGTCGACGACCGCCTTGCCGTCGAGGTGGCCGCAGCGCTTCGGGTTCACCTGGTCCTCGATGTGCAGGCCGGCGACGCCCGCGTCCTCGAGCTGCTGCACCGTGCGTGCCACGTTCATCGGCTCGCCGAAGCCGGTGTCCGCGTCGACGAGGGTGGGCAGGTCGGTGAGCCGGGAGATCTGCCCGGCGCGGCCGGCCACCTCGCTGAGGGTGGTGAGGCCGATATCGGGCAGCCCGAGGTCGGCGCTGATCACCGCGCCGGAGATGTAGACGCCCTCGAAGCCCTTCTCCTGGATGAGCTTCGCGGAGAGCGGGTTGAAGGCGCCGGGGAAGCGCAGCAGCTCGCCCGTGGCGAGGGCGGCGCGCAGGCCGGCGCGCTTGTCGGCGGGGGTGGTGGTGGAGTACAGCATCAGAAGAGTCCCTTAGGGCCGGCGGGGAGGGAGCCGGCGGGGGCGGTCACGGTGAGGCCGCCGAGCTCCTCGGCGGTGAGCTCGGGGAGGCGCTGCGCGAGCTCGAGGAAGCGCTCGATCTCGTCCTGGTCGAGCACGCCGTCCGCCAGTGCGCGGAACTTCGCCACGTACTGCTCCCGCGCGAAGGGCCGGGCGCCCAGGGGGTGCGCATCGGCGACGGCGATCTCGTCGACTACTGCCGTGCCATCCGCCAGTTCGATCTCGACGCGACCGCCGAAGGCCTTCTCGGCCGGGTCGATCGAGTGGTAGCGGCGGGTCCACTCCGCGTCCTCCCGGGTGGTGACCCGGTTCCAGAGCGCGACGGTGTCGGCGCGGGCCGCCCGCTCGGGGGCGTAGCTGCGCTCGTGGTGCCACTCGCCGTCCTGCAGGGCCACGGTGAAGATGTACGGGATGGAGTGGTCGAGCGTCTCGCGGCTGGCCGTGAGGTCGTACTTCTGCGGGTCGTTCGCGCCGGAGCCGATCACGACGTGGGTGTGGTGGCTGGTGTGCAGCACGATGCGCACGACGTTGGCGGGGTCGCGCAGCTGCGGGTGCTTCGTGCCGAGCGCCCGGGCGAGGTCGATCCACGCCTGCGCCTGGTACTCGGCGGAGTGCTCCTTCGTGTAGCTGTCGAGGATCGCGCGCTTGGCCTCGCCGGCCTCGGGCAGCGGCACCTCGTAGGCGGCGTCCTTGCCGTCGAGCAGCCAGGCGATCACGCCGTCCTCGCCCTCGTAGATCGGGGTGGGGCTGGTCTGCCCGCGCATCGCCCGGTCGATCGCCTCGACCGCCATCTTGCCGGCGAAGGCGGGGGCGTGCGCCTTCCAGGTGGAGATCTCGCCCTTGCGCGACTGGCGGGTGGCGGTGGTGGTGTGCAGCGCCTGCCCGATGGCCTGGAAGATCGTCTCCACCGGGAGACCGAGCAGGGTGCCGATGCCGGCGGCCGCGCTCGGGCCGAGGTGGGCCACGTGGTCGATCTTGTGCTTGTGCAGGCTGATCGCCTTCACCAGGTCGATCTGGATCTCGTAGCCCGTGGCGATCGCGCGCACCAGGTCGGCGCCCGTGGCCCCGGTGTGCTGGGCGGCGGCGAGGATCGGCGGGATGTTGTCGCCCGGGTGGGAGTACTCGGCGGCGAGGAAGGTGTCGTGGTAGTCGAGCTCGCGCACGGCGACGCCGTTGGCCCACGCCGCCCACTCGGGCTGGAAACGGCCGGCTATGCCGAAGACCGTGGAGCCCGCGGTTTCGATACGCGGGCCCGTTCCTCGCTCGCTTCTCAACCGGCGGAACTCGCGGTCCTCGGCCTGGGCGCGGGCCGCGACGGCCGGGGCCCGGGTGAGGCTCGCCGTGGCGACCGCGGCGTTGTCGATGACGCGGTTGATGATCATGTCGGTCACCTCGTCGGTGACGCCCACCGGGTCGGCGGCGACCTCGGCGATGCGCCACGCCAGCTGCTGCTCGCGGGGCAGGTCTTCGTCGCTCGCGTACACGCGCACGGGATGGAGCTTCATAGGGGGTTCCTTTCGATCGAGGCGAGGACGTTCTTCAGGCTGCGGTGCAGGTGCAGCGCGGTGGCGTGGGCGGCGAGCGACTCCGAGCCGTCGACGATCGCGTCGACGATCATCAGGTGCTCGCGGGCGGCCTCGCGCAGGCGGTCGGGGTCGTCCTGCGCGATGCGGCGGATGCGCGCGACGTGCGTCCGCACCCCGTTCAGAGTGCTCACGAGAAACGGGTTCGCGGCAGCGGTGTCGATGGCCGCGTCCAGGCGGGCGACGAGCGCGTAGTACTCGTGGCGTGCGGGGTCGCCGTTCTCCAGCAGCCGTCCGGCGGCACGCAGCTCCACCTGCAGCGCCTCGAACACGGCGCGGTCGCGGCGGCGGGCGGCGAGCCGGGCGGCCTGCTCCTCGAGGGCGCTGCGCACCTCGAACAACTCGCCGATGCTCTCCAGCGGGAGCTCGGTGACGACCACGCCGCGGCCGGAGTGGGTGGCGACGAGACCCTCCGCCGCGAGCCGGGAGAGGGCCTCGCGCAGCGGGGTGCGGGAGACGCCGAGCCGGGTGGACTGCTCCACCTCTCCGAGCACCGTGCCCGGGGCGAGCTCGCCGTCGAGGATCTCCTCGCGCAGCAGGGAGTAGGCCTTCTCGCTCGCGCGCACCGGTGACCCCTTTCATTGCGATCTGTATACACAGACTAGGCCACGGGCATCCGCTTGTGCGGGATTGCGCTCCTGTGTATGCACCAGCAGGGGACGGGCTGCTAGCCGCTGTCGCGCCGCGGGTACTCCCGGATGGGGAGCATCGGATCGACGGTGGCGCCCGAGAGGGGGCCGAATCGGTGCTTCCACAGCTTCTTGAGCCAGCGCACGTCGGCGTCCAGCCGCGTCCAGACGGCAGGCTCCAGCCGGTAGTGCCGGGTGGTGTAGTCGGCGATGATGTCGACCCAGCCGTTGTCGCGCAGGATGGCGAGATGGTGGAAGACGGCCGGACGCGTCACGCCGAACTCCGCGACCACGACGTCGCAGAGATTGCCCGCCGTGTGCTCGCCCGAGGCCAGAACCTCGACGATTCGGCGCCGGATCGGCTCGGACATGATCTGGAACGAGTTCATGCCTCAGGTCTACTCCCCAGCGGATGCGCGTGGTCGCCTCGCGCAGGATCGGTGGGCTGGCGGGGCCCACTGCAGCCTGTGGAGGACGAGGGGCGGGACGGGATTGGAGGCGCGGTCCCGTTTTCGCTATGTCAGTTCGCGCTGAGTCAGCGCAGATTGACATAGCGAAATCGCGGATGCCGGTCGGTTCGAGGTAGCGAAACCGCACCCGCCGGTTGAGTAGCGCCCGACGAAGGAGGCCGCCCCTCACGCCGGTTGAGTAGCGCCCGACGAAGGAGGCCGCGTATCGAAACCCCACCCGCCGGTTGAGTAGCGCCCGACGAAGGAGGCCGCGTATCGAAACCCCCTACAGCGCCCGCAACGTCACCCGCAGGTGGCTGTTCGGTGCCACCGGCAGCCCGAGGTGGTCCCGCAGCGTCGCCCCCTCGTACCCGGAGCGGAACAGCCCGCGCCGCCGCAGCTCCGGCACAACCAGCGCGGTGAAGTCGCCGAGCGAGTCGACGGTGCCGCTGCCGGCCTCCGCGGTGAACGCGGAGAGGATCGTGAAGCCGTCCACGGCCGAGCCGCGGAACCAGCGCTCGAAGTGGTCCGCCACGTCGACCGCCGACCCCACCAGCACCGGCGCGGTCACCGCGTGCGCCACGATCAGCTGCCGGTAGGTGACCACGCGGTCGCCGCCGACGGTCCGGCCCGACCGCGCGCGCACCACCTCGAGCAGCTGCGCGCCGAGCGCCCCGAAGCGCGCCGCGACCCGGGCGGGCACGGCGTCGTCCGCGGCGACCCCGGCGACGGGAACACCGAGCACACTGGCCAGCGCGCGGAAACTGCGGTTCGCCGGGAGGTCGAGGGACGCATCCGCCGGCTGCTCGTCGGGGAGCGGCACGAGGGCGACCAGCCGGTCGTAGGCGTCCCAGGCCTCCTCGCGCGTCGCGCCGACGATCGGCATGACCGGGGTCACGATCCGGAAGGCCTCCGGGTCGCGGCCGACGAGCGCGACCTGGCGCTTCACGGCGTCGTACTGCTCCACCGCCTCCGCGAAGGTGCGCGGGCTGGCGAAGAGCAGTTCCGCGTCGCGCACGGCGAGCTGGCGCGCGTTCACCGATCCCCCGACGACGGCGATCGGCGGGTGGCCCTGCGGCGGGCGGATCACGTTCAGCGGGCCGGTCGAGGCCCGGTAGGCGCCGACATAGCCGAGCGGATGAAGGCGGCTGGGGTCGATGAGCCGGCCGGACTCCGCGTCGGAGACGAAGGCCTCGTCCTCCCAGCTGTCCCAGAGGCCGCGGAGCACGTCGATGAACTCCCCCGCCGCGGCCGAGCGGTCGGCGTCGCTGTGCACCGTCGCCCAGCCGAAGTTGCTCGCCGAGCGCGCCTCAGCGCCGGTGGCCACGCAGAGCGCCGCGCGTCCGCCGCTGAGGATGTCGATCGAGGCCGCCGCGCGGGCGATCGTGTACGGCTCGGAGTGCGCGGAGCTCACCGAGGCGACCAGGCCGATGTGCTCGGTGATGGCGGAGAGGTAGCTGATCGCCGCGAAGGGCTCGATGCGCGCCAGCAGGTACGGGTCGGTGTGCTCGAACTCGGCGGCGGTGGCCAGCCAGTCGCCGAAGAAGAGGAAGTCGAGGCCGGCGGCCTCGGCGGTGAGGGCCGCGCTGCGCAGCACGGCCGGGTCCTGCCGCGGGTCGCTGTGCGCGCCGGGCAGCCGCCATCCCGCAGGCCAGGCGCCGAGCGTGCGCACCGTCGCGCCGAGGATGAGGTGTCCGCCGTCTTCTGTCACCGCTTTTTCTGTCACCATTCGACGCTAGGCACGCCCCACCCGCAGGTCGAGCGCCCGCGTCACGAGGCGTAGCGGCGGGTCACAATCGGTAGCAATGCGCCTCGATCAACGGAAGCGGCGGCCCTCGTCCCGACGGAACAGCACCAGCGCGGCGGCGAGCAGCAGCACGATCCAGCCGACCAGCCCCAGCCAGGTGAGCGGCTCGAGCTCGCCGCCCTGCACGGCCCAGATCACGAAGTCGCGCGCCTGACGCGAGGGCAGGAACTGCGAGATCGCGTTCAGCCAGTCCGGGAAGAGCAGCGGTGGCAGGAACAGCCCGCCGGCGAAGGCGAGGGTGAAGAACAGGATCTGGATGACCGCGATCGCCGCCTTGGTCGAGAAGGCGTAGCCGATGCAGATGCCGAGCAGCATGAACGGCAGCCCGGCCAGGATGATCGCGAGCAGACCCGCGAGCAGCTCCAGCGGGGTCGCCCGGGCGGCGGTGAGCAGCGCGCCGATCACCACGAGCGGCACGAGCGCGATGACCGCCATCAGGCCGGTGGAGAGCACGTGCGCGAGCACCCGGGAGATGCCGGGTGCCGGCAGCGTGCGCAGGTACGGGTCCCACGGCTTCTCGCGGTTCTCCGCGATGCCGAGGCCGAAGCTGAACAGGCTGCCGACCATCACCGAGAACACGGCCATCGAGGCGACCGCTTGGGTGGCGGACTGCTCGTCGCCGGCGACGCTGCGTTGCGGCACCACGAAGAACAGCAGCGCGAGGGCGGGGAAGACTATCGTGCCGATCACGGCGATCGGAACCCGCAGCGTCTCCAGCAGCGAGTACTTCGTGTGCAGCAGGGTCAGGCCGGCGGTGGACATCAGGCGCTCTCCAGTCGGGGCTCGGTCATCGTGAGGAAGGCCTCCTCGAGGGTCGCTCCGCGTACCGCCAGCGAGTGGAAGTCGATGCCCGAGCGCACCAGCTCCACGATCAGCGCGTCGGAGTCCTGGGCGTAGAAGGTCGTCGCGCCCGCGGCATCCGTGCTGTGCCGTACGACGCCCGGCAGCTGCGCGATCCGCTCGATCTGGGCGCTTCGCAGGGTGACCTGGCGCAGGCTCACCCGGGCGAGCACCGCCTGCAGCGAGTCGTCCTCGAGCACCCGCCCGCCGTCGATCACCACGACCCGTTCGGCGAGCGCCTCGATCTCCTCGAGGTAGTGGCTCGTGATCACGATCGTCGCGCCGGCGTGCTGCTGCCGCCGGATCGCCTCCCAGAGCACGCGGCGGGCGTCGACGTCGAGGCCGGTCGTCGGCTCGTCGAGCAGCACCAGCTCGGGCCGGCCGACGAAGGCGAGGGCGACGCTCAGCCGGCGCTTCTGGCCGCCGGACAGCGCGCCCGTCTGCTTGCGGGCCAGCTCGACGAGCCCGAACTCCTCGAGCACCTCGGCGACCGGCACTGCGTTCTCGAAGTGCGCGCCCACGAAGTCGATCACCTCGCCCACCCGCAGCGTCTCGGGGAGCGCCGTCGTCTGCGGTGTCGATCCGAGCCGCGTGCGGTTGCGGGCGTTCTGCGGCGATCCGCCGAACAGCTCCACGGTGCCGCTGCTTGGCCGGCGCAGCCCCTGCACCAGCGACAGCAGCGTCGACTTGCCCGCGCCGTTCGGCCCGAGCAGCCCCACGATCTGTCCCGAGCGGATGTCGAGACTCACGTCGTCGAGGGCCGTCACCTCGCCGAAACGGCGGGTCACGTTCGCCAGAGAGGCGAGGGGGGTGGTCATCGTTCTCCCAACACTGACCGCAGCGTGTCCATGTAGTCCTCGAAGGCGCGGCGTCCCTTCTTGCTGAGGCCGAGGTAGGTGATCGGGGTGCGCCCCTTGTGGGTCTTCGTGATGTCGACGTAAGCGGCGTCCTCCAGCTTGCGCAAGTGGGTCGACATGTTGCCGGCCGTCATGTCGAGCAGCTCCTGCAGCCGGGGGAAGGAGATGCTCTCGTCGAGCTCGAGCGTGGACAGCGCCGACATGATGCGCAGCCGGGCCTGGGCGTGGATGACCGGGTCGAGCTCATCCACGGGAGGTACCGCCGTTCGCCGCGTTGCGCACGCGGCGCAGCTCTGCGAAGCCGATCGCGGACAGCGCGAGGAAGGCCCCACCCGCCGTGACGGCGATGAAGAGATAGTGGTGCGGGTAGCCGAAGAACGGCGCGGCCGCGGCGACCATGACCAGCCAGGCCCCTGCGATAAGAGAGGGCACGGTACGCCAGATTCCCCCGGCGATCATGTACATGATGCCCGCGAACAGAACGTAGGCGCTCGGGTAGTAGAAGTTCGCGAGCTCGGCGGTCATTCCCTGCGCGCGGAACGCCGCGCCCAGCACGCCGAGCGCCGTGGCGCCGACTCCCCAGGTGATGCCGTAGACGGTCCCTGTGAACGCGGCCGCGGTGTTGCCGCGCAGTCCCCGACCGCTGCGGATGCCGAGGATCGCGGAGAGCGCGCCGGTCGCCAGCACGCACACGACGAAGAACCACACGGCGACCTCGACAGGAAGGGCGAACGCGGGGCGCAGGCCGTCGATCAGCCAGAGCGCCCCGAAGCCGAGCAGCCAGGTGAGGGCCCAACCGAGGGTGATCACCGGCACGAAGCCGTTCACCTGCCGCTCGATGCTGCGCTGCTGGTTCTGCATGAGCGCGAGCATCGCCGCGGGTTCGAGGGCCGCGTCGTCGTCCTGCGATTCGTTCATGTGTACTTTGTAATGCAAACCACTCTGTGTCGTCAAGCGATTTGCACAACTCGCCACCTTCATCCGCTGCGCAGCTTAAGATGAGGAGCCCATGCCTGATGCCCCGCTCGTGATCGCCTTCCCGCCCGACCTCCCCGTGAGCCAGCGCCGGGAGGACATCTCGCGTGCCATCAGCGAGAACCAGGTGGTGATCATCGCCGGCGCCACCGGCTCGGGAAAGACCACGCAGATCCCGAAGATGCTGCTCGAGCTCGGATACACGAGCATCGGCCACACGCAGCCGCGGCGCATCGCGGCGCGCACCATCGCCGAGCGCATCGCCGAGGAGCTCGGCCAGGAGGTCGGCGAGCTCGTCGGCTACCAGGTGCGGTTCACCGACCGGGTGGGCGCCGACACCAAGATCAAGCTGATGACCGACGGGATCCTGCTCAACCAGATCCACCGCGACCGCGACCTGAGGAAGTACGACGCGATCATCATCGACGAGGCGCACGAGCGCAGCCTCACCGTCGACTTCCTGCTCGGCTACCTCAAGCAGCTCATGCCGCGCCGGCCGGACCTCAAGATCATCATCACCAGCGCCACGATCGACCCGGGCAGCTTCTCCCGCCACTTCGACGACGCCCCGATCATCGAGGTCTCCGGGCGCACCTTCCCGGTGGAGGTGCGGTTCCGGCCGCTGGTGGCGGATGCGCAGCCCGATGCAGACGAGGAGGCTGCGACAGCGGCGGTCGACCGCGACCCCATCGAGGGCATCAACGCCGCGCTCGACGAGCTCGCCCGCGAGGGCACGGGCGACGTGCTCGTCTTCCTCAGCGGAGAGGCGGAGATCCGCGACGCGGAGGACGCCATCCGCGGCCGCAACCTGCCGAACACCGAGGTGCTCCCCCTCTACGGACGCCTGAGCGCCGCCGACCAGCACCGCGTCTTCCAGCCCTCGACGCAGGCAGGCACCCGCCGGCGCATCGTGCTGGCCACCAACGTGGCCGAAACCAGCCTCACCGTGCCCGGCATCAAGTACGTGATCGACGCCGGAACCGCCCGCATCTCGCGCTACAGCGTGCGCTCGAAGATCCAGCGCCTGCCGATCGAGGCGATCTCGCAGGCCTCCGCCAACCAGCGCTCGGGCCGTTCGGGCCGCACCAGCGATGGAATCGCCATCCGCTTGTATTCCGAGGAGGACTTCACCAAGCGGCCGGAGTTCACCGAGCCGGAGATCCTGCGCACCAACCTCGCCGCCGTGATCCTGCAGATGATCTCGCTCGGGCTCGGCGACATCGCCGCCTTCCCCTTCCTGCAGCCGCCGGACTCCCGCGGCATCAAGGACGGGCTCGACCTGCTGCGCGAGCTCGGAGCGGTCGAGGGCACCGGCGAGCACCCCCGCCTCACCCACGTCGGCAAGCAGCTCTCGCAGCTGCCGATCGACCCGCGCCTGGCGCGCATGATCATCGAGTCGAAGAAGCACGGCACCACGCGCGAGGTGATGGCCATCGTGGCCGGGCTCTCCATCCAGGACCCGCGCGAGCGCCCGCTCGAGAAGCGGCCGCAGGCCGACCAGCAGCACGCCCGCTTCACCGACCCCACCAGCGACTTCATCACCTTGCTCAACCTCTGGGACTACCTCAAGGAGAAGCAGAAGGAGCTCAGCGGCAACCAGTTCCGCCGCCTCTGCAGAAGCGAGTACCTCAACTACCTGCGCATCCGCGAGTGGGAGGACGTCTACAAGCAGCTCACCCGCCTGGTGAAACAGCTCGGCCTGCACCTGAACGAGCCGCACTCCAACCCCGACGGCATCCACCGCTCGCTGCTGGCCGGCCTGCTCAGCCAGATCGGGCTGAAGGACGTCGCGAAGAAGGACTACGTGGGCGCACGGCAGTCGCGCTTCGTGATCTTCCCCGGCTCCTCCCTCGCGAAGAAGCAGCCGAACGCCATCATGAGCGCCGAGCTCGTGGAGACCAGCCGGCTGTTCGCCCGCGTCAACGGCGCGATCGACCCGGCCTGGGCCGAGCAGATCGCCGGCGACCTCGTGAAGCGCAGCTACTCCGAGCCGCACTGGGAGAAGCGTCAGGGCGCCATCGTGGCCTACGAGCGTGTGACGCTCTACGGCGTCCCGATCATCCTCAAGCGCCGGGTGCAGTTCTCCCGCATCGATCCCGCCTTCGCGCGGGAGCTCTTCATCCGCCACGGCCTCGTCGAGGGCGACGTCGTGCCCGAGACGATGAAGAGCCGCGACTGGGACTTCTTCCGCGCCAACAAGAAGCTTCGCACCGAACTCGCCGAGCTGGAGGAGCGCACACGGCGTCGCGACATCCTCTTCGACGACGAGGCGATCTTCGAGTTCTACAACAGGCGCGTGCCCGCCGACATCTTCTCCACCAAGAGCTTCGAGGCCTGGTGGCGCAAGGAGCGCGGCACGCAGCCGGCCCTGCTCACGATGACCGCCGAGAATCTCGTCGACGAGCCGGAGGCCACTGTCGACGAGAACGCCTTCCCGAGCGTCTGGCACCAGGGCGACCAGCGGCTGAACCTGAGCTACCGCTTCGAGCCGGGCGCGGACGACGACGGCGTGACCGCCAACATCCCCGTCGCCCTGCTCGCCTCGCTGAAGCCGGAGGGCTTCGACTGGCAGGTTCCCGGCTTCCGCGAAGAGCTGGTGACCGCGCTGATCAAGAGCCTGCCGAAGGAGATCCGCCGCAACGTGGTGCCGGCCGGCGACTGGGCGCGCAAGCTGCTCGCGGGCGCCGAGTCCGTCGACTTCGAGGCGACCGGCCTCACCCGCTACCTCGCCGACGAGATCCGCCGCCTGACCTACACCCCGGTGGAGCCGTCCGACTTCGACGTCGACCGCGTTCCGGGCCACCTGCGCGTCACCTTCGCGGCCATCGACGAGCGCGGGCGCGTCACCGCCAGCTCAAAGGTTCTCAGCTCACTCCAGCTGCAGCTCAAGGCGACCGTCCGTGCCAGCGTGGCGAAGGCATCCGTCACCCCCAAGAGCGACCTCGAACGGGGCGGGCTCACCACGTGGGACTTCGACGAGCTCCCCCGGGTGCTCGATACCAAGCACGGCAGCGGCGTGATCCGCGCCTACCCCTCGCTCGTCGACGAGGGCAAGAGCGTGGCGATCCGGCTGCAGAGCACACCCGACGACCAGGCGCGCGCCATGCGGGGCGGTATCAGGCGGATGCTGCTGCTGGCGATCCCTGCGCCCACCGCGTACGTGCAGCAGCACCTCACCGCGGCCGAGAAGCTGTCGCTCGCGACGAGCCCGTACAAGTCCACGGCCGACCTCTTCGCCGACTGCATGGCGGCGTGCATCGACGACGTGATCGGCACCGAGGAGATCTTCACCCGGGCGCAGTTCGAGGCGGCGCGCGACCGCGTCTCCGCCACCATCGTCGACGCGATGTTCCGCACGGTGGCGCAGGTGAGCGCCGTGCTGCTCGCCTCCCGCGCCGCGGAGAAGCTCATCTCGAAGACGTCGAGCATGGCGCTGCTGGCGCCGCTCGCCGACGCCCGCGAGCAGCTCGTCGACCTCGTCTACCCCGGCTTCGTGGCCGCCGCAGGAACGACGCAACTGCGCCGGCTGCCGGTGTACCTCGCCGCGCTCGCGCACCGCATCGAGCGGCTCGGCGACAACGCCGGCCGCGACCGGGTGTGGCTCTCGGAGGTGCAGGAGGCAACGCAGCGCTACGTCTCGGCGGGCGGCGACCTGCCGCTGCAGCCGGACGCGCCCGAGCACCTGCGCCATGCGCGCTGGATGCTCGAGGAGCTGCGCGTCGGTCTCTTCGCCCAGCACCTGCAGACCGCCGAGCCGGTCTCGCTGCAGCGCATCACGAAGGTGCTCGCCGGCGGCTGACCCCACGCCGCCGCCGCTGCTGCTGCCGCTGCCAAATGAAGGAGAAACCCGCGCGTTCCGGAAAGTGAGGCGGAACGCGGGCCCTGCCGCCCGATTTCTCCTTCATTCAGCAGAGGCAGAGGCAGAAGCGGGGCCGGCAGGCCCAGGGGCGCTACAGCACCTTCGAGAGGAACGCCTTCGTGCGCGCGTGCTGCGGGTTCGTCAGCACGTCGTCGGGGCGCCCGGCCTCGACCACAACACCGTCGTCCATAAAGACCACCGAGTCGGCGACCTCGCGCGCGAAGCCCATCTCGTGGGTCACCACGATCATGGTCATGCCCGACTCGGCGAGGCCCTTCATCACGTCGAGCACCTCGCCGACGAGCTCGGGGTCGAGCGCGGAGGTCGGCTCGTCGAACAGCATCAGCTTCGGGTCCATCGCCAGCGCGCGGGCGATCGCCACGCGCTGCTGCTGCCCGCCGCTGAGGTGCGCCGGGTAGGCGCCCGCCTTGTTGGCGAGCCCGACGCGGTCGAGCAGTTCCTTGCCCCGGGCGACCGCCTTCGCCTTGGAGAGGCCGCGCACCAGCGTCGGCGCCTCGATGATGTTCTCCAACGCGGTCATGTGCGGGAAGAGGTTGAACTTCTGGAACACCATGCCGATGTCGCTGCGCTGCTTGGCCGCGACCTTCGGACGCAGCTCGTAGAGCTTGCCGCCGCGCTCCTCGTAGCCGACGAGTGTGCCGTCGACGGCGAGGCGCCCCGCGTCCACCCGCTCGAGGTGGTTGATGCAGCGCAGGAAGGTGGACTTGCCGGAGCCGCTCGGGCCGACGAGGCAGAGCACCTCGCCGCGGGGGACCTCGAGGGAGATGCCGCGCAGCACGTGGTTGGAGCCGAAGCTCTTCGAGACGCGGTCGGCGAGAACCATGGGGACGTCGCTCATTTGGTGTTCTCCGAGCCCTGAACGGTCGTGGGGGTGATGAGCTTCTCCGGTCGCGCCTGGCCGACCCCGCGGGAGAAGCGCTTCTCGAGGAAGTACTGCCCCACCATGAGGATGGAGGTGAACAGCAGATACCAAGCGGATGCCACGAGCAGAAGTGGGATCGGCTCGAAGATCGCCGCCGAGACGTCGCGCGAGCGCCCGTAGAGGTCGAAGCTGTACGGCACCGCGGCGACCAGCGACGTGGTCTTCAGCATCGAGATCACCTCGTTGCCTGTCGGCGGGATGATGATGCGCATGGCCTGCGGGATCACGACGCGGCGCATGGTCTGCAGCCACGACATCCCGAGGGCGGTGGCCGCCTCGTCCTGGCCCTTGTCGACCGACAGGATGCCCGCGCGCACGATCTCCGCCATGTAGGCGGCCTCGTTGAGCGCGAGCCCGATCACGGCGAGCCAGAACACGTCGACGAAGTCGTCGGTGGTGAGCGTCGCCCACGGCTCGGTGAAGGGGATACCGAACTCGATGGTCTTGTAGATCGTCGCGAACAGTCCCCAAAAGACCAGCTGCACGTACACCGGGGTGCCGCGGAAGACCCAGAGGTACAGCCAGGCGACGCCCTTCACCACGGGGTTCGGCGAGAGCCGCATGATGGCGAGCACCACGCCGAGGATCACGGCGATGACCATCGACAGCACCGTGAGGATCAGCGTGTTGAGGGCCGCCTGCGAGATGCGCTGGTCGAAGAGGTACTTGCCGAAGGTGTCCCAGCTGTAGGCAGGACGCTGCGCGGCGTCGATGATGAACAGCGCGAGCGCCAGCAGCACGACCACGGCGAAGACGTTGCGCCAGGGGTGGCGCAGCTTGATCGCCTTGATGACCTCCGCCTGCTCTGCCGCGCCGGCGCCCTCGGCGACCTTTCCTGCTGTCTGCGAGGCCACGGTCGTTAGCTGTCTGCGCCCGCGTTGATGGTGATCTCGGCGACGCCGCCGTCTTCGACACCCCATTCGGCGAGGATGTCGTCGTAGCTGCCGTCGTCGACGAGCGACTGGAGGGCGGCCTGGATGGCGGCGGTCAGCTCGGAGCCCTTGGCGATCGCGATCCCGTAGGGGGCCACGTCGAAGGCCTCGCCGGCCAACTCGATCTTGTCGTCGACCTGCGACACCGCGTACTGGGTGATGGGCGAGTCGGCGCTCATCGCGTCGGCGCGGCCGAGGGCGAGGGCGTTGGTCGCCTCGTCCTGGGTCTCGAACTTGAGGATGTCGATCGCCTCGAGGCCCTGCTCGGTGCAGGCCAGCGACTTGGCCGGCAGCTCCTCGGTCTCCTCGTAGGTGGTCGCCTGCACGGCGACGGTGAGACCGCACGCGTTCGCCGGGTCCACATCGCCGTCGACCGGCTGCGCCCACTGGATGCCGGCGCCGTAGTAGTTGACGAAGTCGACGACCTCCTGGCGCTCCGCGTTGTCGGTGAAGGAGGAGAGCCCGATGTCGTAGGTCTCGCCGGTGATGCTCGGGATGATCTTGTCGAAGCCGGAGGTGCGGTAGTCCATCTCCACGCCGAGCTTCGCGGCGACCGCGTTGCCGAGGTCGACCTCCCAGCCGATCGGCTCGCCCGCGTCGTTCTTGTACTCGTTCGGTGCGTAGTTCGGGTCGATGCCGACGACGATGACACCGGCGGATGCGATGTCCTCCGGCAGCAGGGCCGCTGCGGCGTCGTCGACCGCGATGTCGGAGGCCGCTCCGGACCCGGTGGTGTCGCTGGGGGTGCTGTTGTCGACGCAGCCGGTGAGGGCGAAGACCGCCGCCACGGCGAGGGCGGGGACGGTGAAGGCGGTACGCATGGTGCTCCTTGAAATCCGTAGGCAGAATGTGCCAGTGAAAGAGTTTACTCCGTGCCGGGCGGCCGGGATGTGACGAACTGTGATGCCCCGCGCTGGCGCCGGGTGCGCGCAGGTCGTAGCGTCGAGCGCGTGACGGCGAGCTTCCTCTACACGAGCGCGGACGATCCGCGCGCCCGCCCGCTGGTCGACGAGCTCTCCCGCGAGTACGACGAGCGCTACGGCCTCAACGACGGCATCCCCTCCTCGGTCGAGCTCAGCCGCTACCCCGCCGAGCTGTTCTCGCCGGACGGCGGCGGCGCCTTCCTCCTGCTCCAACGCGACGGCGAGGTCGTGGCCGGGGGCGCATTCAAGAGAGCGGATGCCGCGACCGCGGAGATCAAACGGGTGTGGACCTCGTCCGCCCACCGCCGCCAGGGCCTGGCGCGCCTGGTGATGGCGGAGCTGGAGGCCGAGGCGTCCCGCCGCGGCTACACCGGGGTGGAGCTGACCACAGGGGCGCGGCAGCCCGAGGCGGTCGCTCTCTACCTGAGCCTCGGCTACGCGCCGCAGTTCGACCTCGACGGCGACCTCGAGGCGGTCGGCTACCTGGCCTTCACGAAGCCCCTCATACCGCCGCTCGAGTAGCGAACGAGGCAGGTTTCGATACGCCTGCTCCTTCGAAATACTCGCTGGTTGAGTAGCGAGCGAGGTACGAGCCCGCGTATCGAAACCAGCTGCGCGACCAGGTTTCGATACGCCTGCTCCTTCGTCGCGGGCTACTCAACCAACGAAACTCCCGCAGGTTTCGATACGCCTGCTCCTTCGTCGCGGGCTACTCAACCAACGAAACTCCCGCAGGTTTCGATACGCCTGCTCCTTCGTCGCGGGCTACTCAACCCACGGGCTGGAGCAGCACCCGCAGCGCCTCGCGCACCCGGTCGTCGAGCGGCGAATCCGCGCGCACCGCGGCGCCGACGGCCGCGACCACCGGCGCCAGCAGCTCCCCCGCATCCGCTTCGCCGACCTCGATCAGCTCCACCGCCGACACGGCCTCGATGGCGAGCACCGAGCCGAGCAGCGCCACCGAGCGCTCGAGCAGCTGCAGCGCCAGCGCCGCGTTGGAGGAGTGGTCCTCGACGCCCTCCGACAACGACGAACCGGAGAGCGTGACCGCCCCGGCGAGCTGCCGCAGCTCCGTGAGCTGCGCGGCGGCCGAGTACCAGAGCAGCCCGGGCACACTCGCCCCGCCGGAGCGCCGCAGCGCGGCCCCCAGTGTCGACAGCTGCGACAGCCGCCGCTCGCTCATCGCCGCCACGTGCCCGACCACCACCCGCAGGTTCTCGAAGGCCAGCGCCAGCTCGAGTGCGAAGAAGTTGCCGCCGGAGACCAGCGCGTCGGACTCCACGTCGACGAGCGGGTTCTCGGTGCGCGAGTTGAGCTCCAGCTCGAGCGCCTGCGCGAGCCGCGCGACCGCGACCCCGAGCGAGCCGTGCACCTGCGGCACCGAGCGGAAGGAGATGGCGTCCTGCGTCGAGACGACGCGCCCCGGCGAGGCCAGCGACGACGGCGCGAGCAGCGAGCGGATGCGCCCCGCCGACACCGCCTGGGGCCCCACCGCGTGGGCGGCCTGCACCCGCGGGTCGAATGGAGAGAGGTTTCCCCCGCCGGAGTGCCCGGCGACCGCCACCAGCGACAGCGCCACCACCAGGTCGGCGCCCCGGGCGAGGGCGCGCAGGTCGGCGAGCAGCAGCGAGCCGACGCCCACGCTGTAGCTGTTGGCGCTGAGCGCGGCGAGCGCCTCGTGCGGCTGCAGCACGATCGGCTCGAGCCCGACCGCGGCGAGCGCCTCGGCGCCGGGCACCACCGCACCGTCGAGGAGCGCGAATCCCGTGCCGGTCGCGACCGCGGCCACGGCGGCGAGCTGGGTGAGGTCGGCGGCGCCCACCGAGCCGGTGCGCGGCACGACCGGGTGGACGTCGCTGTTGAGCAGCTCCCGGTACTGGGCGGCGAGCGCGACGGTGACGCCCGCTCCCCCGCGGCTGAAGCCGATCAGCCGGGCGGCGATCACGGCGCGCGCCTGCTCGAACGACAGCGCCTCGCCCACGCCGCCCAGCGAGTTGCGGATCGTGCGCGCCTGGAACTCCTCCAGCCGCTCGTTCGAGACCACGATGTTGCGGCCCGCGCCGAGCTCTGTATTCAGCCCGTAGACCGGCTGACCGGCCGCGAGCATCCGCTCGACGACGTCGCGGGAGGCCTGCAGGTCGCGTTCCAGGATGGTCGCGAAGCCGACCCGTTCGCCGTCGCGGGCGATCGAGACGACGTCTGCGGTTCCGACGGCCTGGCGGGAGAGTATGGGCATGGATGCAAGACTGCCCTAGAAATCGCTCAGGTTCGCGCGCAGCCCGCCGTCGCCGAGCTCGTCGCGCAGCAGGCCGCGGCGGCGCAGCGCGGGCACCAGCGGGTCGAGCGTGCGGTGCACGTGCGCCGGGTGCACCTGCCCGGTGAAAAGGAAGCCGTCGCCGCCGACCTCGTCGGACAGCTCGCCGAGGTGGTCGGCTATCTGCTCGCCCGTTCCGATCACGGCCAGTCCGTCCTTTTTGGCGCGCGCCTGCAGGATCTCCCGGAGCGTCGAGCCGGCCGGGGCGGACTTCACGAAGTTGTCGAGGGTGCCCTGGTTGCTGTTGGTGCTGAGCTCGGGCAGCGGGGCGTCGAGGTCGAACTTCTTGAAGTCCACACCGCTCAGGTAGGAGACGCCCTGCAGCGCCTCGTCGATCGCGGCCTGTGTGAGTTCCGAGCGGCGGGCGCGCACCGAGGCGCTCTCCTCGTCGTTCGCGGTGACGATCGGGTTGACCACGAAGAGCACCGTGATCGCGTCGGGATCACGACCAGCGGATGCCGCGACCGCTCGGATCGACTCGCGGTAGGCCCGCATCCGCTCGGGTGTCGACGCGAGCTGCAGGATGACATCGGAGTTCTGCCCGGCGAAGGCCTGCCCGCGTCCGGAGGCGCCTGCCTGCACCATCACCGGCTCCTCCGCGAGCGGGGCCGTGTTCAGCGGCCCTCGTACCTGGAAGAACTCGCCCCGGTGGTCGATCGTGTGCACCTTCTCGAAGTCGGCGAAGCGGCCGCCCGCGGTGTCCTCGACGATCGCGTCGGCGTCCCAGGAGCGCCAGAGCTTGCGGACGACGTCCACCCACTCCTGCGCGCGGTCGTAGCGCAGGTCGTGCTCGATCTGCTTGTCGAGTCCGTAGTTCTGGGCGGCGATGTCGCTGCCGCTGGTGACAACGTTGAAGCCGAGGCGGCCGCCGGCGAAGTGCTGCAGGGTGGCCAGCAGGCGCGCGGCGGTGAAGGGCTCGTAGAAGCTGGCGCTCAGGGTGGGCACGATGCCCAGCTTCGAGGTGGCCGCGAGCAGGTACGGCACGAGCGGGAGCGGATCGTGCTTGGGCACAAAACGCGCGTCGCGCAGGTTGACCTCGGCGGTGCCGCCGTAGGTGTCCGGCACGGTCACGCCGTCCTCGATGATGAACAGGTCGAGGCCGCTCGCCTCGAACAGCCGCGCGGCGTCCTGGTAGACGGGCGGCTGCTTCCAGTCGTAGCCGATGCCGTAGGTCGGGTCTCCCCAGCCCTGCACGCCGAAGCCCGCGCCGAGGAACCAGCCGAAGTGCTGCAGTGCCATCAGTCGCCCGATCCGTCGGCGAAGCCGTCGGCGTTCTTGCCTGCGGACTCGATCCAGTTGCTGCTGAACGCCTTGCTCAGGTAGTTGTTGCCGCCGTCGGGGGCGATCACGACGATCACCGACCCGGCGGGCGCCGTGCGCGCCACCTTCAGCGCGGCGGCGACGGCGAGCCCGGAGGACGGCCCGAGCAGCAGCGCCTCCTCTTCGGCGAGGCGGCGCACCGTGTCGTAGACCACGTCGTCGGCGACGGTGAGGATGGCGTCGGTCACCGACTTGTCGAAGATCGACGGCCAGTTCGACTCGGGCCAGCGGGTTCCGACGCCGTCCACGATGATGGTGCTCGCCGGCGCTCCCCCGTAGGTGGAGCCGACGGGGTTGGCGCCGATCACCTGCACGGCGCCGTCGCTGATGCTCTTGAGGAAGCGGCCGGTGCCGGTCACCGTGCCGCCGGTTCCGATACCCGCGACGAAGTGGGTGACGGTGCCCGCGGTCTGGTCCCAGATCTCCGGGCCGGTGGTGGCGAAGTGCGCCTGCGGGTTGGCCTCGTTCACGTACTGCGAGCTGCGCCAGGCGTTGGGGATCTCGGCCGCGATGCGGTCGGCGATGGCACGGGCGTTCTGCGGGTCCTCGGGGCCGGCCTCCCAGTCGGCCTCGACGAGCTCCGCGCCGTAGGCGGTGAGCAGCGCGCGCTTCTCACTGGAGATGAAGGCGCTGTGGATGATGATCACCGGGTGCCCGGTGAGGCGCCCGACGAGGGCCAGCCCGATCCCGGTGTTGCCCGAGGTGGACTCCACGATGGTGGCGCCGGGCAGCAGGGAGCCGTCGGCCTCGGCCGTGCGGATGAGGTTGAGAGCCACCCGGTCCTTCGAGGAGCCGCCGGGGTTGCGGCTCTCCAGCTTGACCAGCACTCGACAGTCCAGCCCGGCCGTGAGGTTGTGCAACTCGACGATCGGGGTGTTGCCGATGAGGTCGGTCACGGAGGAGAGGATGCCGGCGTTGTTCGCCTGGCGCACCCTCGTGGGCTCTCCGATGTAGGTCATCCGATGACACTAGGCGTGGCGGCCGCGCGGCGGCTATTTCTGTTGCCCCGCGTGACGCCGCGTGACCCGCAACGTCACAGTGCCGGCGAGACCGGCGCCTCCGCCTCGTAGCGCGCCACGAGCTCGCGCTTGAGCACCTTGCCGCTGGGACCGAGCGGGAGGCTCTCCACGATCTCGATCCGCCGCGGGAACTTGTAGGCGGCGAGCTTCTCCTCCGCCCACGCCCGCAGCTCCTCCGGCCCGGTGTCGGCGCCGGCCACGAGCACAACGCACGCCATGATCTCCTGCCCGTGCGCGTCATCCGCTATACCGAAGACGGCGACGCTGGAGACGTCCGGGTGGTGGCTGACGACCTCCTCCACCTCGCGGGGGTACACGTTGTATCCGTTGCGCAGGATCATGTCCTTCTTGCGGTCGACGATCCAGAGGTAGCCGTCGGCGTCCTTCGTGCCGAGGTCGCCGGTGCGGAACCAGCCGTCGACCACGGCCCTCGCCGACTCCTCGGGCAGGTTCAGGTAGCCGTTCATCAGGTTGTGGCCGCGGATGACGATCTCGCCCAGCTCGTCGGCGGGCAGCAGCTCGATGCGGTCGTCGACGTCCGACCGGGCGATCTCGAGGTCGACGCCCCAGATCGGCTGGCCGATGCTGCCCGGCCGCGGCTCGCGGCCCACGTGGTTGAAGCTGGCGACCGGCGATGTCTCGGTGAGCCCGTAGCCCTCGTAGATCTCCACGCCGAACTCCTCGCGGAAACGCTCGATCACCGCCAGCGGCAGCGAGGCGCCGCCGGAGACCGCGTAGCGCAGCTTCGGCCGCTCGGTGATGGTCTTCGCGGCCTCGAGCAGCGCGATATACATCGTCGGCACGCCCATCATGACCGTGCACTCGCTGTCGATGAGCGCGCGCAGGGCGGCCTCGCCGGTGAACTTCGGCAGCAGCACCACCCGGGCGCCCGCGCGGAAGCCGGTGTTGAGAGTGCAGGTCTGCCCGAAGGTGTGGAACAGCGGGAGGCAGCCGAGGATCGTGTCGGCGGAGCTCAGGTCGAAGGTGCCGAGCAGGAGCGTGCTGGTCTGCTCGACGAGCGCGAGGTGGCTGCCCTCCGCGCCCTTCGGCCGACCGGTCGTGCCGCTGGTGTAGAGGATCGTCGCCGTGTCGTGCGGCGCACGGGGAACGTAGCTGTCGATCGCTTCGACGGATGCCGCGATCGCCTCGAGCTGCGGAACACCCTCGATCGGCCCCGGCGCCATCACCGAGAACACCGGCACCCCGGCGAGCGCCCCGCCCCACTCGCCCTCGCGCAGCAGCGGGGCGGCGCAGACCAGCAGCGTCGCGCCCGAGTCGCGCAGCAGGTACTCGATCTCGTCCGCCTTGAGCAGCGCGTGCACCGGCACCACGACGGCGCCAAGGCTGAGGATGGCGTAGTAGACGCGGGGGAAGTCCGCGACGTTGGGGATGAGCATCGCCACCGCGTCGCCCGGCTTCACACCGCGGCTGCGCAGCGCGCCGGCGTAGGCGCGGGTCTCGTCCCAGAGCCGCCCGTAGCCGATCGCCTCGCCGCCGACCTCCACCGCGGTGGCCTCGGGCGTGCGGTCTGCCGCCTCCTTCAGGATCGCGGCCACGGAGAGGGTCTGGAAGGTCGGGTTGTGCATGGGGCTCCTGTCGGCGGTGACGGGTCGTGTGCTCTCGCACCGTACGCCGCACTGCCGACACCGGTCAAGCGCGCCTAGAGTGCTTGCTATGCGCACCGCAGTCATCGTCGACGCCATCCGTACCCCCTCCGGCCGGGGGAAGCACGGCGGCCGGCTCGCCCACCACCACCCGGTCGACCTGCTCGCCGCGGTGCTCGAGTCGCTGGTCGCGCGCACCGGCATCGACCCGGCCGGGATCGACGACGTCATCGGCGGATGCCTGTCCCAGATCGGCACACAGGCGGTGAACGTCACCCGCAGCGCCGTTCTCGCCGCGGGCTTCCCGGAGTCGGTGCCCGCCACCACCGTCGACCGGCAGTGCGGCTCGAGCCTGCAGGCCGCCGCCTTCGCCGCGCAGGGCGTGATCGCCGGCGCCTACGACGTGGCGATCGCCTGCGGTGTGGAGCTGATGAGCAGCCACCCGATCAATGCCGCCACCCTCGGCGAGGACAACCTCGGCCCGCGGGTGCGTGCCCGCTACCCGGAGGGCCTGGTCGGGCAGGGCGTCTCCGCCGAGCTCATCGCGGCGAAGTGGGACCTGAGCCGGGAGCAGCTCGACGCCTACGCGGAGCGCTCGCACCGGCTCGCGGCGGCGGCGGACTTCTCCCGCGAGATCCTCGCCGTCGACGGGGCGACAGTCGACGAGACGATCCGTCCCGCGACCACGCTCGCCTCGCTCGCCGCCCTGAAGCCCGCCTTCCACGACGAGGCGATCGGCAGGCGGTTCCCGCAGATCGACTGGCGCGTCACCGCGGGCAACTCCTCGCCGCTGACGGATGGCGCATCCGCTGTTCTGATCATGAGCGAGGAGCGCGCCGCCCAGCTCGGGCTCATTCCGCGCGCCCGCTTCCACAGCTTCGCCGTCGTCGGCTCCGACCCGCTGGAGATGCTGATGGGCGTCATCCCCGCGACGCAGAAGGTGCTGCAGCGCGCCTCGCTGTCGATCGACGACATCGACACCGTCGAGGTGAACGAGGCGTTCGCATCCGTTCCCCTCGCCTGGCAGAAGGAGCTCGGCGCCGACCCCGAGCGCGTCAACCCGCGCGGCGGCGCGATCGCCCTCGGCCACGCCCTCGGCTCGAGCGGCACGCGCCTGCTCACCACCATGCTCGGCACGCTGGAGCAGACCGGCGGCCGCTACGGACTGCAGGTGATGTGCGAGGGCGGCGGCATGGCGAACGCCACGATCGTGGAACGGCTCGCGTAAGAGCGCGTCACACGACGAGCGGATGCGCGAGCACCTGCGTAGGGTCGTCATCACATCGCGGCGTGCCCAAGTGGACTAAGGGAACGGACTCATAACCCGTTATTTCGCAGGTTCGAATCCTGCCGTCGCGTCGATGGGGTGCAGGGCGTAACGTGCCTCAACGACGAATCGCCCGTATCCGCCCCCTTCTTTTCAGAAGGAGGAGGACACGGGCGATTCGGGAACCGGACTAGACGGTCGCTTCGGCCTTCGGCTTCGACGTTGCCGAGGCGTTCGACTCGTAGGAGGTGTTGGTCGACTCGAAGAAGTTCACCAGCTGCAGGGTGTCGTTCGCGGCGGCCATCCACTTGGCGGGGTTCGACACGTTGTAGTGCGTGTCGAATCCGAGCTCCTCGAGGCGGCGGTCGGCCAGGTACTTCACGTACTGGTTGATGTACGTGGCGTTGAGGCCGAGGATTCCGTTGGGGAGGAGGTCGCGGTTGTACTCCTCCTCCATCTCCACGGCGTCGAGAATCATCTGCTTGATCTCGGCGGCGAACTCCTCGGTGCCGACCTCGGGGTTCTCCTCGAGCACGGTGAGGATCAGGTTGATGCCGAACTTGAGGTGCAGGCTCTCGTCGCGCACCACCCAGTCCATCAGCGAGCCGAAGTTGCGCAGCAGGTTGCGCTGGCGGAAGCTCAGCGCGACCATGAAGCCCGAGTAGAACCAGACGCCCTCGAGGATGACGTTGTACGCCACGAGGTTGCGCACGAAGTCCTGCTTGCCCTCGACGGTGTCGATGTCGAGCGTCTGCTCCGTCATGCGACGGATGTACTTCATCTCGAACTCCTCCTTGCGCGCCATCGAGGGGATGTCGACGTGCGAGTTGTACGCGGCCTCCCGGTCGATCGGGAAGGTCTCGAGCACGTACTCGAAGCTCATGCAGTGGTTGGCTTCTTCCCACATCTGCTTCGCGAGGTAGATGCTGCACTCCGCGGCGGAGACGTACGGGTACACGCCGAAGGCCAGGGCCTTGTTGACGAGCAGCTCGTTCGGGTTGAAGTAGCTCATGAGGAAGGTCACCGCGTGGCGCTCTTCATCCGACATCTTCTTGAAGTCGGCGATGTCCTCGCCGAGCTGGATCTCGTTCGGGAACCAGGTGTTGGCGACGGCCTGGTCGTACAGGTCCATTGCCCACTGGTACTTGATCGGCTTGAGGAGGAGGCCGTCTTGCAGGCCGGTTCCTAGAATTCCCATTGTCTTCTCGTCCTAAATCTCTACTGGCAGCTGTCGCACTGGAGTTCGTCCATCGGATCGACGGGTACGTAATACTCTTCGTTCATTACTTCGCACCCCCGAAGCCGAATCCCTTGCGCGGTGCCGCTGCTGCTGCAACGGGCTCCGCGGTTGCGGTGGACGGGGCTGCCGTGCTGCCGAAGCCCTTGCGTGCTCCGCCGCTGGCGTCCTCGGACTTGTTGACCTTCACCGTGGACTGCTCGGCGGTGTGGCGCGGCTTCATGTGCAGGTAGTACGTGGTCTTGACGCCACGCTCCCACGCGCCCATGTAGATGTCCATCATGTCGTCGATGTCGCGGGTCTCGAGGTACATGTTGCGGCTGATCGCCTGGTCGATCCACTTCTGCGCACGGGCCGCGACCTCGAGGAACGCGTACGGGGAGAGCTGGAAGCTCGTCTTGTACGTGGCCTTCATGGCGTCGGGGATCGAGGCGATGTTCTGGATGTCGCCCTGGCTGCGCAGGATGGTCTCCTTGGTCGACTCCCAGAGGCCGAGCTTCTGCAGGTCGGTCACCAGGTTGCGGTTGACCTCGAGGAACTTGCCGTTCGAGGTGGAGCGGCTGAAGATCTGCGAGAACTGCGGGTCGAAGCCGGGCGTGGTGCCCGCGACGAGTCCGATGGACGCGGTGGGCGCGATCGCCATGAGCGTCGCGTTGCGCATTCCACCCTTGACTTTGAGGCGCAGTGCGTCCCAGTCGAGGCGGGTCTTACGGTTGACCTTGATCTCCTGGCCGCGGTCGGCCTCGGTGAGCGCGATCGTGTCGATGGGCACGAGGCCCTGCGACCAGCGCGAGCCCTCGAAGTTCTCGTAGGCGCCGCGCTCCTTGGCGAGGTTGGCGCTCTCGTCGATCGCCGCGTAGGAGACGTGCTCCATGATCTCGTCGATGAGGTCGTAGGCCTCTTCGCTCTCGTAGCTGATCCCCATCCGCTCGATGATGTCGGTGAAGCCCATGACGCCCAGGCCGACGGCGCGGTTCTGCTGGTTGGAGAAGTCCGCCTCCTTCACGCTGGAGCGCGTGATGTCGATGAGGTTGTCGAGCTGGCGCACCGCGAGGCGGGCGCTCTCCTCGATCTTGGAGAAGTCGAGCTTGCTCGCGTCGTCGAGGTGGCGCGAGAGGTTGATCGACGCCAGGTTGCAGACGGAGACGTTGTCCTCGTCCTGGGGCAGCGTGATCTCGGTGCAGAGGTTGGAGAGGTGGATCGTTCCCGTGTTGTTGTTCAGCGCACGGTTGTTGATCGTGTCCTTCCAGGTCAGCCACGGGTGGCTGGTGGTCTGCAGGGAGATGAGGATCGACTTGAACTGCTCGCGCGCGCCGATCTTCTTGAACATGCGCATCTTGCCGGCCTCGGCCAGCGCCACGTACTCGGCGTAGCGGGTCGAGAACTCCTGGCCGTAGAGCTCGTTCAGGTCGGTGACCTCGAGCGGGTCGAACAGGTACCAGTCCTGGTCGTTCTGCACGCGCTTCATGAACTCGTCGCTGATCCAGACCGCTGTGTTGGCGGTGCGGGTGCGGCGGTACGGGTCGCCCGAGTTGTTGCGCAGCTCGAGGAACTCCGGGAAGTCCATGTGCCAGTTCTCCATGTAGAAACAAAGAGCGCCGAACTTCTTACCACCCCGGCTCACCGCCCGGAGAATCGAGTCGATGGTGTGCATGAACGGGATCGGACCGGTGGAGGTCGTGTTGTTCGAGCGGATGGGCGAGCCCTGTGCGCGGAGCTTGGTGACCGACAGTCCGATTCCGCCAGTGCCCTTCGTGAGCCACATGACGTCGCGCGTCGTCTTCGCGATGTGCTCCATGTCGTCCTGCATCTCCATCACGAAGCAGTTCGCGAGCTGGGGATAGACGGTTCCGGCGTTCACCAGCGTGGAGCCGGCGGCCAGGTACTCGAGCTTCGACATCTTCTCGTAGAACTTGATGGCGTGCTCGGTGGGGTTGGCCTCGTTCAGGCTGAGGCCCATCGCGATGCGCATCCAGAAGTACTGGGGCACCTCGAGGGCGTCGCCGTTGCGGCCCTTGATGCCGTAGCGGTTGTTGAGCGTGACGACGCCGATGTACTTGAGGAGCTCGTCGTGGGCGGGCTCGAGTGCGGCGGAGAGCACGTCGAAGTCGAAGAGCGCGGTGAGGCGGGAGTCGAGCAGGCCCTCCTCGACGCCGCGGCGCACGTTGGCCTCGAAGTGGCTGGCGTGCAGCGACTTGAGCTCCTCGGCGCTGGTGTAGTCGCCGAGCACGCGCTTGTAGATGGTCTTGAGCAGCAGACGCGCGGCGACGACGTCGAATGCCGGGTCGTCCTTCACGTTCTGGAGGGCGACCTGGATCACTGCCTCGTCGAGCTGCTGGGTCGTGATGCCGTCGAAGAGCGTCAGCTCAAGCTCCGAGGCGATCTGGGTGACCCAGGTGATGTTGTCGTCGAGACCGTAGGTCGCGTGCTCGATGGCGAGGTTGATCTTGTTGGCGTCGTACGGCTCTCGCTCGCCGTCGCGCTTTACTACTGTGATTCCCACGAATGCTCCTAAAAGGTCCCAGAAAGGCCGTGATTTTTCTTCGCCGGCCCGGGTGTTCCACCACTATATATCGGGGTCCCTGCGGAAAGCGATCCCTACATGTAGTGGGCGTGTCATCCACAGCTGTGGATAACTTTGTCCACAAGTACACAGGCCGCGGCAGTGGGCCACGGGCGCTCGCGACTCCCTAGAATGGGTCAGTGAATAGCTACGTCAGTCTGTTGAAAACCCCGGGGGTGGCCCGGATCATCGCGGCGCAGCTCACGGCCCGCTTCCCCTCGGGAATGCTCTCACTGGCCTATCTGCTCCACATCGAGCATGTGCACAACTCCTTCGGCGCGGCCGGCCTCGTGCTCGCCGCCACCAGCATCGGCCAGGCGATCGCCGGCCCGCTCACCAGCCGCTGGATGGGCGTCTGGAGCATGCGCAAGGTGCTCGTGCTCACCATGGTGGTCTGCGCCGCGTCCATCGCCGTGATGGGCTTCGTGATCATGCCGGTCTGGGCGTACATGCTCGTCGGATTCATCGGCGGCCTCTCCACTCCCCCGATCCAGCCAGCGGTGCGCACCATCTACCCCAAGATGGTCACCTCGAAGCAGCTGACTCCGCTCTTCTCCCTCGACGCCTCCGCGCAGGAGATCATCTGGGTCGCGGGCCCGGTGATCACCACCTTCGTGGCCGTGCAGATCTCCACCACCGTCGCCATCTCGCTCGCCGGCATCCTCCTCATCGGCGGCGGGCTGTGGTTCATCCTGTCGCCCGAGGTGGGCCGGGTGCGCATCCCGCGCTCCAAGCGCAAGTTCGGCGTGGTGCTCAAGAAGCGCTCCGTGCTGCTTGCCACCATCGTCGGCTTCCTGCTCATCGGCGCCTGCGCAGCGCTCGAGGCCAGCGTCGTCGCCACCTTCGGCGACCACGGACCGGAGTCGGGCATCGTGCTCGCCATCTTCGCGCTGGGCTCGCTCGTCGGCGGACTCGCCCTCGGCCACCTCCCGGTCGGCCCGTGGGCCATGGCCCGCCGCATGTTCATCGTCTTCGCGGGCATCGCGGTGGCCTGCGCGGCGCTCGACTTCTGGTGGCTCGCCGTGACGCTGTTCATCGCCGGCATCGGCATCGCGCCCGCCCTCGCGGTGATGTTCGCGATCGTGTCCGCGACCGTGAAGTTCAGCGACACGGCCGAGGCCTACGGCTGGGTCGGAACCGGTCAGCTCATCGGCGCAGCCCTCGGCTCCGCCTTCGCCGGCTTCCTCATCGACGCCAACGGGGCGATCGGCGGCTTCCTCGCCGCGGCCGCGCTGGCGCTGGTCGGATTCCTGGTGCCGCTGCTGCTGCGCAGCTGGAGCCCCGACCTGCGCGGCCGCGAGCTCACCTCGCTGCCCGACACCGCGCCCATCCCGGTGCAGCCGAGCTAGACACCGGCCCGCCACGATTCGAAACAGAGCAGAGCGGATGACGCGTCGGCCGGTACGGTAGCCGGATGCCCACGCTTCCCGCCCAGCACTGGGGCGACCCCGCAGCCGCCCGCCGCGCTCTGCTCGTGCACGGCCTCACCTCCGACGGCGGCACCTGGTGGCGGGTGGGCGAGGCCCTGGCGTCCGCGGGCTGGTTCGTCACCGCCGTCGACCTGCGCGGCAACGGCGCGGCACCGACGGCGCAGCGCTACGGCTTCGCCGACTACGCCTCCGACCTGCCCGGCCGCGACTGGGACCTGGTGGTAGGCCACTCGCTCGGCGGCGCGGTCGCCACCCTCGCCGCGCTCGAGCCCGGCTTCACCCGCCGACTGGTGCTTCTCGATCCGGCGCTCGCCCTGCCCGGGGAGCAGCTCGAGGATCTGCTCGCCGCGGAGCTCGCCGAGCTCGCGCTCGACGAGGCCGGCTTCCGCCGACTGCGCCCCACGTGGCATCCGCTCGACATCGAGCACAAGGCGGCGGCCGTCGCGCGGGCGGGACGGCGCATGGTGGAGCTCACCATCGCGCACAACACCCCGTGGAACGTGCTCGACCAGGCCGCGCTGCTGCGGGTGCCGACGCTGCTCGTCGGCGGGGACCACGCGGTGTTCAGCATGGTCTCGACCGAGTCGGCGGATGCGCTGGTCGCCGCGAACCCGCACGTCGCCTACGCGGTCGTGGCCGGCTCCGGGCACTCGCCGCACCGCGACCGCCCGGAGGAGACCCTGGCGCTGCTGCTCGACTGGCTCGGGTAGCAGCCCCCGCAGTACCTACCAGCGCCCGTGCACCGCCTCGCGGAAGTACCGGTCGTAGAGCTCGGAGATGCCCGCGGAGAAGTCGGCGGGGAGGGCGGGCACCGAGCCGGCGGACGCGTTGGCCCTCGCCTGCTCCACGCTGCGCGCCCCCGGGATCACCGTGGTGACCCCGTCGAGCTGGGCGAGCCAGGCGAGTGCGGCCGTGGCGGGCGCGAGCCCGACGGACGCCGCGAGCGCCGAGAACTCCTGCGCCGCCGCGACGCCGCGGTCGAAGTCCACTCCGGAGAAGGTCTCCCCCACGTCGAAGGCCTCGCCCTGCCGGTTGTAGTTGCGGTGGTCGTTCGCGGCGAAGGTGGTGTCGCGCGAGTACTTGCCACTGAGCAGGCCGGAGGCGAGGGGAACGCGGGTGACGACCGCCACCCCGGCCTCGGTGGCGGCGGGCAGCACGGCCTCGAGCGGCTTCAGGCGGAAGGCGTTGAGGATGATCTGCACACTCGCGACGCCCGGGCGGGCGATGGCCGCGAGGGCCTCGTCGACCCGTTCGACGCTCACGCCGTAGCGGGCGATCGCGCCCTCGGCGACGAGGGTGTCCAGGGCGTCGTAGACCGCGTCCGTGGAGAACACCGCGGTGGGCGGGCAGTGCAGCTGCACCAGGTCGAGCGTGTCCACGCGCAGGTTGCTGCGCGAGCGGTCGGTCCACTCGCGGAACTTCTCGAGGGTGAAGTTGGCCGGGTCCTGCTCCTCGCGCCTGCCCATCTTGGTGGCGACGAAGATGTCGAGTCCGGGGTTGTCGGCGAGGAAGCCGCCGATGATCTGCTCGCTGCGACCGTCGCCGTAGACGTCGGCGGTGTCGAAGACGGTGACGCCCTCGGCGACGGACGCGTCGAGAACAGCTCGCGCATCCGCCTCGCTCACATCGCCCCAGTCGGCACCCAGCTGCCAGGTTCCGAGTCCGATGACCGAGAGGTCTCTGCCGATGCGCGCCGCGTTGCGTGTGTCCATGGGTCGAGCCTACGGGGGCGTGCCGAGGCCCCGCCGACATGGTCGTCGACGGGGCCTCGGCACTACGATGCCGCGTGGCGGCGGGAGTGCGCTCAGTCGCGCAGCTTCTCCTTGTAGTCGTTCTTGGCCTCGGTGGCGTCGCGCTCTGCCTCGGCCTTGCGCACGTCGCTCTCGGCGCGCTTCACGTCGCCCTCGGCCTTGGCCTCGTCCACCTTGTCGCTGACGCGCTCCTTGGTGTCGTCGGCCCACTGGCCGATCTTCTTGCCGGTGGCCTCGGCGGCGTCCTTGGCATTGTCGAAAACACCCATGATTGCTCCTTTGTATCGGCTGACCCCTCGACGATAGGCCGTGGCAGGGGCGGATGAGCACGCCTTGACAAGCGCGCGCGAGAAAGCGAAGCGGCTTCGGGCTGACGCTCGAAAGGTGGGAAACGTTGGGTGGCCGCTGGTGGCGGCGGTGGTTAGCGTCACAGGTATGAAACGCATCATGATCGCACCAGCAGCCCTCGTCGTCGCGATCGCGCTGGCGGGGTGCACCGCGCAGCAGGCGACCAGCGAGGGGTTCGAGCCGGCGAGCGCGCCGCCGTCCACCCAGTACGGGTCGGGCGGCCAGGACGTGATCGAGAGCGAGGCGGCGCCCGAGGGGGCAGCGGATGCCGGGGCCGGCCTCCGCTCGGACGGCGCGCTCGGCACGGCGGCGGTCGACCGCGAGGTGGTCACGACCGGGTCGATGACCGTCACCGCGGAGGATCCGATCGAGGCCGCGCGCGAGGCGACCGAGATCGTCGAGGGAGCCGGCGGGCGCATCGACGCGCGCAGGGAGACCGCACCCACCGACTTCGACGAGAGCTCGGCCATGCTCACCGTGCGGGTGCCTGCGGAGTCTTTGAGCGAGACCATCGAGGAGCTGAAGGAGCTCGGCCAGTCGCAGAGCGTCGCACTCGACGAGGTGGACGTGACCACGCAGTCGCAGGACCTCGCCGCCCGGATCGGCGCCTCCCGCGCCTCGGTGGACCGGCTCACCGCGCTGCTCGCCACCGCCACCGACGTGGAGGTGCTCATCCAGCTGGAGACCGCGATCAGCGAACGGCAGGGCGCCCTCGAGTCGATGGAGGCGCAGCAGCGCGCCCTGGCCGACCAGGTGAGCCTGTCGAGCATCGATCTCTACCTGGTCTCGCCGGAGAACGCTCCGACCGAGACGCCCGACACCTTCTGGAGCGGCCTGGTCGCCGGCTGGACCGCGTTCACCGGCTTCACCGCCTTCCTGCTGGTGGCGGCGGGCGTGCTGCTGCCCTGGCTGGCCGTGGCAGCAGTCCTCGCAGTCATCGTGCTCGTCGCCGTCAAGCGGACGCGGCGCCGGGCGCGCGGCAAGGCTCCGGTCACGCTCGACCCGACGCCGACGCCGGCACCGTCGCCGACACCGCCCTCCGCGGACGACTGACCCCGCCCGCCCAACAGAAAACCCCCGCCGGATACCGGCGGGGGTTGTCGTACAACAGTGGTGGACCCTAGGAGATTTGAACTCCTGACCTCCTCGATGCGAACGAGGCGCGCTACCAACTGCGCCAAGGGCCCGTGTTGCGGTACCTACGTTACCACGATGGAGAGGACTAGCTCGCGCTCCGGCGGCGGCGCAGCACGGCGTCGAGGTCGGGTGCCGCGGTCGCGGAGTCGTCGACGATGCCCATGGCCGCGAACCGGCTGGGGCGGGTGATCGGGATCGGCTCCACGGCGGGCGCTGCCGCGGCGGCCTGGGCCGCGCGCAGCTTCTGCTCCGCCACGGCGGCGGCGGCGCGCAGCTCGGCGGCCACCTCGTCGGCGACGATGCGCACAGGCTCCGGCGCGGGCTTCGAGAGGTAGAGCGGCTTGGGCACGGGAACCGGCGTCCAGGCCTTCTGCTCCACGGGCGTGGCGGTGCGCTGGCGCTCCACCGGCGCCGCGCTCTGGCTGGTGCGCACGCGCACCGGCGGCTGGGCGTACGCCGCGGCGCGCGCCTTGCTGATCGTGGAGAGACGGCCCAGCATCGCGAAGGAGGTGATCGCGCCGACGGCGGAGAAGCCGAGCACGGCCGGCGCGGCGGCGGCCATGCCGGTGCCGATCGCCAGCGCCGCCTGCACCACCAGGGTGGCCAGGGACGCGAGGAAGATGGCCGACGCGGCGCCGCGGGTGCGGCGCAGTCGACGGGTGGCGACGGACCGGGAGTTGACCACGGCGGCCAGGGCCGGCTGCGCCTCGACGAGCTGGCGGCTGGCGGTGCGCTCGGCTGCGGCGTCTCGGGCCTTGGCCACGGCATCCGCTAGTTGCTGCTGCTGGCGCAGGCTACGCTGGAAGGTCGCCACGCTGCGTGCCGAGGTCTCTGCGCGCACCTCGACGGGAACCTCCGCGCTCTCGGCGAGCACGCGCAGCGTCTGCTGCAGGCGCACGGCGTTGCGCTCGGTGGACAGGTACTCGCGACGGCGCAGCCAGCTCGGCACCAGGTACACGAGCCAGAGACCGGCCGCGAGCGCGAGCATCACGCCACTGCTGAGTCCCGAAATCTCCATGTGCCTACGGTACGAGCCTCTCAGGGTTATTCAGCGGATGCCGCGGGGTGTGTTCGGTGCGAAAAGCTGCGGTGATCAGCTCAGCCGGTGGGTATCGGCCGCTGCGCCTTCACCCGGTCGTCGATCGGGATCATCGCATTCGCGGCGGGGACGTGGCCGTCGTGCCAGCGGCGCAGCACGCCGGTGGGCACCTCTTCCACGGTCAGGGCGAAGCAGAAGTGGTCGCGCCAGTCGCCGTTGATGTGGATGTAGCGGCGGCGCAGGCCCTCGTAGCGGAAGCCGAGCTTCTCGACCACGCGCAGCGAGGGGTCGTTCTCCGGGCGGATGCAGATCTCCATGCGGTGCAGCCCCACCGAGAAGAAGCAGTGGTCGGTGGCGAGCGCCACCGCGGTGGGCGTGAGGCCCTTGCCCGCGAAGCGCTCAGACACCCAGTAGCCGATGGTGGCCATCGACACCGAGCCGTAGCTGATCGACGAGACGTTCAACTGGCCGGCGAGCTCTCCGCGGTACTCGATCACGAAGGGCAGGCCGAGACCGGCGCGAGCATTCGACTGGAGGTGTCGAATGCTCGCGCGGACGTCGAAGTTCATCGGACCGACCGGGTTGGTGGCCTCCCACTGTCGCAGCCACGACCGGTTGTCGAGCAGCTCGCGCTCCAGGGCGCGCGCGTCACGGAGCCGGATGGGCCGGATGGTGATATCCCCGTCGCGCAGGGTGGGGATGAGGCTCGGCATGATTACTCCAGTGTGGCCGAGAATTCCTTCAGCCACGGACGGAGCTCCGGTCCGAGGTCGTCGCGCTCGACCGCGAGCTGCACGATCGCCTTGATGTAGTCGAGACGGTCGCCCGTGTCGTAGCGGCGGCCGCGGAAGACGACGCCGTAGACGCCGCCGGCGATGTTGTTCTTCGCCTGCGTGCGCAGGGCGTCGGTGAGCTGGATCTCGTTGCCCTTGCCCGGCGCGGTGTTCTCGAGGATGTCGAAGATGTCGGGCTGCAGCACGTAGCGCCCGATGATGGCGTAGTTGGAGGGGGCGGTCCCCTGCTCCGGCTTCTCCACCAGGTCGGTGACCCGCACGACGTCGGGGCTGCCGGTCTGCTCGACCGACGCGACGCCGTACATGTGCGCGACCGAGGGGTCGACCTCCATGAGGGCGATCACGGTGCACTCGCGCTTGTTCTGCTCCTCGATCATGCGCGAGAGCAGCACGTCGCGGGAGTCGATGAGGTCGTCGCCGAGGAGTACGGCGAAGGGCTGGTTGCCGACGTGCATGTGCGCGCGGAGAACCGCGTGACCGAGGCCGCGGGGGTCGCCCTGTCGCACGTAGTGCATGTCTGCGAGGTCGTTCGAGAACTCCACCTTGTGCAGGCGGTCGGTGTCGCCCTTCGTGGTGAGGGTGGCCTCGAGCTCGGTGGCACGGTCGAAGTGGTTCTCGAGTGCCGTCTTGTTGCGTCCCGTGATAAGTAGAACGTCGGTGAGGCCGGCCGCGACCGCTTCCTCTACGACGTACTGGATGGCCGGCTTGTCGACAACCGGCAGCATCTCCTTCGGCATCGCTTTCGTGGCGGGAAGGAACCTGGTTCCAAGGCCCGCGGCGGGAATAACTGCTTTAGTGATTCTGAATGCCATAGCGGTAAGGCTACCGGCGACCTCGTAGAATCGCATACATGTCCGATGAGATCACTCACGAAAAGCGGGCATTGCGCGCCGAACTGCGCGAACGCCGACGAACCATAACGTCTGTGGAGCGCGCGAGCGCCACGGACGCCGTCACCAGGAACCTCGAGGAGCTCACCTCCTCGCTCGGGGTCACCTCGGTCGCGGCGTACCTCTCCACCCCCGACGAGCCGAACACCCGCGACTTCCTGCACTGGGCGTGCGGCCGCGGCATCCGCGTGCTGCTGCCGATCTCCCGGGAGGACGGACTGCTCGACTGGGCGCCCTACGACGGCCAGGACGAGGACCAGGACTTCTTCGGCATGCCCACACCCACCACCGAGATCCTGGCGCCCATGGCGATCAACGAGGTCGACCTCATCATCGTGCCCGCGGCATCCGTCGACCGCACCGGGATGCGCATGGGCTGGGGCCGCGGCTACTTCGACAAGACCCTCGGCAGCATGGAGCGCTGCCCGCCGGTCTATGCTGTGATATTCGACAGCGAACTCGTCGACACCGTGCCCAGCGAAGTACACGACAAGCGAGTCGACGGCGTTGTGACGCCGGGCGGCATCACGACCTTCTAGCCGCCCTCTCTACCAGGAGCTCCTTCTTGCCTACCTATTCCTACAAGTACCTCGACAGCGACGAGACCTTCGACGTCTACCAGTCGTTCACCGAGTCCGACCTGACGGTCTCCCCCGTCGACGGCCGCCCGGTGCGCAAGGTGTTCTCGCCGATCGGCGTCAGCTTCTCGGGCAGCGGCTTCTACCGCAACGACTCGCGCTCCGAGAACAGGACGTCGGATGCGCCGGGCAAGAAGACGACGGCCGGCGAGTCCGCGACGACCCCGGCCGCGACCCCCTCCGCCCCGGCCCCGGCCGCAGCGGCCCCTTCTACCCCGAGTACGGCCACGCCCAGTACGACTTCTGCAAAACCCGCCGCGTAGGCGAAACTGGGGGTGAGCGGCTTTCGCTCGCCCTCTAGTCAAGGAGTTTTCGTATGAAGGGTTTCAAGGAGTTCATCCTCCGCGGAAACGTGATCGACCTGGCTGTCGCCGTGGTGATCGGTGCCGCTTTCACCGCGATCGTCAACGCGATCGTGAACGGTGTGTTCAACCCGGCCATCGGCGCCCTGTTCAACGCGGAGAACCTCGACAACGCGCTGAACGTGGAGATCCCGACGACCGAGGGCGGCGCGCCCGCCGTCATCCAGTTCGGTCTGGTGATCGCCGCGGTTATCCAGTTCCTGTTGGTCGCGGCCGTGGTGTACTTCGCGCTCATCATCCCGATCAACTACCTCAAGAAGATGTCGTTCCTGAAGAAGAAGGACGAGATCGCGGCGGGCGTCGAGGACCCGGCCAAGGAGCCGAGCGAGGTGGAGCTGCTGATCGAGATCCGCAATCTGCTCGCGTCGGGCTCGCCGTCGTCGTCGGCGATCAGCGACCCCAAGGGCAAGCACAGCGACGTCGTCGGATAGTCGCCCGTTCCCGCTGGTCGAGTAGCCGGTTTCGATACGCGAACTCGCGTCGCTCGCCTGCTCCTCGACCAGCGGTGAACCCTAGCCCCAGTGCGGCGGCTTGTCGGCCTTGAGCCGCTCGTCGTTCTCGGTGCCGGTGCCCCGCGGGGCCTCTGGCTGCGGGTTCGGGTCGGAGCCGGCGGGCGGCTCGGTGGTGATCCGGCGGCGCTTCGGGCGCTTCGGGGTCTCGCTCTCGGCCACCGCTACTGCTGGATGATCGGGATCGGCTCGGTGACCGGGTTGGTGTCCACACCGAGCATCGTCATCACCCGGCGCGCGACCGCGTCGGGGTCGCTGAACAGGTCGAAGGCGTGCACACGCAGGTAGTGCCAGCCGAGGCGGCGCAGCAGCTCGGGCCGCAGTCTCAGCGACTCGCGCAGCGTCGTCTGGTGCAGCACCGCATCCGTCTCGATGGAGACGCACACGCCGCCGTGCGAGGCGACCAGTCCGAGCTTTCCGCGGTGGCCGAGCGCCACGTTGATGCCGTGGTGCTGCAGGCGGCGCGCCAGGTCGACCAGCATCGGGTCGCTGTCGTCGGGCAGCGGGATGTCGGCGAGACGGGCGTCGACCTCGGCGAGGATCTCTGCCAGGGCGATGGCGCCGTGGCTCATCCGGTCCTCGTCGATGTCGGAGGGCTCGAAGCAGGTGACGATCACCATCGAGCGGCGTGCGCGGGTCATCGCGACGGCGAGCAGGCGCTCCCCGCCGGGCTGGCCGAGCACACCGAAGTTGGAGAGCACACGCCCGTGCGGGGTGCGGCCGAAGCCGATGGAGAAGATGACGCGGTCGCGGCTCTCGGCCACGGCCTGGTCGATCGTCATCACGGCGAAGGGCTCGGGGCGGTCGCCGATGATGAAGTCGTTGAGCTCGGGGCGCGTCGCGACCGCGGTGAGCACGGCCTGCTGCACGCGCACGGCGTGCAGCGCGCTGGCGGTGATCACCATGAGCGACTCGCGCGGGCGCTGGGCGGCGTGCGCGAGCACGAGGTCGACCACGCGGGCCACCTCGGCGTCGACGCTCTCCACCGCACCGGTGTAGCTGTCGGGCAGCCCGTTGCCGTCGGCGACGAAGTCCATCGCGAGGCTGCCGTGGCCGAGGAAGCTCCCTGCCCAGGGCAGCGACTGGATCCGGCCGCCGTAGAAGCGGCGGTTCACCAGCTCGGCGAGGTCCTCGCCGCCCGGGCGGTAGCTGCGGGTGAGCGAGAAGGTGGTGAGCAGGCTGCCGAGGCGCGAGAGGGCGGAGTCCTCGTGGAGGCTGTCGAGGGTCTGCTCGTCGGTGCCGCCGACCGGCGTCTGCTTCTCGTCGATGCCGGTCTCGAAGGCCGCGGGCGTCTGGGTCACCGGGTCGCCGAAGGCCACGACCTGCTTGGCGCGGCGGATGGCCCCGACGTTCTCGGCGATGGTGGTGGCTCCGGCGTCGACGAGGATCACCGTGTCGAAGGGCATCGTGTCGGCGATGAGCGGCACCTCGTAGGGCGAGGCCAGCCACACCGGCGAGACCGAGCGGGAGAGGTGGGGAGCCGTGGTCTGCAGGTCGTAGGCGTCGAGCGAGGGGCGAAGCAGCAGCTTCTTCAGCAGCGCGCCCTCGTCCGGCCAGTCGACGAGGCCGATCTTCCAGTTCTCGGCGAGCTGCCAGGCCAGCAGCTGGGCGCTGCCCGCGGCGTGCGCCTCGTCGACGAGGCGGAAGTCGGCCTCCAGCCGGTCGAGCACGGGGGTGTTCGCGCCGAGCAGGGCGCGGTCGGCGGCGAGCAGCGACTCGAGCGCGGACTGCCACCAGGCGAGCTCGAGCTCCGCCTCCACCTCCTCCTCGGGCACGTGGCGCTGGGCGAGGTCGGTGATCAGCGGGTCGAGCTCGAGCACGGCCAGCGTCTTCATCAGCGCCGTGCGCTCCTGCAGATTGTGCAGCACGTCGGAGTCGGCGGCGAGGTCGTGCAGCTGGTCGATCAGCACGGCGATCGGCTGGTTGGCGAGAGCGGTCTCGCGGGTGTCGAAGCCGAGGGGCGCGTCGAGCGCCTCCAGGTCGTGCTCCACGTCCTGCAGGGCCACGCGCACGTCGGCGATGCCCACGGGCACCTCCGGGGTGACGCCCTCGGAGACGAAGCGCTGCCAGAGCACGCGCTGCTGCTGGATGCGCAGCAGGGCGTCGTTCATGTCGCTCACGTGCACGCCGGGGCGCACGTACTCCTTGGCGAGGCGCTTGAGCCGCCGGCGGTTGGCGCCGGACATGTCCGGCGTGTCCTTGCGAGCGGATGTCGCGGCCACCAGTTCGCCGATGGAGCGGTCGAACACCATCGGCAAGAACTTGTCGAGGGTGTCGCGCAGGTCGGTGAGCAGGCGCAGGTAGACGCCGAGCTCGTGGATGGTCGCGAAGGGCCGCATCCGCGTGGTGCTGATCACGCTGTTGGCGCGTTCGAGCAGGCGCGGGATCGACTCGTTGGAGAGCTTCTTGGCCAGTTCGTGGGCGCGGATGGCGTCGTCGCTGGTGGCGAAGTCGGCGCCGTACCAGGGCGAGTCGCCCGGTCCGTAGCGGAACTCGCCGAGCGCCGCAGCGCTCACCATGGTCTTCGCCGCACGGTTGCGGTCGGTGGCCATCGACTCCACCGCTGTGCGGGTGAGGCGGGCGGTGGTGGCGGGCGGGTTCGGCAGCAGCGCGAGGCGCGACAGCTCGGTGACGCAGTCCAGCACCGAGATGCCGAGCACCGCGTCCGGCTTGCTCAGCGCGCCGCGGTAGTCGAGCAGCACCTTGCGCAGGCGGGTCAGAGCGTCGTCGACCTCCTCCACCTTGGGCTGGCTGGCGCGCTCGTTGCGGGAGATCGAGCGGATGATGTCGCGGCGGAGCGTTCGCGGGGCCACGGCGATGCCGGGCAGGCCCACGTCGTTGAGGCGCTGCGCGATGCCGTGCAGCGAGGCGCGACGGGCGCCGACGACGAGCACGCGCTTGTTCTGGCCGACGAGCGAGCCGATGGCGTTGACGATGGTCTGGGTGCCGCCGGTGCCCGGCAGCGTCTTCACAACGAGGGAGTTGCCTGCCGCGATCTGGGCGATCACGTTCTCCTGCTCGGCGTCGGCGTCGAGCAGCAGGGTGTCGGTCTGCGGCGGGCGGGCGTCGGCGCTCTGCGCCTCGACCGGCACGAAGGCCTCCTGCACACTCCACTTGGCCGCCGGGTTGCCGGCGAGGGCGTCGAGCACCGGGTGCTCGAGGTCGGTGGCGTCCGCGGCCATGGAGCGGGCCACGTCGACGAAGGTGGAGACGATCAGGCGCGGGCTCACGTTGAACCACTCGAGGTGGCTGGTGAGGCCGCGCAGGCGGTCGATAACCGGGTTCGGCTTGAACGTGCCGTCGTCGTCGGTGAGGGCCACGAAGGCTGCGGCGTCGAGGCGCAGGCCGAACTGGGCCTCGAGGGCGCGGGCCAGCTCGGGGTTGAGGAAGGCGGAGCCCTTGAGCTTCACCTCGAAGTCGCGGCCGTGGCGGCGGATCGCGAGGGGGCGCAGCAGCACGGGCGCGCGGAACTCCGCACCCTCGAACTGCCACTCGGCGATGCCGATGCCGAGGTGCACGGAGTCGATGCCGCGGGCGGTGGACAGCTCCACGCCCTTGCTGGCGATGAGGCCGGCGGCGATCTTGGCGCTGCGCAGCGCGAGGTCGTCGCGGATCAGGCTGGAGAGCAGTGTGGTCTTGCCTGTGATGAACTGGGCGAGGCCGCCGGGGTGGGTGGTGCTGAGCTCGATGCGGGTTCGGGGGGCGTCGATGAAGTGCAGCAGCGGGGATCGCCCGCCGATCGCACCCAGTGCCTCGCGCCATGCGTTCCAGATTGGTTCAGCCACGTTTCCCGCCTCGAAACTCGGATCTCCCAGACTCAGCGCGTGCGGCGCCGTCACCTGCGGGCGGGCATGGGCAGGCCCAAGCTCCGCTTCATCGAAGTCATTGTCATTTCTCTCGGCACGCCACACATGGGCAACCTTAAGGGCGGATGCCTGCAAAAGCCGGGAGGATACGCCGCTTTCCGCATGTTGCCCGCCTAATCCCGTTGGTTGAGTAGCGGGCGAGGAACGAGCCCGCGTATCGAAACCGGCTGCGCCACCGTTCTGTAGTTAGCTGGACGCGTGACCCCCTCCATCGTTCGCGTGCTGCCCCGGGGTCCGAGCGCCGAGGCCGACCGCGGCGCCCTCGCCGCTGCCGTCGCCGAGCTGCTCGCGATCGACCCGCGCGACGTTACCCTGCTGCGCCGCTGCGCCCACTGCGGCGGGGACGACCACGGTCGTCCCGTGGTCGCCGGCCCCGCGCATCCGCTTGTCTGGGTCAGCCTGAGCCGCGCCGGCGGACTCGTCGCGGTCGTCGCGACCACCCTCGGCCCGGTGGGCATCGACGTCGAGACGCTCGAGGCGGTGGCGTCGGCGGGCTTCGACGACGTGGCCTTCGGCGCGCGCGAGCGGGAGGCGGTGCGCTCCGCCGCCGATCCGACGCTGCGCCGGGCGCAGCTCTGGACCGCCAAGGAGGCGGTGCTCAAGGCCCGCGGCACCGGGCTGCGGGTCGATCCGCGCGAGGTCGACGCCATCACCCCGCCCCGCGGCATCCGCGTGGAGAGCGTCGACGCTCCCGCCGGCTACGTGGCGACCGTCGCCTACGGCACCATCAACTCGGGCACCGGGACCGAGTAGATCCAGCGGTCGACGATGCCGGCCACGAGTGCGCTGCCGGTGTGCCCGGTGACGAAGGACACGAAGTCGGTGGAGGTGACGCTGCCGTGCCGGCGCTCGAGCGTCCAGGCGCGCAGGGCGTCGAAGAAGGCCGCGTCGCCGACGGCGGTGCGGATGGCGTGCAGCGCGAGAGCCCCGCGCTTGTAGACGCGGTCGTCGAACAGGGAGTGCGGGCCGGGGTCGCCGACCACGAGGGAGTCCTTCGCGACGGCCTTGACCCGTGCGCGGTGGGCGACGGCGTGCTGGTGCGCGCTGCGTCCGCCGCTGGCCTCCGACCAGAGCCACTCGGCGTAGCAGGCGAAGCCCTCGTGCAGCCAGATGTCGTGCCAGCGGGAGAGGGTGAGGCTGTTGCCGAACCACTGGTGCGCGAGCTCGTGCGCGATGAGGCGGTCGCTGCCGTGGGCGCCGTCCACGTGGTTGCGGCCGAAGATGCCGAGGCCCTGCGCCTCGAGCGGGATCTCGAGCACGTCGGCGGTGACCACGACCGCGTAGGCGTCGAAGGGGTACGGCCCGAACAGCTCGCTGAACAGGGCGATCATGTCGTCGAGCCGCGAGAAGTCGGTGGTCACCTCCGGCGCGAGGTCGGCGGGGAAGTACAACTGCCTGCTCACCGGGGAGGCCGGCAGGTCGCGGCGCGTGTAGCGGCCGATCTGCACAGTGGCCAGATAGGTGGCCATCGGCTGCGGCATCTCGTACACCCAGGTGGTGCGGCCCGAGCGCGTCGACTTCTCGACGAGGGTGCCGTTGGCGACCACGGTGTAGCGCGACTCGCAGGCCAGCGCGATGCGGTAGCTGGCCTTGTTGCCCGGGTCGTCGTTGCAGGGGAACCACGACGCGGCGCCGGAGGGCTGGCTCGCCACGATCACGCCGTCGGCGAGCTCCTCCCAGCCGACGTCGCCCCAGGGGCTGCGCACCGGGCGCGGCGCCCCGCCGTAGCGCACGACGATCTCGAAGTTCTCGCCGGCCTCGAGCGTGGTTGCCGGGGCGACGACGATCTTTCGGGCCGCCTGGCTGAGCTTGCGCGGGCGCTCGCCGTTCACCGTGAGCTTCTCCACGCCCAGACCGGCGAGGTCGAGGCTGAAGCGGTCGAGCCGCATCGTGGCGGTGGCGCTGATGGTGGCGGTGCCGCGCAGCTGGTTCGTGTCGACGCGGTAGTTGAGGTCGAGGTCGTAGTGGGTGACCAGGTAGCCGCCGTTGCCGCTCGTCGAGAGGTACGGGTCGCCGGCGCTGGCCGCTCCGTGGGTCGACTGCGGGGTGTGGGGCATGGGGGTCAAGTATTCCACGGCGGTGTTCGCCAGGGCGCGATCGGGTTGCCCGCCCAGAGTGTGCTAGCCGGCACCCGTTCGCCGCGCATCACCAGCGAGCCTGGACCCACCGTGGCGGCGCTGTCGATCGCGGCCGCGGGCAGGATCACGCTGTTCGGCCCGAGGGTCGCGCCGGCCAGCAGCGCCACCGAGTCGAGCTGCATCACCCGGTCGTGGAAGAGGTGGGTCTGCACCACGCAGCCGCGGTTCACCGTGGCCCCGTCGCCGAGCGACACGAGGTCGGCCTCGGGCAGCCAGTACGACTCGCACCAGACGCCCCGGCCGACCTTCGCGCCGAGGGTGCGCAGCCAGAAGGCGAGCGCCGGGGTTCCGGTGGCGTGCGTGGCGAACCAGGGGCGCGCGACCATCTCCACGAAGGTGTCCGCCACCTCGTTGCGCCAGATGAACGACGACCAGAGCGGATGCTCGCTCCGCTCGATGCCGCCCACGAAGACCCACTTCGCCACGGTCGTCGCCGCGGCGGCCACTCCCCCTGCGGTCAGCAGCACGAGCCCGGAGAGGGCGACGGCCCAGCCGAGTCCGAGGCTCAGCCAGAGCGCGGCGAGGGCGCCGAGCACACCGAGGGCGACCCAGGCGCTGACCATCACCGGCACGATCCGCAGGATCTCCCAGCCCGCGCGGGCGAAGCGCAGGCGCAGCGCCGGTCGGAAGGTGCGGCCCTCCTCGAAGTCGGTGACCGTGCGGCGGAGGCGCACCGGCGGGTTGCCGAGCCACGACGAGCCGCGCTTGGCACGGTTCGGGGTGGCCGAGAGCACGGCGACCAGTCCGTTGCGCGGCACGCGCCTGCCCGGGCCGGTGATGCCGGAGTTGCCGAGGAAGGCGCGGCGCCCCACCTTGGCGTGCCCGATGTGGATCCAGCCGCCGCCCAGCTCGTAGGTGGCGACCATGGTGTCGTCGGCGAGGAAGGCGCCGCGTGCGATCGAGGTGAGCGCGGGGATCAGCAGCACCGTCGAGATCTCGACGTTCCTGCCCACCTTGGCCCCGAGCATCCGCAGCCAGGTGGGCGTGATCAGGCTGGCGTAGAGCGGGAACAGCAGGGTGCGCGCGCCGTCGAGGATGCGCTCGGTGGCCCAGACCTGCCAGCCGATGCGGCTGCGCACCGGGAAGTGGCCGTCGCGCAGGCCGATTCCGAGCAAGCGGATGGCGGCGACCACGAGCAGCGCGTAGGCGAGGCCCGTCACGACGGTCGCGAGCGGCACCGCGAGCGCGGCCCGCAGCAGCGCGGCGCCGAGGGTGTCGGCGTCGCCGATAGCTGCGCCCACCACGAGCGCGCCGAGCACGACGGAGGCGGCGGGCAGGGCGGCCATCGCGATCGAGCCGAGGGCGAAGGCGAGGAGCCAGCGCGCGGCGCGCGGCGGGCGGTCGATCGGCCAGCCGGGGCGGGCGGCGCCGACGCGGGCGGCGGGCGATCCGGCCCAGCGCTCGCCGGCGGGCACACGGCCGGAGACGGCCGAGCCGGCCTCGACGATCGCGCCGCGCCCGATGCTGGCGCCGCCGAGCAGGGTGCTGCGCGCGCCGACGCGGGCGCCCGCGCCGACGTGCACGTGGCCGAGCCGCAGAACGTCGCCGTCGATCCAGTAACCCCCGAGGTCGGTCTCCGGCTCGATCACGGCGTTCTCGCTGATCGAGAGCATCCCGGAGACGGGAGGCAGGGCGTGCAGGTCGACCCCGGAGCCGATCCTCGCGCCGAGCGCTCGGGCGTAATAGCTGATCCACGGGGCGCCGGCGAGCGAGGCCGCGCCGACGAGGAGGGCCACCTGCTCGGCCATCCAGAGCCGGATGTGCACGGACCCGCCGCGCGGGTAGTCGCCCGGCTTCACGCCGGCGAGCAGCAGGCGGGCGGCGACCACGGAGACCAGCATCTTGCCCGGCGGCGTGACGAACAGCAGGAAGCCGGCAGCGATCCACCACCAGGAGACGGCGGGCAAGAAGGGCAGATCGAGCAGGTTGCTCGCCGTGGCGAGGTAGACCAGCCACTTCGCCGCCGAGAGCACGTGCAGCGGGATGCCGAGCAGGGTGATCGCCAGCTGGCTCGACACCGGTGTCGGCGCGACCTCGCGCACGGCGTCGGCGTCGACCGGCTCGCGCGAGTCGAGCTCGTCGGCGAGCGAGCCGATGCGCGGGTAGTCGTAGATGTCGGAGACGAGGGTGCGCGGGTAGCGCTCGCGGATGGCGGACACCAGCTGCGCGGCCGACAGGGAGCCCCCGCCGTGGGCGAAGAAGTCGTCGTCGTCGCCCCCGACCGTGACACCGAGGATGGGCGCCCAGAGGTCGGCGAGCCAGCGCGCGGTGGGCGAGAGGTCGTGGGCCGCCTCGTCGCCGGAGCCCGGCAGCGGCCAGGGCAGGGCGGCGCGGTCGATCTTGCCCGAGGTGCGGGTGGGCATGGTGTCCACCACGGCGAGCAGCGGCACCAGCGCGGCAGGCAGCTGCTCGCGCAGGCGCACCATGGCCTCGGCACGGTCGAACTCGACGCCGTCGATCAGCGCGATGTAGCCGACGAGCACGTGGTTGCCCGCTGGCGTAGTCTGCACCACCGCCGCGGCGCCGGCCACGCCGTCGAGGCTGGCGAGGGCGGCGTCGATCTCGCCCAGCTCGATGCGGCGGCCGCCGAGCTTCACCTGATCGTCGGCGCGGCCGACGAAGACGATGCCTTCGGGCTCGAAGCGCACGAGGTCGCCGCTGCGGTAGGCGCGCTCCCAGCCGAGGCCCTCGTGCGGGGCGAATTTCTCGGCGTCCTTCGCGGGGTCGAGGTAGCGGGCGAGCCCGACGCCGCCGATGATCAGCTCGCCGATCTCGCCGGGGCCGACGCGGTCGCCCGCCGCGTCGACGACGGCGAGGTTCCAGCCGTCCAGCGGCAGGCCGATGCGCACCGGACCGGTGCCGTCGAGCAGGGCGCCGCAGGCGACGACGGTGGCCTCGGTCGGGCCGTAGGTGTTCCACACCTCGCGGCCGGGCTGGGCGATACGCGCGACGAGCTCGGGCGGGCAGGCCTCGCCGCCGAAGATCACGAGGCGCACCTGCTCCAGCGACTCCTCCGGCCAGAGCGCGGCGAGGGTCGGCACGGTGGAGACCACGGTGATGCCGTGCGCGATCAGCCACGGGCCGAGGTCCACGCCGGAGCGCACCAGCGACCTCGGGGCCGGCACCAGGCATCCGCCGTTGCGCCAGGCCAGCCACATCTCCTCGCAGGAGGCGTCGAAGGCCACCGAGAGCCCGGCGAGAACGCGGTCGCCCGGGCCGATCGGCGCCTGCTGCAAAAAGAACCGGGCCTCGGCGTCGACGAGCGCGGCGGCGGAGCGGTGGGTGACGGCGACGCCCTTGGGCACGCCGGTGGAACCGGAGGTGAAGATGACCCAGGCGTCGTCGTGCACCGTGGGGGTCGCGACATCCGCTTCGACAGGCTCGCTCTCGGCCAGCGGCGCTCGCGGCTCGAAGACTCCCCCGGCGCCGATGACGCCGGTCACGGCGGCCTCGCCGAAGACGAGGCGGGCGCGTTCCTCCGGGTCGTCCGCGTCGACGGGCACGTAGGCGGCGCCGGCGGCGAGCACACCGAGGATGCTGACGTAGAGCTCGCGGGTTCCCGAGGGGATGCGGATGCCGACGCGGTGGCCGCGGCGCACGCCCAGGCGGGTCAGCAGCGCGGCCTTCTCGGCGACGAGCCGCTCGAGCCGGCGGTAGCTGATGCCGCCCTGCGGGTCCTCGAGGGCGAGCGCGTCGGGGAAGCGCATCGCGCTCTCCCGGAAGATGTCGATCAGCGTGCGCGCGGGGGTGGCCCGTGCGGCGCCGTCGAGCATCGACTGCGGGTTGTCGACGGGAGTCGTTGTCACCTGGGCTCCTCGGGGCAGAACAGAACGCGAACCCCGCGAGTGTAGTGATCGCAGGTGAACAGCCGGATAACGCGACCGGCGGCTACGCCGTGGTGAGCATAACGGCGCCCCAGGCCAGCACGGCCACGAGCGCCCAGGAGCCGAGTCCCACCAGTACCGCGCGGCCGCTGGTGCGCACGAGCGTCACAATCCGGATCGACGACCCGAGCGCCACGAGGGCCAGGCCGAAGAGGACGGTCTGCACGACGTCCGCGGTCTCGAGCACCGCCTCGGGCACCGGCAGGAGGGTGCGCACGGCGATGGCCGCGAGGAAGCCGAGCACGAACAGCGGAACGATCGCGGGGCGGGATGCGGTTTGTCCTGAGCCTGGCGATGCGGCTTGTGCTGAGCCTGTCGAAGCGGATGTCGCGTTCGCCGACGCCGGCTCGCGATAGCGCCGGTACAGCCCCACCCCGGCCACGAGCGGGGCGAGCAGCACGACCCGGGTGAGCTTCACGGCGATCGCGAGCGCCAGCGCCGAGGCGCCGGCGGTCTGCGCGACCGCCACCACCTGTCCCACGTCGTGCACGCTCGCTCCCGCCCAGGCGCCGAACTGCAGGTCGCTGAGTCCGAGCGGGCCGTGCAGCAGCGGGAGTACGGCGATCGCGAGGCTTCCGCAGAGGGTCACGAGCGCCGCGGGGATGGCGACCTCGGCGGGTCTGCTGCGGGTGACCGCGGCCATCGCGCCGATCGCCGACACCCCGCAGATGGAGAATCCGGCGGCGAGCAGCAGCGGCTGGTCGCCGGGCAGGCGGGCCAGACGCCCCATGGCGAGGGTTCCGAAGAAGGTGAGCGCAACCACGGCCAGCACGGCGAGCAGGGTGGGGCCGCCGAGGTCGACCACGTCGCCGAGGCTGAGCTTCAGTCCGAGAAGCACTACGCCGATGCGCAGCAGCCGGCGCGAGGCGAGGCCGAGACCGGGCTTCAGGGCGCCGTCGAGCGCGGGCTGCAGGGCCGGCAGCTGCCCGAGCACAAGCCCCACGAGCACGCAGAGGGTGAGGATCGGCACCGCGGGAAGCAGCAGGTGCGCGCAGAAGGCCAGTGCCAGTCCGGCTGCGGCGACGGCCAGGCCGGGGAGGATGCGCATGTGACGACTTTACGGCGGCGGGCAGGGAGTACAGTCGCAGCGGGGAGCGCACCGGCGACGACGACGAACGGCTGCACCCGGCTGGGAGAGGCGCGGATGGGCGAGGAGGAGGCGGTTCAGACACCGCCGGCACCCGAGCCGCCCCGCAACCGCGCGGTCGACGAGGGAATGGTGATCGCCCGCTCGGCGCTCGTGCTGTCGGTGAAGAACTTCCTCATCGTGGGCGCGCTGCGCAAGGACCGCTCGATCGCCGAGCTCGACCTCCCCGGCTTCACCCGCACCCGGCTCGCGGAGCTGGCGCGGGAGCAGACCGGCTACGCCGACCGCATCAAGGCGGCGGCCACGGCGGCGGCGACCGCCCAGGGCGCGGCCCGCCACCAGCACGACTACCACGCCGCCGATATCTCGACCCTGGCCGAGCGCGGCCGGGTCTACCGCGCGCTCGCCTCCACCTTCCTCGCGCTGCGCGACGACGAGGGCTTCGTCTCCGGCGTCGTCGAATCGGCGCGGGCGGACGCCTGGGCCGAGATCGCCGCCGTCATCGCCTCGCGCCTCGATCTGCTCCCGGAGTCGGTGACCGCCGCGTCGTACGCCGCTGCGCGCACCGGGCGGATGCGGGCGGTGCGCAGAGACGTCGTCGACCTCGACCGCCGGTTCTCGCGCTGGAACTAGGCCGGGACGCAGTCCTCGGCCAGCACTCGTACGGTGCTCGCGGGACTGCCGAGCAGTTTCTCCGGCGAGCGCGTGGGGCGCAGCACCAGCTCGCCGCCACAGTTGGGGCAGCGCCGGTTCTCGAAGCCGTCGACGCACTCCGGGCACCAGGTGCACTCGAAGGAGCAGATGTAGGCAGCGTCCGTCGACGGCGACAGGTCGCGGTCGCAGCACTCGCAGCCGGGGCGCATCTCGAGCATGACGGTCTCCTCGTGGTCGGGAGCTCCATCGTATTGCGCGATGCGTGCGCCTGAGCCCGCTCGAGCCTCGGTTGAGTTCTCCACAGGCCCCTGTTTTCTTTGCACAGATTGCGCTCGATTCCTCGAACACATGTTCGAATATGGGAAAATTGAGTCATGAGAAACCACAATGAAGCGGATGACCCGGTCGAGGAGCCGCCGCCAGAGTACGAGACCCGTCCGGGGCCGTCGGAGTTGACGCCGTTCGCGCAGCGGCAGGAGCTGCTTGGCCGGTTCCTGGACTGTGCGGAAATCCTCGACTCGGGGCTGGCGATCGCCGCAGCCGCGCGGGCGCGCAGCATCGACGAGCTCCGCGAGGTGTCCGAGGCGATCGCCCACGAGGAGCAGGCCGAGGACGCCTCGAAACCGCCGCAGCTGCGGGCGAACGCGCAACACGAGTCGGGCTGGTCGGTGCGCAACCGGGCCCGCGCCGAGCTGACGACGGAGATCGCGGTGGCGTTCATGGTGTCGAAGTCCGCCGCGCGCCTGCTGATCGAGGAGTCCGCGACCCTCGTCGCGGACCTGCCACTGACCCTGGACGCCTTGGAGAGCGGCAGCATCCGCTACGAGCACGCCCGGCTGATGACGTCCACCGTCTGGTCCCTCCCGCAGGAGGCCCGTGCACCATTCGAGGAGGAGGCGCTGCCGTGGGCGAAGACCATGATCCTGTCCGCGTTCCGCACCAAACTGCTGTCCCTCCGCGAGAAGCACCACCCGGAGAGCATGCGGGAACGCCACGAGAAGGCGGCCGCGTTCCGCACCGTCACCCTCGAGCCCGGCGAGGACGGAGTCGGCTTCCTCACTCTCCGCGACGCGAACGAGACCCTGTCGGCGATCTACAACCGGATCACCGACATCGCTCTGCCCAAAGCGAAGGACGACCCGCGCACCCTCGCCCAGCGCCGCGTCGACGCCGCCACCGAGATCCTCCTCCACGGCGACCTCTGCACCAGCGACGACGGACCTACGGCGGACGACGGTGCCGACGCCGCCGCCACCAAGAGCAAGGGCACGACCAAGGCCAAGGCCAAGGCCAAGGGCGAAGGCAAGAGCAAGGGCGGCAGGCCTCTCGGCCACGGGATCACCGCACAGGTGCACGTCACCATCCCGGTGCTCACCCTCCTCGGCCAGGACGACGAGCCGGCCACCCTCGACGGCACCATCCCGATCGACCCGGTGACCGCCCGCACCCTCGTCGCCCGCGCCCCCGGCTTCTACCGGGTGCTTACCGACCCGATCACCGGCAGCATCGTCTCCTTCGACGACACCTACCGCTACCTGCCCAAATCCCTCCGCCGCGCCGTGCAGCTCATCGACGCCACCTGCACCGGTCCCTGGTGCACCGCTCCCGCCACCGAGACCGACGGACACCACCCCGAGGAATGGGCCAAGACCCACACCACCTCGCTGGAGAACTCCGCGCTGCTGTGCCCCATCGACCACAAACTCATCCACAACACCCGCTGGTCGATGACCAAGGAACCGGGCGGCGACAAGAAGTGGATCTCCCCCAGCGGACGCGTCCACCGCGTCCCGCCCCGATACCGCCTCTCGCCCGCCTTCGTCGAAGCCCTCAAACCCCAACCACACCGCACACCCGAGAACGCCACCCCGACAGGCGACGGCTGGCCCACCATCGGCAACCCCGATGACCCCCTGCCGTTCTAGAAGGGAGAGCGAGCTACTTCACGAAGGCGACGCGACGCGACTGCCGCGGCGGTCAGCGCATCGCCACGGCGACTAGCGCATCGCCAGCGCGAACAGCACCGCCGCCGCGAGGGCCGCCACCGTGCGCAGGGTGTTCAGTCGCGTCCACGGCCGGGCGAACGCCGACCACTGGGCCGCGGCATCCGCGTGGTCCGGCTGCATCGCGGCCAGCCGGTTGTTCAGCGGCACGTTGCCGGCGACCGTGACGCCGACGGTGCCGACCAGATAGGCGCCGGCCGCGAGCACGAGCGGCGGGCCCGAGGGCGACGACCACGCGCCGAATCCGAGCACCGCGGCTGCCACGCACAGCAGCGCTGTGCCGAACACCGCGACCATCAGCGGCGGTCGCACGGCGGTGACGTTGATCGACTGCATCGCGGCGATGCCCGCGGGCGCCGGCAGGCGGTTGAGCGCCGGCATCACAAAGGCGCTGAAGGCGAAGAACACACCGCCGACGCAGCCGGAGGCCACGCAGGCGACGAGGGCGAGAATCTCCATGTCTCCCAGCTAAGCGGATGCGCGGTGCGCGTCACAGGGGCAACCGCGCGCCCCGAGACACCCGGCTCCCCCGCCACGCGGATGCGTGGACCGCGCCACGGCGGCAAGCGGGCCCCGCAACCCATCCGGCTCCCGCTGGGCGGATGCGCGGACCGCGCCACAGGGGTAACCCGGCGTCGCGAGACACCCGGCTCCCCCGCGCGGCGGCAGCGGCTACGCGGCGGTCTTCGTGCGGCGCACCACGAGTCCCGCGCCGACGAGCAGCAGCAGGAGGGCCGCGCCGATCGGCGCACCCAGGTCGGCGCCGGTGGATGCCAGGCGCTGCCCCGCCGCCGCGACCCGGATGGTGTCCCAGCCGATGAGCGAACCGTCCGCCGCGAGCACGGCGATGCGGTGTGCGCCGAGGGGCGCATCCGCCGGGATGGCCACGCGCACGGTGCCGGCCGCCGAGACGGTCTGCGCGCCGATGTAGACCGGGGTGGAGTGCAGCCAGACGTGCACGGTGTCGCCGGCGTACTGCGTGCCGACGCTGATCGTGATCGTCGCGCCGCGCTGCGCCGAGGTCGGCGCGCTCACGGATCCGCGGGACGCCTCGGTGAGAGCCTCACCGGCGACCGGCGTGGTCGCGCCGGTCTGCGCGGGCTGCGGGGTCGGCGCGGGCGCGCCGGGCAGCGTCGGGGCGCCCGGCTCGGTCGGCGTGCCCGGCTCACCCGGCGTGCCCGGCCCACCCGGCGTCCCCGGCTCGGTCACCACGACGCAGTCGATCGCACCGCTGCGGATCGCGAAGCCGTCGGTCGAAGAGTCGTCCGACCAGAAGACCGGCTTCGCTCCGTCGACGCACTGCGCCTGCGGGGCGAGCGTGAAGCCCTCGTTGTTGAGGTTCGCCATGCCGGCGGGGCGCTCGTAGACGGTCGCGACCTCGAAGGCGCCCTCGGCGGAGATGTCGAGCACTGCGGAGCGTCCGTCGCATCCGTCGTCGCAGACCGCCCAGAGCTGCTGGTTCTCCACATCGAACTCGAGCTCCATCACGCTCGGGAACCCGCTGTCGATCGTGACGACGCGGGTGTAGCCGCCGGTGGTCTGGTTCAGCGCGTAGCCGTAGACGCCGCCGCCCGCCTCGAGCGCGACGAAGAACAGTCCGTCGCCGTGGCCGGGGTGCGTCGCCGGGTCGTAGACGGCCTTGGTGCTCTCGTCGACCAGACCCGCGCCCACGAGGTAGCTGTCGGGAACCCAGGCGATGCCCTCGAGCCCGGCGTTCGCGCCCACCACGGGCAGGTCGCCGTTGAGGTTCCACTCCATGTTCGCCGAGAGGCTGGATCCCGCGGCGGACGCGTCGTAACGCAGCACCGAGAGCCTGCTCGTTCCACTGACGCTGTTGTTGCGCTCGCTGGCGATGAAGACCCCGGCGGATGACCCGGCAGCGGTGAACGCGACGCCTTCGGCATCGACGTCCCCGGTGCCGTCCTCGTAGTGCAGCAGTTTGCCGGATCCCCAGCCGTCGGCGGCGTCCGGAACCCAGTTCGTTCCGTCGGAGACGAGGCGGAACAGCGCGCCGACTCCGTTGCGGGCGGCCCACAGCACGTCGCCCGACTCGGCCGCCTCGTAGGCGAGCCCGCTCATGTTGCTGGCGAAGGTGCCCTTCACGTCGCGGGTCGCCACTTCGGGCGATCCCGGCCACGTCTCGGTGACGAGGTCGCCGACGCAGTCGTTGACCGCGCCCTTGGTCGACGACGCCGTGGTCGCGAACGCGCCCGTTCCGTCGGCACAGCGGCCGTAGGTGGTGGCGGCGGCGTGCGCGGTCCAGGTGTGGGAGTCGATCAGGGTGCTGCCGTCCGGGGCGAAGAGGCGCACGGAGTCTGCGCCGCCGAGACCGTAGTAGCCGTCCAGGTCGGCCACGAAGTAGCCGCCGGCGGCGACGGTCGTGCCTGCGGCGACCACGAACGGCGTCTTCTCGGAGTTGTCCTTCAGCACGTAGCCCGAGATGTCGAGCGGGGCGGAGCCGTTGTTCTTCAGCTCGATCCAGTCGCCGGGAACGCCGTCCTGCGACTCGATCTCGTTGATGCGCACGGGGGCGCCGCAGTCGTTCGCCGCGCCCTTGGTCGAGGAGGTGGTCTCCACGAAGGAGGTGCCGCAGACGCCGTAGGTTGTGGTGGGGGCGTGCGTGGTCCAGCTGCGCTGGTCGACGACGGTGAAGCCGTCGGCCAGGTGCACGATCGCCGAGTCGGCGGCGCCGAGGCCGAAGCCGAGGGCGGCCTCCTCCACGATGTAGTAGCCGCCGGCCGCGATGCTGGTGCCGGCCGGGATGGTGGAGATGTGCTCGGGGTCGCTGTCGCTGATCTTCCAGCCGGAGACGTCCACGGCGGTGGTGCCGGTGTTGAGCAGCTCGATCCAGTCGCCGGGGGTTCCGCCGCTGGACTCGACCTCGTTCACCCGCACGGCGGGCAGCGCGGGCGCGACGCGCTGGTTCGGAGCATTCTTGGTGGCCGCGGCGGTGAGCGCGAACTCGCCGCTGCCGTCCGGGTAGCGTCCGTAGCTGGTGGCGGCGTGGCCGCTCCAGCTGTACGTGTCGACGAGGGTGCTGCCGTCGGCGAGGAAGAGGCGGGCGGAGTCGGCCTCACCGAGCCCGAAGCCGGTCGCAGTGTCCACGTCGACGGCGAGGAAGCCGCCCGCCGGGATGATGCTGCCCGCGGGCACGGTGACGAGACTCGCGTCCTTGTTGTCGCGCAGGACCAGGCCGGAGACGTCCACGGCGTCACGCGCCGTGTTGGTCAGCTCGATCCAGTCCACCGGGTCGGCGTCTTTCGAGTCGACCTCGTTGATCCGCACCGAGTCGACGATGGAGACGTCGCAGGAGTTCGCGGCGTTGAAGGTGGGGGCGACGGTCTGCACGAACTCGCCGGTTCCGTCGGCGCAGCGGCCGTAGCTGGTCGCCGCGTGGTCGGTCCAGGCGAAGGCGTCGACCAGGGTGGTCGCGTCGCCGAGGTAGAGGCGAGCGGTGTCGGCGCGGCCGAGGCCGAAGTTCGCGGGGTTCGCCTTGTCGTCGACGATCACGGTGAGGTACGCGCCGGGCGCGAGTACGGTGCCGTCAGCGATGGCGAGGGTGCGGTCGTCTTTGTCGTCCTTGAGAACCCAGCCCGAGACATCCGCTGGAGTCTGGCCGATGTTGACGATCTCGACCCAGTCGCCGACCGCGTCGCCGTTCTGCTCGACCTCGTTGATGCGCACGGAGGGCAGCTCGGCGGCGGCCGCGGGCGTCAGGGTCGCCGCCAGCGGGACGGCGAGCGCCAGGGCGGTGACTGCGGCCAGAACGGGCCGTCGATGGGCGATGCGCATAGGGGTGCCTTCTCGTGGTGTCGCGGGAGGTCGCCCGGATGCGGGCACACGCGTACATCCTCGGGCAGCCCGGAGAACGGCCGGTAAACAGAGTGCGAACTACCGCTGCTGCGCGCCGGCGTGGTGCCGCACGAGGAACGCGGCGATGCGCTCGACCAGGTCGATGGGCACCGGCGTCGAGTGCGGGAAGTTCACTGAGTCCTTGCCGGAGCGAAACGGCGCGATCTCCCGCTCGAGCTCCTCGGGGGCGGTGGCCACCGGGTAGATGCCGAGGTGCTTCTTCCACGCGGCGTAGTGGATGGCATAGCGCCCGCCGAGAACGACGGCAGGCATGTCGTAGCGGATCTTCTCCTCGGCGCCGGGGGCCTGGGAGCGGATTGCGTCGCGCACCCGCTCGAGGATCTCGCGCGTCTCCGGCGCGAACGACGCGATGTACTCCTCGACGGTGGCGAACTTCTCCGGCATGGCGATCACCCTAGCGGCGACAGTGCAGACGGGGATAGCGCAGACGCGAGAAGGCCCGGACTCGTGGGAGTCCGGGCCTTCGGGGCGCTCGTCCGCTCGCGCGGATCGGGCCGCCACTAGCCGTTGAGGATGCGCTTGATCTCGACGATGGCCCCGTCGAGCACGGCGACGGCCTGCGCGCGCTGCTCCTTCGAGGCGGTTCCGCGGTACCGGCCGAGCTCGGCCGCGATGCTGCGCACGCGCTTCATCAAGCGGATGTCGCCCTTCTTCGGCCGCGCGCCGGCGAAGGGGCCGAACGGCGTGCCGTCGCGGTGCGGGGCGAAGCCGTGGTTGTGACCGTGGCCGTGGCCGCCCTCGTGGCCGTAGCCTCCGCGCGGACCGCAGGGCTGCGGGGCACCGTTCTGGATGACGATCGAAGGGCCGGGGCCGAATCCGCCGCGGCGTCCGTAGCCGGCTCCGCGCGGGTGGCCGTGGCGGTCGGCGGGCGGGGTGGTGCCTGCGTTCGTGCTGTCTGTGTTCGTGCTGTCTGGGGTGGTGTCTGTGCTGTTCATGGAGTGTTCCTTTCCGGTGAGCCACCGGATGTGGCTCTTCGCCGAATCCTGCGGCGATGGGTTAAAGATATATCGCTAACTATCTCTGTGTCAATAGGCTTTTTCGGCAGGCCCGGCCGGCAAGCACTCCCGGAGCCCGCAGGCAATCCCTCGCCGCGGCGGGTGGCCGCTCGTAGCGTGGAGGGATGACTGACAACGAAGAGATCCTGGGAAGCACCGCCAACGACCCCGCCAACCCCGCCGCGAAAGACCCGGCCGACTGGGTGACCGGCGACGAGCCGATCACCGCATCGCAGAAGAGCTACCTGAACACCCTCGCCACCGAGGCGGGTGAGGAGATCAGCGCCGACATCACCAAGGCCGAGGCCTCCGAGCACATCGAGCGCCTGCAGGAGAAGACCGGGCGCGGGCAGTAGAGCGCGGGAGGTTCCCAGCGGCGAGCGCCGCCGGGAATACTCCGAAGCGAATTCGGCTTCTCTGACAGTGATCCGGTGACCCACCGTCGCGACTCCGGCTTCCGACACCTCACCGTCAGAACGAGAGCCGAAACACATGCGCACCCTCAGCCGCCGAGCAAGCTTCTGGACGTCGGCGGCGGTTGCCGCCATCGCCCTGTGGACCAGCGCCGCCCCCACCGTGAGCTACCCGCTCTACGCGGCGGAGTGGGACCTCACCCCCGCGGTCACCACGGCGATCTTCGCCGTGTACCCGATCGTGCTCGTCGTGGTGCTCGCCGTCTTCGGCAACCTCTCCGACTACATCGGACGCCGGGCGACGATCCTGTTCGGACTCGCCGGCTCGCTGGTCGGCGTGCTGCTGTTCGCGCTCGCGCCGAGTGTGGAGTGGCTGTTCGTCGGGCGTGCATTCATGGGCATCGGCGTGGCGCTCTCACTGAGCCCGGCTACCGCGGCGATCGTCGAGTTCAGCGCACCCGGGCAGAGCGCACGGGCGAGCTCGATCACGACGGCGTCGACCGCCGTCGGGCTGATCCTCGCGACGCTCGTGGGCGGCGCCCTGATCGAGTACGCGCCGCTGCCGACGCATCTCAACTACGCCGTGCTCGCCGTGGTCGTCGCCGCCGTGCTGGCCCTCGCCTGGTTCCTGCCCCGGCACAGTTCCGTGGAGAGCCGGGGACGCTGGCGCCCGCGCGGGCTCGCCGTGCCGTCCGGCATCCGCCGCCACTTCGCGATCGGCGCGATCGCGGTGACCGCAGCCTACGCGGTCGGCGCCGTCGTGCTGTCGCTCGGTGCGGACATCGCGCACACCCTGATCGGCTCCGACAACTCGCTGGTCAACGGCGCGGTGCTGGCGCTGAACGCCGTCGCGATCGCCGTGGCCGCGATCGCCGGCCGCGGCCTGCGTCCGCTGACGATCGTGATCGCGGGAGGGGGCGCCGCCATCGTCGGGATGTCGGTGATGGTGCTCTCGTCGGTGGAGCACTCGATCGTGCTCTTCCTGGTCGCGTCCATCGTCACCGGCGTGGGCTACAGCTTCCTGTTCGCGGGCGGACTCGGCGTCGTGAGCGCCAACGCTCCCGCGCACCACCGCGCGGGAACCCTCTCCGCCGTCTACCTGGTCGCCTACTTCGTGCAGGGCGTCGTCGCGCTCACCCTCGGATCGATTGCGACCGGCTCGGGCTTCCAGCCCGCGCTCGAGATCGGCGCGGGCGCGATCGCCGTCTTAAGCATCGGCGCGATCGTGCTCTCGCTCGCCATCGGCTCGCGACCGGCGGCGGAGGGCGCCACCGCGTGAGCTGAGGTGCTTGCCGCGGTCAGGCCGGTTGAACCGTCCGGTGGCGGAGGTGCTCCACGGCCTCGTGGAGCGAGGCGAAGGTCAGCCAGTGGAAGTCGCCTCCCACCACCATCAGCTCGAAGCCCTCGTCGCGCTGCTCGATGCAACCAAGCACGTTCGCTATGGAATCCGGCTGCACGTCGCTGCGCACTATCCAGCCGCGCTCGGCGACCTGCTGGACTCGAACCGGCCCGCTCGTTGTCAGCACCATCGTGACCCTCCCCCGCGAGATTGAATCGTCTGCCGGGGTCCGGGGCAGTACGACAACGGTAGATCCGCGGTCCGGCGCGCGTCAAGCATTTTGCGCACCCCGTCCCACGGCCTCGAGGTCCAGTCCGAAGACCCAGCGCTTTCCGGGAAACTCCGACACGCACCAGAGCTGGGAGCGCTCCGGCCAGAGGGCCAGATCCTCCGGCCCGGGCGGCAGCACCCCGGCGAGCCGCGACAGGCTTCCCGGCTCCCCCACCCACAGGTCGCCGCCCGTCTTGTCGCCCTGGCTGGCGCTGACGAACCAGCGCCCCTCGCTCACCGCGGCACCCTGCATCTGCGGGACTCCCGGTGTGTGCAGCTCGTCGATCTCGGCCCGACCGTCGCTGAGTCTCAGCCGCGCCAGGCGTCGCTGGTCGTCGGTGCTGTACTCGCCGGTCACCAGGCGCACCTCGCCGTCGCCGGCAGCCGCGCTGTCGAGCGACAGGAAGGAGTAGCGCATCCGCCCAGGGGTCTTCTTCGTCGACTCCTGTCGGTAGCTCGCGAACTCGGGGAGCAGGTAGCGGTAGCCGAAAGGCCCGCCTGGCCTGCGCAGTACCCCGTGCGACGGCGCGCGCAGGATGTCGCCGAGTCGGAATTCGCGGATGCCGCCGAAGGTCGCCGCCACGAACAGCCGGTCGCCACTGACGGCGATCCCGCCCGCGTGCACCACCACCGGCTCGAGCGAGACCCCGCCGCGCTTCCGACGCGGCGCGACGAGCAGCACGTGGTGGTAGCGGGGACGCCGCGGGTCGCTGTAGTCGACGACGCTGATGCGCGAGCCCATCTCGCGCCCGCGCTTCGGCTGCGCGAACCAGCTCGTGATCACCACCGGCACTCCGTGGTGCTCGCCCGGGGCGATGCCCTGCGGCCACCAGGTGGTGTTCCAGACGTCGCGGAGACGCCAGCGGAACCCCTCCGCTGCGGCGCCGGGAACCGCGACCCTGCGGGCCCGGTGGCCGCGGATCTTCAGCAGCCCCTCCAGCCCGATGCGGTGGCGGCCGAGCGCCGAGCCCTGCAGCAGCGCGTGGTCGGTGAAGGAGGCGCGCAGCCCGGCGGGGAAATCGGCCATCTCGAACCCACTCTCGTCAGCTGCGGAACTCGAACATATCCCGCGGGAGCCGAGACCACGTGCCACTGACAGGGACAGGCACACGTGCTATTGACGTGCGCCGGCCCCGCTGGCACGCTCGGTTGCACCCACAGACCCGGCGAGGTATCCGATGGCACCCACGACAACCGCGACCTCCGTCGTTCCGGCGAGCGCCGCATCCGCTGACGACCTGGCCAGCATCTTCGGGGAGCGCGGCGACCCGGGCACCTGCCAGTGCCAGTACTTCAAGATCCGGGACAAGGACTGGGCGTCGGTGCCGGTGGAGGAGAAGGCCGAACGTCTGCGGGAGCAGAGCAACTGCGGGCGGGCGGATGCCGCCGCGACGAGCGGGCTGGTGGCCTTCGTCGACGGCGAGCCGGCCGGCTGGTGCGCGCTCGAGCCGCGCACCGCCTACCCGCGCCTGCGGGTCATGCGGGTGCCGTGGGCGGCACGCGACGAGGACCGCGACGACGACGGGGTCTGGGCGGTGACCTGCTTCGTCACGCGCACCGGCTTCCGGCGCCGCGGGGTCAGCCGCGCGCTCGCCGCCGCCACGCCGGGCTTCGCCCGCGAGCGCGGGGCCCGGGCGATCGAGGGGTACCCGATGGTGCTGTCGGCGGGGGTGCGCGACAGCTGGGGCGAGCTGTACCGCGGAACCCGCAGCATCTTCGCCGACGCGGGCTACGTCGAGGTGAGCCGTCCGACCCCGCGACGCGCGGTGATGCGGATCGACTTCGACCGATCAGCCCCACCCGGTTGACATCCGCGGGTCGTCAGCCGTAAACCCGTTAGGTCATCGAACCGGCCGAGAGGCCACCACAACGAGACGGGAGCGGCAATGCCCACCACGCCAGCGAAGGGGACGACGAGACCCGGTACCGATTTCCCCGACGCCGTAAGCGGCGACCTCGACGACGAGTCCGTCGTCGCCGAACTACGACGCATCGACTTCAGCGGCACCATCTGGTTCGCGGCAGCGGTCATCGCGGCGGGCATCCCGCTCGCCGGCCTGCTCGGATCCGGCTGGCGCCCCGCAGACCTGCCCACTCTCGCCGCGGGCGTGTGGTGGGTCGGCGTCTCGCTCGCCTTCGTCGGCACCGCCGGATTCGCCTGGGCGGGCTGCCCCGTGCTCTCCTGGGAGATCCCGGTGGCGACCCGGCAGAAGTCGATCTGCATCCGGGGCGGAGTGATGCTCTACATGTTCGGCACGGCGGCCGCCGCGGTCGCGGTGTTCGTCACTCCCGCATAGCGCGGAAACGACGAAGGCCGGCCCCGCGTGAGCGGAGCCGGCCTCGTGTGTGGTCGATCAGGCGGCCGGGAATTCGAACGCCGCCCCGTCGCCGAAGCGCTCGGAGATGGCGAAGTCGAAGTCGGCCTCGCTGATGTCGTAGATGCCGTGCACGGCCGCGTTGTCGCGGATGGCCGACAGCTCGCGCGAACGCGAGAAGAACATCGGCTCGGTAGCGAGGATCGAGTAACCGCCGACGATGAATTCGACGTTCTTGCGGGTGAGAGTGGTGTGAATAGTCATACTGGTGTGCTTTCGTCTGGTGCGCTGATACACAGCGTCGCAGTGAGCGGATGCTCCGCCCACGGAAGCAGGGAACGCACCTGGGTGCGTGGCTGCTTCGGGTTCCGGCCTGTGCCCGTGGGCAGTGCGGCCGGTGAGGGTGTCACACGAATCGGCGATTGCGCCGGGTTCGGTTCTGATTGAAATCTGAGGTGCGGCCCGTTGTCAGAAGGGCGCGGGGGCAGATTTCTCGATGCCCAATCCAGAGAGCTTACACAAAACTCACGATCGGCGCAGGCGAGTGTGGTGGACTCGAGTCATGACAACCGCCTATCGCAGCTACGTGGCCGTCGGGGACAGCTTCACCGAGGGCGTCGGCGACGACACCACCGAGGGCGGCGTGCGGGGCTGGGCCGACCTGGTGGCCCTCGGTCTCGCGCTCGCGTCGCCCGAGCCGGTCACCTACGCGAATCTCGCCATCCGCGGCCGCCTGCTCGCCCCGATCGTGGGCGCGCAGCTCGAGGCCGGCATCGCGCTGCGGCCCGAACTGCTCAGCCTGAACGGCGGGGGCAACGACATCATGCGCCCGCGGGTGTCGATCGCGGCGATCACCGGCCAGCTCGTCGACGCCGCCGAGCGTGCCGCGGCGGCGGGCTCGCACGTGCTGCTGGTCAGCGGCGCGAACCCGACCCGCCACATCCCGCTGGGCGGCCTGGTGCAGGCCCGCGGCAACGAGTTCGCCGCGCGCATCCGCGAGCGTCTGCCGCTTCAGAACACCACCTTCGTCGACAACTGGGCCGACCAGGAGCTCACCGAGCTGCGCTACTGGAGCCGCGACAAGCTGCACCTCGGCCCGCTCGGCCACGAGCGGGTGGCCGCGAACGTTCTCGCCGCCCTCGGCATCGAGCTGCCCGACGGCTGGAGCGGCGGCGCGGCCGGCATGCAGCACTCGCAGCGCAGCTCCGAGTACTGGCGCGAGTACGTGCTGCCGTGGATCGGGCGCCGCATCACCGGGCGCTCCTCCGGCGACAACCGCGAGCCCAAGATCGCCACGCTGCAGCCCGTCGTGGTGCCGCCCGCCCCCTGAAGCCGGGCCGGTCTCTCGAGTCTTGCGCAGCATCCGCTCGCCGCAGTTGACTTGGGGATCACGCACACCACCGGAGGTAGGCCATGCCGAAGCTGATCGTCGTCGAGAACCTCTCCCTGGACGGCGTGATGCAGTCGCCCGGCCGTCCCGACGAAGACACCAGGGGCGGATTCGAGCGAGGAGGCTGGGCCACCGAGTACCTCGGCCGCGACCCCGAGGCAGCGCAGGCCTCGATGAGCGGCATGGGCCGCACCGTCGGGCTCGTCTTCGGCCACCGCACCTACGACGACCTCGTGGGGCACTGGCTCTCGACGCCCGAGCCCAACCCCTTCGCGGAGGTGCTCTCCCGCACGCCCAAGTACGTCGCGTCGCGGCAGGCGGATGCGGAGCTGCCGCACCCGAACTCGACGCTTCTCGCGTCTGACGCGGTGGACTCGGTGGCGCGGCTGAAGTCGGGCGACGACGACGGCGATCTCGTGGTGCTCGGCAGCGGGGTGTTCGTGCGCGACCTCGCGGCGGCCGGCCTGGTGGACGAGTACCTGCTCACGATCGTCCCGGTCGTGCTCGGCTCGGGCACCCGGCTGTTCGGCGACACCTTCATGCCGCTCGAGGTGGTGACGAGCTTCACCTCCCCCACCGGCATCGTGGTGGGCACCTACCGGGTAGCCCCTTCGGCCTAGGGCAGATCATCCGTGGGGAGGATTACACCCGAGCGATGCTCGACGAGAGTGGGTAGCGGGCGCATTCGGCGCTCGCGAACCGCTCTCGAAGGACGGCCATGTACACCACCCCCGCGCCCACCGCATCGACTGCCGCCGACCCCGCCTTCGCCGACTTCACCGTCGACCCGGCCGGGCTGCACCTCGCCGGCACGGTCTCGATCCCCGTGGCGTTCGACGTTCGCTAGAGAAACCCGCGCAACACGGATGTTGCGCTCCCAGCATTCTCACCGCTACGGTGATGCCTACGCCACTACGACGAAAGGAGCCCACTGTGATTACCAAGAACGATGCATTCGTATCGCCCACGTCCGTCGGCTTCGTCGGCGTCCTCTCCGCCTGATCCGGCAGTCGTAACCCACCGGTCCAGACGGTGGTGACGCTCTCGAAGCCCGACCAGGCAGCATCCGCAGATTATTGCGCCCGTCTGCCGAACGGTCGACCACCCCGCACGTGACGCCATCTGCGTTACGCACCGCCGCTGCCGCATTCCCGCGCGCGGCCACCCCTGTATTCGGCGACTCCGGATGCTCTTCGGAGCGCCCGGAACCGCCCCACCCGCAAGGACGCACCCATCATGAGAACGCAACTGGCGACGTCGACACGTCGCCACGAACATCCGCCCCAATCACCCGTCAGAACCGTGGCCGCGCGCCGCGTGGGCCCGCTCGACCGGGCGGCCCTGCACCTCGGCCTCGCGCTCATCAAGTGGGGACGCCGGCCGCTCGCGGTCGACGCCCGCTCGCTGGCCGCGAGCCACGCCGCGACGCACGAGGCCCGCCTCGAGCGCGAGCGGCTGCTCGCCGAGCACCAGGCGCAGAGCATGAGCCGGTTCCGGTGAGTTCGCCCACCCGCGACGGGGGCGCCGCCTTCGGGTGGCGGCCCCGTTCGCCCGTCACGGCTTGTCACGAACTGCGCTGCTTTTCGAGAAGCAGCGCAGTTTGTGACAAGCGGATGCCCGCCCCACCTAGTCTCGGAGCATGCCCGTGACCGCGACCCCAGAGGCGCTGCTCGCCGGCCCGCGCGGCCGCCGGCTGTGCTTCGAGCTGCTCCGTGCGCCCGCGGAGCTCTCGCGCATCGCTCTCCACGCCGAGCAGACACCGTCGGAGCAGGGCGTGCACGATCTGGTCGAGGCCATTGCGGATGCCCCGCCCGTGCCGATCGACGCGGCGCTCCTCCTCGACGCGCTCGAGGCCGCGGTCGGCAACGCGCGCTACTGGCAGCCGCCGGACGAGACCGACGTGCTCGTCGCCACGCCGCGCATCCGCTCCGCACTCGAGCCCGTCGCCCGGCAGATCGCCGAGTCCGCGCACAGCGTCTGGTGGCGCTCGCCGGTGCAGCTCGACGACCAGCGCCACGTGCAGTGGCTCGACGACGACGCAGGGCAGCCGGCGCCGTCGTTCATCGGTGCCGCGCGGCGACTCGACCGGTGGAGGACGGAGACGCAGCGCGAGGAGGCGGCGACCGACGACCTGCCCGCGGCAGCGAGCTACTCCGGCAGCTGGTGGTCGATTCCGGCGCGCGCCGCCCTCGCGACCACGACCCGCGGGGGAACGGATTCGGGTCCGCCCGGCCTGCACCTCGTCGAGGACGCCTTCGGCTGGACCGAGGCGCTGGTGCGCCCGCTCCGAACCACCAGGCCACCCCGCGTCTACGAGATCACCGGTCCCGACGCCTGGAGCGCCCTGGTCGCGCGTTTCCCGATGGACGTCTCCCTGTCCCGTCGACAGGACTGGTGGCACACCACCGGGGTCGAGGGCGAGTGGGCGATCCCCGACTGGGTGGGCGTCGCATCCGCTTACGACGCGGTGCACCTCACCGTCGCCGGGTACCTGACGGCGGCCGGCCGCGCGCTGCCCGTCGCCGACGGCGTGCGCACGGTGCTCGCCGGCTGGGATCCCGACCAGACCTACTGGCTCGCCGACGTGCTCGAGCCCGCGGGCGACCCGGTGCGCTGGCACCGGGACGACGTCGGCGGCTGGAGAACCTAGGCCGCGGCGAACCGCTTCGCCGAGCGCTCCTTCGCCTTCTCCGCCTCGACCTCCCGGTTCTTCGGCGGGGCATTGGTCACCAGGTCTTCAAGGAGATGCCGCGAGATGTGCGCTATCTCGTGCACGGCGCGGTCGAAGGCCTCCTCGTTGGCCTTCGACGGCTTCGTCGATCCGCTGATCTTGCGTACGAACTGCAGCGCCGCGGCGTGCACCTCGTCGTCGGTGGCGGCGGGCTCGAAATTGTGGAGGGTATGAATGTTCCGACACATGCGACGAGGGTACTGCGGGCGCCGCGCGAGCGGAATGGCTACTGGGGCGGCGCCCCGGTCGGGGCAGTGCCGTCGGGAGGGGTCCCTCCCCCGCCGCCGCTCGGCGGGGTGCCACCGCCGCCGCCACCCGACGGCGCGGATCCGGCAGTCGGCGTGGTTCGTGTGTCGACCCGCACGGTGAGCGACACGAGGTAGCCGTTCCTGGCGTCCCCGGTCACGGTCGCCAGTTGCAGCTCGCCGCCGTCGTCGCCGAACACCATGTCGCCCTCCAGGCTCACGTCGTTCAGGTTGTCGATCGAGCCCTCGTAGCCGTCGAGGGCGTACACGGTTGTGGAGACGTCTTTCGGCAGGGCCGCCTGCGACGTGGAGATCGCATTCGCGGCATCCGCTATCGACGCCACGTCGGGGTAGACCTCGAAGTGGATGTGCGGCCAGCGCCCCGTGTAGCAGGCGGGGAAGATCGAGGTGAACGACACCTTCCCGTCGCCGTCGACGACCTGCACGCCGCGCAGGTAGGTCTCGTTCTCGATCCCCTCGGAGTACATCGAGTAGCCGCCCGCCGCGTCGCAGTGCCAGACGTAGACGGCCGCATCGGTGAAGGGGGCGTCGTTGTTCGCCATGTCGAGCACGGTGAGCGCGAAGGCCATCGGAACGCCCTCGGCGGTCGTCCCTCCGTCGAGGCTCGAGCGGATGTCGCTGCGAACGATCCCCGACTGCTCGAGTACATTCGCCCCGTTCGAGCCGTCGCCCGGATAGGGGCCTGCGGTCTCGTCGGGGATCTCGCCGGTCGCCGTCGCGGCGCCGGACCCGGTCGAGGCGCCGGTGTCTGTCGTGCACGCCGCGAGCACGGCCGCGCCGACGCCCAGACCGAAGAGCGAGAGCACGCTGCGCCTGCTGACCAGAGTTCGCAGGTCGAAGGCGACGCCCTGGTCGACCACCTCCTCGTGTGCGCGGTCGAGCAGGCGGCCCTCGTAGGCAGGGCCCTCGGGCGTGTGCTGGGGTTCTGGGATGCGGCTCATGCATCCATGGTGCCGACCCGCCCTATGCGCGGGCTATGCGCGGGGCGGGAGTTACTTCTCGATCTTCTTCTCGCGCGCCGAGGCGCCGTACTCGTCGACGTACTCCTGGCCGCTCATGGAGACCACCGCGTCCATGATCCTGTCGGTCATGATGCGCAACGTCGCGTGGTCGCGATCCTTGCCGTCGAACTCGCTGAAGTCCAGTGCCGGCCCGAAGGAGATGCCGATGCGCTGGATCTTCACGCGTCCGTTGCCGCCGCTCGGCATCACCTTCTCGGTGTCGATCATCGCGACGGGGATGACGGGCGCGCCCGACTCGAACACCAGGCGGGCCACCCCGGTGCGCCCGCGATGCGCCCTGCCGTCCCTGCTACGTCCGCCCTCGGGGTAGATGCCCAGCACGTTGCCCTTGGTGAGCACACTCATGCCGGCCTTGAGCGAAGCCTCGGAGGCCTTCCCGCCCGAGCGGTCGATCGGGATCATGCCGGTCGCGAGCAGGAAGCGCTTGACCGCCCACTTGCCCAGACCGCCGCCCTGGAAGTAGGTGCTCGCCGCGAGGAAGTAGATGCGCCGCTTGATCACCAGCGGGAGGATCACGGAGTCGATGAACGACAGGTGGTTGCTCGCCAGGATCACCGGCCCGGTCTTCGGTATGTTCTCGACACCCTCGAGGCGCGGGCGGAACAGCGTGCGCAGAAGCGGCCCCGCCACGATCGTCTTCATGAACCAGTAGAACATCACGTTCAGACTAGCCAGCTTTAACGGCCGCCACCTCCAGCCCGAGAACGGGCTGGAGGTGGCGGCCGGGTAACCCGCGGAGAAACTAGACGCCGCAGGTGCCGCCGTTCAGCTGGTAGATGTGTACGGCATTGCCGTCGGCGAAGGTGTCGGTGAACTTTCCACCCGACACCGGCACGGTGCGGTTCTCACCGAGCACCGTGGCCGTGGTCGCCGAGGTGCATTCGCTGGTGAGCGTCGCCGACTGGCTGGCCGGCTGCGCCGATCCGGCGATCACGTAGAACGAGCCGTTGTAGACCTTCACCGCGGTGTCCACCTTGCCGGTCGAGGTCAGCAGACCGTCGACGAACGGCGAGTTGAGCACGGGGGCGAGCTCGGTCACCTGCTTGTTCACGGCCATCACCGTCGGGCGCACCGCCGCTCCGCAGTTCTCGCGCAGCACGTGGTACGAGATGCAGTCGCCGCCGAAGTTGTGGTTGAAGTAGATCGTTCCACGGGCCCCGTGGATGATCCCGCTCCAGACCGCGGCACGGATCTGCGGTGCGGTGATGGTCGGCGCGGTCGCCTGGGTGAAGGGGTGCCCCACCTCGACAAAGTTCCACACCGGCTTGCTGCCGAGCGGGCTCACGAGCTCCCGCACGCGCTCCACGGTCTGGCCGTAGTTCGCGGCGAGACGGCACTGCGGCTCGGTCAGGTTCGTTCCGCGGGTGCCGACCATGGCCGCGCCCTCGTAGCGGTCGCAGATGTTCGGGTCGGTGAACCAGTAGTTGTCGGCCGAGACCAGCGCGGGGTAGCTCACGAACTGGGCCGCCTCGGCGTCCGTCTCCCAGAAGGTGACTCCCTTGCCGAAGTTGGCGTAGGACATCATGCCGGCGGGAACGCGCTTCAGCGCCTCCTCCATCACGGTGTAGCCGGCGCCGGGGCCGGGGCCCATGTCGACCTCGTCGTTCAGCAGGTAGCCGTTGGCCTGCGGATTGGTCTGGTACGACGGGAGCATGTACGAGCCGGCGTTCTTCACCAGGTCGAACTGCGAGTCGTCGGTGAGCTCCATGTAGGTGTTGATGCCCACCTCCTTGTCGAGGGCGACCTCCCCGGCGTTGCGGGCACTCTCGTACCAGACACCGATGGGGAAGTAGTCGGGCGACGTCGGCAGACCGTTCACGAACTTGCCGTAGTAGTCCGTGCCGCCGTCAACCTGCCGAAGCGTCGCCGTCACCGTGGGGTCGGTGGGCGTGGTCGGGTCGGTGGGTGTCGTGGGGTCTGTGGGTGTCGTGGGATCCGTGGGTGTGGTCGGATCCGTCGGCGCCGTGGCCCCCGCGAGGAAGTTCACATCGACGAAGTAGTTCGTGTTGCGGTACGACGACGTGGGGATTCCGGTCGAGCCGTAGCGGTAGACGCCTGCACCCACCGGGGCGGTGAGGTTGCCGCTCGTCAGCGCGGAGTCGAAGCCATTGTTCGTGGCCGAGTAGCGGCCGTTCGGTGCATAGTACGAGGCTACGTACGTCTGGCCCGCCTTCACGCTGGGGGGACTCGTGAAGCTGGCCGTCTGCCATCCGCTTGCAGTCTCGTTGCGGAAGGTGGCGGTGCCCAGCTTGCTGCCGCTCGCGTTCCAGAGCGTGGCCGTGTGGGTGCCCGTGTTCTCGGCACTCTTGTAGAACTTGATGCCCGAGATCGTGCCGTCGACCTTCGGGCTGAACGTGACGCCGAGGTTGACCGCTGAGGTGTCTCCGTCGGCCAGCACTGTGGGAGTGACCGCAGCGGGGAACAGCGTCTGCGGCGTGGCGGCCGCGGCGCTGAGCGGGGTGGCCGCGGTTACGATGAATGCTCCGGCGATCAGGGCCGCAAGTGCGGCGCGATGAAAGCGGATGCCTCGCCTGGGTGCAGGGCGACGTTGAGTGTCGATTTTTGAGCGCACGAAATCTGCTCCGATTGGTCTAGTCGGGATTTGGTCTGGCGGTATACGCGTCGGTTTCAGACCCGATTTCGACGCTAACATGCAAGCCCCGAAATGGGGGCTTGTATTTCGAGACTCTAATGTGGGCGGGTTTTATCGCGTCTACGCGGGGGAGAAATGGGACGCGAGTGATCTGAAGATTTCTTCTGCTTCAGCCGGCCCAAGCGGACCCGCACGGCGCACCACTTCGATGGCCTTCTTCGGCCAGAGCACCATCACACCGGCGGTCGTGAAGTGGCCACCGAACAGCGGCCAGTCGCCCTCGATGAAACAGAGTATGCCCGTCACTGGAACTCCGGCCACGCCCGCGGATGCGAGCGCGGTTTTGACCCGGTCGACCTGTCCCTGCACACCGGATACCAATTTCGTCTGATTGCTCGACCCGACGGTCAACGTTTCGGTCCGTGCTCGGATCAAGCCGCCTTCGACCCGAAGCGCGATCTTCTTGTCCTTATATCGCTTGGCGTCGATGACGAACACGCCGGCCGAACTCACAACCATATGGTCGATGT